>Ga0307981_1004313_pt1 | contig 10059 bp, 11 predicted proteins | sample OrgLakmetagen987_FD_201849 | JGI IMG/M metagenome (GOLD analysis project Ga0307981, IMG submission 201849) | Saline water microbial communities from Organic Lake, Antarctica - #987 | ecosystem: Environmental > Aquatic > Non-marine Saline and Alkaline > Saline | place: Antarctica: Organic Lake... | reverse complement strand
AATACGATTATTTGTAAAACCTATCGTCTATCACTTTAGAGTCTGTACGAGTAATCCGTCTGTACAACGGGTTATCAGTACTAAACTCTGGAGTGGTTTACCTTGAGAAGTCTCTATACTCTTACTCCTGGCTTTGATCAGTCATGGCGACGTAGTCTACTACTTACGTATGTCGTACGTACCAATCAGTTTTGTACCGGTACGATATGGGTACCGGTAGTCTAGCTAATCATTTTTCATCTAAAGTCGAAGTTTACTGTGATCTTTCTACTTTACGTCGTCTACTGTAGGTCTGGCAGCTGAGGATTGCTATTACTAGCTACGTAGCTGGCGGTAGTCTCTAGTAGTAGCTCTAGTAGACGCCAACAGATGCAACAATTCGATGTCGAATGTCGAAAGAACGGATATTTTTTTCTGTTCCTTCGAAAAACATCGTCTTGTCAAATCACGTTGTCGAGGAAAGTGCAAACCGAGTGGGATACGTCCGGGACGCTGGACCTCGTGAGTCAAGTCTCTCATACCGCACGGTACGGGTGGCGCTGGGAGCTGGGGCTAACTATCTCGGTACCGGTGAAAGTCCCACACCACTCGAATTGAATAACGGGAATGCAAGTGTCTCCAGTGTGGGGTGCGTCTGGAACGCTTGGCATAAGGTATCCATACTGTCGTCGTTAAACGCACAAAGGTGAGGAAGGGAAAGATACTCAAGACCTTTGTTTTCAGACAGAACGTTGAAGACTTCCGACAGACAACGATCATCCAGAGTTTCCAGAGAGAGTTTATGGAGACGGCTTTTCCACGCAGCGCTTGCGAGAGAACAGGTCGGGCTTCGATACTTCTGTAGACCCTCGATAAAAGATTCTTGTCCTTCACGCGTCATTCGGCAAAATGATAGTTCTACACTTTTCTCGATCGCATCGTTGTGAGAGAAGTCGCAAAACCTCTGACGGTTTCTTCTGGCACGTCCAACCACGACGATTCCCTAGTCGAACGTGTCCTTCGCGTTTCTGCTTTAGAAACATAGTCACGAGCTCACTGGGAACTTGGTCAGTATGTTTGGAGACTTCAAAATAGACTTGAGGAGCATCGCTCGTCCGGAGCAGGCCGAGAAGGAACCGACAAGCGGCTTCAGCGTGCTCTGGTGAAGTTGCAAAGACGCCGATATGGTGGCTGTAGGTAGGGTTCTCCCCAAAGGAAAACCTCTTCCTGTATCGATCCATGGCGTAGCAGGTCGTTGTGTGTTTCATCATCACATAGAAAAGCGTGCCTCGTCACCCATGCGACTTTCTTGTAGATATAGTATCGAAATCCGCCCAGGTAAAGGACGGAGCTTCTCCATTGCGCTGAAGCGACAAGAACTCTTCCCACCGTGCCGAATCGCGTTCTACTTCCAACAGCCCACGCAAAAGGTCGTCCTCATCACCGTATCTTGACTCGATGATGTAGTGGCGAAGATGCGTCGTTGTGAAAGAGAAGGAATGAATCCATGATTTCAGCCACACATATGGTCGGATACAGTATCGATTGAAGCAGGCATATGCAGCAGGCCTTGATCTTTATCGTTGATCCTTGCCTGCCTTACCGTACACCGTACTTGACTTGATGCTCTCGCTACTCGCTACCTGCTAGCGCTACTATACTGCTACCGGTACTGGAGCTGGGCTTATTCCTTATTGTGGTCGGCATACGCACTTACTGTAATAGAGCACGAAGTCGACATAATAACCAATAACAGTATCCACGTCTCGTAGGGTACTCTACACTAATTTTCTTCTTATTTTGTCGTAATCAAGTCATTCTTTATTGTTACATAAATATACCACGTCAACCAAAATCGACGGTCGACGAGAGCGATACTGTATCCGGCGCCACAATGGCCATCACAGAACGACATATACACGGTATATAACATACCGATACAGCTCTTTCGACCACAGCCTCCCTAGATTCGACGGACTATGTTTCGTAGTACTGCTGCTGCTGTCGGAAGCTTTCGTCAGCTCGCGAGCTCGAGCACGACGCCTCGTGCTGTCTCGGCCTGTCAGGGCACTACCGTGAGTTCCATGCCCGAATCCTCCTCGAGTCAACTGCAGCAACAACAGCAGCAGCAACGCCGCTGGAACTTTCAAGTCTTTTTGGGTCGCCGTTTGGATCGTTCCACGGGGAAACAACGCTACGATGACTGGGATTACCTGGTGCACCGATTCAAAGAGCCCATGACGGGTTCGGGTGCCAACTTGCTGCAGCGCCACTTACGAGCCAAGGAACACATTAAACCGACGGAACAGAACCGACGCACCAACAGTGCCAAACGTTACCGAAGATCGAAAAAACATGTGGAAGATTTGACGGCTTACATTCAGTTTGTCCATCAAGACAATACTATTGGCCAAGACAGTAGTGGTCAAAAGAAAAAGTAGATGAACGGATAAACAGTTCAAGATAATGATGATGTATAGTCCGATTCATTCGTCTTTTGCTTCTTTGTTGGATCGTCAGTTATTAGACTCCTAAAAAGGCGTTGGCCCAAAAGACTAGACTAGGTCTACTCAAGCAAATAAATCCTTGTACCACCCACTCGAAAGAGTGAGTTGGTAGGATGGCTGAATCGAATCGAACCTCGTCGCTTTTACAATAAACGAAAATGAATCAACTTACTTTGCCGTTGCTACGAGAACGAGATGTGACTCATTTTGTTCGTAAACGTTCAAAATCGTGTTTCTAGCTAGCATATTATGCCTGGTTAAGAGCGCTTATAACAGTAGAGATATCCAGATAGAGGCAAAGCATATGGAATAGTCAACCCGTTTCTCATGGTTGTAAATTGGACGGCGTACGGTTTACTGTCGACAGTCGGTTCTTTCCAAGGGATGCTTTCAATGTACGTTTGAACACGTTTCATGCACCTACACTCTCTCTCTCTCTCTACTCCGAGCCGCTGCCACCGCCACTACCGCCGCCTTGCTGTTGTTGTTGCTTGCCAGTAGCGCTCTCTTCTTGCTCGGCTCGACGTTGATCGGCTTGAAATTCGTCCAGCAACTCCTTGGCTCGGTAAACCTTGGATTGCAGATAGAAGCTACCTCCTTTCGAAACATCATTGGAATCCATGTACTTCTCGTATTGCTGAGATTGTATAATAGATTTGAGAGAGAGAGAGAGTGAGTGTGTGTGAGATTATTCCACTATACGTCTACACACTACTAGCGGCTCGGCTCGACGTTCAGCCTTCTACCAACTACCAACATACCTTTTGGATGGCTTCTACAGACACTGCTTCCTTTTCCGTCAGATTGAGCACTTGCAGCGCTTCCGACCTTGAAATAGTCTTGCGTAAAATGTTTCCCGCGGCCGGACCCGCATCGACGCCCGCTTTCTTGGCATTCTGCAAGGCTTGGGCGTACGCGGCGGGCAAGGCTCTCGCGAGAACGGCCACGACTGGCACCACCAACTGCGCCAAAATACGAACAAACGGACCAATTGCCATACTGTAATGAAATAAATGAGGTGAGCGGTAGGGTAGCACAGGCAGGGGTATGTAAAACTTGGGTCGGCTTGAATAGTCTTGTATTGCTGCAACAACACAAACAACACCCTACCCACGTTTCATCGGGGAAACGAACGAATGGCTGGATTTCGCGCCACTTTCGTTGCGTGGCCCTCATCTTTCCCCAAAGAGTCATTTTCAAATTTCTCAAAATGACCGATGATGACCTGCATCTCGAATTCCCAAGAATTCGAATGCAACGAAGCAGCCACGCGCATCTCACTCCTTCTGTTTGCCACAGCGAGACTCGTAGATGGGTTGTGGTGCCTCTTCTCCTTCAACTGGGCGGGTAAGTTCCTTTACAGTGTATCCTACCCTTGATATGTGTACTACGGTACATTACTTTCGAAGCAGTGCGTTGTATGATAGCGGCGCTTGTCGTGATTGGGATTGGGTGACACGCTCGCCGGGTCGATTTGCACTTCCCAGCGTTCCTCGGTGGTCGCGTCTCGCATCCATCCGGTTCAGACTTCGTTTGTTAACAAGAAACTGATAAAGTGTCTCATGCGCGTATCCGTTCTCCTAATTCCTCATTACCCACCAGGAATCTTACGATACTATTTCGAAGGAAGCTAAAGAATCCTTCTTCCCTAAACAATACGCCACTGAAACCGCTCCTGTTGTTGTGACTCCCCAAAAGACTCCGGCAGTGATTGAGCGAAACGGCATCGTTCACCTTCCCGAACAAAAGTTAAGCACTCCACGCTCTTCTCCTACCAAGAAGACCAGTTACGTTCCTCCCTCTCCCATTTTGGCTACAGAACCGTTAAAGGATCTGCCTGTCATTAACGCTCCCCCAGTGTTTGACGATCCCAAAACGACGTCGCCCGTTAAGAAGACTAAAGCCGTGGTTGCAGACGATCCATCGTTGGCATCCTTTGCTTCCTCGTCCATTATCCCTCCCCCGCCGCCACCAGTTGACTCTCCGGGATCCATATCGTTGGACTTTGACGAATTGACAAGTGCGACTGGTGACGCAGCTACCTTCGTAGGAGACGACTTGGAAGGTTCCCTAGTTATCGGAGAAGCAGCCGTACCCAAAAAGGACGATCATCAAGGTTCCTTGCCATACTTGACGGATAATCTTGTCGATTCTCAAGCGCTCGACGTGGGATCAGACTATATTGATCCGGAAGCAGTCATTAGTGGCACAGAAGGCCTTGACTTCTCGGACCCCGACACTATGGCACCTGATTCTCCCGCTCAAGCTGATAAAACCAGACCGTTTATTCCTTACTCAGTCCCAATCAATGCAGATGCTACACCGGTGCCATCTTCGGAATCGGGCATGCGATTCGATGAGCTGTATCGCTTAAAGGGTGTTTTGGGAACAGGAGCCTTTTCAACTGTCCGCACTGGTTTCCACCGATCCAACGGAGACATTTCGTACGCAGTCAAGTGCATTAACCGCAAAAAGCTGTCGGAAGAAGACGAAGCGGCTCTGCTGGATGAAGTGGGAATTTTGAAGGAAATGAGCCACGCGCACATTATTCGCCTCTATGACTTTTTCGAAGAACCGTCGACTTACTACTTGATCATGGAACGGATGCGTGGGGGTGAGCTCTTTGACAGAATCGTCGCCAAGGCGTATTATAATGAAAAGGAAGCCCGCGATACGTGCAGGATTGTGCTCCAAGCTGTCGGTTACTTTCACGAACGTCACGTGGCGCATCGTGATTTGAAGCCCGAAAACTTGCTGTTGCTTTCCGAAGACGATGACTCGGCGGTCAAGATTGCCGATTTTGGATTCGCCAAGAGAGTGTTTGAACTCAACTCTCTCAAGACGCAGTGTGGGACGCCAGGTTATGTCGCTCCGGAGATCTTGGAGGGAACCCCTTACGACCATCGTGCTGACATGTGGAGTGTGGGAGTGATATTGTACATTTTGCTCGGTGGATACCCGCCCTTTATTGAGAGTACACAAAGGTACAGATAGGTGTTGTCGTGGGTTGCCATTAGTAGATAGGTGTTATGATGCTGGGTTTCGCTTACTTACCTCCTACCTTTCTTCTCTCGATCACTTACAGAGATTTGTTTCGCAAAATCCGCAAGGGTGAATACGAATTCCACGAAGAATACTGGGGCACTGTTTCAGAAGAAGCCAAGACGCTGATCAGTAGTCTTTTGACAGTCAATGCCAGCGAGCGTATGACGGCCCAGCAAGCCATGGACAATCCGTGGATTCAGGGTGACGATAGCAAACTCGCCAAGAATGATTTGGGAGGCAATCTGCAAAAGTTGCGTAACTTTAACGGCAAGCGTAAATTCCGTGCGGCTGTGGCAACCATTATGGCGGTCAACAAGTTGAATGTATTGGGCGCCAGCTTTTTCAGCAAGCCATCTGAACTCAGTGACGATAACGACGAGCAGCAAGAAGCCTAGAATGAACGATATGAATGTACTCGAATGTACTTGTGGTTTGTCGCGTTGGTAGTGCCTTATTATATACAAGAGTCAGTGTGTATGTAGACTAGATTGTGTCCCTGATAGCCGAAACAATAGTAGAGTAGAGGACCTAGCCTCTCTCGATGGGCAGGCGGCTCTCGTGCCGGAGCGTCTTTCTGTGAACTCCTCGCTACTCCCTACAAAAAGGTCAGTGGTGTGGCGGTATTAGTATAAGTCCCGCGCATCATTGAGACCTACTGCCTAAAAACGCCGCGTCATCAGCACTGTTTGCGGGATGACGATGATGAGGAGTCTTGAATGTCCACGGAAGTGGTCAGCGGGGAGCGCTTGGAGGAGCCTCGGGCCGTCCTTCGTGACCCCCCATCGACGGATCCGTCATTTACATGGCCCGAGGTCCTTGCTTTATCTGGGTAACACGCCAGGTATTTATCTGGAAAAGTGGAAGCCCCATGTATGATTTCGGCAGTTATGATTATCTAGTTTCGCTCGGGACCAGGAGCGAGACGAGTGTCCCCGATTAATTCGGATCTGGCAGTTTTTGCGACCCCCACAGCTTCTGCATCCAAAACAGACTGAATCAACGCATACAGATATTGATTGTGTTCGGAGAAAGAATGATCATAAAAGTTACAGCGGTTGCTTTCATTGAGCTGTTCCAACGGGAGAGTCCACAAGGTCTTAAAAGCTCAATATGTGCACCACGGTGAAGCCCAGAGTTCTTTCACAAGCACTGCTATGCGTGGAAAGACGAGCAAGTCTCCGAAGAGTCATTCTTTAAGTTATACTGATGATCGTAGTCTGTCGGAGATCGCGATTGGCCTCTCTGAGATGTTTCTCCACTAAGGTGCTACTGCGCTACTATCTCTAGAGCTAGCATCAGCCATCTGAGTATGGAGTCCCGCGTCCTGTCCCGTACCGTACTGTAGTAGCTACCGGTACGGTACGTAGCCTCGCCGCCCGTCCGACGAAAAGAACGCCTAGTTAAAACGTCTGCCCGTCGCCATGAAATGAGCGCTCGAGCTCCACCCCACGCTGAACAAGTTCTTTTTCGTTGCATGTATTGCGTATTCTTTGGTGGAGACCATGACGAAGAAACGGGCACGTCCCGTAGTAACGGATCCCTCTGAGGCTGGAGCGGACACAAAGAAAGATAACATGCAGAAGGTATCACCCAAGAAACAAGGATGGGACGAAATCGAATCCCTCTTTGACAAGAAAAAGGATCAAAAAGAGCTGGATAAGCTCGAGCATGCGGAACAGAAAAAGCTCGACGAGGAAAGACGAAAGAAACGGAAGGCACAGCGGACTACTACTGCGTCTTCTGCTTCGAATACTGTCTTTGGAGCTGGAGACGCTTGGGTCGATGATGGATTGGGTGGAAAGTACAACACCGAAGGCTATACTGGGCGCGTCGAAGACGGCGTCAAGGTCTTTAAGGCGCACATATTGAGCAAGCCAGGGGCGGGAAGTACCAAGCAGTGCCCCTTCGATTGCGACTGCTGCTATATGTGAGAATAAGGAGTAGAATTGTTAAAGTTAGAATAGAATGAACATTTCATGGCTCAGTGTGATCATCAATCGATTAACTCTATCGTATTAGGCCAGCAAAGGCCTCCAATGGTCTCGTTTTATGTAAGTGCGAATCGTTACTGCAAGCAAACTCAAAGCAGTCTAGCTAAAGTGAATTCCAGCTTGATTGAATTCTGCTAAGAGCTGCAAAAAGTCATCCAAGTCCATTTTGGATGCTCGTTGTCCCAGCCACGGTTCGCGGTCCAAGATTTCCTCGAGAATGTCTTTAACAGACTGCTCTGACATTTCCACGTCGCTCTTCAATGCTTGGACTGTCTGACGATTCTCTTCCAGCAACTTTAGGACAGACTTGGTATTCAAGACGGACCGGAGCGTCTTGTTTTTGCGATTAAACAAGAGTCGAATCTGTAAGGCAGCAACATTGTGTGAGGGAGTATAAAAGCTGGCTTCTATTCATTGTCAGTCGACCACATGAACATGCACAATCAGCAACAACTCAAATAATCGATACAATACGTACCATGCCATCCCATTCGGTAAAATTGACGGGTGGTGGGGGATTCTTGAGCTCAATCCGAACAACGCGAGACTCCACTTTTGGTGGAGGTCTGAAGTTGTTGCGGGCCACCTTCAATAGCTGATCGACCTTGGCCAACAACTGCGTGTTGACTGACAATCGGCAATACAAGGCTTCGCCTGGTCGTGCCGTTAGCCGGAGGGCAAACTCCTCCTGAAACATGATAACGGCACATCGAAACATGGGACGGTGCGATAGCAACTTGAAGACAACTGGACTACTGATTTGGTACGGCAAGTTGGCCACCATGACATCAAAAAAAGGCCAGGCAGTCTTGAGAGCGTCGCCTTGAATAACTTGAAGCTTGTTTTGCAGATCCGTGTGTTCGACGCGCTTCAACACTTCGCGGACCATGCGACTGTCGAATTCCAAGGCAACAACATTCTTTGCTTGTTGCAGGAGTTGGACCGTCATATTTCCGGTTCCCGGACCAATTTCGAGGACTGTATCTGTGCTCTTTACGCCGGCTTTCTGGATAATGGATGTAATCACGGCAGGATTCTTTAGAAAATGTTGTCCCAAGGCCGTGTTGGGCGTAATCAAGTTGGAGTTGGCCACTTTCTTCTCACCGGGGCGTTTGTTACCGTACGGCTGTGACGCGGCAGACGCTACGCCCACATGAGAGCGCTTTTTGGAAGGTCCTTTGGGCATGCTGATGAGGTAAGGTTCGGGGTCGTGGTAGGCAGTAGAAGGGGATGATAGCAAGGTCCAGGCTCCGACAGAACATTCAATGCAATCTGGAACGAGTTTCCAAAAAAGTTCGTGGTAGTCGGAGCGACTGATTTGGTCTGGGGAAGGAAACGGCGCGAAAGCGAGCGATGCGATGGCCAGACCTATCGTGTTCGTGACTGCACCTCATATTCGGGCGGCGTGTTATTGTCTCAGCAAGTAGTCGTCCCTTGGTTTGAGCTTTGAGCATCAATTACTGTATTGATTGTCTATCTCTACTGTTTGCGTTGTGTTCACTAGGTAAAATGCGCAAAAATAGAGCTGATGTCACGTCTTGCTAGCGCATGGTTGCTCTACTAGAGTCGGGAGGAGGAGAGGAGCAGATCGGAAATGGAGAGCCCCTGAACAAGAAGGAGATGATGGTGGTGAAGAAGTCGGTCTGCTGACTCGCTCGCGGAGAGATAGCTGTCACTTTCAAACAAGCCGTGTTGGTCGAAGACAATACGTGACACGGGTGAGATGGCGAACAACGCAGTATAAAGGTGGCGAGGAGTGAGGGCAACAAATAAATGTTTTCCGAAAAGCTAGGTCCTCGTCCATTGATCACTGGAGCGAGGTAGTCTACTACTAACGGTGGAGTAAAACTTTGTAAACCACATGTTTAGTCCGCGTTCAGTACGCCACCCTGCGTTTGCTTTCGATAAGATGCGATGGATGTCGACCGAGGTGAAGGCTCTTACGTCTCCCCCTGCCGATGTTTTCTCTCCCTCAGCGGATCCGTCGTCAAAGTGGAGGATACGAAGGGGTCCTCCAATTGTTGAATGCTGCCATAAATGGATTGTCTGTGACTAGACCACCAAGCGGGCTATCCTTTGGCTCGCGACAAGAGTCGCCAAGAAACTAGCACGTATGGCGGTGGCGCGTGATGATCTTAGGTACTGTACCGGTACGTAGTGCGAACAATTGACTCACGCAGAGTGTCTCGGCTAGTTTCGGCACGGTTGTCGTGCGCTGGTAGTGGGAGGTCGCCTGGGCCGCCCGCTAGCTATGACCTTGCTTAAATGTACAGTAAGTACTGAGTACTGTCTGTAAGTCGTACTACACTAGTACATCATTACTGTCGGGAATCCGAGTGGAGTCCCGGGAAGAGTCACGTTTGCTCCAACGTCGATGAAACGTCGACCACGATATGCAACAGTTTCATTCGCATTGGACTCGTTGAGTGATGGAGTGTCCTCGGTCCAGTTCACTCCTTCCTCCACAATTAGTCCCCAAGTAGAATCCTGTAGCCTTGGCTAGAACAGCCACGAAACAGAGATCGTAGATTTGTAAT
>Ga0307981_1004309_pt1 | contig 10066 bp, 10 predicted proteins | sample OrgLakmetagen987_FD_201849 | JGI IMG/M metagenome (GOLD analysis project Ga0307981, IMG submission 201849) | Saline water microbial communities from Organic Lake, Antarctica - #987 | ecosystem: Environmental > Aquatic > Non-marine Saline and Alkaline > Saline | place: Antarctica: Organic Lake... | reverse complement strand
CCGCATCATATGTATATTGCATGCACTTAAAGTGGATTTTGGATCGAGGGTTTCTTCGATGTCTCTCGAGCTTTGAGGGGCAGTCCATGCTTGTTGCTTACTGCCGGAGGACCATTCGAGGGTAGGTTTGCGAATTTTCCAGCATTATCCATTGCTTCCAGGCTTTTCCAATGCTTCCAGTGTGACTTAGTGAGCGTGGACCATTCGAGGGTAGGTTTGCGAATTTTCCAGCATTATCCATTGCTTCCAGGCTTATCCAATGCTTCCAGTGAGCGTTGATACATTTCAAGGTTTCATTTGTCAAAGCGCCAGCATGCCCTTCTGTAACGGTAGTGCTAGTCCGTGGACATCAGTCCCGTACGCAAGACTCGTGAGTGAGGTCACGCAGCGTGCGTCAGTGCTCGTCACAGCCTGAGAGGCAAAGCAACAACTGCTCCAGCAACACACAACACCAGCAACAATCCACCACACGTGCAAGCATCCCGCTTACACCGTTACATGGAAACCTGCCCGGGATTCGAACCCGGAATCCCCTGATCCGTATGGAAACCTTGCCTTTCTCCACACCCGAATCTCCTGATAAGTCACCTCCTACCTTACCCTAAATAAAAGCAACTCATCACCCTTCTCCATTCAATTATAGCCTCTCGTCGCTTCGAAGCAACCCTTAAGCCCCGGGCGACCGATGATACGCGCCGTTACGATAAGAACTCTTCTACGTTCTACCTCCCTAAGAAGCCTAACCAACTCGCTAACGACGCCGAAAAAGTTAGCTGGGTAGAGCTGTCTATTCGAACGGTCGAAAGCAACGAATTGGCCGACGCGGGAGCAAAACTCAACGTCTTAGCTCGCCATTTCAACAAGCAGACATTAGTTGCACGTGCGAAAGCGTCCCTTCCAACCCTTTGATCCCCCAGTATTAATGTGTTTCACACCCCTGACGTGTCCCAAATCTTTACGATACTTAACCCCATGTTACTTCAACTGTCTGGGACTGGGAGCCTTATTCAACCTCCGGCGAATGAGCTTACAGTAGCCAGCCGGCGTGCGGCACACTGGTACGCGTTCCAGCCCAAACAGCGCGTTCCAAGGGGTTGGAAGATTTGCGCGCGAAGGTAACTTGGCCGGCCGCCGAAACATTCCAAGTAGTCGTCCCTATTCCCCGAAACAAGAATGGCACTCCGCCACCTGCGGTCTTTGGCGAGATCCATCATGCGTTCACAGCCGCCACCTTTCGCGACCCCAGGATCACTTTGATGACCATGACTATGATCAACCAAGGGACCACACCTGAGCCAATGTCCTTCAAGACACGTAGCAACGCTGTCTTCCTCGACACAAACGCGGGCGACCTCCAAGCCCAACTGCGCAACTTTGGTGCCAAGTGCGTCTACGCCGTCGGAAAAGAACTTCTCCGCCTCGACGTCCTCGACGCCCGGCATAACGCGTTAGCCGACTTCTTTCATGATGTCTGTCGTGAGTAGAGTATAATGATGCCCGGGAATTTGTTACAATCTTGTAAAGCGAGATCCAAGCACTTCAGTTTCTCGTTGTCATTATCGACGTAATGATCTGCGCACCATTCCGCCAGTACCACTTTTCCACGCGCAAGACGAATTCGATTGAATACAGGAGTCACGTTGTTCTCGAAAGACGGAAAGGCCATGGACCGAACAGCCGAGTTCTTGAACCGTTCCATCAGTACGCGTGCATGGGTATATCCTTGTGGTAGACCTAGGGGAAGACACAATGGGGCGAGCGCGGTCGCTGTACCCAAAACGAGGGAAGATGACAGCTCCTCTTGCAGTGGGAGCAAAGGATCGAAGCATGCTCGACCATTCGAAGGCCCCGTTCCCGGAATCTCACATGAAGGAGGAGGAGGTTGATCAGCTTCGTTATCGTGATTAAATGATTTTGAGAGGAGAGGAAAGAAACGTGTGAAGCTTGGCTGGACCGAAACCTTCTCAAGCTGAAAGAAGGACGATAGGATCGCAAGGGCGTCACAGCGCCTATCAATCTATTCGAGCTCGGCTTCAAAAGGTGCAACATTGAGATTCGATGTCATGATATCTCCATCGACAACGTGAATAAGAGCCTCGCGCTAGAGCGAAAGGACAATTCTGAAGGCCAACGAGGAGCTGGTCTTTCAGACGGAAAAGAACGGTTGGACAGCCCTTCAATACGCTGTTCGCCCTGGCCACATTGAACTGGTGAAACTCCTTTTCAAGAGTGGCGCGGCTGTCAACCATAGAACCAACGGTGGTAAAGGCGGCTCATCCCTATTTTTGGCCGAAACATATCACGGCGAGGACCATGCTGTGACAGTGTTCTTGCGCAATAACGGCGCCGAAAGCTTTGCGTCTCAGTTAGAATTGTAAAAACATATATATTCCCATTCAACGAAGATCACACAAACCTCCCAGTCGGAATCAATCACTAGACTATCAATATAACACGGCACAATACGGATATTAAAGCAGGGTGCTAAATGTACGGTGAATGTATTCATATAATATTACAGTGCTTTTGAAAAAAAACACTAGTGTTGGTTGGACCGGTCGGCGAAGGTGTAGCCTATCGACCTTCCACGGCGGGCGGGTCTGGCCAGTTTGAAGCAGCACCTCTCGGGAGAGCGGCAAAGCTACCCGCCAGGATTGCTTCAGCGACAGCTTCGGAAGATCTTCGTTCTCTTAAATCACGCATCATATCGCTACGATCATACTGAGGAAACATGTCAACCAATTGTTCCATGGCGGCTGCCTCTTCTTCAGGCGACATTGGAATAGCCCCCGCCAGAACTAGGAATCGACGAATCAGTGATTGCTGTTGTTGCTGATGTGGTTCATTTGGATTCTCTGCTTGCACTTGCGCAGCGTTGTTGTTACCTGCAGCATTGGTTGGGCCAGCGTTGCTACCATTGTTGTCAACAAATGGCTCTAGAGCTGTTGGCGGCCGCCGAACGACTTCAAACGAAAAAGCAGGAAGTGGCAGCCATGCTGGCAAGATACCTTCGGTTGAAAATCGAAAGAGAGCGCGTTCTCCTCCTCCACCAGCGCCGCCTTGCACTGCTGCATCCCGAGCTGGGGGTATGTTGTCCAGAGCAACATTGGCGACTACCCCAGTATTGTTGCGGCCAACCCCACCTCCAGCCGGACCACCAACACCACTGCCTTGTTGCCGCCCGTCCAAAACCGACGCTCGACACAGGGGACATCGCGCCGCCTCAATCGATCGCGCTCGCTCCACAACTTCTCGCAGACACGTTGTATGGTACAAATGACCACATCCCACTTTCTTGACACTCCCAGTGCTCATGGTTCCCAAGCAGATGCAACAAACGTCACCCGTCTGAACAGCTTTGCGCAAGTCTAGCTCTGATGCATCATCGAACATGCCATCCAAGTCTCGGGCAATCCGGTACAAATTTCGCCGTTCGGCAATTTTTTTCGAGGCGCTGCTCAAGGCTGAATGCAAGTGCAGGGCCAAGACACCATCAATAAGGGTAAATTGGACGCCATGCAAACTCCAAATATGCAAAAAATGCGCAACAGTAATGGCGTGCGTCAACAGTTGCAACCAAAACACAGCAGTGTCCAAAATGGCCATGCGACGGGTATGCAACTGTTCTAGCAATTGGACTCGACGATCTGCTGCTGCTACTTCTGGCAGATGTTGCTGCGTCTCGTACGCATCTTGTTCCTGCTCTTGTTCGTTAATCTCAACTGCGGCTGCACTTTGCTGTTGTAGTGCTTGCAGCCGCTCTTCTTCGAGACGACCAACAGCAGCCGCGTGCTTGGAGTCAAGGACCGTTGTCACGTGCTGCAACAAAAAGGAGACACAATCGACAGCAGTCGACGCACAGTCCGCGCAAAGCAACAAGACCATACCGATACCAGCCTGATGAAAGAGCGCTACGCAAATAGCGGCCGCAACAAAGTCGGCACACAGCACAGTCACCAGCAATTGCCATACACCAGCAGCTTGCGCCGTCGCAACCGCGTGACCTCTCAAGGCTGTCAATTCGGTCCGCGTATGACACAATAAGGCCAAGGAGCGCAAAAAGGAAAGCACCGTATACCACGACAATAAAATCAATAAATCCAGTGTATCGGGAGCCACCACGGCCGATACCAACAGCAATTTGAATACTAAGAAACCGCCCAACCTTTCGGTCCGCGGCTGCAACAAGTCGCCCGTCACGACCGACTGTCCGAGGAACCAAACGGCAGTGACGGTATGAAGTTGACACGTAATGGCCAACAACCAATTAGCAATGACCAATAATCTCACAGAGCTTGTCAAAATCTTGTCCAAAAGATCCGTGACAGTATCGGGTGATAACGCACCAGTTGCAAGAGCCTGCAGGATGGCCGGATCCAACCAGATCGTCCATGAGGATAGCAGTGTAGGGTCCATTGTTTGTGCCGTGCTGTCTGCAGTAGGCTGTCCCATCCATCTTTTCCAGACGGGTACTTTTAGATTATTATTTGCTGCGCTTGGCGTGGTACTCGTATCCGACAGTTGCTGTTGCTGCGGAGACGACGATGGTGATGACGACGACGATGTACCAGTCGAAGACGACGATGGTGATGACGACGACGATGTACCAGTCGACGTCCACCAGAGCGTCTTGAACCAGACGGTATCTTGGTGATGAATTTGTTGGTGCGACCACGGTCTGTGAGTCTGTTGATCGCTGCTATTAGTGACAGCCGCATTCCACAACAATACTGTTTCCACGAGCCCTTGTTCTTGGGGTGCCGCGAGAACGGCCAAGGAAGCCAATACAGCAGAAATAATCACGTAGAGACGAGTTAGTGTCCATGTGCCATTGTACTGGCGACTGTTGCGGTTGCGATGGTTATCGAGCATTTGTGTCCCGTGCTGGAGAGCAACAGGCGCATGTCCACCATCATCATCATCAATATCATCGTGGTCCGTATCCTCATCGTGGGCGTCATCCTCCAATAACACAAAGTCTTCATCGTCACCACTTTCCTCGGGAGCGACCAGTAAACGTCGGCGTCTTCGTATTCCTGCTGCGTTCCTCATTGCTAGTCAATGTATGGTAGCAAAAGAAGATGCAAGAATTCTGCAGGGACTTGATGTGCATGCAAAACTGTAAAGCGTCTGGTGGCTGGTGGACTCCGTAGCGTCTCTCTCGTTCAACGAATCGAATCGCTCTCGTCTCTCGTTCAACGAATCGAATCGCTCTCGTTTTTATCCACGTCCTTCAGAAGAAGGAGTTCGTCTGTGCAAGAGGATGCTGCAAAAGAAACTAGCAATCGTATCGAACACACTCGCTTCTTCCCAGAGGGTGCAAGTGTTGTCACGTCGTTGTGTCGTTGCATTCGATGCCATTCTCCAAATCAATCGCTGCTACAAACTCGAGCGTTTTGACTAGAGTATTCACAACGATAGATAATGAAGTAAAACTAGTTGAGAATGCTAGAGAGTTGACGATTCCCCAAAAAGGAAAACGGACCCCGGAAGTAAGAAAACTAACCTGATCCTTACAGTATCTATCAATCTTGTCTATTAGCCTGAACTCTACTAAGGATGGGAAAGCTCCCCCCAATCAGGCCCCGGACGTTTGTTTGCGACCCAAAGACAACCCCCTTGGAAGTGTCAAGAACAAAAACGAGAACTTCTTTAACCTGTTGTACAGACTTTTTTGGGGTTGTTTCGCCTCTCCGAAAAGTCATTTGTCATTATTTGTCTTTAACTATTTTCAGTTGTTTCACCGATAAGTCTTTTTTTGTACTGTAGTCGTACGTAGTTGTTTCGCATCGCCGTATGTAACCTCCGAAAAGGTCATTTGTCTCAGAAAGGTCGAGTGCACGCACGTTCCTGGTAAGAAAAGAAAAACGGGAAGGGCTGGTTCTCAGTTTCTGGAGCAGAGCTATGATAGCTTTCGTGCATTTCGCCATTTCCGCAGTTATTCGGTATCGCCCTGGATTGGTGTGGCCCTCTTGTTTTTACGACGGTGTTTTTTTAGAGTAGCTTTTACCTTCCAGTTCTGCTCTAGTAGTTTTACAGTTCTCTAGGTTTCTTGGGCCTGATTCCGAGAGGACTACGGGCAAACTTCTGCAACCCTCTGTTCCTGGGTTGGCAGGTTCGTTTGTGCTTCCCAATACGCCAGTTCCGACAGGGGGTATACGTCTAACCACCGCCCGACGCGTTGTCCAGCTCATCATCTCCAGAAACTATGAGACTACTACCGACCCTGGAGGCGCCACCACCACTCTACTAGAAGCTAGCTAATAATACTAATAGCGTACCTGGCGGTGTCCCCTCTAGCATGCTAGCTAGATGCTAGTATTGTGTAACATGAGAGACCTGTACACCACAACTACCAAAAAACTAGTAGCTTCTACTAGTAGAGACAGCAGAGACACAGCAGAGCTGCCAACACAACCAACGAGTAAAATAACAGTGACCAGCCTCGGATTCACGCCGCAGCAAAATAAGGGAACACTAGAGGCAAGTGTAACTGGTTGCGTAGATATATTCCAAGCAATTCTTAGATATACAGTAGTACAGTGTAACAGAATGGGAAGACGAGGGGCATGGTTTGTTAGTAGTAGATAGTAGTAGCTACAGGAGCTGTAGTGGCTGCGCACCATGTATATTCATCAAAGGACACTGGTCCAGGGAAACTCGTCCGCTTCTTCCGTCTTCCCCCGCCGGAAGAGGAAAGAGTGACAAGGGATAGACGACACGAGGAGTAGTCTACCGGTACCGGTTCCGTATCTGTTGGAGGAGATAAAACGGTAAAAGCTTTTAGAATCAGGAGTTCAGAAATTCAATTCCCCAGGAGGTTGGTTCTCCTGAGAGTCAAGCTGCCGCGGGGTTCTCATTCTTCCACCTATCAGGTTCGCGTTGATCGCGTTGTTGATGCGCTGGTTCTGTTGCGGACACGATCCCACAATTGAGACACTTTACTTCTCTCCTCATCACAACAAACAACGAATACTAACCAAGCTGTATATCACCATTTAACCATGAAAGTGACGAACTGTAACCTCGGACAGTCCCAGAATACAGTGCAAGTCGCTCTCAAGCTGGATCGTCCCCATGCTTTAGCTGGTTCTATCATCTCTGGACGTGTCTTTCTTTCCCTTCCTCCGAATGTCTCTACAACAAGTTCCCTGCAGCAATCACTGCGCGTGCAACTGCATGGATACGAGCGAATAACAGAACATCCTATTGGCATCGAGCACAACGGGAGATGTCATAAACATGCTCCACATAAGCCAAATCAAGCCACCAAAACAATTGTCTTAACAGATTGCTTTCCTACCGTGCCACTACCTTTAATTGACGATAACACAAAGCAGTCAGCCCAGTGCTGGGAATATCCATTTTACTACCAGATGCCTGCCCATTTACCGACCAGCCTCTTCTGTCTTTCCGAAGACAACAACACGGTGGTGGCAGAGCTACGATACACTGTTACTGCCAGTATTGTTGACAGCAGTGGCAGCAATATCACAGCTGCAACCGTTCTTTATGTACAGGCGGCGACACCTTCTACTACCGTCCAGCCATCAGAATTGGACACGGCCTGTCTCATGCACCCTGTCATTTTGCCATTGTTGAACAGCAGTAGTAGCGCTTCAGGATGGTTGCCTGCATTGGCGTTTTGGAAGAAAAGAGGAACGGTCCGACTCGGCTGGGAAACCGACAAGACAGTTTACCAAACAAACGACTGTCTGACAGCTGATGTAACTATTGATCACGCCGTGTCGGTTCCCATCACAGCAGTGACCGTCGCGTGCCTCGAAACACTCACGTGGAATAAGCCAAGTACTGCTGCAGCCCGCAACAGCAATAAGCCTTTGCAGCGGTTGACGGTCCGTTGCTTGACGCAACAGACGGTTCCCGCAGCAGAATGGATGTCACGAGACCGTGACGAACAAGAACCCCGCGTGATTGAGTTGAAATCCGCTACAGCTCGTCTGCGCATTCCTACATCAGCCCGCGACAGCTTGGCAGGCGAACTCATCCAAGTCTCACACAGCTTGACTGTCACTGTCGAGACTGCCGACGGCGGTGTTGCCACACTTCTAGGTCCTTTGACCATCGTTCGCGGCGCACAAAGTCCCTGCAGTGCCCAATCAAAAGAAGTTGCTCCAACAGTTGCGACGCAAGACAAGGAATTGGCCGATCCGTCCATGACATGGAGAACAGTCACGATGCAAAACGATCTACGGTCCAATCCACAGCAGCCTTCATCCAGCGACTGTTCCACTACTACTGGTGCTAATCTCGCGTTCATGCTGGCCGCTGCAGAATGCGACGATGGCTGGCAATGCCAAGAACCTTGTCGTCGACAACAGCTCCAAAGTCTTTTGGCACGACATGCAGAGCAGCTGCTCGATTTGGTCCAAGACGCCACGTGGGCAACAACAGTCCAAAGACTATCGCCGTGCGACTATTGCAGTGCCGTTGCCAGCGTGCCTACCAAGGCGGCCGACGCTGCAGTGTCATTGGCCGTGACGATGGGAGACCAGTTCACTGTGATGCACGTCTTGGCTGCCGTGAGACATACCCCATACGACACGGGTATGGAATGTCTGAGACGGACTCTAAGGTTGGCATCCGATTTGACAGAGCGGCAAGCATGGTTGGAAGCACAGTTGAATTCGAACGAATTGGTGCATTTCAAGGCAGCCTTGGCCCCGTGTTAATGATTGTAACACTGTATGAATAGACCATGTTTGTTCACCATTTGCTAGTCCTATTTTTATACCGGCACAAACTCAAGCAACTTAAACCAAGACGAGTAGCACGACGGAAAGAAGATCAAGGCAACCAGGCTTCGTCCACGCTTAAGCACTAACACCTGTTACCACGGGATACTACGAGTAGGCTCTGGTTTATCCCGTATAAGACCTTTGAATGATCTCCGTATCGCACAATCACCACTACAACTAAAACGCAAGTCTTTCGCGGATTAAGCATTTCGCTATTACTCTAAGTAAGTGATTAACGGTTCGACTTGGAAACACGTTCAATCTCATCCTTTTTCTTGATGGCGTAACTGTTGGAAGATCCACGCGCAGCGTTGATGAGCTCCTCAGCCAAGCACTCGGCCATGGTCTTGAGGTTGCGGAAGGAGGCTTCCCGGGCACCAGTGGCAATCAAGTACAGGGCGTAGTTGACACGTCGGAAAGGACTCATATCGACGGCCTGGCGACGGACAACACCGGCACCACCGACACGGGTCGAGTCTTCACGCGGTCCAGAGTTGATAATGGCATCAACCACCACTTGAATGGGGTTTTGGTCCGTCAACAAGTGAATGATTTCGAGCGTGTGCTGAACAATACGGACAGCCATGAGCTTCTTACCGGAGTTGCGGCCCTTGCGCATCAGGCAGCAAGCAAGACGCTCAACAATGGGGCAAGAAGCCTTGCGAAAACGCTTCTTTTGGTAACGTCCAGCCGTGTGCGGCAAATAAGTGCTGTGGTCGCCCTTGCATGCAATGTAATCCTGCGAGATGGAAAACGAAAGGGTTGTGCATTAGAAAGAGCACTACATACGTGGATAGCAGGGGAGGAGTGCTATCGAACTACAACAATAATATACCTAACATCTAGAAACAACGTGCACTCACCACAAGGGAGATATCGCGGACTTCGATATCGTCAAAGGACCATTTTCCAAAAAGCTTGACCTCGGTGGCTCCTCCAACAGCGACAAAGTCTTCCTCTTCTTCGACTTCTTCAGGCTCCTCAATGGGCTCTTCGATCGGGGTTGCTTCAACTTCAGCCATGGTAATATTCAAGAGGGTAATAAGTTACTAACAACAGCAGCAAACAACAACGAGTATACTCTCGACGAGTCCGTTTCCAGGGATGGCAAAAAATAGTAACGTGTAAGCGGTAGAAACTAAATCTGTACCAAAAGACTACCTCGACTAACAGGAACAGAGCCGGCGCGTGAAAGAGAAAGAGCGAACGAGTCGGTCGCTGAAAATTCGATTTAAGTATAAAAGATAGTCACACTGGTATTGATTTGGCGTCTTATCTTTCTCGGCGATACAAACCTCGTAGGTAGA
>Ga0307981_1004306_pt1 | contig 10069 bp, 9 predicted proteins | sample OrgLakmetagen987_FD_201849 | JGI IMG/M metagenome (GOLD analysis project Ga0307981, IMG submission 201849) | Saline water microbial communities from Organic Lake, Antarctica - #987 | ecosystem: Environmental > Aquatic > Non-marine Saline and Alkaline > Saline | place: Antarctica: Organic Lake... | reverse complement strand
AAGATTGGCGTCCGGACCCTTAACCGGATGACCGCACTTGGCCGCCCCAAGTTCGAACGTACCGCCTGAAATCCGTCTCGGGTAGGGCGCGTTCCGACCTCTTCATGCTCCATGCAACAACGCCCTTTTGCTTCGGGATCTTGGCGCGACGATCAGCGTTGAATTTGTGCGGCATTTATAGCACCCTCAAGAAGACAGGCCACAACCGATACCAGTGGGGTAAGGGTCCATGCAACAACGCCATCAAACGCAATGTTCGTCACTGTGATGGCGACAAAGATGCCGTTTGCGGGTCGCGGCTGAGGTGTGGTCTATAGTACCTTGCCCGGATTCATGAGGTTTTCCGGATCAATAGCCTGCTTGATCTGCGCCATCAGTTCAAGCGCTACGGGGTCTTTATAGCGCCGCAACTCGGCACGTTTGACCTGCCCGATGCCGTGCTCGGCAGAGATGGATCCATTCATGGTGTGCACGATGTCATGCACAATACGGTTGAAGACCGGATACTCCGCAAGGAAATCCGCATCCGACATATCGGTCGGGCGCGTCAGGTTATAGTGAATGTTGCCGTCACCAAAATGACCGAAAGGGCAGGGGCGCACGCTTGGCATGTGCGCGAGGCAGGCCGCTCTTGCCGTGTGCAGAAATTCCGCGACCCGCGACACCGGTACCGACACGTCATGCTTGATCGAGGCACCTTCGGGCTTTTGGGCTTCCGAAAGGTTCTCGCGTAGCGCCCAAAGCGCATCCTTTTGTGCCTCGGATGCGCCAATGACAGCATCGCTGATTTCACCGGACTCGAATGCTGCTTCCAAGGCCGCCTCCATCCGCGTATCCAGAACATCCTGCGCGCCGGTACTTGTCATCTCGATGAGGCAATAAGCGGGGTAGACGCCTGTCATGGGATCGGTGCAACCCGGTGTGTGATCAATGACCATCTGGAGGCCCAGACGCTCGATATACTCGAAGGTGGAGAGGGTGTCGGCATTGCCTGCACGCATGCGTCCGTAGAGTGCCAGTGCCGTATCGGGACTATCGCAAGCAACCAGCGTAGTCGCGCGCGACACGGGCTTGGGGAATAATTTGATCACGGCTGCCGTGATGATCCCCAGCGTGCCCTCTGCCCCGATGAACAGGTTGCGAAGATCATATCCGGTGTTGTTTTTGCGCAGTAAATTTAGATCGTTGAGGATGCGGCCATCCGGCAGGACCACCTCGATCCCCAGAACCAGATCGCGGGTGTTGCCATAGCGCAGAACGGCAGTGCCACCTGCATTTGTAGAAAGATTTCCACCGATCTGGCAGGACCCTTCGGACGCGAGCGACAGTGGAAAGAGCGCGCCGATTTTATCGGCTGCTGTCTGGATTTCGGACAGGATGCACCCCGCCTCGACGGTCATTGTGGCATTAAGGGGGTCCGTCTCGCGGATGCGGTTCAGGCGTTGTGTGATCACGATTACACCGCCATCCGGCACCCCGCCGCCAACAAGTCCGGTGTTGCCCCCTTGTGGTACAATTGGCACGCCTGCCGCATGGCACAGGCCTACGCATTTTGCGACCTCACTGGTGTTTGCGGGGCGCACCACGGCCAGTGCAAACCCGTTGAACAGGCCGCGATCCTCGATCAGGCGTCCGGCCATGTCGGCGGGATCGGTTAACACGTGATCCGCACCAATGGCTGATTGCAACCGTGCAACCAGATCGCTGTCACGCACTTGCGTGTCCGTTTGGGGAGGCCTTGTCGGGGCCGACGACATCAGGCTTTCACCCTTTGTTTTGCTGCCGCACGAAGCTTTCCGATTGTGGTACGGGTGGATATCTGCTCGGGGTCGGTCACCAGCTCAATCAACGCGGGCCGTCCGCTGTCACGCGCACGCTGGAAGGCGGCGGCGAAATCGTCCGTTTTGGTGACCCGCTCGGCATGAGCGCCCAGACCCTCGGCCAGTTTGACGTAGTCCTGATTTTTCAGTGTCGTGCCCGAGACCCGCTCGGGGTGGTCACGTTCCTGATGCATCCGAATGGTTCCGTAGATGCCGTTGTTGAACAGCAAAACGATGGGCCGCCCGCCGTATTGCGCAGCTGTGGCCAACTCCATCCCGCTCATCATAAAGCCCCCGTCACCTACAAATGACAGCGTCAGGCGATCGGGCTCTGCGATGGAGGCGGCGACAGCAGCGGGCACCGAATAGCCCATCGAGCCGCAGGTGGATCCGATGATCCGGCCTGGACGTCCGAACCGCAAAAAGCGTTGGGCCCAGCCAGTGTGGTTGCCTGCATCAAGTGTGACAACTGTGTTGTCGGGCAGGCTGTCGCGGATTTGCGTCAGCGCCCCACCCATGTCCAAATCCCAGTCGCCACCATTGGGGGCCTCGGTATCTGTCAGGTAATCGTCATGCAATTGCGCACACCAGCTGCCCCAGATATCTACCCTACCCAGATCGACACCATCAAGCGCTGACGCCACCGACGCAGGAGCAGCTGCAATACCCAGATCGGGAGAGTAGACACGCCCAATTTCATCCGCATCAGGGTAAAGATGCACCAGCCGTATCTGGGGATTGGGCGAATTGATCGTGGTATAGGTTTTGGTCGTCATCTCCCCCAGCCGCGCACCGATCACGATCAATAGATCGGCGTCTTTCTGGTGGGCATAAAGCGTTGGCGCGGTGGAGGTGCCGAAGTCACCTGCGAACACGGGCGAGAGATTGTCCACGATGTCCTGACGCCGGAAGGAACAGGTGACGGGGATTTTGTTGGTCTCGGCAAAGCGGGTGATGGCAGCGGCACTTGCGTCGGACCAGCCGGACCCGCCAAGCAGCAACAGCGGCTTTTTGGCAGCAGCGATTTCGGACTTTAGAGCCTCGAGACCGGCGCCGGACAGCTCTGCGTGGGTCGGGGTGTAGGGACGGGCATCTACCGCCTCGACCACGTCTGTCAGCATATCCTCGGGCAGGGCAATCACAACAGGCCCGGGGCGGCCTGACGTGGCCACTCGGAACGCGCGTGCCATGTACTCGGGAACGCGCCGCGCATCGTCGATTTGGGTTGCCCATTTTGCGATGGGTCCGAACATCGCGCGGTAGTCGACCTCCTGAAAGGCCTCCCGGTCTGTCGTATCGCGTGCGATCTGCCCCACCAGCAGGATCATTGGCGTACTGTCTTGTTGTGCGATATGCACGCCGATGGCTGCGTGACAGGCACCGGGCCCGCGCGTGACCATGCAGATGCCCGGCTTTCCGGTCAGCTTGCCGTAGGTTTCGGCCATGTTGGCCGCGCCCGCCTCGTGCCGCGCATTGATCAGGGTAAAGCGGTTTTTTACGTCATGCAGCGCATCAAGCACCTCGAGATAGCTTTCGCCGGGAACGCAATAGGCGGTATCTGCCCCGTGGATCAACAACTGATCGACAAGGATTTGGCCGCCCGTGCGGGACTTGGTGGTGACGTTCTGCTGCATCTGTGGTCGCTCCGTTCAGATCGGGTCTAGGTATCGGGATCAGTTATTTGCGGCTGTAGGGGGAAGGGTGTCCCGGTATCGTGCCTTTTGCAAAATCATTATCCCGCCCGCAATCGCGAGACCCGCGGCCGTGAAACGCCAGTCGGGGTAGATCAGCAGAAGTGACCCGATAAACAGGATAACTGACAGCCAGCTTGGCAGTCTGCCGAAGAAATAGCGTTGCAAGGCCGCAGCAAGGATAATGACACCGATGGTCGCCTGCAAAAGTACAAGTGTGATGTGCAGTACACTGCCCTGCATTAAGATTGCAGGCTCGTAGACAAACATGAACGGCACAATGAAACCTGTCGCCCCCAGTTTGACTGCGGCCCAACTGGCTTCCATGATCTTGGCCTGTGACAGCGTGTTGGCGGCATAAACAGCCATCGCCACGGGTGGGGTGATGGCGGACAGGATCGCGAAGTAGAACACGAACAGGTGGGCCGCTTCGACCTGGACGCCCAGCTTCACGAGCGCAGGCACCAGCAAGGCAACCTGCACGATGTATGCAGGCGTTGTGGGCATCCCCATTCCGAGGATGATCCCGGCAACCATTGACAGCAATAGCGCGATGATCAGCTTGTCCTGTGCTGCTTCGATCACGAAGTTGGAGAAGCTGAGCCCAAGTCCGGTGATGTCGATCACGCCAACCACGATACCGGCGCAGGCACAGGCGGCGGCAATCGCAAGCACGTTGCGCGCGCCGCCCTCAAGGGCATCGAGAATATTGTCTATTGTTACATGGTGGCGCGTGGTTTTGCGCAGTGCGGCCACCGGTACGACCGACATGATCCCGCACAGCGCGGCATAGGGTGCGGAATAGCCCATCATCAGCACGCCAACGATGATGAACAATGGTGCAAACAGATGCCCGCGCTCCATAATCACTTCTTTGAGCGGGACCTGATCTTCCTTGGGTACAGAGCCGATGCCCTTGCGCTTTGCTTCGAAATGGATGGCGGCAAAGAGGGCTATGTAAAACAGGATCGCAGGTGCCAGCGCATATTTGGCAACGGTAAGGTATCCGACGCCCAGGTATTCCGCCATCACAAACGCAGCAGCGCCCATGACGGGCGGCATGATCTGGCCACCGGTAGAAGCAACGGCCTCAACCGCTCCGGCAAAAGCGGGCTTGAACCCCATGCGTTTCATCAGCGGGATGGAAAACGTGCCGGTTGTCATGACGTTCGCCACGGCTGAGCCGGACACCGACCCGAAGAGGCCAGAGGTGACGCATGCCACTTTTGCCGGGCCACCGACCTGTCGTCCGGTTATTGCCACCGCAAAATCCATAAACAGTTGCCCCACACCCATACGCTCCACCAACGATCCAAAGAGAATGAAAAGAACCATGTAAGTGGCGGATACCGCGATGGGGATGCCAAAGATGCCTTCGGTCGTCATGAACAGCTGCTCGAGCATCACGGTGGGAAGCGTATTGGTGAATGCAAGTCCGTAGCCCATAAACAGGATTGCGGTAATCGGAAGCATAGGCCCCAGCATCCGGCGGGTCCCCTCCAGCAGCAGCACGATGAGGGTTATGCCGACGACGATGTCCATCGGCAGAACCGGATCAACGTAGAGGAACCGCTGGGTAATGTAATTGAGGTTGAACGAGGGATAGAGCGCCGCGCCACCGGCGATAAGCCCGAGAATGACGTCATACCAGCGCGGGACATCATTGCGCACACCTTTGTAATCGACCGTGAGGTAGATCAACAGCAGCGCGAGCGCCACGTGGACCCCGCGCATGATGTAGGGGTTTGGCGGACCGACGAAAGCAACATAAAGATGCCAGAACGCCATACCGATCAGAAGAAGCCGGGAGATACGAACAATGACAGGCATCTTGTCGAGGAAGATAGAAAGTTTCATGGTATTTTCCCGGGGATGGATCGTTTTGTGCAGGAGTGCTGACACAGCAGAACAGGCGGATGCGGCGCCGAAGGTGGATCAGGCCGGACGAGGTGTTGTCCCCCTCCGGCCTGATCTTTAGCAAGTCCGGATTACATGCCGGAAATGCCGCGCTCTGCATAGAATTCCTTGGCTGCTGGATGGAAGGGCACACCAATGTCTGTCGACATTTCTTCCACGGTCAGATTTGCCATGGTCTTGCTGATGGCACCAAAACTTTGCGGGTTGTCGGCAACCGCTTTCAGGACCGCCTTTACCACGTTTCCGTCATAGTCGCAGGGTGCGACCATATGGGTGTCATAGCTGATGGTATGCACTGTCTCATCAAAACCCGGATAGGAACCTGCCGGCACTTCGCGAAGCTGGAATGCCGCGTTCTGCTCCTTGAAAGACTTGAATGTTTCCTCGTCGATGTCGATCACCACTATGTCGCGCGAAGACGCTAGATCCATTACAGAACCTGTGGGCAACGAAGAGCCAAGCGTGAAGATATCAGCTTGACCGTCCTTCATCTGCGCTGCGGAATCCGAATAGGACGTGTTGGACACACTGGCCATATCGTCAAATGTCAGATCGACCGTGCCGAGCAACTCACGCGTCAGGAATTCGCCGGTATTGCCGAGCTGTTGCGTGGTAAGGCGCTTTCCCTTCATGTCGGAAATTGTCTTGATGCCCGAATCAGCCAGCGCGATGACCTGAAAATATTGCGGATAAAGAATACCGAGATTGCAGACGTTCGTTGTCGCCTCGCGGAAAGGTTCCTTGCCGGACAGGCTGTCCACTGTGGATGTAGAGTTCGCAAATGCAATCGCAAAGCGGCCCGCGTCTACGCCAACAACGTTCGAAACGCCCGCGCCCGGTGTGACAGTGATCGACATATCGGGGTTCTCGCGCTCCACGATTGCCTTGATCGCGCCGCCGACGGGATACCATGATCCGCCCTGTTGGCCTGTCGCCATGGTAAAGTCCTGCGCATGCGCCGCGACGCCGGTGGCAGCGATGATAATAGTAGCCGCTGTGGTATTGCGGATTGCTTTGGTTAGCATTGACATAGAAACTCCTCCCGAGTTGTGATGTGAGCCGGTCCGGCTTTGCCGATGCCGCGCTCCTCCCGTCCCGACACATCTGCGCCGAGCTCCTTACAGACTGTGACGGATACCTTATGCTGTCAAATATTAATACATGTTTGTGAAAGTGTGATTGTAGGATTCATCACTTTAAGATGATGTTATTAAAGATAAATATGTGAATTAATGCATCATATTCGATTTTCGTAGCAGGCGAGGTGATTGACAAATTTTCAGACAGGTGCTCCACTCGGCCAAAGGATCGCTATGATGAAAACGATATTTAGAGTCCTGTACACTCTGTTTCAGGGGAACACGTCCAGCAGGCATGACGCAATCTGGCACCCCGGCCAACAGACACTGTCTGGCAGGCCTGCCGGTTGTCGCGCATGTGGTGGTTTGCACAGGGGGCCGGGCAATGCGTTGTCAGCCATTGCCGTGAATTTGAAGCGTGCAGCGGATAGTTATCGGCACGGTTATTACGGTCCACGAGACAGGTATTCCACATGAAAGGTATCTCACCCGCCCTATCAGATGCATTGGGCGCACCACCTTCCCTCACGATCGCGCTCAGCGGCGGCATCGACAGCCTCACGTTATCGGCGGCGGCGGCACAGGTTCGGGGCAAGGAGGGTGTCGTGTTGTGTCATGCCGTGTCGCCTGCGGTACCTGCCGCTGCGACACTGCGCGCGCGCTGGTTTGCCGACCGTTACGGCCTGACCCTTCGGATCATCGACGCAGGTGAATTCACAAATACTTCGTACCGCGCCAATCCGGTAAACCGATGTTACTTCTGCAAAACCAGCCTGTACGGTGCCCTTTCAGGTCTGGGGGACCATGTCGCTGCCGGTACCAACCTCGATGATTTGTCGGATTTTCGTCCCGGTCTGACTGCGGCACAGGAACATGGCGTGCTGCATCCTTTCGTTGATGCGCAAATGACAAAAGAGGATGTCCGCTCGCTCGCCCGCACACTCGGGTTTGGGGACATGGCGGAACTTCCCGCTGCCCCCTGTCTTGCCAGCCGGATCGAGACAGGCTTGCGGGTTGAACCTGCCGATCTGGCAGTGATTGACGCCGTAGAGGAACGCCTGCGCGCCGCGCTGGGCAATGTCACACTGCGCTGTCGCCGTCTGCATGCAGGCTGGGTCATCGAAATCGACGCGCGCATTTATGACTCGATGCCAGATATAGAGCGGCAGGAAATCCTGCTGGTGGCAAACGCCTTGATCCCCGGTCAGGGCGTAGTAGGCTTGCGGACGTACCAACGTGGAAGTGCATTTACCCATGAGTGAGCAGAGCCTTGATGGCCATCCCGACGTGACTTTTGACCGCAACCGTGGCAACCGCATCGGTATCGAGGAGGCTGTGCTGTGTCAGTACAAATCGGCCGCCCAGATCAGCGCGATCCTGCGCGATGCCTTAACAGAGGGTCGCCGCCTCTTGATGACCCGTCTAATGGACGATCAACATGCGGCTTTGCCCGAAGATCTGCGTGGCGTGCTGGATTACTGTGCTGTGTCGCGCACTGGAATTCTGGGGCCGCTTCCTGCGGTTGCTGTCTCGCCCCGGATCGCATTGGCAAGCGCCGGCACCTCTGATGCAGGACCTATGGCGGAAGCCTTGCGCACCCTATCCTACGGCGGGATGGCCGCGACAGAGATTTCCGACGTCGGGGTGGCGGGATTGTGGCGGCTGCTCGCACGCGAAGGTGAACTGCGCGAAATGGACGTGGTGATTGTTTTCGCGGGGATGGATGCGGCGTTACCTTCGGTGGTGGGAGGGTTGGTCCCCGGTGTCGTGATCGGGGTGCCTACATCAGTAGGATACGGTGTGGCAACCGGGGGGCGCGTCGCGCTTGAGTCTATGTTGGCAAGTTGTGCGCCCGGTGTTACGGTCGTCAACATCGACAACGGCTACGGGGCGGCGACATCAGCTTTGCGCATTGTTAATATGATGCGCCGCATGCAGCCGGAGAAGTGACGGGTGGGGACAGCCAGACTGAAGATTACAAAGCGCCAAACATTGGCCGATCAGCTTTATGGTCAGATTCTTGAACAGATCGTTTCCAATACGCTTCGGCAGGGCGAACGCTTGCCGTCGGAAAACATGCTTGCAACTGCCTTTGGCGTGTCGCGCCCTATCGTGCGTGAGGCGCTCAGCAAGCTGCAGGACGGCGGGCTGACCGAAGCACGGCGTGGTGTTGGTACATTTGTGCGACGGCGCCCCCCGGAAAAGCTGATCGAATTTGCCGCGGCGGATTCCATCGCAAGCCTCATGCGGGCCTCAGAGGCGCGGATCATGGTCGAGCACGCAAGCGCGCGGATGGCCGCCCTGCGTGCCGGTCCAAAAGAGCTTGCCCGGATCGAGGCATCACTGCACAAGCTTGAAGAGTCCATGGCGGCCCGTACCCCGTCCGTGGAAGAGGATTATCAGTTTCATGTGGCCATTGCAGCGGCATCGGGCAACGATGTGTTTGTCCAGATGCTCGATTGTACGCGCGACGCGATCGAGCGTGGCATTGACGTGGCGCAAAAGCTGACGCGTGATGGCACGCAGGCGCGGCTTGACAGAGTGATGCGCGAGCATCGTCAGATATTTGAAGCAATCCGTGCCGGCGATAGCGAGGCGGCGGGCGTTTGCATGTCGTACCATCTGCTACAAGCGCGCACTCGCATCACCGACCATGCAGAAGTCGCATGACGCAATGTTTTGGAACTATGGGTATTTCAAATGATCTACGACCACCGGACCTACACCTGCAAGCCAGGTACGATTAAAAAGCACCTCGAGCTCTATACAGAGCATGGGTATCTTGCGCAGTTGCGCATTCTTGGGACACCGGTTTTGTTTGCGCAGACGGAAACGGGGGATGTGAATTCTTTCGTTCACATATGGCCCTACCGCGATGCGGCAGACCGGGAAAACCGGCGCAAGCTTCTGGCAGCTGATCCTGAGTGGCAGGCCTATCTGGCCAAAAGCGCCGAAGCCGGATATCTTACGAACCAGATCACCAAAATTCTGGTGCCCGCACCATTTATGACTGACTAAAGGCGGCTCAGGTCACCAAGCAGGCGGTATCGATCCCGCGCCCCTCGTCAAAGGCGCGTATGTTTGCGGCCCAATGGTTCACCATGCGCGACAGATTATCTTCGGTGCGCCCGCCGATATGGGGCAGGGCCACCACGTTGTGCATTTGCAGCAGGGGGTTGTCCAGCTCAACAGGCTCTTGTGCAAAAACGTCGAGGGCGGCACCTGAAAGGCGACCACCACGCAATGCGGCGATCAGCGCGGTTTCATCTACCAATCCGCCGCGACCGGTGTTCACCAAAAACGCACCGGGCTTCATGGCGGCAAGCTCAGCCGCGCCGATGGTATGGTGCGAGCGATCTGTCAGCGGCAAATGGAGGCTGACAATATCGGACGTTGTGAGAATTTCGTCCATTCGGGCGAAACGGGCTATGGTTCGGCGTTGTTGCATGGAGCATGAAGAGGTCGGAACGCGCCCTACCCGAGACGGATTTCAGGCGGTACGTTCGAACTTGGGGCGGCCAAGTGCGGTCATCCGGTTAAGGGTCCGGACGCCAATCTTGGC
>Ga0307981_1004302_pt1 | contig 10079 bp, 8 predicted proteins | sample OrgLakmetagen987_FD_201849 | JGI IMG/M metagenome (GOLD analysis project Ga0307981, IMG submission 201849) | Saline water microbial communities from Organic Lake, Antarctica - #987 | ecosystem: Environmental > Aquatic > Non-marine Saline and Alkaline > Saline | place: Antarctica: Organic Lake... | reverse complement strand
CTCCCGATCTCGTCGGCGAAGCCCAGCACGATCAGGTCGGGTGACACCTGGAGCACGGACCCGTTCTCGGGTGACGAGTTGACCAGCGTGTTCGGTACCGGCTCGGGGGGTGCAGCAACACCACTCGCAGGTGACAGACCGATCAGGACGGCGAGGAACGCAAGGGCCGTGAGCAGTAGTCGGGACGAGACCTGGACGCCTGATCGGGGTGTGTCGGGTGACGAGATCACGATGCAGCGAGGCTAGTGGTGGACATGGTGGTCCACGGGGTATGCGCAGGACCGACGGCGTCGACGGGAGCGGTGCGGGCCGCGGTCACGTGAGCGCACGGGTCCCGCAATTCGGAACGCCCAACTCCGCAGCGAGATCTTCACGGCCCAGGCTCAGGGATCTGATCTCGTTGCTGACGGACTCGATACCGGCCGAATCGGGGGAGGGCTCGCGGAGGGTGTCGCCGAGCAGCGCGAACTGGGTTGCCTGCTCTCGTGCGGTGCGAACGAGTGAGCCGTGCGTCTCGCGCAGTCCGACCTCGACGCTCAGTGCGTCGAGCCGGTTGGCCTCGTTGTCGAGGACCCTGGCCACTTCGGCGGCCCAGTCGACGCGACTGATCTGCTCGGGCGGATCGGGAAGCGCGTCGAGTTCGGCAGCGGTCGCCTCGCAGATGTCGTTCATCAGACCGGCTGCGTCCTGATCCGCCGACGATCCGTCACCACCATCACCCGACGTGGTCGTGCACCCGGTGGACGCCAGCACCATCGCGACGATCAACAAGGCGACCAACACGAACACGAGGTTCTTGCGCAACTCGGGGGACATCGAAACGAATCTAGGCGTCGGGCGCCTGCCCATCACCGCGGCACCCACCGCAACCACCAGACGGTTGCGATCGGCTCGGTAGTGTGACCACCGATGGCAACCCAGTCGCTGTACCGCCGATACCGCCCCCGCCGCTTCTCGGAACTGAAGGGCCAGGACCACATCGTCCAGGCGCTGCGCTCGTCGGTCGAGGCCGGACGAGAAGGCCAGGCCTATCTGTTCTCCGGGCCCCGCGGCACCGGCAAGACCTCCACGGCGCGGATCATGGCGAAGGTGCTCAACTGCGCGAACCCCGAAGGCGGCGAGCCGTGCTGTGAATGTGCGTCGTGTGTGTCGGTGGAGCAGGGGACGAGTTACGACGTCCACGAACTCGACGCCGCATCGAACAACGGCGTCGACGCGATGCGCGATCTGATCGAGAAGGCCTCGCTCGGCACACCGGGACGCCATCGGGTGTACATCCTCGACGAGGTCCACATGCTGTCCAAGGGGGCGGAAGCAGCGTTGTTGAAGACGCTCGAGGAACCGCCACCGCATGTGGTGTTCGTGCTCGCCACGACGGACCCGCAGAAGATGTCGGACACGATTCGCAGCCGTACCCAGCACCTCCAGTTCCATCTGCTCGCGTCGGACACGCTCCAAGCGCATGTTCGTTGGGTCGCCGAGGACGCCGGGCTCACCGTCAGCGACGAAGCGATCGAGCAGGTGATCGCCGATGGTGCGGGATCGCCGCGAGACACGCTGTCTGCGCTCGAACTCATGTCGAACTCTGGTGGCGTGGCAGTGGAGGTGATCGCGCTCGACGAGTTCGTCGAAGCGATGATCGACGCCGATCCGGGTCGGGCCCTGAAGATGGTGGCTCATGCGATCAGTCGTGGTCGCGACCCACGCACCGTCACCGAGGAACTGATCCGGTTCCTGCGTAACGGTTTCCTGTCGCTGATGGCCCCGGAGTTGGTGCAGTTGCCGTCGCAGCGGATCGACGCCCTCACCGATCTCGCGCGTCGGCTGGGTCCGCCCGGTCTGGTTCGAGGTGTCGAGGTCCTCGGTGGCGCGCTCACCGAGATGCGTAACGCTCCCGATCCTCGCGTGCTCCTCGACGTGGCGATCGTGCAGCTCACGTCGGTCGAAGTGGGCGGGGACGACATTGCGTCCTTGACCGGCCGGGTGCAACGCCTCGAACGCCAGATGGCGACAGGACCGGCGCCTGCAGTAGCGGCGGCTGCAGCTGCGCCCGCCGCCGCCGCCCCCGTCGCCGATGCGGCGACGGGACGCGCCAAGCTCGGCTCGCGGGCTGGAGCTGCAACAGCTGCTTCGGAATCGTCGGCCGACACCGCTGTCGACGACGGCGAGGCACCATCGACGGCCGCCCCCGCCGCCCCCGCCGCACCAACCGAGGCTGACGTCGCAGCACCGACGCCGCCGGAATCGGTGCCCGCTGCGGCGCCGGAGTCGACCGAGGTCGAGCCCGCTGCCGTGCCGGTCGACCGAGCGGTCACCGAGACGGACTGGGATGCGGTCAGGCCCGAGCTCCGCGGGATCACGCGTGCGATGTTCGCTCCTGCCACGTTCGTGAGCGCGACCGGAACGCTGGTCGTGTTGGCCCTGCCCAACGATGCCCATCGCGCCAAGTGCGAACAGCATGTCGACGCAGTCGAGCAGGCGCTGTCTGCACGAACAGGACTGACCGTCACGGTGGAGTTGGTGGCCGATGGTGGGCCTGAGGGCGGCGGAGCCTCGCCGGCGCCGACCCCACCGAGCGCGGCTGGAGGCTCACCGGCGTCATCGCCGACTCCGACCGGATCAGCACCCGCGCCCGATGCGTCGACGCCCGGTGCCGGCCCGAGCCCGAGCGGTGGTGGGTCTGCAACGGCGCTGGCTCGTGAGGAGTACGCAGCCACTTCACCCACGCCACACCTCGCGGTCGTGGAGCCGATCCAGGAATCGGGTGACGATGCCGGTGAGCCCGCCGCCCCGGCCATGAACGGACGGGCCATCGCCGAACAGGCTCGCGCAGCGGGCCCGCCGCCGGACCCCGATGCGGAGTTCGGCACGACGGTCGATTCGCTGCCCGACGACGATGATGTCGACCTCGACGACCTCGTCGACGCGGCGCCAGAAGACGTCAAGACGCCGATGGACCGACTTGGCGACGCGTTTCCCGGGTCGACCCTCGTGCAAGAAGATCTCTACTGATGGCGAGCACGTACACGGTGCCGGTCCAGACCCTGATCGACGAACTCGGTCGGCTCCCGGGTGTGGGCCCGAAATCGGCGCAACGCATCGCGTTCCACCTGCTGAAGATCCCGGTCGACGACGTCGAACGTCTGGCGACCGCGATCTCCGACGCGAAGGCGCGAACGAGGTTCTGCGAGCGCTGCTTCAACGTCGCCGATGCAACGCTGTGCCCGATCTGTTCCGATGACGGCCGCGACAGCACGGTGGTGTGTGTCGTCGAGGAGTCACGCGACATCGTGGCGATCGAGCGGACCGGCGAATTCCGTGGTCGCTATCACGTGCTGCTCGGCTCGATGAGCCCACTCGAGGGGATCGGTCCCGAGCAACTGAAGGTGCGCGAACTGGTGGCGCGGATCGAGCCCGAGGGCATCGAGGAGATCATCCTCTGCACCAACCCGAACACCGAAGGCGAAGTGACGGCGATGTACCTGGCTCGATTGTTGAAGCCCATCGGCTTGAACGTCACGCGGATCGCCAGTGGTTTGCCGGTGGGCGGTGACCTCGAGTACGCCGACGAACTCACGCTCGGGCGGGCACTCGAAGGCCGCCGCAGCGTCGCCGACTGACCCGAATTCCGGTCGTCACCCTGGTCGCCAGGGCCGACAACGTCACCGGAATTGGTACTGAGGCACTGCTCATTCGAACCGGTTGCGGGCGGACGGGCCGGTACGAAGAGCAGTGCCTCAGAACGTGTCGAGCGTCGCCACTGTGGCGATCGGTCGAGCGATCAAGATGATTCGCTGATGCTACGAACGCACCCGCAGGCTGTCAATGGTTTGCGCGCAAGAGGCGGCTCGAACGCCACTTGTCGACGAAGACGACGGAGGTACCGACGTCAGACCGTCTTCAGGATGATCGCGTCACCCTGGCCGCCACCACCGCAGAGTCCGGCGGCGCCGATGCCGCCACCGCGACGGGTCAGTTCGTGGAGCAGGGTGAGCGCCAAGCGGTTGCCGCTCATGCCGATCGGGTGCCCCAGTGCGATCGCACCGCCGTTCACGTTGACGATGTCGCTGGACACCCCGAGTTCGGCGATCGATGCAAGGCCGACGGCGGCGAATGCCTCGTTCAACTCGAACAGGTCGAGGTCGGCGATCGCGATGCCGGCCTTGTCGGCCGCCTGCATCACGGCTCGGCTCGGCTGTGTGAGCAGCGAAGCGTTGTCGGGGCCGGCGACCATCCCGTACGACACGAATTCGCCGAGCGGTGTGACGCCGCGCTTCTCGGCCTCGGCCTTCGACATCACGATCACGGCAGATGCGCCGTCGGAGAGCTGCGATGCATTCGCTGCGGTGATGGTGCCGTCCTTGTCGAACGCCGGCCGCATGCCCGCAAGTGACTCGACCGTGGTGCTGGCCCGTACGCCTTCGTCGTGCTCGACAACGATCGGATCGCCCTTGCGCTGTGGGACCGACACCGCCACGATCTCCTCGGCGAGCTTGCCCGATTCGATCGCCGCAGCCGCACGCTGGTTCGAGGCGGCGGCGAGTTCGTCCTGCTGTTCGCGGGTGATCGCCGTCTCGCCGGTGTAGCGCTCGGTTCCGAGGCCCATCAAGCACGAGTCGAACGAGCACCAGAGCCCGTCGGCGATGATCGCGTCACGCAACTCGGTGTTCCCGTAACGGAACCCGCCACGCGCACCGTCGGCGAGATACGGCGCATTGGTCATCGACTCCATGCCACCCGCCACGACGATGTCGGCGTCGCCCATCGCGACCATCTGGTGTGCGAGGTAGATCGAGTTGAGCCCGGACAGGCAGACCTTGTTGATGTTCACGGACGGCACGCTCATCGGGATCCCGGCCTTGCTGGCAGCCTGGCGAGCAGGCACCTGGCCGGTCCCGGCCATGAGCACCTGACCCATGATCACGTGGTCGACGTCGCTCGGGGCCACGCCGGAGCGGTTGAGTGCTTCGGCGATTGCGATGCCGCCGAGGTCGGCCGCGGAGAACGATGCGAGCGCACCGCTCATCTTGCCGATCGGCGTACGAGCGCCTGCGATGATGTACGAACCTTGAGTCATGCCTGAACGGTAGCCGCCGCCCCCCGACCGCCGACAAGCCGCCGATTCACCGGCCGTCGGATTCTCGCCGCCGGGTTACCGCTCGGTAACGTTCGTCGCATGCAGCAGATCCTCGAAGCGATCCAGGCCGGAGCGAGTGGCGAGGAGATCGCCAACCTTCCGATTCCCGAGAGCTACCGAGCCGCGTTCGTGAAGCGCGACGAAACGGCGATGTTCGAGGGCCTCGACTCGTGGGACAAGGACCCGCGCAAGTCGCTCCACGTCGAAGAGGTCGCCACGCCCGAGCTGGCACCCGACGAGGTGTACATCGCCGTGATGGCGTCGAGCATCAACTTCAACACCGTGTGGACATCGATCTTCGAGCCGCTCCCCACGTTCGGTTTCCTCGACCGCCTGGCCCGCGAGAGCGAATGGTCCAAGCGTCACCAGCGAGACGAGCACATCGTGGGCTCCGACGCGTCGGGCGTGGTGCTCCAGGTCGGTTCCGCCGTGCGTAACTGGAAGCCGGGTGACCGGGTGACCGTTCAGTGCAACTCCGTCGATGATCAGGACCCCAGCGCCCACAACGACTCGATGCTCGCGTCGAACCAGAAGATCTGGGGCTTCGAGACCAACTTCGGTGCACTCGCCGACCTGTCGGTCGTGAAGGCGAACCAGCTGATGCCCAAGCCCACCCACCTCACGTGGGAGGAATCGGCGGTCAATGGCCTGTGCAGCGCCACGTCGTATCGGATGCTCGTGAGCGACAACGGGGCGCGGATGAAGCAGGGCGACAGTGTCCTGATCTGGGGTGCCACAGGCGGTATCGGCGGCTACGCCGTGCAGTACGTGTTGAACGGTGGCGGCACCCCGATCGGCGTCGTGTCGTCACCCGAGCGCGCCGAGATCCTCAACCGGATGGGTTGTGAGGCGGTCATCGACCGCAAGGCGGCGAACTATCAGTTCTGGTCCGACGAACACACCCAGGACGAATCCGAGTGGCGTCGTTTCGGCAAGGACATCCGCAACGTCAACAATGGCGAAGACGTCGACATCGTGTTCGAGCACCCGGGGCGCTCCACGATGGGTGCATCCGTGTTCGCTGCGAAGCGTGGCGGAACGATCGTCACGTGTGCCGCGACGTCGGGCTACATGGTCGAGTTCGACAATCGGCACTTCTGGATGAAGCTGAAGAAGCTGCTGTCGTCGCACTTCGCGAACTACGCCGAGTCATGGGCGGCGAACAAGCTGCTCTGTGAGGGCAAGATCCAACCGCTCCTCACCGACACCTACACGCTCGACGAGGTCGGTGCGGCATCGCTCGCAGTGCACCACAACGAAGCCGAGGGCAAGCTCGGCATCCTGTGTCTGTCTCCCGAGGAAGGGCTCGGCGTCGACGATCCCGAGCGCCGCGCTGCCATCGGTGAGGACACCATCGGCGTCTTCCGCGGCTGAATCGATCGGTGGTGGACCCGTCGATTCGCAGCCGCGGGCTGACACACTCGGCGTCATGACCCTTCCCGCCGCGCTCCTGATCGACATGGACGGCACGATCGTCGACTCCGAGCCGTACTGGATTGCGTCGGAGGGCGAACTCGTCGCCGAGTTCGGTGGCACCTGGACCGACGCCGACGCCCACTCACTGGTCGGCTTCGACCTGATCGACGCCGCCACCCAACTGCGGGATCGTGGCGGGGTGGACCTGGAGCCTCCGGTGATCGTGGAACGGCTGCTCGATGCCGTGATCATGAAGTGTCGCGAGCATCTCCCGTGGCGACCCGGTGCACGAGAACTGCTCGTCGACGTCCGCGACGCCGGCATTCCGTGTGTGCTCGTGACGATGTCGTGGAGACGGTTTGCAGACGCGGTGCTGGGAGCAGCTCCGGCAGGGGTGTTCACCGGCTCGATCACCGGCGACGAGGTCGAACACGGGAAGCCGGCACCCGACCCCTACCTGCAAGCCGCTGCGCTGCTGGGTGTCGACCCCGCCGACTGTGTGGCGATCGAGGATTCACCGACCGGCGTCGCCTCTGCGCTGGCCGCAGGCTGTCGGACCGTCGCAGTACCCCACGTCGTCGACGTCGAACCACGGCCTGGACTCACGGTCTGGCCCGACCTCGTGGGCGTGACCGCCGAGCGTCTCGGCGAGCTCTGATCCAGCGTCAGGAACGCGTGACCAGGTCGCGGTGATGTGCGGCCATGTTGTCCGGGTAGCTCCGGGCGAAGTAGTTCCAGAGTTGTTCGCCATAGGTGGACGCCGGTCGATCGTTGCCCATGTCGGCGATGCCCGCCTCGGTCTGTGACCGACTGGCCATGAACCCAGCAGACCGGTGACGTTCGCTGGCGGCCACGGCCTCAGCGAATCGGGGAGCCAACTCGATCTGCACGAGTTCGGTGTCGAGCGACGGACCGTGGAAGTACGCGGTCGAGAATCGTTCCTCGTGTGCGATGACCCGGTGCGCGGTCGCAGCCAGGTAGTTGCCGGTCATCGCCTGGAGCATCTCGCCGAGGTTCAGGATGAAGGTGTCGGGAATCGATGGCGCGTCGATCCATTCGCCGAGCGGGTTGAGCACCTGGAGTCCGGGCGTGGGACCGGGTGCGAGCAGCGTGACGAAGCCCGTGTCGTGGTGGGCATTGACGCCGGCCCCACCATCGGGTGTGGGCGGGTAGTGGATCATCTTCGTGAGTGACATCGGTTGGTCGCCGAAGCACCGGTCGAAGTGATCGGGATCGAGGCCCAGCCCGAGTGCAATCAGCCCGAGGATCCGGTCGGCGAGCTCGGAGAGTTCGTCCATCCAACGAAGCGTCAGTCGACGGTGGTCGGCCAGGAGTTCGTCGGGCATCCACTGGTTCGGACCGAGCAGTCGGCGCCAGGCGGGTCCCGCACCGTTCGCCGGATCTGCCGGCCACTCGCTCCACACGTCGATCTGTTCGCGCACGTCGACGCGGTTGTTCGTGAACTCCGACCCGACTGCTTCCCATCCTCGGAAGTGAGGTGAACGGCGCTTGTCGATGAGGGATTTCTGGGCGTCGTCGAGTGCGAAGAACCGGTGCATGAGGTCGAACACGTCGGTGACCAGTTGCGGATCCACACCGTGGTTCGCCAACACAGCGAATCCGACGTCATGGCAGGTGGAACACAACTCGTTGGCGAGCGCGTCGCGTCGGGCGGGGTCATCCACTGCGGCGAGGTCGACGACGGGGATGGCGTCGAAACTCCGAGGGGTCATCGAGTGCACCGAGCCGGTGGTCGTGCCGGGGGCAGACCATCCGGAGGTGTCACTGGTATTGATCCAGGATGGCGTTCTCGGTGACGCGACTGAGCGTCTCGCGAACTTCGCCGGCCATGTGGCGGTCGACGCCTTCGACTTCCATGAGCTCGTCGACCGACGCCCGCTGCAGCTTCGCCAGTCCGTCGAAGTGATGTGCGATGCGAGCGGCGGAATCGGTATCGAGGTGGCTCGAACGGTTCAGGAGCCGAAGTCCGCGCGGTGTCACCGACTGCCCGAGCTCGTAGGTCTCGCCGGCACGATGCAGGGTTCCCGCAGCATGGCGGAGGTGGCGGATCTCGTCGTCGGTCAGCCGCGACATCTCCATCAGGCTGTCGGCGGCGGTGTAACCATCGGCCACGTAGTCGGCGACGACCAGTTCCAACTCGTCGTCGATCTCTCCGTACATCTCGTCGAGCTGTAGCCGCAGCAGACGAGCGTCGACGCCGAGTTCGACGATCATCGTCTCGATCTCGTCGGCGATGCGATGGACCATCTCGCCGCGCTGCACCACGGCGGCGACGTCGCGCAGCGTGACCACGTCCTCGACCTCGGCAGCGGTGAGGTTGGCGATCGCATCATCGAGCCGGGTCTCGTAGCGCTCCAGGGTCTGCAGCGCCTGGTTCGCTCGTTCGAGCAGCCGCCCGATCTCTTGCAGTTGGCGCTTGTCGCCGCCGGCGTAGACGTTGATGACACCCATCTCCTCGCTGGCCGACACCACGGGAACGCCGAGGCTTCGGGCGACGCGTTCGGCCGTGCGGTGACGTGTGCCGGTCTCGCTGGTGGGAACGGTCGGGTCGGGAACGAGGTGGACGTTGGCTCGAGCGATCCGGCCACCATCGAGCGAGATGATGATCGCCCCGTCCATCTTCGCAAGTTCGGAGAGACGCTGTGGGCTGTAGGGAGCGTCGACGAGAAACCCGCCAGAGCAGATCGACAGCACGTCGGGGCCGTCGTCGAGGACCAGCAGGGCACCGGCTTTAGCGCGCACCACCCGCTCGATACCGTCGCGCAGCGGCGTCCCGGGAGCGACCCGAGCGAGCGCATGGCGCATCTGCTCGTTGGCGCTGCCGAACCGGACCTGCATGTGGTGATCCTAGGACGTGGGCGACGGGTCGGGTCGGGCGTCTCGACGTTGTCAGCCGACTTTTGCACCGATCAGGCGGGGAATCCCGGAACTCCGTCGTCGAGCTGGACACCCGTGCTGTTCAAGAAACCCGAGACGAGGCGGTAGAACCCGGCGACGACGAGCAGTTCGACCAGTTCGGCTTCGGTCCAACGGTCCGACAACGTCGCCCACGTCGCGTCGGACACGCAGTCGTCGGCGTGGAGTTCGTCGGCCAGCGCGATCAGCGAGCGGTCGCTGGAGGACCAGTCGTGCTCATCGGGTTCTCGGGTGAGTGCGGCGATCTCGACATCGGTGAGCCCGCACTGCTTGCCGATGATCGTGTGTTGACCGAACTCGTACTGGGCGCGGGCGTTCGCACCGACGCGAAGGATCACGAGTTCTCGTTCGCGCGGCGGCAGGAGACCCTTGTTGAGGAGGAACCCGCCGAGCAGGTTGAAGCGCTTGAGGAGCTTCGGATGATGCCCGAGCGTGCCGAAGATGTTGAGTGGTGAACCATCGTGGGTGAGCGCTCCCTCGAGGATCTCGGCGAGTTCGGCTCCGGGCTCGGTGATGGGTTCGATGCGTGGCGAGTCGGGTCGGTCGGCGGTGCTGGTCATGTGCCGACCGTACCGAGCGGGAACGGTGT
>Ga0307981_1004300_pt1 | contig 10085 bp, 10 predicted proteins | sample OrgLakmetagen987_FD_201849 | JGI IMG/M metagenome (GOLD analysis project Ga0307981, IMG submission 201849) | Saline water microbial communities from Organic Lake, Antarctica - #987 | ecosystem: Environmental > Aquatic > Non-marine Saline and Alkaline > Saline | place: Antarctica: Organic Lake... | reverse complement strand
CGAATGAAACCGTGCTAGAACGGGAGAATCGTTCCTTGGACACAGCATCCGTTTCAGCAACGTTAGATACAACGTGACTAACTTCCGGGACTCCATTAGGATTCCCAACACTAACTTCCGGGACTCCATTAGGATTCCCGACAGTATATCGTGAGTACCATACGTAGTTTACTGAGACTGATGAGCGAACACACTACAGTACTTCTTCTTAGACGTGCAGCTACTGTAATGAAGCTACTGTACTATACGTCGTACGTAGCCCTAGTAATACTGTTCCAGCACCAGTACAAGTACAGGTAAGGTCGTATATGTACGACATACTGTAGTCGTACTTACAGAGCTGCTGACTACTGACTGAAGGGCGTGACGACGGATGACGATGATGTCTTTAGTTCTTGAAAGTACCTCGGGCCTTATGATTAAAAAAAATCTAACAAGTGCAATGACCATTGACAGTGACCTCCTTAAATTTAAATTGCAGAAATAGCCAAGAGAAGGTCTTTGACAGATTTTTAAAACCTAAAAGCGAAGGTGTACTGTAGTATGACCCGTTTACTGGTACATAAGAAAGATAGAGAGAGAACAAGGTCTTGTACCCGTGGTCCGTGGGTACTGGGTACGATTGCCTATTCGTGTGGGCATATATAACTCTACTACTGCTCACTGGGCAAGGAAAATCCGGTAGGACTAGTCTACTTATGGTCTCGCTTTTCCGTCTGTGAATTCTGGAGTGACCGGGAAGAATGAGTGCAGGCAGAACACAGAACGACGACAACGTTGGTCATGATGTGATCACACGGACAGAGGTTCACACAAATTCAATTCCTCCATCTACAAGCTCACCTCTCTTCGCCAGCACCATGTCCTCGCCCAATGACTCCAGCTACAACTCCAGCCCTACCACTCCCCGCCAAAACCAGCGCTACCCCTCGTGCAGGTCGATCGGTATCCAGATGCCTGCGTCTTTGCTCTCGTGTTGCGACAGCCTGGGCTCCTGCGATTCCTCAGCCCCCATATCTGGAACAGCTTGCTGCCTCCAGGAAATGCACCGCCGTCGCGAAAGAACGACCGAGCAGTCACTCAGATTGACAAATGAGGAGCTTGCTTACTTTTTACAGCAAGCAATAGACATTAGTCTGGACGACAAAAATATGTTTCTGGACGACGAGGACCTCTACTAATCGGCCCCGTCTGGATCAATCGAATGCAGGAACACATGTGTACACTATAAAAGGCAGTCCACTATTACTCTATCAAGCTAGTGTAATCTCATTTGATTTTACGCAATCGTCATTCTATTATTGACTCCATAGATCTAGCTAGATAGGATCATTCCGAGTCGAGACGGCGGTTGTCGGAATCAGCACTGGTCGAAGCGCTCTCGACAGCACTGTACTCCGCTGAGACACTGTCCTCACCAGCAGACCTGGATGTACTTCTTGAAAAATACATACCTCTACTAGTAGATCACCACCCTAAGACAGTGGCTAGTATCAGCAATACAGACAACTCTGAATACGGTTCGTGCTATCCACTCCATTATAAACTCCATTATAAACTGCACATGAAGACTAGTTATGCGGGTCTGCCATTGCCATGACGCCATGACTGACTCGACCGAATCGACTGACTCGACTCATTCTAACACCGGTCCTAGTCTCGAGTGAGAGCCACAAGCGGGACTTGGAAAGAGGCGGTGATTCTTGGGTATGTACGTATTAAGTAGCTATACTAGTATTATGACGTCTATCTTCTGATCTGATCTTCGACCCGAGAAGGATCTCGTTGATCGTCGACGATTATCGATGATCGAGCGAGCATTACCGTAACGTCTCCCTTGGAAGAACACAAGAACCGCAGAACTTTGCGATACCCGCCGCAACCTCCCTCGCATAGCACTAACCTCTCGGTGATCCCACAAAGATACCGATGATGATACGGCTTCTTCCCATCCTGACGCTGCTCCTAGCGCTATCCCAAACGCTATCCTTTTCTCCCACGGCCACATTTTCCACGTGCAATCAATATCAACGGCAAACCGAGCATGAACGATTCTTCACCTTAAGACAGTCTTCTACATCCGACGATGATGAAACAAAGCCAGCCATGCCATTCAAACACGCCTTGGCTATTCTTACCATGCCGTATACGAGTGTGGATCGCATCGCCAACGAAGCCATATTGGAACGCGTATTAACAACCACCAACAAGTTGTCTGTAGTACTCAGATGTCAGGGACCCACACCGTCCTTGGCTTGCTTGCGACGATATGTCGGCGAAGTTTACAGTCAACTATGGGACTGTGCCGTTGGAACTCAGGACCCGGTGCTGCCCGACGTGGTTGTGTATCCCCAAAATTTACCAAACGTGGCACCTGAATCTTGGATTACCATTCAACGCGATCTGGATGCCGTTTGCTCCACAGATTCCATCACGGGATGGGTCACCGATGGAGCACAGGGTCGGGGACGTCGCTTTCAGTCCGCGCCAGGTGACGGTGTTGGAGGTCTCCACGAACATGTGGCAGCTTTGAACTCGGAACGGGCCAATCGCGACTTGCCGCCCGTCACAACCTTGACGTTGTTGGAAGATGCCGACCAGCGACAGGCACAAATGGAACATGATTCGTTCGTGGTATTTCTTGATGATGACGATGATGGAATAGCCAAGGGTCGAATGTACGATGCGGATGAACCTCAAAATGAACTATTTTTGGGTGGCGCCCGAATACCTCCCAATCAGATATTTGATTCCGTTGCCGTTGGCGGTACCTTTGACGGCTTGCACTTTGGACACCGAAAGCTGCTGACATTGGCCATGTCTTCAGTGAATCCAGTTACAGGTCGCTTAATGGTGGGCGTCACCGTCGACGAAATGCTCCTTAAGAAGGAAAACGCCGAGTACATCCCCGACCTGAAAGAACGCATGGACGGAGTACGAGCCTTTTTGAGTCGGTTAGCGCCAGGTATGATGAACCGCGTCAAGTTGGTACCCATAAGTGATACGTTTGGACCACCGGGGCAACCAGATCAACATTTTGATGCTTTGGTGCTGTCGCATGAAACATTGGATACGGGGTACAAGCTGAATCGGCACCGCCAAGAAAATCTTGGCATGGAGCCGTTGCATTTGCTTTGCACGCGGCGAACCGAGGCACACGGTATGAGCTCCACAGCTTTGCGACGGATGCGACGTCTCAAAGAGAAGGATGACAGCACTACCGTTGAAAGTAGTAAAGAACGAGCCATATAGTACGATACGCGAATTCAGCAGCTAGTAGCTAGTACGATGTACAAAGCAAATCGCGGCTTCGCTCAATGACAAGGGAGACCATATCCTTTATAAAACTTACGACTTCAGTATTCTACTATGAGTCTTATATCAGCAAAGCCGAAGTATTGGGCTTGAAGCCCTTTCCAAACCCCTTGCCCGTCTTGTCGTAGCTCTCTAGACCCGCAAACAAGTCGCCAATGGTACCACCAAGCTGGCGCAAGATAATCCAGCGTTCCATGGTCTTATCCGACAATCCATCTTGGCCTTTGCATGCATGTCACACCACAACCCGAACCTGCCATCACCATCGTTCATGGCAGCAAGCTTGATAATGAGAGACTTTAAGGGGAGAGATCCGTCAACGAGCTTGACAACGTAGGTTTTGCCGGCCTCGTCCCACTCCTTGATGCACTCAACTACCGTGTTGCCATTGTACATGTTGCACTGACAAACAGCACCGACACCGCGGTCTGTTTCGGGTGTGATCTGATCGACGGTTTTCACGAGAGGGTGAATAGAAGCATGGCGGCGCCGTTGGAGTAGTCCGAAAGAATCTCCCACGCGCGATCAATGGGCACATCAACGACACGTTCAATGTGAGCTTTGACCATATTTGCAACTTTTTTTGTTTTGCTTGCGTCCTTGCGAGTAGTCTAGTATTGATACTCGACTCGAGTTACTTTTGTTTTATGATGAGCCGCCCGGCCCCCTATGAAAGGAGGGAGGCAATCAACACAGCTACTTCGCCGACCGGCTCCTCCGGGAGTATCGAAGAATGGTAGAGAAGGTCCGTGTTGTTCATCGTTCCTTGGCGTTCTCTCAATACATTCTAGAATTTCTATCGTGGACAGCCTAGTCTAGTCTACTGGCACTGGTAAAGGTAGCTATCGTCGCGTCTGGGATAGAGAGGCTGCTCGAGCAGTTTCGGACACCCTAGCAGCCTTCCGACGTCACACACCTGATTGATTCATCTCATCGGTCCCGTACCATATCCTACTTGGCGCGAACTCGGGGAGCCACGTCCTCGTCGTCACAAAGCGAATGCGAAGCCGTTTCCCGCGATGAGTCAGTTTGGAAGCCAAAACGAAACGTTTGTACATTTTTGCGATGACGTATGTCTGAAAAAGGGCCTCCGCCATTCTCGTTGAGGTTAAGCTCACAAAAAACTCCGGCATCAGAACGATCCTGTTGACTCACACTCCACTCCATCCCCCCACCCTCTCGTAACGCTCCAACTATGCACCGTTCGCAGCCCCAAGCTTCCATAGACGCCATTCTAGCGATTCCGCGCACTGGCAGCCTCAAGCGAAGAAGAGCAGCGACTTCGATGCGCCTCCTTGCTCTAGCAGCCGCTGGTTCCATCGCCGCAGTGCAGGCACTGAGTTCGCGGACAGCTACCGTCACCCAAAGAAACCCTTTACTATCCCGTACGGGGATCTCTGACGAAACCATTGCTCGTCAACTTCCTCGAACCGTCGCCCAGCCAGCGATTCAGTATCTCGACGACGACGATGACTACTACGATGATGACGACGACGACGAGTATGATGAAGATGACATGTTTGAAGGCTCCATGGCGGGCTTTCAGCGCCTCCAGAAATCGACCGGTTCCGAGATTCTCCAGTCCGATCTACAAAAGCAGATTGATGAATCTGCGAGTCGACCCAACGACTTTTTGGACAAGCAAGGGGCCGTTTCCGCGATGGAGAAAATGGCCATGAGCAGTATCACCGAGCAGTTGCCGCAGCGTGCCGTTCAAGCGCTGCGTCAAGAAAAGTCCACGAAAAGAAGCAGCAATCTGAATTATGCCGGGAACCGCGTCTCTCACGAACAAGAGATTCACTTGGCGCGCATCATTCAACAGGGCGTCGTCTTGCACAATCTTCGATCCAATCAGGAGACTGCTGCCGGGCGATCCTTGACACGCCAGGAATGGGCAGATCTGGCTGGATTGTCCGCCAAAGAACTCCGCCGCAAGGTTAGTGATTACCGTAAGGCTAAACAAGAGTTGGTGACAGCAAACCTGGGTTTGGTGCATGCTGTGGTGAACCAGCAGTGGGCTGTCTACAGCAAGCTCGGAATTGCCAAGGAAGAGTTGGTACAAGAAGGAAGTTTGGGTCTCTTGCGTGCGGCGGAACTCTTCGACCCCGAACGAGGATTACGCTTTTCGACCTACGCTACCATTTGGACCAAGGCGTCGCTCAGTAACTCGCACATGACGGAATTGGTTCATTTGCCGGCCAGGGAAAAAACAAAGTGGAACAAAATTGTACGCGCCCACAAGGACTTGCAAGAGGCTGGCGAAACGGCCACGGTGCATGAGTTGGCTGCAGTCACGGGTATGGCGGTCGAAGAGGTTCTTGCCACGCAACGTAAAATGAGCCAAGCCCAACGCGTCCTCAGTCTAGACTACGAGTATAACACGTTAAGTCGCAGTGGAACGGAATCTGTTGCTGTGAATACCATGCAGAACGACAAGGCCTTTCAACAAGACGCCGACCTGGCGGAGCGAACCCAAATGCACGCCGACGTGGTGGCTGCCATGACACGCAATTTGGACGCCCGCGAAGCCCGCCTCATGCGTTTGCGTTACGGACTCTCGGATGGACACATGCGCTCCTTGGCCGAATGCGCGGACGCCATGGGGCTGTCACAAACGCGCGTGCAGCAATTGTCGCAACAGTGCTTGAAAAAGCTGCGTGAAGCGGTCGAAGCCGAGTCTCTAGAAGAATATCTCTTGACCATTGCCTAACCACCCACCTACGACTGATACCACGTACACGAGACAGAGACGAACATTTATCCTACATATGCTATATAAACTGCAAGACTTCCAAGTAAAACATTAGAAGATTAAAGTACATTTACCATTCCTTTAACTGCAACGAATAGACTCTCTGCGACGAGCTGGCTTTATATAGATATATGAGTGATAGTGTTGTGGAACCAATAGAATCGTCATCTGCAAGCCGTCTCCCTGCATTCGTCACATATTGGGGCCGAGTCGGAGCAAGAAGTAGTCTTGGCATCGTGATTGTCGGGCCGGGCGGTGATCAGCTGGCGCAGTGCATCGATCCACAACATCTGCGCTAGTAGTAGACGAACTGATGTTGTTCTTAGTAGCTAGTCATTTCACAATGCTCAAGCAAGAATATTGTTGACGACCTGGCTGCTCCATCTTCGCAAAATCACAGCTCCTAAAGTAAGGATGCTTCCGTGCAGATTTTGATCGTGATGAGGTGCATTTTGTTAGACGTCGAATGAAGTCGACCAATAATATTGCCTCCATCTGTCCCAAAAACGCGCGAACCAAAGTTCTCAAGAGGCACAATAAAAACACAAAACTCTCGACTCTCGACTTTCGACTTATTTCACCATGGCGGTACCGTGGCGCTACGACTCTTTTCGATCCTCTTATACAATGATACTGCTACCAATTCTTCTTCTTGTGGTCCCTTGCGTCGCTAGTCCTGTTATTATGGTGAACAGTGGGAAAGCAAAGTGCTTTTCAATCGAAGCTGTGATGGATACCATCGTCCGAGTCACATACGAAGCACCCGGTAAGTCGACGTTCTGTGTTGCGTCTCGTAATCTGAAACGCTCATTCTTCACTTTCTTGGCTGACATACTCCTTAATATGCTTGTTTGCACCTAAAAGATCTAATTGTGGACAAGCAAGACCCTGGGTTCGGCCCCGCATATATTACCATCAATGTCCGTCCGACAGGCCGCGTATTGGATACCAAACTGCACACGGCACCCATCAACACTCGTCTCAGGCCCACTTCCGAACTCATAGATGCTACTAAAGGTTCAGTCTCGCATAAGATCGAAACCGACGGTGAGGCCAACATCTGTGTTCGAGCTTCGAGTGCCAGTATTGCCAATCCGATGCGGTTTTCGCTGAGAGTAATTGAAGTTACCAGCGATCCAAAGTACGATGCCAAGGGTGAGGAGCTTCACGTAGATGAGCATTTATCGCATGTTGAGGTAGAACTGAATATTATCAAAGCTGGTATGACGCATATTCTCATGAATGCCGATCAGGCTAAGAATCGAGATGGACTGTTTCACAAGGTACGTCGGGTGTTGTTGTGTTCGATGTTGTCTGAAAGCGGCTTTGCTATCTACGTCACTCACCCACAACACGGGGACCCTTGTAACGCATCCGTAGCAAGCGCAAGACATGCTCGACGCGATGGTATTCTGGCCTGTAGTGCATGTCATTGTCTTGCTAGCGACAGCCTTTGCACAGGCCAGTCACATTGTTCGCTTCTTTAAGAGTCGACGAATCATATAGTTAGTTATCTGAAAATGTTGACACGATGCGTTAAAGTAGAGATATGAATTAGGTATTCTCACGGAGAACTATACCATCCTGTCGTCTCCTAATCTAGCTGTATATGGAAGCGAGGTTACCCTGTGCTTGCGCATAGCTTCAACCACTGGAGACTAGCTAACTTACTAGCTAGACAAACATGGGAGGAAAATAAAACTCTTCAACATTCTAAATCTGTCTACTTTTGAACGCTATCGGTCGGTACAGTATACTCTAATCTGTCTACTTTTGAACGCTATCGGTCGGTACAGTATACTCGATTGAGATGCACCTTCCTCGCCGGAACGGGACGAGGAGTAGTGCTGGTCCGGATGATCATGCTCCTGCGTAGTGCTGCCCCCCTCCAACTCCAAGAACAGCACCGCACCCGCGAGTGGCTTGCTCTTATCGGACACCCATATTCATCTATCAGACTGAACCACAAACATAATTGCCGCTTTACTATACTCTATATAGTGTGATATTAACGTACCTGGTACCTAGCAGGTAGACAAATCATAGCGTGTATCCAGTCATCAGCTCGTGATGAATCGAATGAATCAATCAATAATCATTCGGCGCGAGGTCTTCGATCGCGCGATTTTGCGCGCAGAGACCAAGTGCGTCTCTTATTTTCGGTTGATTTCTTTCGCCCCAAGGATATCCTCATTCATGCCATGTTACTGTTGCTGTGGTTGCTCTGTTGATTGTATCACTAGTAAACATATCTACGTCGGTATCAGTCTTTGTTTCGATAGAAAGAACGGAAAGAATGAGAACGATGGGTCTGCAAAATAGCCGAAGGAGTACCGAAGTGATATCTTCGCGCGTTCTCGCGTCAGTTTTGGTTGTCGCCAGCCTGATTCCAATGGTTTCGGCTGGGTGGATTGACATGGAGACACCTCTCGATAAGCGAACAACGACGTCTTTTATAGATGGATCTGAATATCATCTGGTACGTGCTCTTGTTGCCTTAATAATCGGATCTTATCCCCTGTGCACTCAATCGGATCTCACATATCAGTTTGTTCCCCTCGTTGCAGGTCATGTCGGATGAGTTCAATACACCCAACAGAACCTTTAAGGATGGACATGATCCAATGTGGACAGCTTTGGACAAGTCCGACGACGATGCGAGTTCGGCGGGTGGCGGTGCCTTGCAATTTTACAACTCGTCTGCCGTCACTACTGAAAATGGCTATCTCAAGATTAGTACCTATTTGGAAAAGACGCCATGGAATCGTTTCGATCACATCGAAAAGAAATGGGTGCATCATGTGAATAACATCACATCAGGAATGGTTCAAGGCTGGAACAAGTTTTGTTTTACCGGAGGTATTGTGGAAATAGATATCGTCCTACCCGGTGCTCCTCACATTGGAGGCTTGTGGCCTGCCGCTTGGATGCTGGGCAACTTGGGTCGGGCAACGTATGAAGGTAGTACCAACAACATTTGGCCGTGGAGTTATGATACATGCGATCGCGGATTGCAGCAAGCCCAGGCTATATCGGCATGCAACGCACAGAATCACTTTGGAATGAACCCCTTTCAGGGTCGCGGAGCTACCGAGATTGATATCATAGAAGTCATGACAGGCGACTCGAATGGCGCACTACCGGCCACGGACCCTCCGATTGAATTACCATATTGCGATATGACGCTGCAGGTGATTCCCCTTTACAGATTGCTACGCTTTTGTGTATTCTTACGTGCAGTCTTCTCACACATATTGTTATTTTTCAGGTTGCACCGGGTGTCGCAGAGAACCGACCCCAATCTGGGGCTGCACCCTTGCGAAAGAGTGTCCTTACCAAAGATGGCGAGCAGGAGTTTGCTGCAAATACGTGGTACGAAGGCTTGGAAATGCACGGCAATACTTCCATCAACCCCTTCTTTTATGGAACGTACTTGGCAGAAACCAAGCCCAACGAACCCGTCACACGAACAAAACTACAGGCGTTTCAGGCGGATGCTGTCGGTGCTGCTCACCAGCTAACCACGTCTCATTTCAATACTCCTCATACATTTCGCTTGGAGTGGCAGCCCGGACCGGGCGGTCGTATCGATTGGTATGCGCAGGGGCACAAAATCAACTCTACGTTTTCTATTGAGGGTGACGGGAAAGGAACTGATTGGACGCACGCCTATGGGTTGAAAGATGAGTCACTGAAGAAACTGATGGGGTCTCAAATCCCAATCGAAGCGTCTTACATGATATTCAATGTTGCGGTATCTTCTACTTGGGGTTTTCCTTACGACATTCCGGAATGGTGTCCCAAATGCTACGATTGCGACGACCCCAAGTGCGCCTGCTCCTTTTATCCCGGATTCTGTAGCATGCTCAGAAGCAACAAAACTTACATGCTTATCGACTCTATTCGAGTTTATCAGAGCTCAAACGTCTCTGCACACGTGGGAGTGAATCACTCTACGGGTTGTGATCCTCCCGACTACCCTACCAAAGAGTGGATTACCGGTCACGACTACCTATAC
>Ga0307981_1004299_pt1 | contig 10086 bp, 7 predicted proteins | sample OrgLakmetagen987_FD_201849 | JGI IMG/M metagenome (GOLD analysis project Ga0307981, IMG submission 201849) | Saline water microbial communities from Organic Lake, Antarctica - #987 | ecosystem: Environmental > Aquatic > Non-marine Saline and Alkaline > Saline | place: Antarctica: Organic Lake... | reverse complement strand
CGTTATCCGAGCTTCCACGTCAATTTGGTCACCTTAGCTGGTCACGTCAACCACCTTGGTCACGATATCCGAGTTTTCACGTCAAGTTATCCGCGTTGGTCACGTTATCCGCGTTGGTCACGTCAACTTTGGTCACGGTATCCGCGTTTTCCACTTCAACTGGTCATGGTATCCGCGCCCAGAGACCACATGACGTACTGTAATGCCGGCAAACTGCGAAAGCAATAGAGAGGTCTACTAGTAGATCTCTACTAAAGTAGATACTGGACGCCAACACGACAGCGACAACTAGTAGAAGTAGCTAGCTAGGAAAGTCATGCTATTACTCTAACTGATAGCTAAGCTAACATGGGCTATCTTCTTCTTACGAGGAGCCGCTTTTGATAACCCTTGAGTTCCAGACCTTGACGTGCTGCTTGACAGTCTCTACCCACAACGTTTTTGCGTCCGCTACTCGCTCAGCCTTGACCCAGCTCTTCAAGTGCTTGAACAAGAATTTATTATCGATCTCAGCCCAGTGCTTTCGAAGCGCTGCCGCGCTATCGATACCAGCGCCGGAAAGGGCGGATACGAGAAGGGCGACCTTGCTTATTGGTGTACGTCGGGTAATGATTGTCGGGTTGTCATTCAGCATGTCTTCCAGAGCGGCAAGCTCGGGCAAGACCTTGCCTTCGAACAGAAAGCGAGCAAACCATCTAAACGAGTCGTCGACAAGAAAATGCGAGCTTTGCTTCACGCCAGGTGCCTGGAGCGCATCGAAAAGCTCTGCCTTGATTGAAGGGATTTCCCAGCCATTATCACCAAACTTAGTTGTAACACTGCACATGACGGCATCCTTTTCCGTGTCGTATACGGGGACCGGAGAAGGAAGAGGATCGCCTATCGACAGCAGCCGACTCCCCCCAGCCAAGGAACCGAGCCAAGAAGCATCAATAGGAGTGACATTCTTCATGACTGCGACGGAAGTACCATCCTTCAAAGTCTTCCGTATCAAAGTGTCAAAGCAGACCCATTGCGGAAGCCTACGAGAGTCTCTCGAGTACACGACACTGTTGCGGTCCATACAGAGAGGCTCCTTGCTCGAAAGTGAACAACTGAGATACGCGGACCGAAGGCTGAAAGGGTGCTCTCCCGGAATCGAACCGAGCGGAGCAAGCATGGCCACGTTATCGAGCAATCCCGAGGCTATGGATTGCGCCAGCAGTCGTTCTTGAAGCTTGTTTGGTGGAGGCATAGAGCTAACAATACCTCCTGTCTTTGCTGCGACACCCTCTGCGATTGAAAGACGGATCTTAGAAAGACGAGCAAGATGGATTCTCATCTTTTGAATTCGTTCCATCACAGCCGAGTTCAGTGCGTTTTCTTCGCAGAATCGTTTGCACGCGGCCTTCTCCGAAGCGCCACCCGCACCGCGTCCAGCAAACGTATATGCACCAAGCGCCAACATAGCCGCAAAAACATCACCGTTTTTATGTGTCCAATGGTGCTTCTTCCTTTTTACCGGTTGTACGCATGTCTCGTTGTCCTCATCACTCGAGTCGCTGTCACTGTCATTTACACCTTTCTCATCCGTGATGTTGGTCTGGCCATTATGCAGAAAGGGGCTCTGTTCGGAGAGAGTAGCGACCATTGCAATGGCATAGTCCAGGACGCCAGCTTGTGCTGCAACCAAGAGAATCTTTCCGTACCGCACCCCCAGGGGTAGCTTCGCTACAGCACGCCCGAGGCGTGTGACTTGACCGTCACCACCGTCCACTTCGACATTAGATAGTTCCACACATCCAATATCGGCAAGAAGCTTGACTGCAGCGTCGACTTGACTCTTCTTTGGTGGCGTCGGAAAAGGAAACTTTGCCACGTTACTGATGTTCATAGCTTTCATCGAAAGGACTACATCCTCGAGTGGCCGTGTGAGTACTTCAGGAAGGGCGAAATCATCCATGTGTCGTGAGTACATGCTACTCGAGTAGAGACGATAGCAGTGCCCAGGCCCTGTACGACCGGCACGACCAGCACGCTGGTCTGCAGCCGCTTTACTGATCCACATGATATCAAATGAAGCAATACCAGTAGCTGCATTAAAGTTTCGGCACTTGTGACGGCCTGTATCAACCACGTACGTGATTCCAGGGATCGTGATACTGGTTTCGGCGATATTGGTGGAGATAACAATCAGTCGCTGTCCATCTGGCACTGGCGCAAACACTTTCGCTTGCTCATCGGCAGACAGCAGCGAATAAAGGGGAAGCACCAACGCCCCCGAAGGCATACCGTCGCTTTCTGGATCAGAAGCATCGTTGGTCACATTGTCCTCAATCAAGATATCGTCGTCTTCTACTTCGTCGTCGTAGTCGTCGGTGGCCTCGGACCGAAACAGATCGCCGTCGAACTCGTCGTCATCAAGATCGCGGGGAATCTGACCATCTGTTCTTACGTCAATTGTGGCATCGTGCTGAGCAGGAGAGACATCTGCTGCACCCGTGCAAATGGTGGTATCAGCCCTGGCTCGACCTTTCCGTTTCGGATTAAGTGCCCGCCGGAGACGATTCACCATCCAAATGATCTCTTGTTTACCCGTCAGAAAAATCAATATGCCGCCCTGTGGTAACTTGCGGTGAATTTTGGTCACTTTGCGAAGTGCAACTTCCACTGCAAACGATCAAAGAGAGTTGAAAGGTTAGTATAGCCAAATGAAAACAACAACCAACAACCAACAACAATAAACGCGGCAAATACGAAGACAGCCTTCAACTTACTGTAGTCGTCCAGCTCTGTCAACTTGCTGTGATGGACCGTCACCGGGTGTGTACGACCGGGAATTCTCACTACAGCTGGAATCGTCGATGAGAAAAGCGTCTTGTTCCCAGTAAAGTCTTCGACTCTTAGTGTCGCGCTCATAATAATCAACTTTAAGGGCGCAATCTCTGATCCAGACTCTGCGGCGGCTTGCTTTCGAAGCGGAATCGCAGCACTCAGCAAACCAATCAACACATCGGTATTCAAATTACGTTCGTGGGCTTCATCAAGAATGATAACCGAGTACTTGCGAAGCAGTAGATCAGATTGAATCTCGGTCAAGAGAATACCGTCTGTTGCAAACTTGACGCGAGTCTCTGTTCCCAAGCCAGCAGTCTCGTATCGCGTTTGATAAGCGACCATGTTGCCCTTGCCTTTGGAATTTGACTCGATCGTTTGGCCATTTCCTTGTCCCATTTCGTAGCAAACGCGCTTGGCCGTGGAGACGGCAGCGACACGACGCGGTTGTGTTACTCCAATCAATGAATTGCTACAAGTGGACAAGCCAGCTTCGTACAAGAACTGAGGAACTTGTGTACTTTTACCTGATCCTGTTTCACCACATATAATCGTCACATCATTGTTGCGAATGGCATCCATGACCTCAAACTCCATGCCAGCCACCGGTAGATCGTAACGCAGAGACTTGACATCGTCGGGTCTAGTAATTTCCTTGACCCGCACTTGGCCAGTTTCCATTTCTTCTGGCTCCAAACCAAGCGCGGCAGCAGTCTTGAGAATAGCCGGGTTGGTCGGTACGTAGTGTTCGGCGCTCGAAGCGAGCTCCTTTTCTTCTTGCAGTCGCTTTTCTTCTTGGGCCTCGACTCGTTCCTTGGCAGCCTCTTCCGCATGGACGGCACTGACCGTCTTTAGCTGGGACAGCGAAGCCATCATTTGCGCAGCGAGACTCGTTGCGGGCTTGCTATCCATAACTTCAGGCTTGGCAGGTGCATCTTTCTCATCCACGGCAGTTTCGTCCGATTCAGCCACAGCGGCGTCGCCCTTTTGTGTCTTCTGTTTGCTCTTTGTCGAGGAGGGTTTAAAAGCCGAGACTGTACCGACCGCCAGACTCGGAGCCGCCATAGTCGGAGGACTTTCATCATCAGCCTTGACGTTTCGATCCTTGTAGAGCAAGTCTTGTTCCGCCACAGTCAAGGCGAGACCGGCTCGTTCCTTGCGCAGCAGTTTTTGCAACTGTTCCTTTTTGCTCACGCGTTTTCCCAAGGTCGACGACGACTCCAACAATAAGCGTTGATCCTTGGATATCGCGCTATCTTTGAGAGAAGTGTATAGCTCGACGCGCTTTTTCTTCTGGGCGGCGCGGTCCTGCAGCTGCTGGATCTTGCGAGCCGTGTTTTTCTGCAAGAGCCTGGCCTGACGAATCTCTTGGGGCGTGAGCTCGACAGTGGCTTTCTTGGGCTTTTTCTTCTTTTTGGCCTGCAATACCAGTGGGTTATCGAGATCGCCCAGTTCCTGTTGCATTTCCTCCGACAAGAGACTGTTGAACTCAGATGGCTGTGGCGTTTCTGGTCTACCAGCAGGAATGGCGGCAGCAGCGGCCGTCGACAATGGCCCCACACCAATATTGCGATTTCGCTTGCGCTTGCGAACGACTGGATCAGCATCAGCATCAGCAACATCGTTGACGTCGTCTAAATCTGCAGTTCCTTGCTTCACATGAGTTTCGGAATCGCGCAACACTGTCTGGAGCCGTTCCATTTCCTGGTCCATGTTACGGTCGTCGTCCTGCACCGTCATGCGACGCTGGGAGATGGCACGATAGTTGCGCGCATACTTTCGTGGGTCGCTTTTGGAGCGTCTCATGATGTGTAAACTGTGAACTGTTGGCTTGGCTTGGAACTGCTACCGCGTTGTTGAGTGTTATGTGTTCTTGCCTGAGCTTGGCTTGAGAGGGCATGTATAGGTCATCGACGATGAAGCTCCCGCAGAACAAACAACAAACAGAAACCAAAACTTTGTTCCAGTTTGGTTGGTTGGAGGAGACTTTGGGACTGACGCGACGGCGGAATCACGAATTCGATGCAATGATTCCGGGTCTCCCTTCATCTTTTCTTCGTTTTGACACGTGACACATTCTCATCACTCATTATTCGTCCATTGTCGAGCAGCAGCACCATGGCGTCTGAGGCATCAACGACAACGACGATATCGTTGCATCCTACCTTTATCCAGAAGCATAGTGTATCTGTGTCGCTCTTATTTTCGGCCTTTATCTTGCTGGTATCGGTCATGTTTGTGGACGAAACAACGCAGTCCCAAACAACACCCCTTTTATCGTCCTTTGGTTTGTACCCCAACGTATTGAATATATCGGCAGAGGACCGCGCATCCTTTCATCCCGTCGTGATATTTCCCAAAGTCAAGGTAGTTGAGATTTCATCTCCGAGCACGCAAGAAACTGTCGTGATGCAACATCTCCAAGTCATGGACTTTACCCAGGCCACAGCAGATCGACAGCTCGCGACCGAACTGGAACGCGTCGATCGCAAGAATAATCGAGGTCCCCTGCACAACTTATCGACGATCAAAAAGCATGCGGTCTTTGCCGTTGGTCGCTACGACGAGAATCGCGTGGGGCTCTACGAGAGTGCCCTCTTTGACGACACGGCCAACGACATTGACGGATACAATGGTCGCCGGAGTGTTCACATGGGGATTGATCTGGATGGTCCGGTTGCTACAAAAGTTTATGCTTTTGCGGACGGTCGCGTCCATTCCGCCGGATACAATGCCGAGCTGGGAGACTACGGGTATGTGGTGGTCATCGAGCACGATTTGCCCGCCGCTGGGGGACACAGCCGGTTACTCTATGCCTTGTATGGGCACTTGAACGATGGAAGTATTAGAGGCATGCTTCCTGGCAAACGAATCAAAAGGGGGCAACTCATTGGTCGCATGGGAGATATCCACGAGAATGGTGCGTTCCACCTGACGATGATGCAATGAATAAAAACGTCTCTACCGCCCCCCCCCCTAACTCACACCTTTTCTCGTCCCTAACCTGCGCACTGCGCAGGTGGTTGGTTTATTCCCCACGTGCACTTTCAACTTTCGGTGCATGCACCCGACACGCACGACATGCCGGGGGCGGTCTCGTTGGCGGATAGAAGGCGAGCCCTGTTGGAATATCCGGATCCTCGGTATGTTCTGGGACCGCTCTATTGACGGGCAGTGGAATTGGCACGGTAGCGTTGCTGCTTGCTTGGTATAATTGTGTTGGTTCAGTCTCGTTAAAATATATAGGGACAATTTTGAGTAGACAAACAAACATTTCTAGTTTTTACGAATGGTATTCAATCGACACCTTTTGGTTTCAGCCGTCCGAGGTGAGCGGCTACCAATGGATTGGATCCTTGCTCTTGAGACATTTCGACATATACCGTAACAATTTCAAGACGTCTTTTGGCGCTCCAGCGCCAGCTCTTGTTTCAACATGCTAGTTTTGAGATCCTTCCACTTGGCCGGACTCGTCACACAGCTCGCGTGCCCCACGTCTTTCCAATACACGACTTTCAAGTGATCCGCATCTTTCACGTGTTCCGCAGTGTGCATTTCAATGGCGAGTTTCACGTTGGGGCTATTGACAATCTCGTCACATTCCGATAAGGCCACAATAACTTGCAAGTGCTCGGGCAAGTCTTCCAACCACAATTCACTGTTATACCAGGAAAAGTGTCGTCGCAGATAGTACTCGGTAAAGAGCTCGGATGCAGCCACCAGGCGAATCTTGGAAATACTATCCGCGTACAAAAAGTTGGTCATTACATCTGGTGACGACAATAGGATAGAAACAGGATCGACTAGACAGAGCTGCCTGATCCGATTTCGAATCGGTGCGTGCAACAGCCAAGTCAATTGGCAAGAACCAAAGCTGTGACCACAAACTGCCAGCTCGGCGTTGGGCTCGAGGTATCGATCCACCAGTTCGGTCACGCCTCGAACGGTATTCTCTTCGGTCAAGGCGTCAAACGTCATGGAACACGAAATTGATTTGTTTTCAAACAAAAAGACGGCTCGTCCATCCGCACCTAATCCCATCAAGACCATTGGCAAGTAAAATACCAAACCGGCCGGAGCAATGCCGTGAAAAAACAACAGCGGCAGCAATTTGGAGCCAGCTTCATTTCGTGCCGCCCGGTACCACCCCGTCAAGCCCGTCGAGGCGGAAACTATGCGCTGGTATCCCACGGCACGCAGCAAGACACCCGCGGCCAATTGAATCATCCATACGGTCGCGTAAACCGCCAAGGGTCGATGCAGCGGATTGACATCCTCCAGTGACAATCGGAGCGGTTGTAACTGCCATCCACTGCCGGGCGGAAAGACCAATCCGAGTCGTTCTTGCATTTGGTCGTAACAAATTTGCAGTTCATCCACCTCCGACTGTTGCAATTTTTCGGGAAGTTTGCCAAAAAAAGCCCACGCGAAGAACTCGTCCGTGTCTTGTCGGCCCAACCCTGGCACAGTCCATTGGGGACGTTTCGAGTCGCTACACAGGGGTATGCAGTCTTCATTGCTTCCAACGACACTGCTTTCTTCGGACGATGCCATGCTTTCGGAACTGACTTTTTGCAACGGCGGCGGCGGCGGTCCATGGCTGATATTGCTTTTGCCATTCTGGGAACCAGCAGAGTGTTGTTTGTCGTTACCACTATTACCAACAGCAGGCTGCTCACCAATCTGCACGGGGTGAAACCACTGTTGAAGAAACTTGCTAATAAACAGCCGCACATCCTGGTCGGATTGTTCACATGTCCATTCAATGCGGTGTAAAATCTTTAGCAAGAGCAAGTGTCGATCGCGTTCGTAACCCCTATAAGGCTGAGGCGGCGTTCGTTGATTCGCCAGAGGCACCAAGTGGTATTGAAAGTAAAAGTAGAAAGCGATTTCGGCTGCCAGCCACACCAGGAGAACGGCAGGCCATAGCGATGATGCAGAGGCTAACTGTGACGATGCAGAGGCTGCTTCGTCCGGCATGGTCTTGTTAGTCAGTTTGGTCGTTCGTCTGTTGTTGTTGACACTACTTTTTGTTTGCCTTTTTTGTCGACTGCTACTGCCCCCCGAAGCCTGTACTTGCAATATCCAAGGAGTGGAGCGATGACAGTACCGTCTATCCTGATGTCGGGAGTAATGTAATACAGCCTGTCGGGTTGTTGTTCTTGTTGTGGAAGGCCTACGACTGAGAACAGTGGAAATAGTAGTTGACCAAGGTCTCGTAGCTGTGCAAGGCAATCGTTGTTGTGATGGGAAGGAGTCTTGGGACCGAAAGCAGCTAGCCAAACTGCGAGCCCGAAGACGAATGCGAGTGATCTTGATTGCTTTTGAGGGATACAATAGATAGATAATGGTTTGGAACGCAATCCGTTTGGTACGAATGAAGACTATGGAAGCTGAAAGAGCATCGTTGAGTTTGCGGTTCGCTTCGGATTCGCACGATTTCAAAAAAGGAAAAAGGCCGGTTGTCTTGTCTGCATGTCGCAGGCGAGCTCAACGGAAACCAACACTTCTTTACGTACGTACAGTACGTATGCATACTCATACAGTAAATACGTTACGTACCGTTCAGCTTTAGACTAATACAGTACTACTACGACTACGTACAGTATATTATCAATAATAGTGAGGAGTCTACAGTCTACAGTGCAAATCCTATTAAACAGCAGTGTTGTATGACATAATTCATGCAGCAAGTTGCAGTACGGGGCACAAAGCCGCAGGTCCTTGCAAATGAAGTCTGCGCTTTGAAGGTTGCGATATCGGTAGCAGTGCGATGAAACGGTAGCACTACGTGCTGGTTTGGCGGAAACAGCGGTACCTACGATCGATAAAAAAGTGCATACACCTACCAATTTGCTCATCATGACGCTTGATACGGATATGAGAGACACAGCACCATAGTTAGTTGTGAAAATCGATGATCGCGCTGTTTCCCAGCCATTCGAAAAGTAATACTACGGTGCACTTGCTTGCGTGTCGACCAGACAGTTTCATGACTCATACGTCGACGAAGAGCTCTAGCACTAGCTGTCACTATAATACAGTCAACAGGAGTAGGTGCTTTGTGCGTGTCCTAGCTACTAGAGCTTGCTGGAAGGTGTTCGATTTGAGTGAGTCGGTGTTTTAGTTACTGTAGCTGGCTTTTTTTTTTGTTTCGTTTTTCTTCGCTTCGCTTCCTTTGCTTCGCTTTCTTCCTTCTTCGCTTCGTTGATTTCTTTGCATTTGGTCCGTGTGCTTTCGCTTGTTTTGGCGGGAAACGGACCAAAAGACAACAAGACAACAGACAACAAACAACAAGAGACGAAGAACAAAGAACACTTCGACAATACCAAGGATGCTTTAGGCTTTAGTCGACTTGGTACAGAGCAGCCGGAACCATGCCTATTCAAACTCTTCACAGCTTCATTGTCTTGACTCTGTTTCAGGTTGGATCCATCGCGAAAGGCGCGAGTGGATGGTCTCCAGTTCTTTCATTCCAGAGGCGGAGTTTTAGCAACAAGGACCAGGCGTGTCGGCACTTTGCAACGAGCAGCCCTCCACAAGTGGAGGATACGCCGCCACCGTCAAACGATCCACTTGAAAGCAATAGCAACATCAGATCTGATTCTGCAACACACCAAATTACTTGGAAGACTGCCTGTGCAGGAGACATTGTCTTTGAAGCGGCCGATGGTGAAACGGTCCGAACAGCCGCCTTGCGCCGAGGCCTGATATCCCCCCACAACGGGCGGGCCAATCTAGTCAATTGCCGTGGCCTCGGATCGTGTGGAACCTGTGCCATTGAGATCGAGGGACCTATTGATCCCGTGGAACGAAACGTCAAGGAGCAGCTGCGTTTGAACTTTCCACCGCACGGACCGTCGTCGTCATCGACGTCGTCTCCATTGCGTCTCGCCTGTCAAGTGCAGGTGCGAGGGGACATTCAAGTAACGAAACGGACTGGATTCTGGGGGCAATACAAAGAGGTGGCTGCCGCCTCAATACCTACCCAACCCTTTGATGAGCTGGAGTTTTTATTGGACAGCAAGTCTCCTCCGACAGCCATTGCTCCTCGGAAAGGAGATGCAAAGTAAGACGTAATAAGATACGAACCTCGGATCACCACTGACACCATCCACGTTTCGAAAAAGAAAGAGCCACGTGAACCAAAAAGCATATCGTGGCATGGTATAGAGACTAAAATTAACACACATGATTAAGGGCCATGATGAATGCATTCAATAATGCTTGCGGACGCATGACACGATATGAAAAAAACACAAAACTACCGTA
>Ga0307981_1004298_pt1 | contig 10089 bp, 8 predicted proteins | sample OrgLakmetagen987_FD_201849 | JGI IMG/M metagenome (GOLD analysis project Ga0307981, IMG submission 201849) | Saline water microbial communities from Organic Lake, Antarctica - #987 | ecosystem: Environmental > Aquatic > Non-marine Saline and Alkaline > Saline | place: Antarctica: Organic Lake... | reverse complement strand
CAGTCGACCATGGCATGGGATGTGCCAGCATGCAAGGCTCGGTCGTATACCAGCGACACAACCGACTCGCTGCCATCTTCTGCCAAGCCCTGGCTGGAGGCGAGTGCAGCCAGATCAAGGTGGAGCCAAGAGGCCAATTCGCAGGATACGGGCAGGGGAGCCCGGACTTCGTCTACCGGAACGCGCGCAACAAGCTTGTTTTTACTGACGTATCAGTCATCGCTGCTCGTGGCAACGCCAACCGTCAACACCTGATGACCAAGTCACTTGTGCTGGCCAAGGCTCGCGAGAAGCAAAAACGCAGTGAGAACGACGACCGTGCAAAGCGTAACTCGGCGGACTTCATCCCACTGGTGTTCGAAGCTCGAGGTGGCTTTGGTGACGCGGCCGTCAAGTTTCTCAAGGCAGCTGCCAAGGCCAACCGTACCTACGACAGGTCAATCCAGCCCTGGGAATACAACTCCCACTTCCAGTACTACATGAAGGCCATCAGCGTCGCGCTGATTCGTGGCTCGGCCCAAAACCTCCTTCTGGCGCTGCAACGTTCTCATTAGGCTGACACTGTACTTTTTGTGTGATTCAGAGTTGTCATATTTGATTGTTAATTACAACATCTTACTCATATTCGATAAATTTCAACCTCGTTCACATCCCAGCGAAAAAACATTGAAATTCAACAGCACCAACTCCTGCCTTGCTCGTTCACATGGCCAACTTTCCCAGGAAGGCTGTTGGCCAGGCAGCCAACGCCACCTTGGCATAGCCTATCACCGTAGCAGGGTCCAGACCAGCTGCTAAGTTGTTGGCCTTGTAGATTGGGTCGTCAACGATCGGCCGGGGAAGGAACTCGGACAGCAAGGCCAGGACATCCTTGACCAAAGCCTCTTGACTCGGGACTAGAGCTCTGAAGACCAGTGTTGCGAGGTGAGGGGGGTGCTCAACCAAAAAGCACGTGAGGATTAACTATCAAGCATATGCGTGTAAGAGCCTCACCGGCTTTCAGCAGCCTTCAAGACGAGCTCTTCGATCAAGCAAGAGCGAGGTTTGGTGCCTGCTTCCCAGGGCGCGTGCCCTTGCAACCAGGCCTTGAGCAGACGGATCACTGGACGCACATTCAGTTCCTTTCGCTCTAGAGCCTGTGCCCGTGCCTTGAACTTATCAACCTAGAATATAGCCACTTGAAGGAACGAGGGAGGAGAGACAGGAAGGAGGGGGGAGCGAAGTTTAACGCTTGGTTGCATCGGCTTCTGTACCTGGGTCTCTGCCATGGCTGCAGAGTAGTAGGGCTCGTCCCCTGGAGCAGCACTGGTACGACGCTCGGCAGTTGCGCGCCAGATGCGACTGGACACTGGTAGGATGTCGACCTCCACCCCATCCAACAAGCATTGGAAGCTGAATGCAGTCACCTTTGGGCTGCCAAGACCTAATACGCCATGCAAGTCAAAAAGGCATCGCACCAGCTAGCAGGTTGCAGCCTACGGGTTGGAAAGGCTGCTTCTAAGCAACGTTGAACGGAAGCAACTTGTTCTGCCGTCGCTTGTTTCAAGCTAGCGCCAGCATGATTGAAGACCATGATCAAGTCCAGGTCTGAGTGGAGGGGCAGCTGGGTAGCCTTGGCGTACGATCCACTGGGATAGAACTCAGCAATGCCAAGCTCGGCCTACATGCGACCCAGTCGGGTAAGAAGTGACCAGGCGGGCGACAACATGGGCTATTGCAATGTACCTGGAGCACGTCTTGGACCTCTGTCACGAGGTAGCGTGTTCGACGGTGATGCTCGTCCATCCCACGGCTCAGCACCTCAATCGCATGTGCAATTCCAGCGTTTGCAGCATGGGCCAAGTGGAAAGCTCGTAATTCTGCTAGCGATGCCAAGAGGCAATACTCGAGCGTACCATAGGCATCCGCTGGGAGGTGCGTGTTAGCTAGCTTGAGTTCATTTCTCATCAAACCTTCTAAGCTTGCTTCGTAGCTTGGTTCGACTTTTTGAGTCTGAGAAAACCATAACTTTCGTTCTGCGTTCTTCTTCTTGGAAGTCAAGTCCCAGTCGAAGTATAAGGGCCCTCCTACCTTACGTACGACTTTGAGGAGCTTGAGCTGCCCAGCTTGGCTGTCAGCAGTTGGTGAAAACAGTCGTCTAGGAGGGGTTGGTGGTGGTGGGGGAGTTGACTTGGCATTGCGAATCACATTGCTGGCAAGCCTGGGAGGGCTGCTGGAAATGGCACTGGCGCTCGCGGGGCTGGTTGACGAACCGTTGCGTTGGATGGGCTCCGCTTCCGCCTCAGCGTGTGAAGTTTGGCGAAAGGCCCACGCGAGCAGATTGCCATCTGGTGGACCCTTGATTGTGATGCGCGTCACCCTTGGCCCGTTGCTGAGAGCGGGCGGTCGTGTGTGACGCATGTGAATCGTCTCAACTGTGTAGCCACGAGCGCACTTCAGAACGAATTCGAACTTGTCACCGTGCGACTCAATCATCATTGTGCAGTTATGGTTGTAAGATATGGCCAGGGCATCTTTCAAGCCAATCCCGTGTATCCCGGCCTTGCAATGATCATCGCGGCTCTCAGAATTGCCAATGATGAAGTGGTCTGGTTCAAGCTTGACTCCGTGGTTTACTAAGACGACGCAGTTGGAGGAGATATCATATGTGTACTCAATAGGAAGGCCCTGGTCTCGTGAGGCGTCCCCGGCGTTCGCCTTCAACTCTGCCAAGGCATGAACTAGTGGACGGCTTAGCTTGCACTTCAGCTTCTTTGACACACAAAGGTCTTTCCATTCGTCTAAAATGACGTCGGGAGGTATGGTTTCCATCTTGGCTGAATGGCTAACGCTGGCTGTCACCTCTCGTTAATAAAACGCCTCACAAATGTACTCGACGAGAAACATTGCGCAAGCCAAGGCAAGTGACGACCACTGCCATCGCACGCAAAATCCCTAACTATGCGCAACCTGCGGTCCGTCCTGAAGACGCTAGAGTTCTACTCAAGACACTACATCAGCGACCAAGGCTGACCGGCAATTTTGTACGGAACCCAAACAACGTCCAAACATAAACCCCAAGACTGACATCGCATTTGATGAATTATCAGCACCGTTCCTCTCTCTCAGGTGCACGAATTATCAGCACTATTCCATTCGCTCCGCAGGTGCTCAGGTGTCTTATTCGGTCAATTGCAATCTCTTTCACATCGCAGCAAAAAAGATTGACATCACCGTCACCTGCCCGACCCGTTCACATAGCCAACTTTCTCAGGAAGGCTGTTGGCCAGGCAGCCAACGCCGCCTTGGCATAGCCTATCACAGTAGCAGGGTCCAGGCCAGCTGCCAAGTTGTTGGCCTCGTAGATTGGGTCGTCAACGATCGGCCGTGGAAGGAGCGCGGACAGCAAGGCCAGGACATCCCTGACCAAGGCTTCTTGACTCGGGACTAGAGCTCTGGAGATCAGTGTTGCGAGGTGAGGGTGATATATCGATCATCAGGCCAGGCACGTGTATTGAAGATCAAGCATGTGCGTGCTGGATCCTCACCGGCTTTCAGCAGCCTTCAAGACGAGCTCTTCGATCAAGCAAGAGCGAGGCTTGGTGCCTGTCTCCCAGGGCCCGAGCCCTTGTAACCAGGCCTTGAGCAGCCGGATCACTGGACGCACGGCCAGCTCTTTTCGCTCTAGAGCCTGTGCCCGTGCCTTGAACGTAGCAACCTAGAATGTAGTAGCTACTTGAGGGAGACAGGGACAGGAAGAGAGGGAGCAGAGTTTAACGCTTCTACGCTTGGACCAGTTTTCGTACCTGGGTCTCTGCCATGGCTGCAGAGTAGTAGGGCTCGTCCCCTGGAGCAGCACTGGTACGACGCTCGGCAGTTGCGCGCCAGATGCTACTGGACACTGGTAGGATGTCGACCTCCACCCCATCCAACACGCATTGGAAGCTGAATGCAGTCACCTTTGGGCTGCTAAGACCTAATGCGCCATGCAAGTCAAAAAGGCATCGCACCAGCTAGCAGGTTGCAGCCTACGGGTTGGAAAGGCTGCTTCTAAGCACCGTTGAACGAAAGCAACTTGTTCTGCCGTCGCTTGTTTCAAGCTGTCACCAGCATGATTGAAGACCATGATCAAGTCCAGGTCTGAGTGGAGGGGCAGCTGGGTAGCCTTGGCGTACGATCCACTGGGATAGAACTCCGCAATGCCAAGGCCGACCTACATGCGACGCAGTCAGGTAAGAAGTGACCAGGCGGGCGACAACATGGGCTGTTGCTATACCTGGAGCACTTTTTGGACCTCTGCCACGAGGTAGCGTGTTCGACGGCGATGCTCGTCCATCCCACGGTTCAGCCTCTCAATCGCGCTTGGGATATCTGCCATGGGCTTATGGACTTTGCATGGGGGCGCTTGGGGGTGGCCAGCGGCACTTGCTGGTCCAACCTGGGCCTTGAACTTGCCGTAGTAGCTACACAGCTCTGCTTGAGAAGCGAAAAGGCAATACTCAAACGTTCCTTTCGCCTCCGCAGGCAGCTTCACCCCAGCGCGAAGCAGGCAGTCCTTAATGATGGCGTCAAAACGCACGCATGCTTCTGGTTTGACGTGCTGGTCGTCGTCGAACAGCTTTTTGCGGCTTCCGTTCTCACAGGGGCTCAAGGTAATGTCCCAATCGTAGTAAAACGGCGGACCGTTGTAAAAACGCTCCACCCCCAGGAACATGATCTTGCCCTCACCATCAGCAGCTGGAGAAAAGCTCTTTCGAGCGTAAGCTTCGCGGCGAGCACGCTTAGCTGTAGCTTTGCTGACTGGTTTTGCAGAGACGGCGCTGGCGCTGGCCTGTTTTGGTGCAGCAGCGACTTTGGTCCGCTTGGCTTGGGGTAGCTTGCCGACAGCCTCTTGCAGTTTCTGCGCCAGTTCTCCCTGGGGCGAGGTGATGGTGACTTGCGTGGTTTGAGAGCTGGCAATCGGTACTTGGCGCACGTGGATCGACGGGACAGCTGGATCAAGCTGAGATGGCTGCAGCGCAAACTCGTACTTGACATCATGTGATGCGATGGTCACTGTGTAGTCAAGGTGGATGAGGATGGCCAGGGCGTCCTTCAAGCCTAGCCCGTGGGTTCCAGCTTTCGTTGGATCACCACGGCTGTCAGAGTAGCCACTGAGCAAGTGACACGACTCCAGTTTCTGTGGGCCATGGTCAATGAGGACAGCCGTATTGGCATGCTGGTGAAAGACAAATTTAGTTTTCTTGTCTCCCGATGCGTCTCGAGCGTTTGCTGTCAGCTCGGCCAGGGCATGCGGCAAGCCACGGTCGCACTTGAGCTCCTTGACGATGGACAGATCAATCCAGGCCGGCGTAGCCATGGGAGCGAGAGTAAGTTGCTATTGGTGGTAGCGCAACAGTGCTGATGCTGTGCACGTAAATGAGATCGCAGAACGCTATTCAAACTGTGTGCGATGGATCTTCTGTCAAGAACACAGCTGATAACTATTGCGCAAGGTTGATATTGATCTATTATTATTGTCAGCACTACCGCACAAAGCCAAGCAAATCACCGCTGCCATCGCAATCCAGATCCAAACTATGCGCAAACGCTGCTCCGTCCTCCTGGCAGCGATACAGCCCTACTCGAGACGTCTAGTAAGACCAACATAGCGCACCGAACACGAACGAAAGAGACACGTATTTAATGGTCGAGGTACCGTACCACGTGGCATCTCGCTGCTTCGCTGGGTTGCAATGTAGCCCAGGGTGTTCTCCATCGTTCCCAGGCCGTCGCAGTCCATTTGCGTGCTGATGGTGTAGAAGGCTGGCTTTGCTTGCAAGCAACGGTAAAGCACCGCAGACTGCTCCACCGCTTGGTTGTAGAGAATAAACGGACCTCGACGCCCGTCATGCAGCGAGACGTTGACGCAGAAGTCTGAAGGGCCAACAATAGGATGGCAGACGTCGTGCCAGCCTTGGGTCACAAGATCAGTCCGCTCCGATGTACTGTTGGTCAAAAGGACGCCATGGTCCGCAAGGGTCAGCGACCAGATGTTGCCAAACACCTAAAACGAGTGATTAGCGGGCATCGGGATGATAAGGGTGGGCAAGCGAGCCTTGACAAAGCGTTACATGTCCAGAAATATGCCTGCTATCATGCAAGCCATGCCTGTACCTGCTTGTCTGCCGTAGTGCAGCATAATTCAGCTGGGGCTTGCTCACAGGTCTGACCTGCCTTGTACAACAGCACACACGACTTCATCACCTGCACGCAAAACGTGAGCACCTGCAAGACGCTGCAAGTTTCCATGTCTCTGTGGGTCTCAGAGGCTACACGCGGAGACTGGCCTGGTAAATGCGGTCGCCTGCTTCCAGCGACGGCTCAAAGTCCCGGCTAAACTCGGCTGCATACGTGTCCTCCCACACACCTGTCAGCGCTTGTCAGCTCAGATGATATCAAACTTATCAGGCCGAGATACCGTCACCTGCGTTGCGCTGAGGGTCGTGGGGCAGGCCCATGTTGTAGTTCAGGTTGGAGTGGGTCCAAGGCACTTGTCGCCCGCCAATCAGCTCGTTGAAGGAGCTGATGAAAAGGTGCGGAGCAGACTGGGCCAGCACCTGGACAAGGACCATGACAACATCTGACAAACAAGACGTACACTACAATGATGCAAGGCGATGGCGAGCTGCTATTTACCTTGCGAAAGAGGCGTTGTAGTGTCAGTCCCCGCATGTGCCCTGGGGCTGAAAAGGGCAGGGCTGCCTCCGCCACCATGTAAGAGGCGGATGCAGATACTTCACCCACCTGTCCGGTGCTGTTGATGCTGACATATTGGTTGCAAGCGTCGTCGTTGATCATCGAGGTCGTGAACACGCTGCTGTTGGCAGCTGCAGCAGGGTTAAAGCGAATCAGCAGGGAAATACGTGCCTGAAGAAAGAAGCCTTGGGTGTTTGGGGTGTTTGGGGTGTTTGGGGTGTTTGGATGTTTGGACCTACGTGACGTGCACGGGGAGAAAAAGCCCCACGAGCCCTGGCTGTAGGAGGCGTTGCCAAAGAGCGCCCACATCTGGATAGTCTTGATGTTGTGACGCCCTATAGGTGAAACATAATGATACGCCGTGACACGGAAGGTGCCGTGCATGCGGTTGCACCTCCGTTGGCTTCGATCTTTGCCTGCACGTCCGCATCGACACAGTGGGTGTTGTCAGGCAGAAACACCACGTACTTGCCGTCCTGATGAGCTGGTTTGAGATCATGACAGAGTACAGGGGCATATGGTCATGGGTAGCACAGCTGAGGTGTGTGGTTGGGCATGGCGGCATACTAGCATCACAGCATAGGGCTACCTGCGAGTAGATCAGGTCACTGTAGCTTGCGTTGTTGTATATCCGATCAAGCAACACCTGTTGGCAACAGCTGTCAGCAACAGCCATCGCACGATCTTGCCCAACACGCTCCTGCTACCTGCCACGTGTCACTGCCGTTGGGTGAGCATGGCCAGACAGCAATCTGCGGCGTCACAACGCCCTGCTGGCGTAGGGCGAGCCACTCTTCAAACAACACCTGTTATGTATTATGAGCTGATGGTTTGCCGTGCCAAGGAGGGTGCCTATGGAACCTCTGTTGGGCGAACGACAGTGACGTCTGTCACGGTATTGTTGACAGGCCAGTTGGTGATATCCACTGCTACGTAGTCAAAGCCTGCATGCACGCAAGAACGCTTTGGTGACGGTAGTACACATCATAGCAGGGCTCGGACCTGCGTCGGACAGCAGCTTGGCATGTCGCGTAGCTGTTTGGGTGATGTTTGGGCAGTCTGGTGATGGCGGAGCTAAATCGCCGTCACGATGGCGGTACATGCAGTAGAAGCCAAGCTCCGCCGGCTGAATGTGATAGAATTCACCTACATGCCATTGCAGTAAGGCAAGGCACCGCAAAGGCGTGTTTATGCAGCGTGAGAGGAAGCGAAGGAAACATTGCGCCATCTCGGTTGCGGTGACTGATGGGGCAGCTGATGCGAAAATCTTCAATTAAGACAACTAGATTGGACGTACCGGTGACGTTATAGGGCTTGAGGATGTCATCCAAGGTAGATGTGCCGTTGGATCGAATGACCGTCTCGACAGTCAATGGTCGTCCGCCTTGCGCAATGACTCGCTGCATGGCTAGCGCAGAGGGCGTGTGCCAGACCTCGTACAGCACGCCCGCATCGCGCGCAGCCGCTAGCGTACCCAAAAGCAAGAGCAGACGGACTTCAGCCATCGACCAGATTCCGGACGTGTATCTCCGACACCTAGGATGGTTGTCCCAGTTGCGAGCCGGCTTTTCTCGACTGATCGAGCAATGGCTCATCGCATATTAGCGTGGTCTATTCTGCAAATGCACCTGCCCCAAATGTCACTGTCATTCCCATCTCTGCCGCATCTTTGCCATTCTAAACTGACCCAAACTATCAACGACGGTTGTCAAGCTTGCCATGCTGTGCCTACGAGGTGGTTGCCCATCTCAGACGCCACCAGCTTTACATCAGGTCAACCATACCACGATAACGACTGGGATGACGCTTGAATAATGCTTGCTTGCTTGGCAGGCGGTCGCAACTGGAGCCACGATGGCAACAACGCCGTAAGCACTATGATGGATGCTACTTAACACTATACCCTCTTCAACGGCCTGCCTTGGTAGATATTGAGAGATGTAATTGAGCTGCCACCTACAACGGCTATCGTGTAGGCTTGAAGACGACAGCTCCATCTCTGTCCCTCATGTGCTGACTCGTTCTGCTCTAGGCCTCTAAGGCTGGCTCGCCATCATGGGCAGACCAGCGCTCAGGATGCATCCAAGCCATCTCTCAATCGTCGTAGCGGCTGTGTTTCGTTCGAGCAGCAGCCCCGCCCGCCGCCGACAGACGTTAGGCTGGTAGCGCAGCCGTGGCTCTTCCCCCACTCTGCAGTATGCCAACTAATCGCCACGTACCGCAATGGGGACACGCGCACGTGTTCTGGCAGCCTAGTGGGACCTAATATCCTCCTCACCGCTCGCCACTGCACTTACCACGACTGTTTGGGTGAGGCAACGGAGGTCAAGGTCCGCTGCGGCCAGTTCAAGCCAGACACTGCCAGCGCGCCTGTCTCGCCGTTTGGCACTGCCTTTGCCACAGGGCAACGGATCGAGCTCCCAGCCTATACGCAGCTTGCGCAAGAGGCATGCAAGCAAGCCCCTCAAACCGAACTGTACAACGCCGACGTGCAGCTGCTGCAACTGGACCGCAACGTTGGATTGCTGACAAACTACTTGGATCTAGCCTCAGCAGATTTGTCCATTAACACGCCGTTCTCCATGGCAGGCTACCCCTCGGACATTGACTTGGAGCCTTTTCTTCCCCTAGCAACGGCATCCATGGTCACTCGCACCGCAACAGGCGCAACTTGGACGACAGCATCTTCAAGACTGACGGCTGTCGAGCAGCTCTGGGCCTGGTCAGGTGAAAGTGGCAGCCCTTACTGGATCAACAACACAACTAGCCCGCCCGCTGTAGCAGCCGTGCATGTCGGGGGTGAGACTGGCTGTCTAGAGTACGGCTGTCAAGTGCCAGTGGAGTGGCAACCTTTGCTGAAGCAGTTGCGCTCGGCCAATGGCAGTTGGTCAACGTCTGGCCACTGCCATGTCATGGAGCTACATGCAGACGTGTGGAAGCAATACCGAGACCTGCCCTTGAAGGGAAGCACAGTCGAGGCGTCGCTGAGCTCGGAAGAGTTGGCCATCCGCGTTACGGGCACGTTGGTGAACATGGGGACCGCGCCTGCCAACCACGTCCAGGCCGAGCTGGTCCTGGCCTGTGACTGGTCGCTGGGGTCAGGGTTTGTGGATGCTTTCGTTATCCACCGCCAAACACTCGTCCTATCTCCCAAGGAGACACGGAGACTGCAGCACGACCTGTCACATACACTCCTTGAACACTGTGAGGGAAATTGCTATCTTGGATGGACCTGGCGGGCTGCTGCATGCGAGCAAGATGAACCGCAGTGGCTGCTTGCAAGCATTATAGAAGTCAGAGGCCCTGAGCGCAGCATGCTACTGCCACTAGCCCTTGGACTACTCGCAGTTGGGCTGCTCATCACAGTGCTGT
>Ga0307981_1004293_pt1 | contig 10099 bp, 6 predicted proteins | sample OrgLakmetagen987_FD_201849 | JGI IMG/M metagenome (GOLD analysis project Ga0307981, IMG submission 201849) | Saline water microbial communities from Organic Lake, Antarctica - #987 | ecosystem: Environmental > Aquatic > Non-marine Saline and Alkaline > Saline | place: Antarctica: Organic Lake... | reverse complement strand
GCGTCGGGTGTGATGCTCTTATCCAAGCGCGCAATGATCGGCAGCAGGCGTAGAATAAACTTGTTCGTCTCCTCTTCGACTTTTTCTGGTGCCGTGCCGCTATGGTTGCCGATTTTAACGACAATGGTCTCAAGTCTTGGTTGACCACGGAATTCGCCGACAAACGCAGGATTTGGGACGGTGAGCCCTTTCATGGTATCGCGGTGCCAATCGCGAATCGTTTTGAGGCTTATGGGTTCACGCTCCTGCGCAGCATCGCGAATGCTTCGTAAAACAGCCTGAAGATTTTTACGAAGTTCAGGGCTATTTTGATCCCAATCAGGCATGGATCAGCTGTTGTATCTCTTTACTCAGGGAGTGGACTGAATCATCCATTTTTCCTTCGTGAGTGTCGTCACTGGAGTAGGCGGCTTCGCCGTCAGCGAAGCGCTCAATGTCAGCCTCAAAGCTTGGGTCTTTGCTGCGGTAGGCTCGGAGCTTTTGTAAGGTTCCTTCAATGTCGTCTCGTAGCTTGTAGGAGGTTTTCTCCAGATATTCGGCAACCGCCTGATTGACTATTTTATTTTTTGGGCGGTCCAACTGGGCGCTAATATTATCAAGGGCCGATTGTAGCTCTGGTTTCAGGCGCATAGTGGACGCTTTCGTAGCGCGGACTTTTTTTCGACCAAGCTTTTTTTGTGCGACCTTTTTCATACAGTTAATTTGCTATAAGGAATGGATGATGTCAAATTTAGATTTTGGTGTCATTTTTAGTTTATGATACTAGGATACTAGGATACTCGTTTGCTCCGCTCTTTTCATAAGGATAGTTGTCTTTTGAAAAAGTAGCTCACGCTTCCAGCGTGTTTGTGCGGTGAATCACGCTGGAAGCGTGGGTTACTTGGGCGACGCGCTGGAAGCACCCGAAGGGCATTTCACGTGAGTTACGTTGATGTGGTCGACGGTGATGCCAGCTTTGGTCGGATTTTGTGCGATATAGTGCCGGTAATGGTAGAGTTGAGCGGGCGATCGTATGATATGGTCGTAAGATTCTTTCTGCCATAGCGTGCCGGATTGCTCCAGGAGCTCATTGATTTTGTTGGCGCTGTAGGACTTCCATGAATGCAGGATTTCCTTAGGCGTGTAAGGCGGCATCGTTTGGAAGATGACATGGACATGGTTCGGCATGACGACCCAAGCGTCGAGGTGATAGCGTTGGCCATCGAAAAAGTGCATGGCACCAGCGACGATTCTTCCGCACTTGGGGTTTTCGAGCACACATGCGCCGCGTCCGGCATCGAGCCATTTTTGAAAGCGGTCGGGGAAGCGTTCGGCGTATTCGCGGAGCTGGTCGTCGGAAAATGGCTCCGGGTTTGCCTTCTTCCACTCTTCGCGCTCGGTATGCCACTGTTTGAGTTTCGACTGCGGAATGGAATCCGCTAGGCGGAAGGTGGCGAAATAGGCCGCGCCGTCTTGATACCAATGCGGTAGATTACGCTTGCTGGATTGGATGGGCGCATGCGGATCGAAAAAAGTAGTGCACGCATCCTGCGTGTCGTTTACGGGGGAGGGCACGCTGGAAGCGTGCGCTACGTTGTTGTGATTCACGCTGGAAGCGTGGGCTACGTTGTTGTGATTCACGCTGGAAGCGTGAGCTACGTTTGAGTTGGAGTCTTTAGGCGCTTTCATTGTAAAGCGCGGTTTGCATCTCGTGAACCGCACTCTCGAAGTCTTTGCGACCGCCGAACTCTTTGATCAGTTGAATCGGCAGACCGAGTTCGCTGAATGGTGAGACCTTGAGCAACTTTGGATCGTCGATGGCGAGGACGCCTTCATCTTCGTATTTCGCTAGGAGGGCTTCGAGGACCTTGCGGGCTTGTTCGCCATACTTGGTGAAGGGATCGCGTTTGCGGACGTTTTCGGCGCGGTCGTGGCGCGTGAGTGGGGGTTGATCGAAGGCGATGTGGCAGATGAGATCGAAAGGGTCGAGGTCTTTACCTAGCTCATCGGCCAAGGCGTCTAGGACGAGCCCTTCTTCGGCGAGTTCGTCGATGACGGCTTGCTTGCGCTCGGCGTCGTTCCAAGTGGTGAGAAAATCTTCAAGGCTGGCAAAGCGCTTCTTAAGCGCCTTCTTGGTGAAGTCCTTGAGGCTCTCGGTTACGAGTTTGCCGTTTTCGTCCATGTATTCGACACGTTCGGCCACGACGCGAACAGCGATGCCGTCGACATAGATTTTCTTGCGCGGTTCGGGGCCACCGCCTCCGGGGCTGGGTGGTATGATCGGCGGGTCTCCAAGCGTGGTGCCACCTTCGCCGTCATCGCCTCCAAATGGAGGTTGCTCATCTTCTCCGAGGATGCCGCCGCCGTCGTCGTCTCCTCCGTCAGGCGGAGTCATGGGGTCATCGTCATCAGGCTCGTAAATTTGCACGGGTTCGCCGTCGAAGTCGGGGTCGGCGAAGTGGTTGGTCGCTTTGCGGAAGTCGATCAGCGTGAAATAGTATTTGTCTGTATCCTCATGGACGCGGGTGCCACGTCCTACGATTTGCTTGAACTCGGTCATGCTGCCGACTTCGCGCTCCAGGACGATGAGGCGGCAGGTTTGCGCATCGACGCCGGTGGAAAGGAGGCGGGAGGTGGTGACAAGGACGGGGTGTTTGGCCTCGGGGTCGATGAAGTTGCCGAGTTGATCGCAGCCTTCCTTATCGTTGCCTGTGATGCGCATGACGTAGCGGGCGTTTTCTTTGACGAGGTCGGCGTTCTCATTGATCAGCGCTTGGCGCATACGGGAGGCGTGCTCGGTGTCGATGCAGAAGACGATGGTCTTTTGAAAGCGGTCGCCGCTCTCTTTGAGGAATTGAGTGATTTTTTTGGCGACGAGCCGGGTGCGGTCGTCGAGCACGAGTTGGCGGTCGAAGTCCTTTTGGTTGTAAATGCGGTCTTCGACTTCGTTGCCGTCGCGGTCGAGTTGACCCTTCTCGGGGCGGTAGCCTTCAACGTCCTTATCGATATGGACTTTGATGACTTTGTAGGGGGCGAGGAAGCCGTCGCTGATGCCCTGTTTGAGTGAGTAGGTGTAAACGGGTTTGCCGAAGTAGTGAATGTTGGAAACGTATTTAGTTTCCTTGGGGGTGGCGGTCAGGCCGATCTGGGTGGCCTCGGTGAAATGGTCGAGGATTTCACGCCATGCGGAATCGTCGTCGGCACTGCCTCGGTGCGCTTCGTCAATCACGATCAAATCGAAGAAGTCGGGGGAGAGTTCCTTGAAGAGTTTTTGCCGCTCCTCGGGGCCAGTGATGCTTTGATAGAGGCTGAGGTAGATTTCGTAGGAGGTGTCGATGCGGCGATTCTTATCGACTGCGGTGGGGAGCTTAACCTCGGTGCCGTCTTCGCGTTCGATGGTCTTGGCATGGACGCTGAGTTTAGCCATGGCTGCCTTGAACGGGCGGAAGTCGTTGACCATGGTTTGATCGACGAGAATGTTGCGGTCGGCCAGAAAGAGAATACGCTTTTTACGTCCCGACTTCCAGAGACGCCAGATGATTTGGAAGGCGGTATAGGTTTTACCCGTGCCTGTGGCCATGACGAGCAGGCAGCGGTTTTGGCCTTTAGCAATCGCCTCGATGGTTTTGTTGATGGCGACGCGTTGGTAGTAGCGAGGCTCCTTGCCGCTGGCATCGTCGAAATAGTCCTCAAGGACGATGGCTTCCTCGGTATCAGTGATGCCCTTCCATGCCTTGTATTTGCCCAGAGTGCTTCAGGTGAGGGGAATGCGCTCAATGGTAGGCTTTGCTCTACGGAATCGCTCTGGCCTGTTTTATCGTGAAAGACAAAGCCGTCGCCATTTGAGGCAAATACGAAAGGAATGTCCAAGCTGTTCGCATAGCCGAGTGCTTGCTGGATGCCGTCACCGACGGCGTGCTTGTTATCCTTGGCCTCGACCACCGCAATGGGGAGGTCGGACTTGTGATAGAGAATGTAGTCGGCGCGTTTGGCTTTACCCCGAGTGACCATTTTACCCCGGACGATGATTCGCCCCTTGGTGAAGCTCACCTCCCGGCGAATTTGCGTCATTTCATCCCAACCCGACTGCTCAATCGCAGGGGTGATGTATTTCGCGCAAATATCGCTTTCGGAAAGGTCTTTCTTGCTCATCGGAGTTCGTCAGTAAGAGACCGTTAAATTCTGTGCCTCAGTTAGCAAACGTAAAAGAGTCTATGTGGACACAGCTACTCTTTAATTATAATTGGTTAGGAGATTTTTAGAGTGGAAGATATGGGCTCCATTGATTCCTTCTTTAGAACGGCACCTCGTCGTCAGGTAGGTTGAAATCCGCTCCAAAGGGAGGATTCTTTTTCAGCGCTTCTAAAAAGAAGTAACTGGCACTCTCCCCGCTAACCTCAGAAATGGGATTCGTGTGCAGGTTGATTTGCGCTTCTGTCGGCGCCAATTTGCGCTCGACCAGATCCTTTTGGGCACAATCAACCAACCACCACGCATCGTCCGAAAGTTCTTCCGGTTCTCCCACCATCGCCACCAATTCAGTCGAAACATGCTCCGGAAGCTTTAAGCCGTGTATTTCCAGATGACTCAAAAAATGGCGCTCAAACTCCTGAATCATGCCATCAAAGTCATTTGCCTGTCCTGGGCAGATGAAACTCAGCAAGGTGTCTGCATTGGTAAATACCACGACATTATACTCGCCGTCCGGGTCAGTGATCAGGATTTCGCAGCGCCAGACGGACCACCAGTCCCGTGGTAGATTCAAGTCGCTGCCTTTTGGCAAGTCCGCCTCCTGAAAACCAAAGTTCTCGATGACTGGCTCTGTCAGATAAAGATACAGTTTAAGTTCATTAGTGAAACCTGTGGGTGCAATCATACCTTATGGGTAATCGCTTACTTCAAGTTCTCAAGGATAGACATCCGAACGCTTCATGGAGGGTTTAGCTCTCCCGGCCTGAGTCGAGTCGAAGGTGGCTAAACCGCAACGGCGCTCGACAAGCGAGCACACCACCATCCACGTTCTCTGAGTTTTAACCATCCTATCTGTGCTGGAGGTAATGAGACACGGATTGATGGATCCACTAAAAATAGCGAATAACCCGTGATCTTCCTTGAAGGCAATAAACCTGTCGAAATTATCAGGGTCTTACATTCGGTTCGGGATATTGATGAGATGATTCCGCGAAGCCTTCGCCGCAGGAGGAACCCTTCCGCTTTGGAGGGTGTTAGCCGCGCGAGTTGGTCGAACCAAACGCGAAGGCGTTCGGCTACGTCGTTGGAGGTAGCCGAAGCGCTTCCGCTTTGGAGGGTGTTAGTCGCGCGAGTTGGTAGAACCAAACGCTAAGGCGTTCGGCTACGTCGTTCGGCTGAGCGTTAGTCCAGTAGGCTTTTTATATCGTCGATGCTGACCTTGGCGTTGGCGGCTTTACTCTCTTCGAAGAGTTCGGTGAGGATCTCGGCTTTCCTGACCTGAAGCTCTAGGACTTTTTCTTCGACGGTGTTGGTGGCGATTAACTTGATACTCGTGACTACGCGTTTTTGCCCGATGCGGTGTGCCCGGTCGGTGGCTTGGGCTTCGGCGGCGGGGTTCCACCAGGGGTCGTAGTGCACGACGGTGTCGGCCCCAGTGAGATTGAGGCCGGTGCCGCCCGCTTTGAGCGATATAAGAAAGACGGGGATGCTTTCGTCGTCGTTGAACTGATCGCAGATGTCGAGGCGGTTCTGAGTGGAGCCGTCGAGGTAAGCGAAGCGGTGGCCTCTGGCTTCGAGGTGCGCGGCCAGTAATTTAAGCGCGGTGACAAAGCTGGAGAAGACGAGAATGCGGCTGCCGTTGTCCAGGCACTCATCCAGCACTTCATCGAATGCAGCCAGCTTGGCGGACTCTTTTGCGGCGAAGGTTTCGTCAAGAATCCGCGGATCAACGCAGACTTGACGAAGGCGGAGCAACTCGGTGAAGGCGGCAAACTTCAAGCGGCCATCATTTGCGCCGGACATCTCGAGGTTGGAAATCTCCTTTCGGGTTTTCTCGAGTGTTTCTTGGTAGAAGCGCTGTTGTTTGCTGCCGAGTTCGCAGAAGAAAGTCTTCTCGATTTTATCGGGTAGCTCGGGTGCGACTTCTTTCTTGGTGCGGCGAAGGATATAGGCAGCCGCCCGTTTGGTTTGGCGGTTGTTGTGCCAGGCGCGGTCGTCCTGCGTGAGCTTAGGCGGTGCCTTATCAAGATAGCCGGGCATGAGGAAGGTGAAGAGGGAGATGAGGTCGTCGAGTGAGTTCTCAACGGGCGTGCCGGTGAGTAGGAAGCGGCCTTTACTGTGCAGGCTGGTGAGGGTCTTGGCGTTTTGGCTGCGGCGGTTCTTGATATGCTGGGCCTCGTCGCCGACTACGACGGCCCAATCCATCGTGGTCAGGAGGTCGGCATCCTGACGCAAGGTGCCGTAGGAGGTGATGACGAGGTCGGCATCTTCCAGTGTGATGGGCTCCTTAGCGCGCTTCGGGCCGTGGTGCTTGACCGCTTTGAGCCCTGGCGTGAATCGGCTGGCTTCACGTAGCCAATTTTCGACGAGGCTGGCTGGGCAGACGACGAGTGCGGGCTGTGTTTCCTCCTTTTGTGCTCGCACGCATTCGATGAGGGCGAGTGCCTGGAGGGTTTTACCGAGGCCCATTTCGTCGGCGAGAATGCCGCCTAGGTTATTGCGATAGAGGTGCCATAGCCAGGCCACGCCGATACGTTGGTAGCTGCGAAGGATGTCATCGAAGCCAGAGCGGATCGGCGCAGGTTCAAGGGCGCCGACTTGCTTGAGCGCACGGCTGCGGGATTGCCATGCCTGCGGTGGCTGCCAGCCCTCGCAGGCTTCATCCAGGAGTTCTTCCACATCGATGAGTTCGGCGGTGCCGAGGCGCTTCGTGAATGTGGGGGTGAAGGGGCGGTCGGCTTGCCCGCTCACGGCGCGCTCGATTTGATGCAGACGGTCAACCGAAGATTTGTCGAGCAGGGTGAGGGGGCCTTCCTCGTCGCTGCCTCTGGCGACATAGCTCTTGCCGCTGGCGATGGCCTTGCGGAGCTCCAGCTCGTCAGTGTTCGCGCTGAGAGTGACTTCCAGTGAAAATTCTCCGGACTCTTCTTTGGTTTCGACATTGAGCGAGGAGAGTTCGACGTCTTTGAGCCTCGCATTAAAGTTATCCGTAAATTCGGCCTGCCACTGTGCTTTCAGGCTACGCCAGTGCTCGGCGAGGAAGTTGAGGGTTTTATGGCGATCGCGCAGCCACCACTTGCGATTCGAGGGCTCAAGCATGAAGCCGGACCGTTTTAAAATCTCTCGTAGCGGCCGGAAGGAGTCGTCTTGATTCGGCAGGCGGATAGCGAGGAAATTATGTGAACCGTCGACCACGACTCGATTCTGCGAATAAGCATCCATGGATTCCGCGACGGCCTTGGCTGTTGGAAAATCGCCTGCCTTTCTCTGGAAGAGCCTTTTACCCTTTGCTTCGGCTATGCGGCGTGGGTTGGGGCGGGAGGGCTCACGCAGGCTTACGCTGGCGCGAATCAAACGCTTTGGCTCTTCGGCGACGGCTGGCGCATCGTTATCCTCGTCTTCCTCCTCTTCGCCTTCAGCCACTTCGAGGAATTCGTGCACGCCGGGGAGGTTGCTGCCGTCCCATTCAATGGGCTGGTTGGGCTTCTTGACCCAGTAAACGATGGGCTCGCCTTCGAGCGCAGCTAAGAGTTTGCGGAGTCGGGCTTTGGTGAGCTGGAGTAGGGCGGCGAGTTTCCCGCCGCACCATGACTCGACTAGACGCATCGCTTGTTCTTGTGGCCCGCTGGTGCTGTAGGCTTTATTCGGGCTGAGTTTATTGAGCGGCAGAATTTCGCGTCCGGCGGCGGCATCGAGTTTGACGACAATCGCCCCACGGCCGGCGGCTTCTTCTAAGTTCGGAGGAAGGAAGACGAGCATCCGCAGACGAATGCCATCTTCGGAAATTTGGACGGATCTCAACTTCGGCACAGGCGCTGTTTCCGGTGCTTCGGTTGGTTTCTCGGTTTGATCGGCGGCTTGGGCTTGCGCTTCGTGATGCGCCTCGCGTTGACAGGCTTCGAAATGCAATGCCGCTGCGACGGCATGAGCGCAGACTTTTCGCTTCTTGCCGTCTGCGCAGTCGCAGCGGTTCTCGGCAAAGACGGTAGAGCGTAGGTTGAGTTTGGGCTCGAAGCTATTTCCGGATTCAACGACCCGGCCAAGCAGGACGGGGCTTTCCCATCGAGCTGATTCCACCGAGTGCGACTCGAATAAACGCTCGCCGGCGTTGAACACCATCGAGCTTGCGAGTTCGCGAAGGAATTTGCGGTCAAAGATCGGTGGTGGTTTCATGAAGGGAGAGTCGGCGATTGAAAATGTAGAAAGTGGAGTAAGGAAAACAGCAAAGGGAGAACCAACATTATTTCATCTCACTAGCCGAAATAGTTCAATTTTCAGGAAAGTAGAAGTATTAACAGCATTATGGTTCTTCGTAGATTATTGTGGTGGATTATTGCTACGCCATCTCCACTCTATTTCGTCAGATCGTCGGTGCGTTGCTTTGCCGTAGGGGAGTTGCTCCCTCCTTCGCTCTCCAAGCTTGGGGCTTCATTGTATTAGGCCCGCACAAGACGGCGGGCAGGCGCGACACCCGCTTCTGCCGTAGGGGTGTTGCTCGCGACACCCGCCCTTCGATAAACTCAGGGCCTTGAGCCTGTCGAAACGGCGAACGTTGTGAGGTGCTCCGATAGTTCGTGTGCGTTACTGCACTTGCGCGGGCTTCCCCATTCGACGAACTCATGGCCTGTGGCAAGGAAAGCCCCTACGGGGTTGCGGGTTGGGGCTCGGGCGCGGCGCAGGTTTGCTGAGTAAAGATCGTCCGGGTTGGGTAGGCGAAGTCGATTCCCATCTCATCAAAAGCGCGACACATCTCGAGATTGATCGTCTGCTGGGTATCCATGAATGCATTGTAATCCGGCGTATTGATATAATAGACAGCCTCGAAATCGTAGGAACTCGAACCGAAAGATTTAAAGTGGGCGCGGTCGAAGCGCGTGCCTTCGATTTTATCAATAATCTCTTTTAGGCAGGGCGGTATTTTCTCAAGTTGTTCCGGGCTTGTTTGGTAAGTGACACCGAAGTTGAACGGTATCCGCCTCTCCTGCATACGTTTGAAATTTCGTATGCGGCTGTTCAATAGATCCGAGTTGGCAAAGATCAATTGCTCACCCGAAAGGCTGCGCACCCGTGTCGTTTTGATGCCAATTTTTTCGACGGCACCCATTAAATCACCAACGATGATAAAGTCACCAATCACGAAGGGTTTGTCGAGTATGATGGAGAGCGAGGCGAAGAGATCACCCAGGATGTTTTGCACAGCCAGAGCGATCGCGATACCCCCAATGCCAAGGCCAGCGACAAGTGCAGTCACGTCGTAACCGAGATTATCGATAATCAGGAGAAGGGCAACCGACCAGATTGCTAATCGGATAACAAAGGACATGCCTTGGACTGCCGATATAGAGCCGGGGTCGTCGTCCTTTTGTTTTTCGGTGTAAAGGCCGATGTGTGCTGTCAGGCCTCGATTGACCCATAGAGCCAACTGCAGGGTAACGGCCAGCAGTAGCACAGTGTCAAACACAGTGTCGGCCGCGCCTCTGTCGATAAAGCGGCTACCTCCCCACAGTGATGTAATCAGCAGGAACCATTGCTTTGTGGATTCCAAAGCTCCGGCTACGACGTCGTCGGCCAGTGTGGCGGTCTTCTGGCTCAGGCTGCGCCACCTGCTTTTGAGTATCCGGAAGATCAGCGTGAGCAGCAGGTAGAGCACGACTGTTCCTGTTAGCAATAACAGCCAGTCAAGTAAGCTGTTGCTGAGGAATTCGTATTGGTTCAATGAGTCCAGTATAGTATCCATAGTTTTCGATATCTGCTTGGAAGTTGCTTGGAGCAGGGACTCACCAGTGCAAGGCAGATGACTGCTATTGCAAATATTTCTTCGGGATTCTTCAACTTTGGCACAAAAAAGCCCCCGCTGAGCGGGGGCTTTGAAAGAATAGGCTGTAAGCGTGCTTACTTGGTCGCTTCGTCGAGTAGGTCGCCGAGGCTG
>Ga0307981_1004292_pt1 | contig 10100 bp, 5 predicted proteins | sample OrgLakmetagen987_FD_201849 | JGI IMG/M metagenome (GOLD analysis project Ga0307981, IMG submission 201849) | Saline water microbial communities from Organic Lake, Antarctica - #987 | ecosystem: Environmental > Aquatic > Non-marine Saline and Alkaline > Saline | place: Antarctica: Organic Lake... | reverse complement strand
GACTCTACCCCTGATCCCTTCCCCTGCTATGGACCTACAAGCTCTTTCAGCCCAGGGCCAAATCAGTTTACTGACGATTCCTCGTGAAAGTTCGTCGTCGTCCTCGTCGACTACAAATACCGGTAGTACTGATGCTACCAGTACCACTACAACAACAAATAATGAGAGGAACGACGACACGACGGCGCCTCTATTGTTACTGCAGTTACCAGTCGGCTGGAAGGTGGAGGACTTGCTCAATAGCAAGTTCGTCGGCACGGCCAATACGACGCAAGTCGCCTTGGTCGTGGAATCCAAGGCGGTCAGTTTCAGTCTCAATCGCTGCGAAACTTCCAACGTGCTCATTATGGTGCCGCCAACCTCTACTACTACTGCCACTACCACTAATTATACCAGTAACAAGAGAAGCAAACGAAACGAGGCGACTGGAAAAACGGTAACCACCGTCCCCGCGCGATTGCTGAAACCGGGGGGCAGCGGAGCTTCCTTTTTGGAGCTGCGCGAAAAAACGCTCTTGCTTTACGATTTGCGGTACTTGCTCCGAGGCCACGTCTTTAATCCTTACGACTATGGAGGAGGTACCGTGATGCAAAATCCCTACAGCAGCAGCAGCAGCAGCGACGACAACAACAATACCAGTACTGCTACTACTACGGCAAGTACCACCACTTGCCAAGGACGAACCGTGCCCGACTTGGCCGCCCACTTGCAAACCACCGAGGCCCAAGTCCGCCAGGCCTTGGGAGACATTGCCGCCTTTCTGCTGCCGGTACGGAACGACAGTCAGAGTTCTCCCACTTATTATTCTCTCTTGTCGGAAGAAGTACAACAGGAAGCATTCAACTCGATTGTAGCAGCCTTGGCCGAATGCGACGAGTGTCACGATTATGCTGGCGCGGGGCTGGTTGTGGAAAGCCTCGTTCAGCATGCGGTGGACCGCATGAGTCCGGAAGAATCCTACAAGGATGCGGCCGCTGTCGTTAGACACTGTCTGTCAACACTGCTCGTCAATGTTGCCGATATAGAGCGCCGCAAGGGCAGCAAGGTCCGACTCGATGTGGCCAAGGTACGTTGTCGATTGCTGTTGTTGACAGTACAAGAGAATGAATCACAACTCACCATTTGCATCTCGTATTTCATTCACTTTATGTTTTTTCAGGTTGCAGTCTGCGTAGCACGTCGCCTCTTTCAAAAGCAAACCGCACCGTGGGAAGAGACTCTCTTTATGAGTCGGTGGCAGTCGGAAATGCCCGGGGTGGGGAATTTGTACCAGGTAGCGTCGGACATGTTGTGTGGTGTGGCGGTGGATATTGATACTGCTGCTGCTGCTGCCGAACAGGGTGACAACAATGACGAACGATTCTTCAAGTACCTGGCGGCCGAAAAGTTGCCCACGGAACCGGGACAGCGATTTCGACTGCTGTTTGAAGAAAAGGCGGAATGGCGACTGCCTGAACTGGAGCCGTACATGGTGGGACTGGCCGATAGTTCGACGCCAGCGGAACTAGTGCTGCGGTATACCACGATTGGGACTGCCAGTGACGGTACCAAAGTCTACACCAAAAAGTAAAGTGAACGCGGAACTTGACGATTTTTTACCCTATAGGAATGTCAACGCAAACGAATGCATAAACTAGTAGAATCAAACAGCCGGACACTATTTTTCGTGGGACTGGTGGCAATTCTTTGTGCCAACTCGCACCCGTGCATCCATTGACCCATTCCTTACAGCTCTTGCTTGATCACTTGAGAATCTAGGAGGTCTACTAGTCTTCTCGGGACTGTGAGGCCACTTCGCTCCAGCCGCCGTCGACATGGTCGAGGATAGCAAGGCAACATAAGGAGGTCAAAGAGTCAAAGAAAACAAAAAACAAAATGCATTCGACAATCGAAGTACAGAATCATACTCCAGTGGCATTTTTTTTGTTTTGAACGGAAACATACTTATGCGATAAAATTCAAACTCCGAACCCGAACCATCAGACTTACTTGTCGCTGCTCGCGACGAACGTCGACACCACCATGGTGTGTGGTGTGGCCCATTCACCAAGGGAATTATAAATTATACCTTGCATTAACGCACCGCCCAAAAGCCCCACGCCTCCAAACAGCCGATCGAGTCGCAGAGTGAGCAATAGTGAGCACCTTACAAAGCAATGGAAGACAGAAAGACGAGCGGAAGACGCCGGGTAAGTCGCGTTTACCGATGCCTTGTTTGTGGCGGCCTCGTCGTTGCACTGTGACTCACGCACCACCCCTCTCTCTCCCACTCTCCCTCTCGAATAAAGTCCTCCGTCGTCCCTCCCAAAGATCAGACCCGTCTTCGTATCGAAAAGATGGAGGCCGAACGTGAAGAGCGAAGACGTACCATGCAAGAGGTAAGTGGCCTCGTTTCTATTGCAGTCAGTTTTCAAGTAAACGCATCACTCACGCACACCCTAATCTATACGTATACTATCAAACCAATTACCAATACACACCCTGAACTTCACCAATGATCACCACGACAGAGAAAGAAGAGTCGCGCGCAAGAAAACGAACGCAACATTGCAGCGGGCAACCCGGGTGACGTTGATTTCATTGGCATGGTCCGACAATTCAGACAAGAGCACAGCGTCGACACTCGTCCCCACGCTGCCGCTGCCGAACATCCGCGCATTTGCATTTGCGTGCGCAAACGACCCGTGAGTGACAAGGAACGCAGTAAGAACGATCACGATTCCGTTACTTGCTTGAACCCGGTCGTTTGGATCCACAGCGCCAAGGTTCGAGTGGACGGCATTACCAAATATCTGGATCACAATTCGTTTCAATTCGATCATTCCTTTGATGAATCAGCCTCGACAGACGAAGTTTATGCGCACACGACCATGCCTCTGTTGGATTATGTCTGCGGTGGAACGGGTGGACGTGCTACTATCTTTGCATACGGGCAAACGGGCAGTGGAAAGACGCATACCATGAATGGTCTGCAGCAGCTCTTGTGTCAGGACTTGTTTTTGCTCTTGTCGGAACACGGCATTGAAAACGGATGCTCTCTGGACGACACTACAGTCATGATTTCATTTTTTGAAATGTACGGGGGCTTTGTTCAAGACTTGCTCAATGATCGAAATCGACTCAAAGTCTTGGAAGACGGCAACGGGGAAATCATTGTGACTGGTTTATTGGAGAAGCAAGTTACGGATCCAACGCAGTTTAGCGATATCGTGGTGGCGGGCAACAGCGAGCGCACAACGCACATGACGGAAGCCAATGATACGTCGTCTCGCTCGCACGCCATTTGTCAAATCATGCTGCGCGACAAGCAAAGTAACAAGCTTCGTGGCAAGCTTTCCTTGGTGGACTTGGCCGGCAGTGAACGCGGAGCGGATACCAAGTCACACAATGCGCAGCGTCGAGGCGAGAGCGCCGAGATCAACACATCGCTGCTGGCGTTGAAAGAGTGTGTTCGAGCCTTGGATATGAACAAAAAGGGACCCAAGCATGTCCCGTACCGAGCGTCCAAACTCACATTGATTCTCAAGGACTGCTTTACCTCGGCGAATGCCATGACCACAATGATTGCTACTGTTTCGCCCGGCGCTTCTGCTGCCGACCACTCTTTGAACACGTTGCGGTACTCGGATCGCATCAAGGAACAACGTGTTGGAACGCAAGCTGGTCCCCAAAAGACGCCTCCGCGACGCAAAACGTTGCCCAAGAATTCGTCTTTGGGTGTCGCCGAGGCGCCAAAGACGGGTTCTCCAATTCGCGAAGCTGTTCCACACGCCAAGGCCGTGCCAAGCAGTCTAACGTTGGATATCATGCAAACGAAATATGGTACCGCATCCATTGCAAAAACAATAGAGGTCATTGTCCCATCCCGTCCTAGTGCCGCAATTCAAAGGGTAGCCACGAAGGAGACGTCACCTAGTGTTGCCGCTGCTGCCGCTGCTAGCGCTAACGAAGAGGAGCTCCGTCGAACCGTGCAGGCCTTGTTTGAGCAAGAGGAAGCCATGCTAAACCTCCACATGAGCAATATTCAAAAAAATGCTGAGCTATTGACTGTTGAAGGAACGATTTTACAAGACGTTCAGACCGAGAATGTTACCGACGATGACATTGAGCAGTACGTTTCTTCTCTCGAGCAAGTGCTCGATCAAAAGGAAAACATGATTCTGGCGCTGCAAGAAAAGCTGGAAGTCTTTCAAGAGCACCTGCAAAAGGAGCAGGAGCTTTCCAAAAAGGTGGGCGCACTGGCGCAGTATTGAATTTGCCGACAATAATATCGTGACTTGATCACCAACGTTTGGGTTGGTTGGTTCGAGACTAATTATTTAAAGACTTTAATCTACTGGAACCAGCTGTCCCCGAGCACAATGACGAACCATATTGTACCATTATCGACACGACCAATCAAATTTTCAAGTCCTAACTGTAACTGTGTGTGTAATGTGATTGATGGGTCCAGCAGTCTAGCAACTTACGCGGTCGATAGCATTGAAGCGAGAAGATCGCACGACTTGGGGTCCTGGCGGCGAACCTTCTTTGTGGTTCTTGCCGGACCCGTTAGAATGCAAGAAGCCCAACGAAGACGACCGAAAGTTCGAAAGTAAAAAGACGTTGAAGCATTAAAGACGCAAAGACCGTACCGGCATCAGTAGTCGTAGACACTACCATCTAGTCTACCGGTACCATAGGCTGCTATAGTCTATATAGACACTACACACCATGTTTCGCAAGCTCAAGGGGCGCCTCACGTCAGCAGCGAACTCTGTCATGGGGTCGGAAGATCCCAAAGTGCAGAGGTTGACGGCCTTGGGCTTTGACGCAGAGTCCGCCAAGAATGCTTTGATAGCCTGCAATGGAGACGCCGATCGTGCGGCCGAGCTCTTGTTGGCGCAAGGAGGAGCCGTGCATAGTAGTAGTAGTAGTAGTACACGCGGAAACAATAGTCAACCTTCAAACCAGCCAACGCCGCAACGATCCACAGCCGACGCGGAAGATGCTGCCTTGCAACGCGTCATGCAAGAGAGCCTGCTACTGGCGGAGGAACAGCGCAAGAATCCGCCACGAACGGCCGCCGTAGTCAAGGCAGGAGCAGCCGCGGCACTCCGAGCCAATGGTACTGGTACTGGTACTGGTGCTAGTTCTACGGTGCCACCTCCTCTGTTGACCACGTCGGCGGCTCTCGCGAGGCACCACCCGGACGTCAAGATTATTGCGAAATTGGCCGACAAGCCAAGGGAAGAACAGATTCTTCGGTGCGCCGATCGCATGAAGATCTCTCCTGCGGCCGTTGACACTCTGTATAAAGCTCTGATGGCAGTGCAACAGAACCCCGACAATTCAAAGTTTCGCAGAATCGATCAAACCACGGCTGGGTACCAACGCAGTGTGCAGGGTGCTCCGGGTGCACAAGATTTGTTGCACGCCATGAACTACCGCTCCACGGACCCCAATATCCTCGTCTTGGAGAGATCCCAAGTCGATCCAGCCTTGCTGTATCTAGGCATTTCGGCTCTCGAACAAACCAAGGAAACGCCCGAATACAAGCAAGCCAAGCGGCGAACGGCCTTTGGCAAGACGTTGTCCGACATTCAAACCTTGTCGGATTCCTCCGTGACGCAAGCCATTCGCAGGGCCGAGTTTATTCAAAAATGTCCCACGGAACCACCAGAAGGCCGCGGTGCCTTGATGCAAATCGTCATGGCGGACACTACTGTCCGACGCCGTTTTGATGGCGACGATCAGTTGCGAGATGTCTTGCACTGGCTGGGCGGACACGGTGCGGCCATTTTTGACAAGATTACGAGCCGCGAGTGGAGTTTGGTGGACTTGAATCGGTATCCCGTCATTCCCATTGATTGTCACGCGAATCAAGACAATACCCTGCAGTACATTGGATGCTGGCCCAGCGGACGGCTCGAGATTGTGCCGTCAACGGAAGAATGGATGCAAGGTGCGGCGCACAACGGTGAGCGAGGCTCGAGTCGCGGCCTGGGATCTGCGCCACACGATGTAATCTTTTAAGTTGGTATGCATGTACGGTAGTACATGTATATTAATAGTATCGACTAGTCAAAGTTCTTTCGTGTTACGACGGCGCAATCAATGATATTATTATGATTGCAGGCTTGGAGAAATTAGAAAGTCGGTACACCAGAAAGGTCAAGATGACACTCGACAAGTTTGCCGAAGCGATTGAAGCCGTGGGCCTGGAGTTTGACCGCACTCCTTTGGTCGAAGACTGCAGTAACGACAGTGATGATGAAGAGCAAGTTTGTCGTCGTTGGGAACCACTGTCTCTTCTAACAGCTCGGTTATTCTGGCAGTAGGTCTATTTCCCATTCGGATACGATACACCCGTCATACGCTGCCTCTCTCTCCCTCTCTCTATCTTACTAGAACGGTAGTCTACTTCTATCATAGACTGCAAAGTCTACTGTAAACCAAGATTAGCTAGCTAGCCAGTAACACGTATGTTGTAGACTATAGACTTTACGACCACAAGTAGTTCAGTAGTCTCCACCACGGCGAAAGACAACGCGCTGACTGTTGTGCCGCGCCAGTATTGGAGACAACAGCATGCACGGGCATCTTGGACTGTGAAGCAAAGAGCTACATGGGCGCGGCATTGGCACGATTGGCAATAATCTCGGCAATCTCTGCAAATATAGGCGCAACATCCACAGTGCATGCCAACCGCTTTGGCTGGCATTGAGTTTGGCCTTGGCCTTGGGGACAGAGTCGATCTTGTTCTTGCAGTGCTTTCAATACTGATTGGTCACGTACAAAAAAAACCGACACCATCAACCATCATCGTGTGATAATCCGTGTCGAGGCGATCCACAATGGCGGCGCCAACGAAACAATCGAGCGCATTCTCTGCCACACGTCGTTCATCGAGTCTAGCAAACAGTACAGAGCGCGAGCCCAGCAGATTTTAATCACCAATCTACGTATAAGTTACCCATCACTACGATTCTCTACTATAGTGGTACCGGTATTGTAACTGTATACTGCACATGAATGTAATCACAATGGCATTGCATTCGACGACTGCTGGAGCACGACCCCGGCAGCCTCCATGTCTTTTTGAAAGGTTTCGGCTGCCGCCTCGAAACCAGGCACGGCCGAGGAGCAATCCGTCAAGAGAAAAATTTGGCTTGTCTTGTCGGTAGGCCAGTGGTCAACAATGTCTCTGACAGTATAATTGACGCAGTGACTCATGGCTTGTCCGCACACCAATAGTCGTTCCGACTGCAAGAGCGACGCGTGCAAAGGTTCATTAAAGGCTGTCGCTTGAGAGACGGGAACGTCCGCTGCCATGGCCGAGTACATTTCCGTGAGAATATTCTGGCCTTTTAATACCCATTCGACGCTTCTCCCCGTCGCTTCACTCCATTCCGAAATGGCTTGACTGATGGAACCCACGACAGCGTGGCCCGCCGATCCAATGAGACAGTGTTCGGGCCAAACGCATATTTGAAAACGTCCCTTGGCTTCGAGTCGCCGACTGTACTCGAGACAGTACTTTTCCAATGAAAAAACACCCGCCTCGTCCAACACGTTACCCATATCACCAAAGACCTTTGGATCCATTCGACCACTCTCGTCCACTGGCAAAATGAGATTCGCTCGGGGCTTCCACTTGCCAGCGACAAGATCTGCCGCCGATATAATGGTAAAGGGATCGGGATGCATCCCAGATCCGTCACCTGCTACCCAGAAGGAAGGATGAGCAATGTGCAGCTTTGGGTGCGAGTCCATGGTGGCCACGATGCGATCAATGGCGGTACCATGTTTGCGAATCAAGGCTGCGATGCGTTCCGCGTCCTCGTTAGCAGTCGGTACCGCGAGACTTCCGCCGGGATGAAAGTCCTTTTGGGGGTCGATAATAAGCAGCGTCGTTGTCATTGTGTTTCCAGCTGTTGTTGATGTAGGGTACCGGTAGTTCAGCTTGGTACAATGTTGTGTCATGGTCGCTGGTCGTTCGACAGAACAATAATTGGAAACGCGAAGATCGCAAAAAGATCTATGCCCTAGACTACTGTGAAAATGCGCGCGAAATTTGCCACTGAAAAAGCAATCTCATCAGCAGCTATCCATCATCGAGTTGCATACTGTAGTCCATTAGTCCAGTCTAGCTAGCTCTACAGTGGACTACTACCGGTAGAGAGGGATGCCTTTACAGCCTTGCTGCTTTTTTATTCGCATTTTATCAACAAAAACATGGTTCATTCGACTACTCAATCACCAGCTTTTTGTGCTTGTACGCTGGCACCTTTTCCTTGTACTTTTCAAAAAGACGCTCGACTTGGCCGCAATAGATGGCGTGCCACTTGTCAATATCGGCATTTGTGGGCTCCTTGATATGCGGTAATCCCAGAGGTTGTCCACTCGCGTACAATAACTACAAGCCAAAAGAGGAAAAAGGAACGAATCGTTGTTGAGAATACTATCACAGGAGGCTTGACAGACCCCACATACATACACACACACACACTCTCTCTCTCATTTGAGCTGTAACTTACCTTGGTGTCACGAGGGATTGGCAGGTAATACTTTCCCCAGGTATAGGTCAAAGAGACTTGCAACTTTCGAGAAAGATTTGCTAGAAACTTGCTCTTGAGAGATATGCATAGCTGATGTACCGCGTTCTTCCAAGACAAATGGGATGCTTTGTCTCGTGTAGTTCGAGCGTGCTCGCAATATAGTCCGTTGTTCGCGATTGCGCTTTTGCGTTTTCACCCAGGCTTCTGGTACAGGCCCCATCACCAACGAATAGCGTATGATAGCGAGTAGCAGCACAAGAAATGTGAACAATCGAATATCATCCAACTAAAGGTGTTGTCCAGTATTGTCACCCGGTTGGGAAGAAGCCGGCTTCGCTTTGGAAATATGCTTGACGAAGGCTGCAGCGTGCTTGACAGGTCCATCCACCAAATCCTTCCATGCTTGCTTGCCCGAGATCCTAGGCTCTGTAGGAACCTCTTCCCCTCGCGCAACTCGTGCTCGTCGATCTTGGTCAATGGCGGCACGCTTGGTGGACTGTTCGTGCGCTGCTTGTACCATGGATGTTGCTGCTTCGCGCGCCACCATGCTTCCAACAGCAGAGCCCACGGAACGCAAGAGTACATTGTTACTCTTTGTCAATCTCGTCCCCACAATACTACCAACGATACTTCCAATCATGGCTGCCGCTCCCATGGTGTCGTGGAGTTCCTCTTCCGACATTCCAGCCATGGTGGCGTCAAAGGCTTCACGATAGGTTTCGTATTGCTGTGGTTCTGGTGGCCTAAATTCCTGTTCGTCGGGTCTGAATGGCGGAGCAGGAGAGGAAGCATTCGACTGATTACGAGTACCTGTACGTGTGCGTGTAGCGTTTCTTCGATAGCGGTCGTAAGCGGCACGCTGGGTCGGATCGCTGAGAACTTGATAGGCTTGTCCAATTCGAACAAACTGCCTTTGTGCGGCTTGTGGGTCAGAGTTCACGTTCTTGTCGGGATGGTACTGCAACGAAAGCTTTAGATAGGCCTTGCGAACCGTTCTCGCATCGGCTGTTTGATCTATCCCAAGTACAGCGTAGTAATCTTCTTCCGCGTCACTCATAGTGGAGTGCGTTTGTGTGGTTGAAGTTCAGAAGCGCCGCAGTCGTTTGCGCACGCTCGTTCTCTCTCTCCCGTAGATCCGCTTACGGTTCACGCTCTCTATCCTGCGATTATATCGTTCTACAGTCAATCGTGATCGGTCTCGCTTTGTTGACAACGTACGCCGTGTTGTTGTTTTTGTTTGTCGGCGCGATCGTGTTAACCAACTTATCAACGACGCTGAACTTTGCAGATGCGCGCGAAATTTGCAAAGGACCACTGACGGACTCTAGAAAGCAATCTCATCTCAGCAGCTATGTATCCGTCAGCGAATTGCATACTGTAGTCCAGTCTAGCTAGCTCTACAGTAGACTACTACCGGTAGAGAGGGATGACCTGTACAGTCTTGCTGCTCTTTTATTGGCATCTTATCTACAAAAACATGGTTCATTCGACTACTCAATCACCAGCTTTTTGTGCTTGTACGCTGGCACCTTTTCCTTGTACTTTTCAAAAAGACGCTCG
>Ga0307981_1004291_pt1 | contig 10100 bp, 5 predicted proteins | sample OrgLakmetagen987_FD_201849 | JGI IMG/M metagenome (GOLD analysis project Ga0307981, IMG submission 201849) | Saline water microbial communities from Organic Lake, Antarctica - #987 | ecosystem: Environmental > Aquatic > Non-marine Saline and Alkaline > Saline | place: Antarctica: Organic Lake... | reverse complement strand
TACAGAACCAGAATATTACGGAGCAACAATGATATCGTCTCCCTCGTTTAGAGGTAGATCCTTCAACAAAAAACTAGATCCATCCCAGCTCGATATATCAGACGAAGATCAATCCTTTCCTGCAAAAGTCACGCGAATCATCACTTCCTTAGTCAGTCGTGTCCTGACACCGCGGCAAGTTATTGTACTCCTCCGACTTCTCAAAGCTTTGACCTTTTGCACCCTTTGTTTAACTGTAATATCAGATTTGTGGTTTGTCTTTTACGTCGAGATCGCACTCAGCAACGATGTGAATGTCAAACTAGGAGGGTTCAGAGATAGATTGATTAGAATTTATGGCATTGGTCTAGCCGTTTTTGCGGTTTTGGTGGAACTTGATATGAAGGTCATCTCAGACCATTTTGCGGGCCTGAAACCATTCCTTGTCAGGAGTATGATGCTCCTCTTTGTCGCAACGGTTTCAAGTGTTTCACCTATGATTGGATATGAGAGAAAACAGGCAAAACAGCAGAACAATAATTACAATTCATATGGTGATGACGGTGGCGACGACGATGGTGGATACAACAACTACAATCAAAATCAGACGAACTACATTAAAGACGAAGTCCCCGGAAGTACCGTTGCCTTTCAAGCCATCACATCCTTTATTCTGTAAGTGACTGCTCTGCTTTTTTTGTGAAACTCTTTCTAGTTGTTGCTTGTTGTGTAATCATCTCACACTTCAACATCACTAAAGGTTCGCATGTGCGTGTTCTTATTTTATGTTTGGAGTCATGTGCCTAGATAGGTTCACAGCAAGAGCATTCTTGGCCGACGATGATCAAGTCGCTGCTGCTGTGTCTGCGACGGCAATTCAAGCTCCAGCAAGGAAAGATAGTTATGATTCTTATGAGGATGGTGCGAGACATAATTCATTTTCCAACAATGGAACGTATTCTCCAAATAGGAATTATACTGAAGATGTTGGTCGATACGAAATGTAGTGTTAAAAATATCCAGTATCTAATTAAAAGAGAAACTTTATGTGGGAACAAAGCTACAGTGTTTAAATGTTCGACTGCCGCTGTATTTGTATTCTTGCCTTTAAGCACAAAAGCCAGATCGATGAGGCTCACAGAAATTAGAAACAATACGTGTAGAATCAACGAAAGCAACCGTTTTTTGGATGGAGTAACTCTGATTTCCTCTTTTGGTCAATTCATCTCATATTACTTATTATGTCATACAATTGGAAGCATACGCATCTCACAATCAATCATTACAAGCACCCTGGTGACATGCACACCGACTTTTATTCGTGCCCAGCACATCAAAAACCTGCACAAGTTGCAGACATTGATTCGAATTGACAGCAATGTTTCATATCTCCAATTGACAATAATGTTTCATATCATGTCAATCAGTTCAAATCATTACAATGAATACTACGATATGCTAGACACAAAAAGTCGAACTAACACAGTAGTCATCATTTGAGATCAAAAAATGTGATAACCTAGGAGACACTCGAGGGTAGGGTTAAAGATTATATGCACACAAAGTGTACATTCCTCGAGAGTACTATGAGGCATCTAGTCAATATATGGTAATTGATACACAGCGCGAAGGAAAGAATTTCTGCAATACGCAGATATTCTCCCTCGGTCAATAGTTTGATTTTATTGCACGCAGTGGTATCTCACCAAACGATGTTCCTAAAAAGTTAATTGTCAAGTTCACGGGACACATGCATTATGGATGGGCCAAATTCCAATGTAGTGCACTCCTTCAGTTTTGATGATATTTCATCGAAACTGTGCTTTGGTAAGTGAAAGTGTTGTTTATGTTGTGTAAATAATTTATGAAGCATGAAGAAATTAGAAAACATCAAGAGCAAGCAGGAGGAGGTGGCCAAAATCATGTGGTGCTCAGTGTCTCTGGGAATACTGTGAAAGAAGGGATGAGGGGACAAAGCATCTAAATAACTTAGTATATATATATCACAATTTTTGGCATTTTTATACACAATTTGACACGCCTGTATGGCGCAATGGCAGCGCATCAGTTTCCGATGCTGAAGGTTTCGGGTTCAAGTCCCGGTTCAGGTACATTGAACTTTTTCTTCAGGACGTAGTGGGCTGCTGCAATGGATGGAAAGCCGAGCGCTTGAATGTTGTTCTATGTACTACTTTTAATTTTTAATCCTCAGAGGTAACGCTCAAACTTTCCATGTTTTCGCTGTGTGATTATGGATGATATGTGAACATCCAATTTTGGTTAGTATTCATACAATAGCACAGGGCATTGAGAACATTGATTCCTGCTAAGAAACCTCTCGTTCCGAATCCAAATCAATTGCTCTGCCTTGTGAAATCAATGTCTCCTCATACAAACATCTCGTGACGTGAGCCTGCCTCTTCAAAGCTCTTCAAATATCTTGGCATTTAAAAAAGAAACACACATTAATGGCCTCTTTGTTTTGGAAACATATGCTTTTCACAAACATCAAGTGACAGGCCTATTATGTTCTCTCTTGCAATGACTCTTTATCGACAAAAAACAAAAACAAAAAACACTCTGTTAAAACTGAGAACTGCACTTTTTTTGTCCATTGTCCATTGTCCATTCTGGTCCATTGTCCAACAACAGTGGCACAATATAAAATCAACTCTCACTCCCGTCATAATTTCAGCTTACTTTCACCTCCATGACTTGTTCATTTGATACCAGCTCCTCAGTAGCGGAGGTTCACTCCGAAGAGAAAATTAAGCTGGAAATGGAACGGCTCCTTAAGTGCACGGCAAAGTGCAACCAAAGCCGAGATCTATTACTCTTATTTGAGCGTAAAAATAGAAACTGTGTTGCCATCGGTGCTCCAACTACTCTCAAGAAACGCCCAATTTTCTTATCTCGTCCACGATACAAAAGATCAACGAGGAGGAAAGTCGCTAAGAAGTGGATCAGCCCCAGGAGGAACAGCCATGAGTATACTAGTAGTAGTAGTACTAGCAGTAGTACTCCTAGCATGCAAGAACACGAATGTGGTAGACGATTGGCGCCTCCAAGAATGCCTCCTGCTCCTCGTGGTCATGGTATTACTACTACAAAAACTAGTTCTACTGCATCTACAAAATGCAGCATGCAGAAGTACGGATTGATACAAATGCCTTCTTGTAAGATTGGTACAAACGCTGATAAAAGTTACAAAGTGAGTGCTACTGCTAGCAGAAGGTACCAAGAACAGGAGCCAGCAAGACACATACCTGCACCGTCTGTGCCACAGATCGATCTATCAGATGTTGATGAGGAATGTGTAATTGATTCTGATCTATTTTCAAATACCGAACAAGAAGATTTTTCTCTGTTCTTTGACCGTGGCATGAGCAGCACAGAACCATCAATAGTAACGACAACGACCGGTACTACTGCATCATCTTTGTATGAAGAACAGAACCACATTTTTCCTAATCGCTTCTACAAACCAATGGAAGAAACCAAAGCTTTGGTATCTCACCGCAGGCCACAATTGAAAAGAAATTGGGATGGATATTGTCCTTAAAGAAGTAGTAACATCATTTGCTGCCGGAACAGAAAAGCTTAAAGAAATCTAAAGTCGACATTTCTCAAGGTGATTATGAAGAACAGAGAAAGTCAAAATGAAAATCGAACAACAATAGACACAATTTTAATTGCTTTTAGTCTATTCTTTTTCATTCATGCACTGTTCTAAGTTAAATGATATTGCCAAACCATTTAAAATATGAAAACAGAATGTAGAGTACCATACATAGGTATTATCTAGCAAACAATCAGCAAGCTAAATAAATAGTGGAAAGCTTCTCTCATAAAAAGCCACGCGTGGATTTTTTCTAAACACACTCTCTAACATATTCCGCTTCAGTGTGATTGATCAGGTAAATCATAATTGCATTCACATGATTAACATCTTCAACATCCGGAAGAAGTAAGAGCGTTGTGTTAAATCATGATTACTTACACGATCTGAATATATTCTAGACATTAAGAGTCCAAATGTCTACACGTGTGAGGCCCTCCCATTACGCCCAAGTTAACAGGGGATACCTAAACGGCCAAGCAAATTAGAATCTAAATATAATCGCAATATGGCGGTTGTTAATCCCTCAAGGTTACGAAAGTAGTTTTTGACTTTTGAGAAATCATTTCTCAAAAGTTACTTTCGTAACCTAACGGATTAAAAACTACCATATTGAGATTTATTCGCTATTGATATTTTATTCCACGAAGTATAAAGGGGTGGTAGGTGAAACCCTCTGGGTGATGCCTCACCTTACCTTTTACTTCGTGATGAATGCAGAGTCCGAAAGAAACATGGTTTTGTTAATAAGTTTTGGCGCAGGTTGAAACTCTCAGGTCTTGATCTACCTTACGGGAGAACTAAGCCTCGTGTTAATTTTTTATTCTAATGTCCGCTCTCCGTCTCCGCTTGAATAAGCTTCAAGAAGCTAAGCCTGGTGTATTAGGTAAGTCTCTGTTGTTTAATACACCTGACAGGGGAAGGGGGGTTGATCGCGATGGAACCGCTATTTTACAACCTGAACCAGTGCAGTTTGGTAAAGAATTGGCATTGGTGAAAGAACCGTTAAGTGTGTGTTTTGGAAGGATTGGAACGGCAGGTGTGAAATGTTGTTTGAAGTCCATTGGTAAATGTGAAGTTGAGTCTCATGAGAGAACCAAGTGTACTACAGTGCCAGAAGATACTCCGTTTTTTATCCAGCTTGCTGGACCGAACAGAGGTTATGCCAATGTTGTTTTAGATGCTTACAATCTAGATACGTTGCTGATTCAAAAACTGTTGGAAGAGGGAGGGCTAAATTGGTCGAGCGAATTCGAAACTATGCGCGTTCAGGGAACTAGAACTTTGGAAGACTCCGAACTATCCAATAATTTGTTGAGAACAGTCAAGAAGATGTCCCGTAATGATATTGATAAGGCTATTGATTCCCCTGAGTCTGATGACGTGTTCAAAACGTTGGATGACAACTTTGCAAGATTGAATGTCGTCCAGGAAATTGTGACAACTATGGCTGCACCAGAATTGGATGAGGATGGAGTAAAGCTGAACTCAAGACAAGTCGAGTTTGAGGAAGTGTCCCATTTTAGGTTCTGCGAGGATGTGTATGATAGGATTGATGTCTTGCAAGAGCATGCAGAGTGTGTCAATGATTGTCTTCAAGTGTTCCCTGTTTTCGTAAAGGATTTCGGTATGCCGTTGATTGACATGGGGAATGGCCTAAAGTTGGAACTTGCGTCACTTAGAGGAAACTTGGGAACCAAGGATCTAACTAGGCAAAATGTTCCTCCCGGTTTGTGGAATGCTATTGAGACAGGCTTCGATTCAATCAGTTCTTTAGAAGCAAAAAATTCTATTGTTATTGGAAAGATGGAAGAGAGATTGGGTACTTGTGAGGACGCTTCCCTCAAGATACTTGAACTACAATATCCTATGGAAGCAGCTGATGGAAAAAGAGCAAGGTCACCTGCTGATAGTGAGGATGAAGGGGTGCGGTTTGCCAGAGAAACTTTTGGAAATTCAAATACTACCAAAAGATCCTCTGGTGCTGATGATAAAAGATCGTAGGGTGGTGAAATGGAATCATCTCGAAGCCATGGTGGAGCTGACTGTGATGAGAATGCAGAGCTTTGCTCAAGGTGTTTTTCTCGTATGGCGGGAATTGAAGACAAAGTGACTGATGCTCTACTTCGTTTGACAGGCCTGGAGGATGCCAAGTCTGGAGCCATTGAGAGCGCTCTAATGATTAAGGATTTAATCTTCAGGAACCGCAGCGATGTTACGGCTTGGTGTTCAACTCAATTCCCATTGAGTTTGGATAGGACAGTGGAGTGTGGTTGCTTCATGACCCCCCATTATTTGTTAAATTTGGTGCATGCCGACATGTGCAACAAATCTTACCCGACTACAGAGTTTACCTTGAAGGATTTGAAAACCTTAGGTATTAACCATCCCAACTCTACTGCGTACTCTTCCTTGCAATCGTCCAAACCGGATTTCATGAAATCTACTGTCGCTTGTCCTAATCACTCTCAGAAAGCATCGAAGTCGGTGAGGGAAGCTTCATCTTTGAAGTTTATTCCTTCCTTCGAGGACTTTGGAAGTAGCTCTGATTCTGAGACTTTACATTATCGGTTCAAGGAGTCGTTGGCTCATGTTAAGGGATCTCAAGAAAAGTATCTGGAGAGTCGTCTTGAAGATTTGTCAGATGGAAAGGTTTTAGGAGTTGCCAAGCAACTTTTGGATGACTCTTGCAAATTTGTTGTTCAAATGTTAGACTTCATGGAGGAGCTTTACAAGTCCTGCCATGAATCTTTTGGAGCTACTACTGGGGCTTGGGAATTGGTTTGTCACTGCTTGGAAAAACTATTTACTGAAGAGTTCAAGCCAAGTCTAAAGCTGAGTATCGAACAGGATCTGGTTGATTCAAGGAGCGCGTTCATTGGTGTTATGCACACCGCTTTTAGTCTCAATGTTAAAGTTCGTGAGCTTACTACGGTTGGATTAAAGAACCATCATTCAACTACCACGTCTCATGTGCGGTTCGTAATGAAGATGGCAAGTAATCAGAGAAAGGGCGATGATAACACCTCGTTGATGGCAAAGTATGACACCCTGAAGAAGGATCATGAAGCTACCAAGAAGACTAATAGAGCTCTTGAGAGCAGAATTGATAAGTTGATGACTTGGGCTGAGAAGACTGGCGGCAAGAAGTTGGACTGACGTTCTCGTCTCGGACCCAAAGAGTCTTCTGGAGGAGAAGAACGGTTGGGGTCGAAGGTGATCATGACGGATCAAAAGGACAAGGGAGTAGTTGATACTGATGACGAGAGGCTCGTGAATGAAGTAGAAGCTACAAGTGTTAAAGCGCCTATGGAGGCATCGCAAGTGGGGAAGAGAGAGAATTCAGAATCGGAGTGGGTGGAAATGCTGAGCGAGGGAATGGAAAAGTTGAAGTTGAGGAGTGTCCCAGAAGAGAGAGAGGGCTTTGGAGAGATGTTAGGATTTCAAGAGGAGACAGGACAATTTGTCAAGCGGGTGCTACCTGATCACGCCATGGTGATCTCTCAAGGGTGGCCGTCGTGGACATTTGCTCTAGAAGGTCTGGGATTCTGCAGCGTTAGCACTATTGCTTCATTTGATAGTTCAGCAAGCAAAGCAGAGTTCCAGGCAACAGAAATGGGAAGTACCTTGGTGAACAAAGAAGAATTGTCACCATGGTTGGAAAGGCATGATGACAAGGGAATTGTTTTTGTGCAGGGAGAGCAGGCTTTTTTGGAAGCTGCTTATCATAAGTTGTGTTCTAGCGATGAGTTCAGAATCGTAGAACGCATCGTGTTCGTCTGCTCGGATGTTACTTTTACCAGCGCGGATAGTCTTCGGGTCTCGCATGCTGATGCTGGAGGGATTACTAATGGGGAATGGTCGTTTTATACTCAAGCGGTACCCTTGACCAGCTTAAAATTGTCGAAGGTGAAGAGAAGATTGAAGCATGTCCTTCGTACCACAGAAGGAGCAGGTTCGAATCATCAGCTGGATAAGATTAGTGGAGGCTTGTTAAATGGAAATGACTTGCTTCCGTTTGGAGAGAAGACTAGCGCAGTGAGGGCAAAGTCTGTGTTTGAGAAAGGCAAGTTAGTTAGTCGACTGATAAGTAGCGAAGAGCTTATGGACGCGTATGACTTGGAGTTGACTGTACAAGCTTCTCTGAATTCGCATTGCAAAACTAGTGGAAAGGCATTGACTCGATCGTTTGTTAATTCCGTTCCCACCAAAGTTCTGAGGTTGGTAGCAAAGGAGTTGATCGAAAAAACTATGAAAGAATGTTGTTTTGTGGTTCCAGTGCGTGCTCTGAAGGAAAGAAATCAGAAAGTCCTTCCCTTATCTGTTCCAGGGAGTTTGGGGGAGAATGCTGTTGATGGAAGTGATGGTAAGGCTGCGGCTACTGAGTCACCAACGATCGATGTAGCGGCTAGGCCAGATGATGCTGAAGCAGAAGCTGAAGACTGGGATAAATGGCTAGTAAGCAGTTTCGTTTGTCCTTATGGAAAAGATCCTTTAGTATGTAAGGGAGATTATGATGTAGGCAAACATGGCCCTTTGTTTAAGAGCCTCCGAGAGTTGCTAGTCCGCCGATTCCGAAGAAATGTTCTTAGGAGTTTTTTGTCTTTCATGGGAAAAAAGCATGGGAGGGAGGAGATTCCATTCACCATTACTAGGTCTGGAAAGTGTAAGGACAAGGTCATTAAGGCTCCTACTTGGGCTGTCAAATCTATGAAAGGAAAGAACCTCAAGGGAAAGCTGTGGGAGTTATACCAGGATCTTGAAGTAGGAAGAGATGCGGTGGCGAGAGCAGCTGATTCCAGTTGGTGGAATTGGGATGCTGGGTCGACGCTTTTCTTTTGGAGATGGCCTGCAAGAGTTTGTACATCAGTTAGGGATGGCACTAAACTATTTGTTGATAAAACCAAGTTGCCGTGTTACATGAAGAAGCAACAATGGCCGGGTGATCCTGTTCAGAAAGCCAAGCTTGAAAAGAAGGTTCGAAAAGTCAGAGATCGAGGGTACATCAAGCCTGGTTTTGTCAAGAGCTTGACTGGTTTCTTTGCAGTGCCTAAGGCAATTATAGACATCAGGGTAGTCTATGATGCTACTCAGTGTGGTTTGAATGATGCCTTGTGGGCTCCAAATTTCTTTCTTCCAACGGTGGATTCCATCCTGCGCAATGCTTCTAGTTCAACATGGTTTGGGGACATCGACCTGGGAGAGATGTTTCTGAACTACGCTCTAGATATGGATATACGCATGTACACTGGTGTGGATGTTACGGAAGTGGCAGATGTTGCAGCTGGAGCGAAACGGGTACTTGAAAGATGGACCAGAACGTTGATGGGCTTGAGGTCTTCGCCGTTTGTTTGCACTCAAACCTTCGCGTGGAGTGAGGAGATTATCGTGGGAGATCACTTGGAGTTTTCCAATCCGTTCTACTGGGACAAAGTGATTCTTAATCTCCCTGGAACACTTGAGTACAATCCCACCATGCCACGGGTATATCGATGGAATTCAAGAGAAAAATGCATGGCTTGCTTCTTTGGAACTTACATTGATGATATTAGAACCGGTGGTCCCACGGAGGCAGCTTGTAAAGCTACCTCCCGTCGAGTAGCGTCTAGAATAAACTATCTTGGTCAACAGGATGCTGCTAGGAAGAGAGGACAGCCTGATCAGCAACCGAGAGCATGGGCAGGCGCTAAATGCTGCTCCCTGTTTGGCAAAGGCTTATTTGTGTTCAGTACTAAAGAAAAGTGGTTGAAAGCACAAACTATGGTGAACAAGTGGAGTGAGGTGTTGGCAAAAGAGGATCTAGACACGGTGTCTTTCAGTGAATTGGAAAAGGATGTAGGATTTTTAGTTCACATTAGCCGCACCTATCCGGCAGTTTTCCCTTATCTCAAAGGCTTCTATAACACCATGAATAGTTGGCGCTTGGATAGAGATGGGGATGGATGGAAGTTCAGCAAAACAGCCTGGATAGAAATGCTTTCTGGAGATGTTGCGTTTGAGAATGAGGCAGACGTAGAGCTACCGTTCGAGAATCGTAAAAGGAATTTCGCGAAGGCACATCAAAAGGAGAAACCTACGGAGGTCAAAGTAGTTCCAAGATTTGTTTCCGATCTGTCAGCGTTGAAAATTCTTTTCAGTGCAAAGGAGCCTCCTTTGAGACTTGTCAGAGGGAAGCAAATCAGCTCAGCAATCTTTGGTTTCGGTGATGCTTCGGGTGGTGGTTTCGGAAGTTCATGGGAAACATCGGAGGGAATCGCTTATCGGTTTGGGACCTGGGGAGAAAATATGGATTCAGAATCCTCCAACTTGAGAGAGTTCTTGAACCTTGTAGACACCTTGGAAAAAATGTGCGAGGATGATAAATTTCGAGGAACGGAAATTTTTCTATTCACAGACAACTCGACGTCAGAACTTGCATTCTTCAATGGATCTTCGAAGAGTGAAAAGTTGTTTAAACTTGTCCTGCGTCTTAGACAGCTGGAAATGCAACATGGAGTTATTG
>Ga0307981_1004290_pt1 | contig 10102 bp, 10 predicted proteins | sample OrgLakmetagen987_FD_201849 | JGI IMG/M metagenome (GOLD analysis project Ga0307981, IMG submission 201849) | Saline water microbial communities from Organic Lake, Antarctica - #987 | ecosystem: Environmental > Aquatic > Non-marine Saline and Alkaline > Saline | place: Antarctica: Organic Lake... | reverse complement strand
AGGATCAACAGGGCCGAAAGGCGGAAAAAGCCAAACAGAGCAACCAGGACTAGCCAGTACCACCAAGTATCGCCTGGTGTGACTTCCACAGCCTCCAAGAGGTCCTGGCAGTTGTCGTTGCCTTTAAAACTGCCACAATCGCGGTCAAACTCGTCAACCAAGACGATGCGCAATGCATAGGTGACAGTGCAGAGGTACCTAGCCCAACGGAGCCACACTGGAATGAGAGCCGGGGTAACGTAGAAGCCAGCAAACAGGATTTGCGGGACAAAAAGGAGCGGCAGGAACTCCTGGGCGAGCTTGGGATCCTCGACACCACTTCCGAGCAACACGCCCAAGGCCGTACTCGCCATGGCGAGGGAGTAAGTCGCGGAATAAAATATAAAGAAACTCGACTGGAATCCAATCAAAAAAAACGAAATCACGACCAAGACAAAGGTCTGACATGCTGTGAGGACGCATTCCATCGTCAAGCGAGCCATAAAGTACGCGACAACAGAGTAGTGGTCGGTTGAATACTCGCGAAGGAAAATTGGACGCTGCTCGGGGAACGCAATCAACTCGGGCTGCGCCGATCCGAACATACTCATCAGCATGACAATGATAATCGCACCAAACTGACTGTTAATGTTCGCGTTCACAGCAGGGTCTGCCTTCCCGACATCGAGAAAGATTACCCCAATCAACAGGCTCAAGAACGTTGTAAACAAAAAGCGAGCCGCCAAAGCAACCTTGTCACGGCCCAGATTGGATATCTCGCGTCGAAACAGCATCTTGATCTCGGTCAGTAGACTGGGCGTCGCGGTTTCCCTAGCCGCGCGGGAACGCTTCTCTATGGTATTGCCAAGCGCATCCTGCCCTTCCTCGGGAATAAGCGCCTCTTCAATCACACGGGTGTCTTCCGGGAAGAAACCCGCCTTTTCCAAGTCCACAACGGGCACACTCTGGGCGATTTTCTGATCAGAACAAACAAATGAAGGTTAGCTCCTCGTTATCAGAACACACTCAAGGCATCATCCGCCGTTACCCTTAGCCCCCCCCCCAAGCAGAGATGAAACGTACCATAATCCAATCGGCTGGGTTAAAATGCGCTGGGATAGCGTGACCACGAGCTTCAAAATGGGTCGACACCTGATCAACGAGGCCACTGTACATGACTCGTCCTCTGTGCAATAACATCAAACGATCGAATGACGAAAAGAGCTCCGAAGAAGGCTGGTGAATGGTAAATAGCACTGTAGCACCCGCGTTGGCCACCTGCTTGAGCACCTGGCAGAGCTGCACGGCACTAAAAGAATCCAATCCGGACGTGGGTTCGTCCAAAAACAAAAGAGTCGGCTTGACGACGAGTTCCACACCAATGGACGTACGCTTGCGTTCTCCACCAGAGATCCCCTACTTGAGACGTCCGCCAATCATGGTATCGGCGCACTCGGACAGTCCAAGTTCGTCAAGCATGCGCAGCGTTAGCTGAACAAGCTGACTCCTGGTCGTTGTGCGAGGCAAACGTAGCTTGGCTGAAAAGTAAATGGATTCCCAGGGAGTCGCCGTCTTCATCAAGGACTCCTCCTGCGCCACGAAAGCAATCATTTTGCGTACTTTAATGTCGGTCGGGTCCACAGTGTAATTGTTGAGACGAATGTCAGAGGACACGGATAGCGTTGTGTTGCTACCGACACGGCCAGCGAGAATATTGAGCAAGGAGGTTTTACCGGCGCCCGAGGCGCCCATAATGGCAGTAGTCTCACGCGGAGGGACCTCGCCCCAAACGTTGTCCAAAATCTTAAGCTCGTCGCGGTTGCCCGTGGCTGCCTGCGGTGGCATTGTAGAAAGTTAAAAGAGATATTTGGGCGACACACATATGTGTACATAAGACGAGAGACAAGGATCATGCAGAGGAAAGATGGTCAGCAAGATACCAAAGAAAAACATGTTCCCATGTTACACCGAACTACTTCTAGACATCTTCAATACACAGATCTCACGGGCATGCACGTACCAGCGTCATGTTGACATTTCTCCAAACAAGGGCCTTGCCATGCCGAGGCGTAAAGGGACTGTCCAGTTGTTGGTTCTCCGGCAAAAAGGAACCCTCGCTTTCCAGCTCCTCTTGGGTGGGAGTCTCTTGAACCTGTTCCAGTGGGCTGCCATCATTTTCTTTTGTTGATTCGGCCATGGTGGGAATGAATGTAAAAGTTCGACGGAACTGTATAGACTATGCCTGCCCCTTGACATTGACAGTGACACCCGGGCCTGATGATTCTGATGATCCTGATCAGTAAAAACGAACATGATGAGGACAAATGCGAAGCCAAAAATGAAACGAAGAAGCCACGTCAAGTCGACAAACTACTTATTGACAATCACGCCAGAGCTGGACATTTTTTGGCGGGAAATCACAGCAAAAAATTACCACCGACCGACCAACCATGGCATATGGCATATCATATGGCATAGTTACGGGCTCGTCGTCGTCGTCGTCGTCGCACTACCAAGCACACAGAGTAACCATCGCTCATTAGCTAACTAAGTATCTACCTACCTACCTACTTATCTAGCTAGCTCGCCACTCCCAGGACCATGGAGACCTCCAACCAACAGTATTCGCCACCATTCGTATCCGAAGTAGTACCGAATGAACGGACCGTTTGCGCATCGGCGCCCGGCAAAGTCATTTTGTTTGGAGAGCACGCGGTCGTTTACGGCGAACCGGCGGTAGCGGCTGCCTTGTCGGATCTGCGCATCTTTGTGCAGATCACTCCCGTCCATAGCGGCACCGTTCGCATGATTCTACCCGATCTACCGACTCCCATTGATTACACTCTACCAGCCACCAAATTGGCGACTTTGGATAATCTACAAACACCACCGCTTCCAAACTGCGCGGCCTATATTTCGCAGCTGTTTGTGGACGACGATGGGACTACCAATACTTATATTGACGCCTTTACCATTACCGCACTGACACCGCTAGTCTACTTGGTGCAACAGTTGGCACCTCCAGAAATGGTAGCCGCAGGGTTGGTGATTGCCGTGCGTTCTCAAGACTTGCCCGTGGGTGCCGGCTTGGGTTCCAGCGCGGCCTTTGGTGTCGCCGCGGCCGCCGCTCTGGTCCTCTTGGGTAGTAACAATAACATCAACAGCATTTCCAGCAGTAGTGCCCCGCCGCCGCCGATGAGGACGGGTCGACCCGACGAGGCGTCTCTGGCGGTGATTGACCAATACGCGTATTATTCGGAAATTCTCCTGCACGGAACACCGTCCGGAATCGACAACGCTGTATCGTCGCACGGTGGAGCCATTCACTTTACCAAGACGCCAAGTAAGGGCGTTTCCATGCGACACTTGCAACACTTGGCGCCTTTGGACTTGCTGTTGGTGTACACGCATGTGCCCCGATCCACCAAGCATTTGGTGGGAGCTGTCGGTGACATGCGTGACACGTATCCAGCCGTGGCTTGCATGCTGACGGCCATGGGTCTCATTGCCGAACAGTTTCAAACGTGGTGGTGCAACAGTAGTGCCACTACCGTTCATACGACTAACGGAGACGATTCCTCCGCAGCAACGGTCAACGTCTTGACCATGGTGCGAACCAACCAGTTGTTACTCAAGGCTGTGGGAGTCTCGCATCCCAGCTTAGACCGTATTTGTGCCGTTGTGGATCGAGTGGCGGGGGACCAAGCGGCCGCCAAATTAACCGGCGCTGGTGGTGGTGGATGCGCCTTTGTCGTGCTCAAACCTGCTCAGCCCGACCAGCTGGACGCTCTGCGAGGCAAGATTCAACAAGCCTTGCGAGAGCAAGCACACCCGTGGAAGTTTACTTGTTTGCAGTCGTCTGTCGGTGGAGATGGCGTCCTGTGGCTGTCACCGTCGGACTTTCCAAAAGCAGCAGCCGACAAGAGAACGTTTCTCGAGACGGCATCCTCGGCGCGTTATGCTGCCCTGGCTCTGCTTGCGACCGGAACGTGTGCTCTGGCTGTCATGGGTCTACGACGATCTGCTGCAGGACGTCGGTAGCGATTCGATAACGACAACAAGTCTAGCTAGCTACAGTATGGTAATGTTGAAGTTGTATGCAATGGTTCTTTTTTTTACGAGCGCGCGCGATCATGTGCTACAGAATATCGTCGTCTTCGGCATCGTCAAACTGTCCATTGTCTTTTTGTTCTTGATTGTCTCCCTGTTCTTGCGCTACAACCAGATCATCGGGGACGACCAGCATTTCATCGAATCGTTCCAGCATGGCTTGTCGTTGTTGTTCCTCGTTGAGGTCGTGATCATTTTCGTCTTGAGCGCCAGCCCCAACAGCGACCCCGTTGGTGGCCGCCATTTGCATGACAGCGTCCGTCCCCAGGACGCCGTCGGCTCCCATCCATTCTCCACCCCCACCAGCACCCCCAGTACCAGCACCCCCAACACCACCAGCCCCCATCATCATCATCATCATTCCAGAAGCAGCACCACCCGCATTATTATTGCCAGCCATCATGTTGTAATCATCCGTATCGTCCGTGATTGGATGCAACTCGACGAGCTCGGCCAAGGCTTCAAACAGCGTTTGCGCCGCGGCCTCGCCATTATTTGCCGCAAGCTGCAGCGTCCATTCCAGCAACGCGCCTCCTCCGTCATGTGATGCAGTCGCGCCAGCACGCAACTGAATGTAAACGGCAACGGCGGGCTCCGCTTGCACGGCGTGCAAGTCAATAGCGGCCGCTGCCACGGCTAGATCGTGTGCGGCGTCGTGCACATCATTCGCAACGAACCATACTTGCTCCGACGTGACCATGCAAACGCCAGCAATCTGTTGCGGTGTATCGCTATCGTTGTTATCGTTGCTATCGTTGCTGTTATCGTTGTTGGCAGTAGTAGCATCGTCTGCAGTACAAGTCAGTGTGGAAACGACTGGCACAGCAGCCAGTAGAAGGCGTTCGTCGGCGGTGGCATCCATGCGTTGCTGGATGGCCGTGTCTAGGGTGGTGTCATTGCGATTGCAATCGTGATCGCGATCTGCAGCGTGCAATAAGGGACCGCGAAGGTTCGAGAGAGCCGCGTCCTCTCCGGACAGGATCGATTCGTCGCTGCCGTTCATGCCTTTTCTAGTCTGCTACTCTTGTTGCTACTGCTACTAGTACCTGCTAGTCTAGTAGTCGGATAGCGAGGCAGAAGAAGCTCTCTGGAAAGCCTTGGTGTGTCTACAATAAAATATAGTCTGTAGTGTAGTGTCATGTGTCATCAACGGTATCAACGGTGGTACTGTATAATATCGACTCGAATCACTCTGTTTTTGGTTTTCGTGGTTCTCGTCATCGTCCGCTTTTTTCGTTACTTTCGCGCCACATTTCCTCCCGCGAAACGGACCGACGCCGAAAAACGGCGTTTTGACGATGAAATGGAAAATGCACGGCCGCCCACAACAGCAGCAGCAGCAACAGCAGCAACAACATATCCAACCACCACACGCTTAGCACAGTGTCTATCTCTCTAGTAGCAGCAGCAGTAGCCGTAGCAGACTCACTAACGGTACCGAACCGTAGATTCGGGTCGAGTCTAGTCTTATCTACTGCAATCGTCGAGTTCCAAGATGAGCAAGAGAGGAGGAGGAGGCTTTGACATGGCCGCACTGCGCGCCAAGAAGCAGAAGATGGACAAGGTCACTTCCGCTGCCGCTCCAAAAGCCTCCGATCACCGTCCCAAGAACGTGTACTTGACGCAGCCCGTGCAACGTCCCGACGAGACCTTTCACATTTTCCTCACGCAAGTTCGCAACGCCGCGCGCAAGTACCTTCCCAAGGACACTCCGCGACCCTTGACGCACGCCTTTTGCGAAGTCGAAGCGCGCTTGGGCCTGCTGAAAGTACCCAATGCCAGTCCAGCCCGTCGCGTTTGCTCGTCGGGAGCCAAAATTGTGCAAGGCCAGCCAGTCACGGCTTTTGAATGCAGTCGCCAGCAACCGAAGTGCATGATGGAGAGCGGAGTCAGTCGTTCCCACTTTTCCCACTGGACCGCGGCTGGTCTGGCGGACGCGGCCGATTCGGTTTTGGCCAAGGCACTGGGCTGTACCGGAGCAGCCGCAACCGATGCTGCGGCAGTCAAGCGAGATTTGATGGAAACGGAACTGGTGGAGACTGTCTACGGAGGCTACTCGAATGACGCGCGCGTGTGCTTTGCAGGGCTGCACACTTGCCAATCGACCGACGGAAACGGCCGTCAGGAATCCAAGGAAAAACTGGCCGTCATGGATCTGTGCTTGCCCGCTGCTCCTTACGATATTCGGGTCAGTTTGGCGTCGGAAAAGAGCATGAACGCGACGGGACCGCAGCCCCCGGCCGGCTGGACGTCGAAGCGCGTCAAGCGCCGACGCAGCTATGTGAGACGCGACAAGAGCATTGCGTGGCAAATTGATGTCACGGAAGTCACCACGTCGTATCCAGACGTGCGCCGCAGCGCAACGGTCGATTACGAAATAGAAATGGAACTCCTTCCAGCCGTCTTGTTGCAGTTGATTAACGAAGACGATGCAGCCAAGTTGCATAAAATGACAGTACAGTTGGGACAACAGCTGTGGTGGATCGTGTCGCAAATCAATCCCTTGGCCGACGCTTTGGATGTGGAAGAGTACCTCCAAGATCACCCTAACAAGCAAGCCGTCGCGACAGCGTTGGCTGCCTGTGGCGCCTTGAAAAAGTACATGGATACTGGCGCGTACGACTCTCCCATTACCAATCCTGCGCTCGTGAACACTGGCCGGACCGATAAATTCCCCGGGTGCATGCCAGTCAACTTTTCGAGGCACAATATTGACGAGATTCAGCGCAATGCCGATTCGGCCTACTTTTTGAGTGAAAAAACGGACGGGGTCCGCTATTTCATGGTTTTCACGGGTGACACTGTGGTGTTGGTGGATCGCGCCATGCGAGGCAAGCAGCCCTTACCCATTGTCCAGGTGGCTGGTGGTAGCGCCGGAGACGAGCCGTTTGCCAACATTTTGAGTCTCATTCAACCGGGGACCGTCTTGGATGGTGAAGTTGTAATGAATCGTCGTTCCCGAAGCAAGCCGCGGCCCATCTTTATCGTCTTTGACGTCATGGCTATTTCGGTGACGGAACCTGTCTTGCACTTGCCGTTTGAACAACGCTTGCGTCATTTGCGACGAGCATCGTTTCGGACCAAAACGGCAGCTCGTGACATGTTTGATCCAGCGGCCGTGGCGGACTTGACAGTCGCCTTGCCGCTGGTGCGCAAGAACTTTGTCAAGCGGACAGATTTGGATGACTTGTTGAGTCATGTGGTGGAAGAACGAGGGATGCGGTGTTACCGGAACGGAGACTTGCACAATCATTTGACCGACGGTATTATTTTTCAGCCGAATAGTCCCTATGTCTGTGGCACAGACGTGCATTTACTCAAGTGGAAGTACTTGGATACCGTCACGATTGACGTGGAGATGCTCCCGTTGCGCCCCATGGATGACGAGGAGACTCTTCGAACGGGTGTCGCCGGTTCAGAGGATACAAGTGTAGACATGTCACGATATATTCTGCTACCCAAGAGTGAACGAATGCGACTCGAGGCGGATCGCTTTGAGACTACTGGTAGAATTGCCGAGGTTGGCTTTGATCCCGAGACTGGTGAGTGGTACTATCTCACCATGAGGGATGACAAGATAGCCCCGAACCACATCAATACGGTTCTAGGAACCTTGTTGGAGCTTGCGGAGAGCCTGACGGCTGATGAACTGCGTTACCGTATGAGTGTGCCCGCCGGTGCGAGAGATACGTATCGAAAGGATATGCGTGGTATGCTCAAGCAGCTGCTGGATCACCAACGAACGCGACTTAAAGGTGCCCGTCGTCCTGCACCTTCTCGGTAGAGTCTGAATACCCTCCTTAGTTGGAGACAGTCGATCTATTGATAACGCCGTAGACGAACGCTAGCAAGATGATGCACTGACAGCTCTGTTAGAAAGTAACCGTGGTGTAGACCATGCAACGATTTATCGATGACCTCTGCTAACTTTCGTATACCCAGAAAGACAGTAGGGTGGGGGATCGATGCCTAGTGAGAACGACACCTTTACTCGCGGCCATTTGCGAGTTCTTCCCAGCTATATTTTACTAGTCGCGGTAAGGCGTATTAGGAGAAGAGCGAGGAAAGCTCGCCCACAACCTTTTGGTGGGGAAGAGCTTAGCCGTATCGTTAAAAAAAAAAAAGCAACAATAATAGACTACATCATTTTTCATAAAGCGATGTTTCCCGAAAATTTTACCCATATTGAACGTTGCTCAGAGATTGCGATGGACTTTTTTCGAGCTAAGGCTTTGAATTGACTTTTACCCGGTACATTATTGATTTCGGGGATCCTATTGCCTCGTTACTTTTGAATCGGTCCAGCTAGACGATTCGAATATTTCAGTACTGTTTTGGACGGTCTGTCAAGTTTGTGTCATTTAATTCGGTCAAAATCGAGGGCTCACGGATGCATCTCACTTTTTCTGTGGCATGGCTATTGATATCGCTCATCCAAGTCTCTCCAAGTGCAGTTTCACGCGATAATGAAGCAATTACCGAAAGAGCCTTTAGACTACAACTCGATTGATTCTCCTCTTGTCGAGACGTCGGGTTATTTAGTCAGTGGAAATACTGAAGTCTTAGTACTGCAGCTGTAGACTACCGGGTACGGTACCTACTTCTGTAGGGACCACAGTAAGGACCCTACCGGTACTACATACTGTAATATATTTGCGAATACCCTGCGGTACGGTGCACGAGTGCGCGACGCTTGTGAGTCGAGTCACGAGTAAAGATACCGGGTCAAAAATCCAACGCTCTCGCATGCTCTCTGCTTCTACGCAGTACCATACCGTTACTGTACGGAACTCTAGTCACCTCTCTACCGGTATGCGTAGACTACTCCTTGTTCACTTTGTCGTTGAAGTTGACACTTGACCATGATGATGCTGAAGACTCGAATGACGAGATTTATTAGCTTTGTAGGAGTAGGCAGTTTGCTGCTTGTCACGCTTCTCTCACAGTTAACGCGGGTATCGGCATTTACATCGCTAACAAAGGCATCAAGGAACGGCGGGTTGCGACAACAACAACAATCGACGGCTCGCTATGCTACCTCGTTAAGCACGATGACAGAATCGCCTGTTCTAGTGGTGGGTGCCACGGGACGTGTGGGTCGTCGTGTTGTTCAACAGCTTCTCTCTCAAGGTCGTCCTGTCCGAGCTCTTGTTCGGAACCCGACGAAAGCCCAGCAACTCTTTGGCACCAGTACCTCGCTGGCCTACCCCAAGTTAGACGTCATTGTAGCCGATCTTGGCCGATATGAAGACTACGACCAAGTCTTGGATGAGGCTGTAAGAGGATGCGGATCCATCATTTCAGTAATGGGAGTAGTGCGCTTCTCCCAGCTGGGTGACTTTCTTCCGTGGCGGCTCTTTCGTACTGATGTGAGTTCCTGGGCAGGCCGAGATCATCCCTATTACGGCAACTATTTGGCACAAAAGCGCTTGATTGAATTGGCGGAAAAGCACAAAGTTGAACGCTTTGTCCGACTCACTGGCTTGGGGCTTGCATACTCGGCGTTTAACCCATTTGCCATATTGTTCAATAGTCTCTTGTCGGGGAACAACCGGTACGGTATTCTATGCGAACAAGCCCTGGCAGCGAGCAACGTGCCCTACGTGATTCTTCGTCCAGGAGGCTTGGCGAGCAACGCCCGGAATACAACTATCACTAACCTTCAAGTGGATCCAAGCGGTAAACTTCCTTTTCCTGCAAGAGTTGGACGAACCGACGTGGCGGCTCTCGCTGTCGCAGCGACCAAGTCTGGCGTACTGCCCGCCAACAAGAGTCTCACACTCGCTTGTCGTTGGGTCGGGGAGAATATCAACCTCAAGCCCCAAGGTACAATGGTCGAGGGGCTACCGACCGCAGACGAGTGTTTAATGTCCGTTGCCGATTCTGAGCCTATTGCACCTCCCAAGATGAAGCCATACTCAGTAGCAGTGGCTCTTTCAGTCTACCCGCTTGTGGGTGTATCTTTCAAAGTGATTTCGGCTTTGTGGATTCTGGTAAAGAAGCTGATCCGCGG
>Ga0307981_1004289_pt1 | contig 10107 bp, 8 predicted proteins | sample OrgLakmetagen987_FD_201849 | JGI IMG/M metagenome (GOLD analysis project Ga0307981, IMG submission 201849) | Saline water microbial communities from Organic Lake, Antarctica - #987 | ecosystem: Environmental > Aquatic > Non-marine Saline and Alkaline > Saline | place: Antarctica: Organic Lake... | reverse complement strand
CCGACTCGTTATCCTCGCATTCCCCAAGATCCGCCCACACGGTGCATCGAGGATGCAGGTCCTTGCATTCACCACCCGTCGATAGCTCGACGTCCACGCAAGAAGCCGGGCAAAATTCCGCCATGTATGCAGCGTTGCGAAGGCATTCACCTTCTTCTTTCCAAACGCTGCATCTTTCGTGGGTATCGCATTCTCCGTCAACCGTACACTCTTGCGCCTGTGTATGGATGCACAAGGAAAGCAAGGAAAGAACCAAGAAGATAACGTGCTTGATCGTCATCGTCATGGTGAAGTCGATCAGTCGTTCTTTCATGAAATGACCATTTGCTGTTCGCGTTCGAAGAAGCTTTCAAACATCGTTTACTTAAAGGCCCAATTTGGTTCAGGTGTTACATAGATCTACTAATTTCTTGAGTAATCTGATGGTGTGACATATGTATCGGCTTTGGGAATTCTCGGCAGTCTTACAGTACCCAGTACTGCTTTTACTGTTTATTAATATGATCAGCTGAATAATATATTATGATACCTTAGTTAGGTCTCAACTTGCTGAAGACCGGTACTATACTACTGTATGATACAATAATGGGCAATGGGATCTATTATACAGTTGTCAATATACTGTAAGCCAGACTAGCTCAGTCTGACATAACAATAAACATGGGAGTCAGAAATGCTCAAGCAACTCGCAGAACGAAGCGGTGAAATAAAGACCGGATGCCCCAGCAGCATAGGCCACTATGCTACTAGCAGTAGATAGACTTTAGTAGAGGCTCTCTGACGCAAATTAGCTCGACCGTTGGTAGGCTTTAACGTCATATTCGTCTCGCGCCTACGGTATGTATGAGACAGAATGTGACTTACGTAGCCTCGGTCTATCCATTAAAGAATCCAGCAAGTCGTCAACCTTTATAACTTTTTTGTCTTTTCATCACACGTGCGTGCTTCGAACTCCTCGATACCCATTTCAATTCCTGCTTCTGGCTCTGGTGATCGCTGAGAATACTCGTCAAAGAAGCAAAGGAATCGACCCCCATAGTCATGTGGAGAGACACAACTAGCATCCAACTTGCCGTGCGCTGACACCTTGCGGTACTTGCTCTCCAGAGCTTTCCTGGACGTGTATTCTTGGAGGACATCGATAATACCCATGTAAAAGATTTTGCCGTCGTAGAATTGTTCTCCTTGCGGGCTCTTCATCTTGATGGGAAGCTCAAGACCGACGGTATCCATCTCTAGCCCTCCATCTTTACGTTCCGACAACGGTGGAACAAATTCAGGAATATTGTAGCCCTTCAAAATCGCATGTACGCCGCATGTACACGGATCCTTCAAGCATTCGTAGCATACTGCGGGTTGCAATCGTCGATATCCGTGGATATCGTAGAGCCGGTGAAAGGGCCAATAGAGCTTGTCAATCGTCGCTTGCTTCTTTCGTTCCGTCTCGGCGTTGAACGAAGGGTGCTTCAAATTTGGGCGCTTGGGCGAACCAAAAAGATAGCTGCTGTCGTCATCGTCCAAGTCATCATCAAACAAGAGTCCGGTTACATGTTCGGCTTGATGAACGTTTCTCACACTGGTACTGGTCGGCTGTTCCGTCAAATTAGATGCTGGATCGGATGGACCAAATGAGGCCGCGGCCATGGCAGCATTCAGACTCGCTTCGGTTGTGTTGGCACGCACCCGACTCACGGATCCTCGCATTCCCCGAATCCCAGCACTGCCTATACTCTCATCCCTGTCTGCGGGTATGTTGTGAACGCCGACAAGCATCGAGTAATCCATAATGCCCATCTCGCGAAGAAATTCGCAATCCTTTTCGACTTGACTTCGAACTACTTGTCGCGTCTTGGTTGGCAGCGCCAACGCACTCTCTGGCATTCCTCGACGCAGATCGTTGTCCTTCTTGACTGTCTGCCCAGGCTTGGCATCTCTTCCGAGAGCCGAACCCTTGAGGTCGTAAAAAGTTTGCAGAGGATGGTCGGTGTAGTATACAGAGTTCATAATGACAAATTTGACGTTCCTTCGCAAGTGATACATCTTTACGCGATACATGCCAAAGAAGCGAGTAATCGTCGTGTTTGGGTTCTCCGCGCAGTGACGAAAGTATTGAGGGAGAACTGTGGAAAGAAAGAGACGCCTCGCTAGTGAGTTTTAAAAGGCCACAAAGAGCAATCAATGGCGAGACTGGAACGAGCGTTCGATTACTTACTCCTGCGAAGAAATTTGCTCTCTGCATTCGTCATGGTCTTGATCATGTACCTGCCGTCACTGGAATAAAAAAAGAACTGGCCACTCTTGGCGTTCGAAATAAATTCGATAAAGTTGGCGTTTCCGCATACGGACAGTAAAAAGTCAAACTCGTTCACTCCGTACATCCTTCGGAGGTATGCGAACACGACAGGCGAGTAATCCTTGAATTTGAACGTATGTGCGAGCTGATGGGGTGGCGTTTTGCTCCCTCCCTTTGGTCGGAACTCGTACTTTTCCATCGCTCTGAAATCCTCTTGCCGAACCCACCGCTTGTCCGGTCCTCCATTGATAATCGAATTCGTCTTGGAAATGGACGTTCGGACACCAATCATTACGGCAATCGACAGTGTATAAAGCTCGTGCTCGCCGTCGATCACTTTTCCCTTGACATAGGATTTGAGGAGAGCACTCTTTCCCTTGCTGCGTCGTCTTCTCCAGCGTAAGAGCTTGATCATATCGTGAGGGTCCACGTCGTTCAAAACTAAGAGCAAAATGATAGTGACGGAGAGACGGGTGTTTAGAAACCTTTTTGCCAAGAATACGAGTGAATCAGCAATAACCCCGCAACAACCGAAACGGCATCTTACCTTTCTTTCCAGCCTCCATCGTACCCTCGACAACCGAATCAGGTACGTCGGGTCTCTCGCTTTTGTCGTATTCACTGTCATCCGCTTGTTGCTGTTGCGGATGTTGTTGCGGATATTGTTGCGGATGTTGTTGTTTATGCTGCATGGGTATTGTATCTGGACTATTGGACTCTTCCACGACCGTTTCAAAGCCTTCCTCTCCAGTCAACGACATTTGGTCTTCTGTTTGCGCCTTGTATGGAACTCGAGGAGGCTTTCCTCGAACTAAGCCACTCTTGGTTGCCCCTGTCGCTCGCTTGACAAACTTTCGAACAGCTTGCACATGAATCGCTCTAGCCGCCTTTCCTACACTGCTTACATAAATGCCGGCATTGGCTCGCAGCGCTTGACCCGCGGGAGAGTTTTCTTCAATCGTTGGCGTTTCAATTTCGGCAAAAAAGTCTTCACTCGTCACACCCGAGAGAGGATCCGCCGGATTGTATTCAATCACTTCTGTAGGTCCTCCTCCATCGATCGAGCTATCGGCAACTGAATGCACGTCCGACGACGTTTCTTCCGTCGCTCTATCGTTCGTCTTTGACGGCGTAAAGGCGGGTCTAGCTACGGCGGAAGCGACCGGTTTCGGAACACCCCCATGGTCGCCGCCGCCGCCCACTGGCGTTGGATCGAGCGCTGCCGCATCCGTCACAAACTGCACCCGCTTTTGTGCTTTGTTATCCGGCTCGGTCGCAGCAGTTGCAGTTTTATTCGCAGCAGCCGTAGCAGTCACATTCGCGGCAGTAGCGTTTCCTTCGGCCGACTGGCGGTCTAGCGCCTGGGGACTGGTCTCACGGGTCACCATGGCGGTGATTAGCTACCGTCTGGTCGATTGGTTTCCCTGACTTTGATGGGGTTGGGGCTTTCTGTTTCGCTTGGTCGTGTCTTCGAGTACTGCAGTACCGTGGACGGCTCGACTCGACTCGCTGCGTCTGGTTCTCGTTCCGGCGCACGTTGCGGCACTTCTTGTCACTCTTACTTTTTGTTGTGGCGAAGGAGTGAACGACGAACGACGAGAGCGTTTCTTCGTTCGGTTGTTGTATTTTTCACAATGACCATCGATCACGACGAGCTTAAAAGCGACATTTTCAGTTTTCCGTTGAGACATCATTCTACAGTAGGAAGTCGAGGCACCCAACAGGCTCGCTTGGCTGTCATAGCTCTGTAGCTACAGTACTGGTAGTCTACTAGCTCTATCTGCAATCTGCACGCTTACATACTCAGTCGACGCTACTAGTAAGAGACCAACATACGATCGGAATCAAAAGGCGTACTGCGTGTAGTGTCTTGTTTATTTTGGCATAGCAAGGGCCGCGGAACCAAGAAATGCCGGGACTCCCGACGACATTAGTATCCTCATTTCTTCCACCACTTTTACCTCAGCGTCGAGGAAAAGGAAGATCACTCGGTGCCTCTAGGTTTGGGGGAAAAGTTAGAAGCAGACGAGATGTCTATGCAAACAGTCCCAACAGTCTCAACTACCGTTGTTGGAAAGTCAAGCTCGGTCGTTTTAGCTCCTCATGGAATCAGAGAGCTCGATTAAGCCTCACGGAAGCAGAGCAAGCCCACGTATATCGTAGGTAGTCTATCGATCGTATCTACAGTATCTCATGTATTTCCAAATGCATCGCATCCTATGTGCACGCGACATGACTTCAATTATTATCATCGTAGACTACCGATAAGGCAGAGCAGCTGGTTACTGTAGCCCTGGGCGCCAAGTCATGCCTACCTAAGCTCATCGCATATGATACATACCGGTAGTAGACCTGTATCAATAACAATGATCGTTCGTCTCGCTACAGTAATGGGTGAGTCCAAGATGATAAACGTGAGCTCCTCTCGGGCCAGAGGGATCCTCTGAGCGATGCATGCACAACGCACCACATCTCCTAGCTACCGGAAGCTACTATTACTGTAGGCTATGCAAGCTAAAAGCAAGCAAGTGAGAACATTGTTCAATAAGTGCTGTAGCGGTAATGGTAAAAATGGGTCATGTAGAGAAAATTAATGAGCTATCTACAGGTACATTAGGGGCGCAGCGCGGTGGAGCCGTTCCCATTCATTTTTCAAAGAGAGGTGTTAGGAGTGCGTTGTATGTGTGCAAACGTGTTGCTGTTATCCCCCTTGGATAACTTTAATGGAAAAAGAGTAGGAGAGAAGCTAAGACTACTGGCCCAAGACGGCAAGCGAATCCGTGCTCTCATGGTTCTCGAGAATGGTCGAGACAAAATCGTGCTCTTCCATGGGAGAATCAAAGACTTGGAGGGGATCTTCGTCGCCTTCGCCCATTGCAGTTGCGCTAGTGGATGGATTTAGATGCATGTCGCTCAACCCTGCTGCTACAAGCGCCGCCGTGGCGAGCTTTTTGTTTTGCGACGGTTCGCTGGGGCTGGGTGTCGTGCCATCAAACAAAGACGGCAAAGGTGGAACGACAGATTCCACGTTCGAGTCCACATGAGGCAGAGTGCTAACACTGGTATTGTTGGTGGCAGTCCGCAACGCCGTTTGTCCCAGCTCGGCGGCAACCCTCGCCGATTCGAAACTCTCGACACTTGGTTCCAACTCCATGCCTGGCTGGTACGTCTCGTGCAAATCCCCAGTGTCGTCAAGCCAATCGAGCGAGTCCGCCACATCTAAAAGAGCGTCAACGTCGGCGCCCGTGGCGTACCAGGACGGCGGGTCCTTGCCATCGGCCCAGATAGGGTAGAGTGCCAGATCGGAAACGCTCGTGGGAGAGATTTCACCGCCAGCAGCCGCAGGAACAGTGCTCGGATTGTCGGAGGGTAGCGTAATCGCATTGGCACCAGCTTGACGCGCGACGTCGCCCACCTGACCTCCCTCCATTGGCACAATGGGTGCCGGGGTAAGGAACCGAAAACTGTCGTGCAGGAGGGTAGACAAGAAATATGAGATATATGAGTGGGTTGCGTAAACGAGAGTACTGTAAGCGAATAGCGCCAAGTAAACAAAACTTACAGTGAGTCCTCCAACGCCGGGCCCGAAATGGCCCCTTGCATTGTCGAGTTGGATGCCTGCGGAAGCACAAAGTGCGCGAGAACCGGAGCTACAGCCGGAAGAGGAGGCACTGGATTGGGCACTCCAGCGGCAGCTTGCGCGGCAGCGTGCTTTTTCCCCTCGCGAACGGCAGAAACCACCACCGAATGAATCGCCTTGCGCTTGGTCCCCGTGGCGAGTCGTCGCCGTTTGTTCTTGTGGGCGGCAGCTTCCGACGTGATAGATGTGACAGAAGCGACTCCACCACGGCCTTCCATGGTCACGTCGCCTTCTTCTCCGTTCTGGCGGGCCTTGGCAAGCTTCTGAAAGTACTTTTGAGCGTGCGTTCGGATTTGAACAACGGTACGAGACTTGATGAGCGACGCAATTTTTTTCCATCCCTTGCCATGCTGTTCAAGACCTTGAAGGAACAGACGGTGCTCTTCGGATGTCCACCGACCGGTACTCTCTCCCAAGGCTCCAATGGGCCCCGGCACGGTCACTGGAGCTGTTGCCATGGTGACAACTGGCGGTACTTTCTTCTTTTTCAATTTGGAAGCAGCTGTTCTTGGAGGCATCGACGACACGTCCGTTGGTGTCGGCGGTGGCACAATGGGACGACGCGCAGCCACGATTGAGGCTAAAGGTGCAGGGGCTGGTACTGGTTTCAGCGCCGCTACTGGAGTGGGTACTGCCAAAGCAGGCGTGAGGGTAGTGACTGGTGAAGGCGTTGTCACGGGAGGTACGGGTAGTACGACGGCTGGAGGAGCCGGGGCAACAGTAGCGACTGGTGCAGCAGCGACTGGTGCAGTAGCGACTGGTGCAGTAGCGACTGAAGGAGCAGTAGCGACTGGAAGAGCAGTAGCGACTGGAAGAGCAGTAATGGTTACTGGGGCGGTAGGAGGAGCAACAGCAGCAACTGGATCCGCCACTACAAAAGCCGCTGATGGAGCGACGGGTTTGTTACTCGGCAGAGCAGTGACGACTGCCGTGACGACTTGAGCAACTGGCGTTGCAGCGACAGCGACAACTGGTTCCGCCGCTACTACGGGAGGTTCCACCGATGCCGGAGCAGTGGGAGTGGGAGGACCCTCTGGAAGAATGGGCTCTTGCTTGGCAGAAGCAGCTGCATCCGCCGTGGTTGACTCCGGGACTTTCACTAGCTCTGCTGCAACCGGAACGGCAATTTGAGCGGCCTCCTCCGTCGTGACTGGGGCTTGAATGGGTTTCTTTTCGGTACTCATGGTCCTCGAATATGCGATGAAGAAGAAAGTATTCCAAGAATGGCGTTCAAAGTCTTGTTTTCAAGCGAATATATGAATCTGCGAGTCAAGGCGTGGAATACATAAAAGAAGCGTGTTAATGACATAACGGACGGTAGAGAGCACAGACAAGACCGCTACGTTACGTTACACAGAAGGTAATGCCGATGCGAATAGAGAGAACTCGAGACTGGTTCATGGTGGCATAAACTGCGCGCCAACCCAAATGGCTCAATCTCTCGTTCTCTACGAATGAACTACGCAATGAGTACCGGTAGCTCGTAGCTCCCTCTTCATCTCTCCATCCCATGTATGCGAACCATGGTCTTGCGCCTTACCTCGCCGTGTGTCTGTGGTCTGTGTATCGTCGATAGTGAAAACGACAAAGAGAACTTGCAAGCTTGCAAAGGTGTCGTGTATGCGTATGCGTGGTGCCGGAGTCGAAAATTGGACGAGAAACCGGCTGTGTCCGCCCGGAACCACTCGATGTACTTTCTGATTGGACGAGAAGCCTTCTCCGGGCTTCCAAAATACTTACATGTCCGTTGTCTGAACGTTAGCCCAAATCATACAAAAAGGGAAAAAGGCGTTACAAAAGCGACCTAATTATATGCACTAGCCACGTCTCCCGACCTAGTAAACAACAACTGCTGGGCGATATACATATATCATCGATATCACCGGAAACAGATGATATTTATCAAGCGCAGGATCTAGCTACGACTCTGTAGCTAGTACATAGCTAGCGTCTCTACCATGCCAGAGGTATGATAATAAGCTATGATAGTTACGCTTATCACTAGACGTTCCGAAAAATTAACATGAATTGGACGGACTACAGTACTGCTATTGTAGATTAGGTCGTACGTAGATACTTCCATTCCAAGATGCTCCGGTACGACAAAGATATAGGGACCATGCCAATGTCTCAGCTCCATTTGAAGTTTGTACTGGTATCCTTCCTTCGATGACGCGCGTGTTCCTGCATGGAATGCCTCCAGACCATCAATAAACTTAGGCAAAAGCAGGCTTCCTCCGGACCTCTCGCGAGCCTTCCATCGGTTCATCTTCGAAACTACGCTTGGCTTTGCGGGCCTGGTTCGCATCGGGAGTAATTCGCTGCAAAGCATCCTCTTCGTCGTCGTAGTGCTGATCCGTGTACTCTGGCTCGTCGTAGCCAGCCTCTTGCTCGCATGGTGGTCCAAACTTGCGGTCCTTGGCATCTTCAATGAGATTCACAAGCTTGCGATGACTATCGGCAATCGTCATGGCCAGGTCGAGACTCTTTTCGAGGTGAAGACGTTCAACGAGATCAAGCGATCGCTCCAACTTGCCAGCTTCCACCGTGGACGCAAACATTTTGAGAGTGACCTTGTCCTGAGGAAACGCAAAACAACAGAGAAAATGGCGGGGGTTAGAGTGATCCCAGGGGGAGAGAAAGAGAGAGACGGCAACGACAAGACGTACCACTTGTGCCGATAAGGCCGTGTATTCGCGCTCAAAGTCCTCGTCAACTTGTCCTTCCGAGGCAATGTCGTGCATCACCTTCTTTTGGCCGAGTGCAATGCCCGCACGGACCGCCAACTCTTCCAACGCGTTGCACTTGGTGAGAGTGCCACGGGCAAGAGGAACACGGAGGCCAAGGGCAGCAGTGACGGGACGTCTCGCAGCATCGGGGTGCTTGGTACCACCCTTGAGAGGAACACAAATGAGTTTGGCATCGTACATCGTAATGGGCCAATAGCTATCGTCCGCAGACTTGCGAAGGCCAACCGTGTCCAGCATGGGCATCCACTCCCAGCTACCAAGGATAGAATCGGTGTCTTGAGTAGCAGAGCTAACGAGCATGGATACCATACCGTCCGTGTCCGTGGCGAGCAGAGAGCCGTCGTTGCTAAAGCCAGCCCACGACAGAGACGATCCCTTGCTAATGCCCGACACGGTTCCCTTGGCGACAGTACGGTTCGCCATACCGTCAAAGAGCAGGTATCCAAGCTTTTGCGTACCATCGGGAAGCGGCGTGCTTTCGTGGTAAAATACAGCCAGGAAGCGAGAGCGGCCGACCATGGTTACAGGTTCGCCATCCAGCCAAATGACCTGCCCTTGGTTACCACCAGAGGAAAAGAGGCGGAGGAAACGACGACTGCAAAGGAACGAAATAAAGTGCAAGGTGAGACAAAAGACAAGGGAAAACATGCAACGACACGACAAACGAGACTAGACGAACCTGGTGACAACAGCGGCCCAGCTTTCGCCACAAGCGCATCCCAAGGCGCGTTCTCCAGCAGGAAGAGTAAGGTACCAGTCCTTGTCGCGAAGCGCCCCAAAGGTCTCGAACCGGTGAAAGTAGACGGTCGAGCCTGTCGCTTTCGCGCCTCCTTCGCGGCTGCGCTGACTACGCTTAACAGCAGCCTTGGTAGCCTCCGACATGTTATTCACCACGTCATCCAAATCGTTGTCAACATTGCCGTCCATGTCGTCATCATCCGTGACATCCGTCGCAAAGATAGCCCCGTCTTCGCCCAACGATCCCAGAATGAAACCCATATTGTCCGTGAAACTGATGGGACGGCGAAAGGCCGAGTCGGTAAAATCGATATCGACCGTGCTACGACTCATTCCCAATTCACCTTGCAAAAGGGTGACGGCACCAATGTGGTTCCAGCACATGTAGCGTCTCGTGAGTTCCAACGGAGTCGAGGACGGAGCAAAGGCCGGTTGTGGTTCGGGGAGATCCATTGTCTTGTAGTGCATGTTGGACTGGTGGTGCGCGTTGACAGTTGGCATCTCAAAGTCGTCTTCGTCGTCGTCATCATCGTCTTGAGAGTCGTACGTTCTGCGCGCATTGCTGGGCGATGCTTTGTCCGCACTGGGTGCCGCTCCCGACTCGTTCGCGGGCGACGTGCTTTCGTCATCGGCAGCTTCGTCGTCCATAAATCGGCTGGCGGGACGGGGGGCATCGTTTTGATCGT
>Ga0307981_1004287_pt1 | contig 10108 bp, 8 predicted proteins | sample OrgLakmetagen987_FD_201849 | JGI IMG/M metagenome (GOLD analysis project Ga0307981, IMG submission 201849) | Saline water microbial communities from Organic Lake, Antarctica - #987 | ecosystem: Environmental > Aquatic > Non-marine Saline and Alkaline > Saline | place: Antarctica: Organic Lake... | reverse complement strand
AGCCCCCGAACCTCATCCAGCCAGTGGTTCCCTGTCGCCTGAGTGTCGGCGCCGACGAATGGTTGAAAGGTGTTTGGCTCTTTATCGAGTTGGTTGACGAGGGATTTTGGGATGCCGACTTCGAAACGAATGAACTTTTGGCGTGCTGCGATGCTCGGGCTCATGTGGACCAACGTTTCCAGAGCAGCCAGAGCGCGACTACCCGCCAGATAAATGGCTGGCCTGCCGGGAGAATTCCAGCGACCGCCATAGAGCCGCGCACCTTCTCCATCGAAAGCGGTCTTAGCCCATCCGGCCGAGACGATTCGCCATGCCCGAACCATTAGCTAAAGACGCCGTGTTCGATCCGGCCGAGCAGATTCTCCGTCTCGCGTGCCCCCGCCTCGGTCTCGGCGAATTCGAGTGGGCTCACGTAACCAAGGGCCCTCGCAGGCGCGCGCAGCCATTCGCATGCCGACTCAGCTTCACCGAGTGCTTCCTCCGCTCGTGCATAAAGCCGCGCGTATCTCAAAAGCCTGTCCGACTCCTGCATGTCAAGCCGTCGGGATTTGCGCCGCCGTATCAATGTGCTGCGGGAGATGCCCAGATGCCCTGCCAATTCCTCCGCGCCTAGCCCGAGCAATTCTTGCAGTGCTTCGAACTCGACCATCGGTAAGCCAGCACGAATCGTCGCCACAGTCTCAGGCGCGTTCATTGCCCTGCGCCGACGGGTCCCGGGTTGTTTCCCGTAGATCGCCGCGGGTTCTTCGATGGTTTGTTTTGACGGTTTCGGCTTGTGACTCATTTGATTCTATTAATATGCTCAAATGGCCCTCCTCTTCAAGCTTTTTCTTCAGACTTTCCATTTGCCATTTCGTCGCTGTGGCGCATTTTGCACCGCTTTGCTATGACAGAACAGAACACACAGCCGGATAACTCGCACGACCTTTATGCCGTGCGCCTTCAGAAGTTGCAGGAACTCTGCGAGGAGGGCCGCAATCCTTTCGCCGCGAACTGCGAGCAGAGCCACACCTCTAAAGAGGCCATTGGGCTCTATGTCGAAGACGCGACCGATGAGGAGCAGCCGCATGTTAAAGTTGCCGGCCGGATCGTCGTCTTCCGTGTGATGGGTAAGGCTAGCTTTATTAAGCTGCAGGACCGTGACGGCCAGATTCAGTGCTACGTGACTCGCGACGAGTTGCCCGAAGGCGAATACAATACTTTCTTCAAGAAGAAGCTCGATCTTGGCGATATCATCGGCGTCGAAGGTCGCCTTTTTAAGACCAAGACTGGCGAAATTACCGTTCGTGCGAAGAGCTACACGCTTGTCTCCAAGGCGCTTCGTCCGCTTCCCGAGAAGTGGGCGGGCCTGAAGGACGACGATAAAATCTACCGCCAGCGCTACCTTGACTTGATCATGAATCAGGAGTCGCGCAATCGCTTCAAGCAGCGCGCCAATATTATTCGTGCCATGCGTGAATACCTCTGGGCGCGCGACTTTACTGAAGTCGAGACACCTGTTCTGCAAGGTGTGGCCGGTGGTGCGGCGGCTCGTCCATTCGTGACGCAATCCAACGCGCTCGACTGCGACTTCTACATGCGCATCGCGCTAGAGCTTTACCTCAAGCGTATGCTTGTCGGTGGTGAAGATCGTGTTTTTGAAATTGGTCGCGTCTTCCGCAACGAAGGCCTGTCCCGTCGCCATAACCCGGAGTTCACCATGCTGGAGCTCTACCAAGCATACTCCGACTTCCGCGGCATGATGGAGCTCACGCAAGGCCTCATTCAACACGTCGCTGAGCATGTGATTGGCTCGCTCGAAATCGAGCGCCCTGATGGCACTACCATCAACCTAGGTGGCGAGTGGCGCGAAGCGAAATATAAGGATCTTGTCCTCGAAGCCACTGGCGACCCCGAGTGGTTCAGCCACGACCGTGATACCAAGCTGGCCAAGGCTCGCGCTCTGGAGATCGAAGTCGATGGTGAGTTGGAGGACTACGAGATCACGAACAACGTCTTCGAAAAGCTCATCGAGCCGACTTTGATTCAGCCGACCTTCGTCACTCACATTCCGCGCGAGCTTTGCCCGCTGGCTAAGATCACGCAGGACGACGAGACCACGATCGACGTCTTCGAACTTTGCATCAACGGACAGGAGATTGCCCCCGCATACTCCGAGCAGAACGACCCGATCATCCAGCGCAAGATGTTTGCCGAGCAGGTCGGCGAAGAAGTTCAGGACATGGATACGGATTTCCTTAATGCCCTTGAGCACGGCATGCCACCGGCCGGCGGCATGGGTCTAGGTATCGATCGTCTTATTATCCTGCTGACCGGCGCCGATAGCATCCGCGACACGATTCTTTTTCCGAGTCTAAAGCCGCTTAAGCAGGAAAGCTAGTCTCAGGGCAGGACAGAAATGTCCTGCCTCCGACTGAATCAAAACGGAGTGCGAACATTTCTGTCCGCCACTCAATGGAGCCAGGCTTTTACCACCTAAGACTCATTCCGTCGGCGGTTCAAAAGTCCACCACGTAGAATCGACCGTTCGAGACTTTGGCTGCCGCATCTTCGCTGATCCAGCGCAGTTCGAATCTGGGGCCCCATGAGTCACTGACTGCGATTTCGTCGGTCTTCGTGTTGTAGCCAACGATCAGGCAGACGTGCCCGTATCCAGGTATGTTTTCTAGGTCGGGTGCCTCGCGAAGGATTCTGAGTAGCGACGACTTCCATTCTTTTTGGTCGGTCTGGCCTTGCCGAGCTTTGGTGATGGTGTTCGCAAGGTTGTTGTAGGCTTTAGTCGAACTCATTGACCAGATCACTGGTTGCCCATCATCAATGTATCTGCGTATTTCCCGGATGGATAGATTGCCGGAGAACTGCCTGATATTTCGACTTCTGCGGCGCACGTAAGAAGAGGTGCCTTCGATCAGGGCCTCCACCGAAGTGCCTCCGCCGATCATAGTTTGGCCTGCCATGGCGAGAGTATACATGTCCGCCCTCATTCCCATGTAGCGGAGGCAGCGCTCCATGGTAGCCGGCACGCAATAGCCCTTCGGGCCTTGGTTGACCATGGGTATGTTGGTGATCAATACATCGTCGAATTCGTTTTCCAGCACGTTGGCCTTGGCGGCAGTTCGCACACTTGCATCGCTGCGGTTTACCGGGCGTCCCCAAGTGTCGGCCAGTTCGTTCGGCATGATACGGAGCGCGATGTATTCGTCCTCCACAGTCGCGAGCCAAAACGCAGTATCCCCAATGTCCCAGCGCAGGGCGCGTTCTTTCATCTCTCGGCTGCCGCCTGATTTACGCTCAGGTCGTCCTATTGATTCGAAACTTGCACGAATCGTTTTCTCGTCGGCATCGATCACTTCGTTCACGCGATCAAAAGCGTCTTCCGCATCGGTGACAGACCCAGGCTTTACCGAGTCGCCTTTGTTCGCAAACATGATCGAAATGTAGTCCACCTTGCGATCCATTCCGTAAAGCACGGCTGTGTGTGGTTTGGCACCTGCGATAAGCTTCTTGCTCTTTCCGAAATAGACACGGTAGCTGGATTGAGTATTTGTCTTCGACTCCTGTGGCCAGCGAAGGCGTTTGGCTACTTCTTCGGGTGTATCGTCCCAGAGGGTCTGGTCGCCCCAAAGCGTTAGTCCAAGAATTTCGTTGATTGATTGGTAATCAAATTTTTCGACGGCCTCATCCGCTTCAATGTTCTGCAAGAGGCTTTCCTTGGTCTCAGCGTTGAGGCTGGTGAATGGAATTGTAAATCGAAGGCTGTCGGTCGCGCGGCGTACGTCAACGGAGTCAGTGCCTATTTCGATGATTTCAACTTCAATACTCCGCCCCTCATTGTCGGTTAGAGTCGTGTCGCAGATTGCTGTGGTTGTGGCAAGAGCGAGGCAGAGATGTAGTATAGGTCGTTTCATCCTGATCCCTGATCTAGCTCTTATCCGGTGGCGTCAATAGCACCCTGGTTTGTAGCCCCATTAGGCGCTCGGAAAACTCATCGCCTTCTGCGGCGTTGCGTAGGACGCGTTGCACCATGCCCATCTTTGCGTCGAGGTTGTCTATCATGGAAACGAAGACCGCTTCGGGAGTGGCAGCCATGGCGGCGGCCCCCCAAGCGAGCTCGCCCTGGTGGCTGAGGATGATGTGCTCCAGGCGCTCGGTTAGGTCGGCATTGAGGTGAGACTGAAGCGCGGCCTTGCGCACCATACGGAAGCCCAGCACCACGTGGCCCTGTAGCGTGCCCGTGCGGCTCACCTTGGCGGAGAAGTCGCCCTCGTATTCGTCCAGCTTACCGATGTCGTGAAGGATGATGCCGGCGATAGCCAGATCGGCATCCACCTGCGGATAGAGTGGAAGGAGGGCGCGGCAGTTACGCAGCATATGCACGGTGTGCTCCAGTAGACCGTGCCGATAAGCGTGGTGCATGCTGATGGCGGCCGGGGCCGTGCGGAAGGCTTGTTCCACTTCGTCCATCACCCGCTGCACGGTTTCTTTGAGCTGCGGATGTCTGACCGTAGCAATGCCGTCGACGAGGTCGGCCCAAAGTTCGTCTTCTGATTCCGGCGGCACTTCCACCAGCGCGCTCAGCATGCCTTCGGCCTCTGCTTCCGCCGGTTCGATCACCTCGGCCGCCTGTAGCTTTGGCGAGAACATGTCGTTGTAGTAATCCGTCTTGCCCGTGATCCGCACGATGCAGCCCTCTGCCGCCGGATCGAGCACCTCAAAAACGGAGGAGTCGCCAAAGGCGTTGGCGCCGAAGCTGCCACCCGCATCGCCCAGCTCGACCTTAAGGAAGGGGTTGCCGTTCTTGGCGGTGCGCGTCTCCTTGCGTTTCAGAATGTAAATACCCCGAAACGGCGCAGCCATTTGCGGGTCAATCGATTTGAGTTCCTGAACGCGTTGGTAATCGGGCATGGCGGCACTTTGTGCCGAGTGAAAGGGAAAGTGAAGGTGAAAGTGCGCGATAAGGTCAACTCAGCTTCTCTGAAAGATCTATACGGCGTGCACAGACCAGCTCTGCTTGTGCGCCCCCAGGGCGCTCAAGCTGGCGCCTCCTATCTCGCGCTTGGGCCGGGGGCAGGTAGAAGAGCTATCTTAATAGCACATGTCCGGTTTCCGGAAATGCTATGACTTTTGCGTGAAGTTGGACTCGTGCAACTCTGTTTCGTAAATGTAGCTATCGGCGCGGGCGATGACTTCTGCCCACTCAATGATACGGTTCGAGGCGTCCATGGTGGTTCGTTGGATGACCAGCACGACTTCGGTTGTCTCGCCCAGCAACGTTTGTTCCGCAGTATTTGCCAGGCGGGCTTTCAGCGATTCGTAAGCGTTGGTCGGATAGATGCCATAGCGCTCACGCAGGCATTGGTAGAGTGAGTCGCCCTTCAAGCCCTCATGCACGATACCAGGGAGCAGGGATGCGGGTAGGAAGTTGCGCATGATGCAGACAGGCTTGTCGTCAATGCTGCGGAGACGTTCCAGATGGATGACGGGCTCTCGGCGGCCGATGCCAAGGTGGTGCTGGATTGCCTTTTCAGGCATTTCCTGTTTCAGACTAAGCACAGTGTTTTGCGAGGTCTTGCCCAGTCTGGTGATGCTTTCCGTCCAGCTCGAAACCCCGCGGCGGCGGTCCAGAATAGCTTCGGTTTTCTGGACTACAGTGCCCCTGCCGCGAACGGATTCGATGATGCCATCCCGGCCCAGTTCGAGAATGGCCCGTTTGATGGTGATGAGACTTGCTCCTAATTGCTTGGCTAGCTCCCCTTGTGTCGGCAGTAGGTCGCCTGGCTTTAGGCCATCTTGGATGAGTTCTATGATCTGTAGGCGAGTTTGCTCGTAGAGCGGGGTCTTCGCTTTTGAATGTGTAGCAGTGTCCATTTAAGAAAGAGCACACTGTAATTTTATGCGCCCTAGCAAGGCATAATGCTTTTTTATAAAAGGTTTGAGCTGGTAGCGCAGCAGCGTTCTTGCTGCGCATCGAGTCTGGCGAGCGCTTAGGGACGTCCTTGCGGTCCGCATTCGACTCGGCCCATGCCGGGACGGACCTGCGCTACCATTCTCATAAGGGTTAAGCCCGTGGCGTCATGGGTGTTTTTTCGCAGAAAAGATAAGACGGCAGAATAATTTACGGCAGAATAATTTTTGCTGGGGGCATACCTGCAAACAACTTGTTTCATGCAGTTAATCGTTCTGACCAAAAGCGAATACTTGTTTCGGTCGTTCGACCCGTAATGTCGGTATCGCCTCGGAACGGTTTCGATTCGGAATCGAAAATGGAAAAATTATTCTCCCGTAAATTATTCTGCTTAAACCAACACGCAGGGTGGATCGTTTTAGATGCCTTGTCCGATGTCTTGCAACTCATCGAAGATTAACCCACAAAAAAGCGCCGGGTCTTTCGAGCCCGGCGCTTTGGTAAAGTGTTGAATCAGGAACTATCCGCGGCGACGGCGAATCAAGAGGGCCATGCCTGCAAGGCCGATTAGTGCCAGAGCGGACGGCTCAGGGACTACCGTGACAGCGACTTCGGAGAATCCAACTCGTGAGGTGTCACTACTACTAGTGATAATCTCAAGGGCAATATACTGTGCTGAGATACCACTTAGATTGAAGGTTTCCAATTCACCCGCAGTTCCCGCAGCACCTCCAGAACCAAAAGAAGTCCATCCCCCGCTACTAAAATCGTAGTCGCGTGATGTACTATTAGTCTTACCAGTAAATGGAGCGACAGTCGGACTGGATGAATAGTAAATATTGTAATCAGTAGCTTGCCGACCCGTGTTTTCAAAAACGTGCCAAACATACAAGCTTTGAAGGCTCACTACTTCTTCTCCGAGGTCAAAAATAGTCCATCCGATTTTACTATTTGTGGGGCCAACTCCAACGCCAAATGCTGTGTTGGAGGAATCGAAGTCACCAGTATCCGCCCTAAGCTGATCTCCGGACTGCCATTCGCCTTGATAAGCTGTGGCTGTAGCTGCAACAGTCCAATCAGCTGGATCACCAGTTCTTTTGCTAAGATCACCGCCTTCAAGACCCCCGTCCACACCAGAACCGTTGATCATATCGTCAATAGTGCCACCGAAGTTCACTTTCTCGTTGTGTCCGAAAACATCAGTAAAGTTAACGACATTCGCTGCGTTGGAAGTTAAAGTAAATCCAGCAAGTGCACTGGTGAAGAATAGAGTTTTGATAGTTATCATAGGATGTATTTCGATAGGTTTGCTTGCTAGAATGCAGTAAAAACCTAAAAAATCAAGTTTTTTTTGGGGGGTGATTTTGTTTTAGTTACTCATAATTATATAGTTATGAGCCTGCTGAGGGAAGGTTGGGCAGGCAAATGTGCTGAATTCAGGGACAGGAGTGTCACGGCTACGACCGCACGGGGAGCGCGCGCAATCGAAGAAGTCCTGCACGGCGGTCTTCGTAGTGGCGTGCTTTCCTGGCTTGAGCTTGTTTTCAAATCCTGAGCACAGCCGAAGGGTCGAAATGCAGCCGCCACATCGAATGGAACGTTGGCTCCGGTTCTGGCGGTGGCTGAAGCACACCGCTACGGTTAACGACCAGGAATTAGACAATCTCTTCCTTAACCGCATCCCAGCGGACCGTCCGCTTCTGGCGGTAGGCTTCCATCGACATCATGAGGACGGTGGTCTCGATGAAAGCTTCGTCCTCGTTGCAGGTGGGTTTTTCGCGGGTGCGCACGCAGTTGAAGAAGTCCTGCATGTGGTCTGGGCGGCGGTGCTCCTTGCCGGGCACGAACAGCTGGCTGGGCTCCGGTTGGGGACGACGTGAGATTTGGTGGGCCTTTTCGTCACCAAAAACTTCGAAGAGGTTGGCGCTTTGCCCGATGCTATTGAAGATGACGCGGCCGTCGCGGCCGATGTATTCGGGAGTTTGGCCGCGGCGGGAGTTCATATTGCCTTCGAAGGTGACGACGCAGTCCTTCTCCTCAAAAACATAGGAACTGGTCCAGGTATCGGGTACCTCGCGGTCGTCTTTCCAGTAGCAATTATGGGCATTGGTCGTGCAGGTGTCGGGGATACCGTAGCGCAGGACTGTCTGCACGTGGTCCATTTCATGGGAGAGCAGGTCCCCGCACTGGCCGGTGCCGTAGGGCCAGTAACAGCGCCAGTGCCAGAAGTGACGGTCGTTAAAATCAATGCTCGGTGCATCGCCCAGCCACTTCTCCCAGTCGAGTAGTTTGATCACTTCACTTGGCTCCAGCTCCGGCTTTATGACGGAGTAGTGGCCATACCAGCGCCAGGGTGGGGCTTCCTTGTCGCCGTTGAAAAAGCGGCCGCAATTGACCAGCGTGACCTCGCCGATCTCGCCAGAAGCGATGAGGTCGCGGGCGACATCGGCTGCTGCGAGCTGGCGACCCTGGTGGCCGAGTTGCATGACGGCTTTGTTGTCCTTCACTGCCTTGCGCATGCGTTTGGCCGAAGCGACCGAGGTGGTCCAACCTTTCTCACAGTAGACGTCCTTGCCCGCTGCGACGCAATCGATGAGCATCTTTTCATGCCAGTGATCCGGGGTGACAATGATCACGGCTTCGATCTCCGGATCGTTGAGCATTTCCTTATAGTCGGTGTAAGCCTTCGCGTCCGGATTGTTGCAGAGTTCGAGACCGCGGTCGGCATGCGGCTTATAAACATCGCAGACGGCCACGACTTTGCAGGACTTCTTACTGCCGGCGGCACGGACGAGATTCATACCGCGCGTGCCGATCCCGATCTGGGCGACTTTGATTGGGTCGCTCTCCGATACGGGCTCAGCGCCCCGCAGAATCGATGGCGCTAGGTTACCAACGAGGGCAGCGGCGGCAGCGGTTTTACCGGTGTTGCCAATAAAGTGGCGGCGGGTGATGGGCGAGATTGGGTTCATAGTAATTAACTAAGTAGATGAAGGTGTGAATGGCGATTAATAATTCGATTTTTAAAGAAAAAATCGTCACATCCCGTCTTCATGTAGTGGCGTGCTTCAGCCGCCACATCGAATCTTGCGTTGCTTACATTCGGAACGCTACCCAGCGATCGAGACGGCGGCTAAAGCACGCCGCTACTGATAGCGGGACTTGTGCTGCGCGGCTTTCCTGTAGTAGTGGCGTGCTTGAGCCGCCACATCGAATCTTGCGTTGTCTGGGTTCGGAGCGCTACCCTGTGGTCGGAACGGCGGCTGCACTTCGGCTAGGCTCAGGCCGGGAAAGCACGCCGCTACGGGTGACCTCGCCACCATGGATAGTCTTCAGCCCTGCGGACGAGCTTTGCTTTTACCGGGTTCTGCGCGATGTATTGCCGTATTTTCGCAAGTTCACTTTCGCTTCGCACCCAACGATCAAACCAGTCGCGTTGCCAAAAGGAACCGCGTCGTCCGAGTGCAAGGTTACAAGTGCGTGCGGTTCGTCCCTTGAAGCGTTTCATCGCTTCGCCGAGCGAGAGTATCGCCCCATCATCGACCGCTACGAAGTGAATGTGGTTGGGCATGATTACCCAGTCGGTGAGCGGCCATCCGGTTTCCAATTTCTCCAAACTGTCGGCTAGTGCACGGCAGCATTCGGAGTGCTTGAATGGAGCGAATCCTTCACCACCATCTAAGTATTTTTCAGCAGTCAGAAAGATCTGTCGCTGTAGTTGTTCAAATTCGGCGTCCTTCGGTTCAACTTCGTCGAGAGAAGTTTGAAGCTCTTTTATCTTCTGTTGCACGGAGCCAGGTAGCGAGCCCGCACAGCGCACAGTGACAAAGTAAGTGCCATTTTCGATCTCCCAATGTGGCAGTCGATTGCGCCAGCGCCTGAGCGTAGTTGGCTCCATGTGGCGAATTGTTCCAAACTCCAGCGGAGTAGCAATGATTTACTTTACGTAGTGGTGTGCTCTTGAGCGGGCGTAGTCCTTCGGCGAAGACCCTTCAGCCACCACATCGAGCCTTGCGTTGCTTGCGTTCGGAGCCGTTGCCCAGCGTTCGGAACGGCGGCTGCACTTCGGCTAGGCTCAGGCCGGGAAAGCACGCCGCTACCGGTTGCGACCGAACTTGCTACCTTGGTTTTTGCGTAGTGGTGTGCTTAAGCCACCACATCGAGCTTTGCGTTGCTTGCGTTCGGAACGTTGTCCAGCGTTCG
>Ga0307981_1004286_pt1 | contig 10108 bp, 4 predicted proteins | sample OrgLakmetagen987_FD_201849 | JGI IMG/M metagenome (GOLD analysis project Ga0307981, IMG submission 201849) | Saline water microbial communities from Organic Lake, Antarctica - #987 | ecosystem: Environmental > Aquatic > Non-marine Saline and Alkaline > Saline | place: Antarctica: Organic Lake... | reverse complement strand
TTGATGAAGAGAATTCTTTCTTTGTATGTGATCTTGTTGTGATATATGATATATATATATATATATAGACGCTGCTGGTTCCCAACTAACTGAAACTGCAAATAGAAATAAGTCGTGGGGACAATTTCAATAATTCAAGCCTTCTTCTTTGTTGTGATCAGTAATTCAGTGAGAAACGAGATGATGGCACACTTCTTCTTTCTCCTCTGTAGGTTGGTTCTGTTGTGTTTGTATTATCCGTCGTGTCAACAACGTCAAACGTCAGTACTTGTGAAAAATCGAAAGACGAAGAAGTGTTCAGGTCATGATGGTGGTTGGTATCGCTAGATCGGTGGTTGCCTGCCCAACAACACCAATAACAAACATGACGCTATTAAAAAGCCCTTTTTTATAAAAAGTCGTACTACCACTGTGATAAAATGTGAAATGGGTGAAAATGGCACTCTTTCTTCTTGGATCAGATAGACTATTGCTACATTGGTACTGGAAGTCCAGAAGAAGTTATATATTATCATTATGTTAGACTATTTGTGGCATAATGATCAATGATGGAAGGATGATTCTAAAGAGCGCTGATGGGAAACAATCACGGCCGCGTGATGATAATATTTTCATTTACGATGTGATTGCAAATTACCAAACGTGTTAGCAAGAGAAAGCCGTTAAATAACAACGGTTTCATTCAACGCCTCTTTCTGATTTGTGAGTTGTGAGGATGTTTCAAGAATTGTACGACAAGAAACAAGAAGGGACAACCTCGCCACTCGACAACAACTCGAACTGATATATATAAATAGGATAATAATACCTTTACTATGCCTATGATTCAATGGAATCATCTAAAGTTTATTCAATATCCGATTTTTACCTGGGCAAATTGATTGGAGAGGGCATCTTTGGGAAAGTATATCATGCCAAACCCAAACGACAACAAATATTATTATCATCATCACCAGCAAGTGCTAATACAAATGCAAATGCTAATACGAATGCGAATGCTAATGCAATGCACGTATACCCCTTGGCCCTGCCAGAGAATGTTGCCATTAAGGCCATGGACAAGCATGAAATAATGAAACGAGGTAAATCAAAGATGGTCCTAAAGGAACGTGGTTTATTGACGAAGCTAAGTCAGCTTGGATCAAGGCATACCATTCAACTATTCATGTCTTTCGTTGATTCTCAGAATCTCTATCTGGTTCAGGAAATTTGCAGGTTTGGTACGCTCGCTATGATACGACACGACCAAAGACTATCTCCAGACAATATTAGATCGTATTCGGCACAGATACAGACAGGGATACAGTTTATGCATCTTCATTCTATAATACACTGCGATTTGAAACCAGAAAACATCATGATTGCTGATAATTGCATTATCAAGATTATTGATTTTGGTTGTGCTGTTGATTTGCAGAATGAATTTGATGCAAAAGAAATTGAGTTTGCAGGTACAGCTGATTATGTTTCCCCAGAAGTGGTCATTGGCGGTAAATCTGATAAAGTGTATGAAAGTGATGTGCCCGAAGATGGGAATAGTAGTTCACTGCCTCATTATTCATCTGAATATGCTCCGGCAATTGATTTGTGGGCGTTTGGATGTATCATTTACTTCCTCTTTTGCGGCGAGTCTCCTTTTCATGACATGTCTGAACACTTGACACTAAATCGAATCATTAAATACGCGCAACAGGATTGGATTCTGCGAGAGAAGGAGGGGTTAATCAAGTCGTTTTTTAACAATGGTGCACTGATGCGAACGGTAATTGACCTAGTGGAGAAGCTCCTCATGCCGCATCCTAAAGATAGATTAGGAATGGACAGTGCTGGTCATGATTCAATAATGGCACATCATTTCTTTCAGGGGTATAATTGGTCTTGTGATCATACATCAGCCATATCAGAATCAGAGAGGCCCCAATCACGAATAAAAGCAGCTACGAAAAAAGAGCTTATGCAGGATGGTTTGTCTTTGCCATTTGATTTCTTCACATAGCTACTCTACTCTACACTATACCACCCACTACATAATATTATAAGGAAGTCCATGATGGCCTGTAAGTGCCCCGTATCATGGATGAAAATCCATCATACGGTATTTCTTATTAGTATCATTATCTATTGCACGTTTTAATATCGGGATTTGTTGCGAAGTAAGGTGCATGCGGTATCAATGAACGGTGAAGTTATTGGACGGCACAAAACAGAGTTGTTGAACAGATAGCATTGGACTGTGATGAGGTAGCATTGATTTGTAGCATATCTTGAAGAAAAGCGTAGACGTGACCTCCTGATAGACAGGCAGGGGTCTTTTTTTCAGCAATACATACGATTGAAATTGAGGTTTCCCTTCAGCACATGTATCAACATCGGCTCATGGAAGTTTTGTATCGTACATCATCATACTAGTCAGTAATCAGGCTTCATATTTGCGAGGATAGTTCAATCGACAGCAGTATATAGCCAACAGAGGAAGAAAGGTGCGGAATCGGCTCATGGAAGTATTGTATCGTACATCAGAATGGTAATCAGTAATCAGGCTTCATATTTGCGAAGATAGTTCAATCGTCAGAAGTATAGTTAACAGAGGAAGGAAGGCTCGGAATCGGCTCTTGGAAGTATCGTATCGTACATCAGGATGGTGATCAGTAATCATTAATCAGTAATCAGACTTCATATTTGCTCAATCGTGAGAAGTAGCTAAGAGATGAAGGAAGTTTCGGAATCGGCTCATGGAAGTATTGCATCGTACATCAGGATGGTAATCATTAATCAGATATGCGGAAATAGATCAATCGTCAGAAGTAGCTAAAAGATGAAGGAAGGAATGAAGGAGTGAAAGTATGAGGCAATGGAGAATGTTATGAGTGAGAACAGGTATGTTAGAAGTGCTATGAGAAGACAGCTGACTTCTCAGCTCCAGTTCTGACACCTCTTGACGGTTGTGTTCCCATTCAACAGATGTTATATTACCGTTATTGATATGGTTTGAGTACCATAGTCTTGGAATGTTCTCATCATCTTCAACAAAATCTAAAATCTGTGACCTGTTGTGACAGGAACAAACACGTGTTTACAGTTATATGTTACTCCGGTGCGTGCCTGCGTGCCCCCACTGTTGTTCTCGTCTTCTATTCAACTTGCTGATAGCAAATAGATAATAAACTTAGTGAGCGCTTCACTACTTTACATCCTACTTTAGTAATTAGTGACACTATGTCCAGAAGATCATAACTCATAGCCATAGAAAAGCATTAAGTATCATCAAAAGCAGGAGTAACAGTTGCTAAAGTGCTATCTACAGTAATATCACTTGTTGTTTCAACAAATCTCTTTCGTAAACAGTCACAGTCATGAAAAGCCTAGACAATTACCTATCACGGATCGGTCTCTTATCATCATCACAAGAACTAAAAGGCAACATCGACCGTGCCACTCTGGCACTCGTCATGGAGGGCCAATCGCGTTCCATTGCATTTGAAAACTTCGATGTTGTCATGAATAAAACAATTTCGATGACTCAATATGATGTAGAGAAGAAACTAGTCGATGACTTGAGAGGAGGCTATTGTTGGGAGCAGAATACACTGTTGCAGATGGCCTTGGAAGAGATGGGATATGCGGTCACGCCACTGATGTGTCGTGTGAGATGGGGAAAACCAGATGATAGCAAAGAGCCCAATATGGCATTCACTCATTTTGCCCTTAAGGTTACGACTGGAAGCGGTTCTTCTTTCCTTGTGGATGTGGGATTCGCAGGCACAAATAGTATGGAACCTATAGGCATTGACATTGGCCAGGTACCACAAGAACTGCCAGAAGGTCGTTTTCGTGTGGCACCCTCAAAGCATAAGGATTTTTATGTCCTAGAATTATTTGCGAAGAGCGAATGGCGACCTTTATATGAGTGGCGTGACGAAAAGGCCCCGTTGGTCGATCAAGAATGTTCCAATTGGTTCTCTTGCACATATCCCAAGGCACGATTTACAACACAGTTGTTCACATGCCGTATAATTGGGAATGAGCGACATCATATTCTCAATGATGAATATGTGATCCGCAAGGGCCATGGAATGGAGAAGCAGATTACGATGGAGCGAATTACAGACAAATCTCGATTACTCTACTTGATCAATACAGTCTTCGGTGTTAAGCTTGTCACGACAGATGGTATTGACCGTTTTTTACCTTCATAACTAATGAAATTGCTGTGCAGCATTTTCAAATCAATAGAACAGTATCGGCTCCAGTTTTTAATTCATGTTTAGAGAGGATTACTTCACTTTATTACTACTCCAGTTCTGTCCTCGATAATATAAGATGATGAAATCTCCAGTTTTCAATTCATGTTCAGAGAGCGTTACTTCACTTTATTAATACTCCAGTTCTGTCCTCGATACTGTAAGGTGATGAAATCAGAGGATACAAAAATCAAGCCTTTTCTTTTTTAGTAATTTCTCAAATGACTCGAATATTTCTTCAGAAATCGTAAACTTCCAAAATTGTTTTGCATCTTAATGATGATTCTGTGCTGATTCTGTGGGATGCAAGCGACAAGCACAACTGTGAGAATCACGCACACAAACAGTAAAATCTTTTTCAAGAACAACTATTCAGATGAGCAAGCGATATGAACTCAGATTGCAGTTAAAAAGTCTTTTCAACCCACAGTGGGTCCTTATGGATAAACCTTCGGATGAAAAATATGCGAATAGACGCACAAATCATCATAGTTCATAATAGCTGCTCGACCAAAAACGATAGTAAATGTTGTAAAGGAATACAATGCTTTCGCTCGAAGTACCTGCAGTATTGTTATTGTGTTTCTCACCTAAAATCCACTAAAACTGATATTGACAAATTGCTGCTTTGCCTGTTGCTCCAATTGCTTAGATTCATCAAGGTTCCATAATGAAATCGGAGGAATGAAGCAGGTGTAGATGTGCTTGCTAGTACTATTACATAGTGCTATAGTGGAGGGATCAACAGCTTCGCAAAAGTAGAGGGTAAATTATGGCCGACTTTGTGGTTGGGTGTGGGAAAACGAACATTGATGCATTGTATTTTGTGCTATAGCGTAGCGTTTCACTCTATCTTCATTGTACACAACATGGTGAAATGGTATTCACCAAAGATATAGTGATCATTGCTGATGTATTGAACTGGCATGTTGTTCACGTGTTTGTCGAACGGGTGGTTCGCCGGTACTTTTCACTGGTTATGAGTTGTGACCTAAATCTAAAGTAGAGAAGAGTGCAAATCAAAAACTGTCATTTAACCTTTTGGTGGAGCTCAAATAGCAGTCACCACAAATGAAAGTAACAACTTTATATCAAAGTAGCGTACTGTTGTGATCTTGATTCATTTTGAATCAGATGCCAACTTCATCCATATGCGGTGATTACTTTTAAAAGAGGGACAAGAAGAAAAATCTGACGTGGATAAGCGATAGCAAAAGTGGTTGGAGCAATAAAGTTGGATCAATGAAATGATGGATTGGAGTACATTATTGTTAAGATGCTAGTTGATGATCGATTCCGATTTCAAAAGCCCCGAATCTTCATTATAGTCCATAAGACTATCCATGCATTCAATGTCGGTCACTTTCTTCACCACAGGCCCAATTCTTGCGATATTCTCATCAATAAGAGAAATAAAGGCATGGGTATTACAGCGTTCCCCATCCTGGATCAATTCCTCGCTTTCTGTCTAAACTAAGACTCTTACATTGCATCCATGGTCTTCTTCTGGAATATAAAGTTAATTAGTAACTTACCTGGTATCTCTGTTCCTTTTGGCTTAAAATGCTCGTTGAGCAAATTTCCAATGCAGTCGTTTCCACTCGTTATTTTTGGGAGGGTACTACAGTTTGCAGTAAAAAGTGTGAACAGATAACAATTATGAGAACTTCAAAGAAATAGGCATAAATGCATGCAAGTTTTCGTAATAGAAGTATATTAATTAGAAATAGGTTGGTTTAGCATCTCTTCACTGCCGACTAGTATAGTGAGTGTATTTGTTTGGGTCTTGACGTACTGAAGTTGGTGCACTGGATGATACTCGATGGATGATGCTATGCCCGCTTACCGTCATTCGAATGCCAAGCTTTAAATGGATGAGATGCGTGGATAATAAGACCACATACGTTGGAATATCACTTGACTCATCGTTGCCGAAGCAGCCTCAGCGCGGTACTGATCGAGACAAGCATGAAGCACAGAGAAGGGGAGAGAACAGTGAAGCATCTCAATGCATAGCTTCAATATTGATGGATGGCAAATATGCAAAATGACATGTAAAGTTTAGAACTGCACTTTTGCCACTACATAAAACCATACCCAAGATTCATCATGCTCCCGAGTGCTTCATTCACCCTGCCATCTATTGTCAAGCCCTTGAAATTTGTGGATAATGAACATCATTATTGTAGACTTGAGTTGATAATATCAGGGCAGAATATGTGTCAAAGAATTTAATAGATACGTGCAGTCCAATTATTATATACGTTTTAACAAATATACGCAGTAAACACTCCAAGCCGCTCCCAATCAATCATCATTGTCTCAAGGAGAGTAAAATACAAATATCCTGACCTTCCAATCTTTCATGAAGCTTAGTACCTATATCCATGAGAAAGAGGAGGAGGTCCCTGATGCTGCAATCCCTGTCCCTGTCCATAAACCACAAGCGAGCCATGCTGCTGCTGGTGTTGCTGCTGATCGTTATGATAAGTCCTCATGACTTGCTTCTTGGGCCTTTCCCCATTCCTTTTCAAATCTTGCAAGGAAACATTTTCCTTGCCTTCCCATGAATTCGTCTGAGTAGGAGTGTAAGAATGAAAAACTGATTGAGAAATGTCATCTAGGTTGACAAGATTATGCATTGCTTTGTCAACCTCTGTCACTTCAGTAGGACTGACAAGAGGAGGAGTCATGGTCGATTCGGATGTGTCGACGAATAGGGTCTGCATGGAGGGAAGCACTTGTTGTTGACGTTGTTGTTGTTGTACTGATGAGAACACGGGTTCTGGCGCATTCGTTTGGGGTGCATAATTATCAGAGATGGAGACAGATCCAGGTTGGTTATCATATGCATCCATGATCGAACTCCAAATGGCATCATAAGTTGGAGAAACAGTGCTGGGGTTGAATGCATCCACCTGCTCCACAGAGGGCATGAATGCATCATGATTCAAAATTGGAGCAGGATGATTCGAAAGCAAATCCTGAGGGCCATCCAATGTAGAAAAATCTGAAATAAGATCTTGGATGGGAGATGCGAGAGTATTAACAGGACTGTTTCCTGGACTTGTGGAAGGTTCTACAATGTTCCTTGAAGAGTCTCTGGGGTTAGGTCCAGGTCCAGCAGTGGCATTCATCTGTCTTCTGGTTTCCATGATATGAACGCTTCTAGCCCAAGTCATTTCATCTTGCATCGTCCTACGTTCACCAGCAACGGGCGAGGGTGCAATGCTCCTGTTGCTGGAGTATGATGGGTATGCGAAAGCAGCCCTAGAAGAGGTGGAAGCATTTGAATATTGTGGAGAAAGATTCTGGATGTCCATTTGACCACGTGAACGTAGAGAATTTCCAAGCTGATAGATTCTGGGCAAGGAATCAAATGGAACATTATCAATGAGCAACTCAAACTGTTTGCCGTGTGATCTATGAGTTTTTTGAACAGGGGTAGCAGCATACGCCACCAGAGTAAACATTCTCCCTCCAGCAGACCATACAAAGCTAAACTTTCCTTCAGCCCTCTTGCCTTGGGAATAATGGATTTCTTCATGATCTTGGATGATGAGTCGTTTGCCGGATGCGATGCTCCATGAAAATGTTATTTCGTGCTCGCAGCCACGGCAGTCAACTCCCGTTGCTCCACGGTTCAATTCCGAATCATTCGTCGTTCCAAATCTCCAGCGAACACGGCGTTTCGTCAATGAGACAGTCTTACCAGAGGATGCTTTGCAGCAGTCAACTTGGTAGAGAATGCTTTTTGTTTGTTCTTGGTTAGAGGCAGAGGCAGCTGTCATGCTGGACATCATGGAAGAGTTTGGTGGCATTGTTTGGTGCTGGTTACAGTATAGTCAGCTGCTGTTAGCGATGGGATTGTAGGAGAGTCTGATTGCTTCTTGCTGCTGGCTGGTAATGATGGTAATGATTCAATTCAAATTCGATTCGATTCGATTCAAATTTGCAATAATTCAATTCGACGGTTGATGATATGAGATTATGAAGTATGAAAAAGCAGGCGGCGTGATCGATTGGATTCGACTCAGACGTTTGAGGGTTGTCTGATTGTTTTTATGTTTTGTAAGAACGGTTCGTTTGTAAGATTAAATATTTTAGCTATTTCAATAGTAGGAGTTGCTTCTTTCTCTTAAAAATCCTTCTGGTTCCCAGATAGAACAAGACTGCTTTCCCACATAAATTGACTATTTGAATTATTTAGCTCATGCTTTTGTCGGAGTTGCTTCGCTGCTACTTATTATTTACCATTTTTACCATGGGGCAATGGGATTCGCATTTGCGATCACTTCCAGTCATGACGGCTCTCATGACTGAGATTACTGTGATACAGATCTTTAGTATGGTAGTGATTGTTCTCCAGGAATCATCTCACCACCCTTTCTACTGTATCTACACGGTACATGGAACACGGTACAAGGAACACGGTACGAACACACGAGTGAGTTCTCTCTCTACGACGTACAACACCAGTCTACAGTCTACAGCTACACGCACTAGTAGCTAGGTAGTAGCTACCTACCTACAATAGTGGCCTTTAAGTAATACTTTTTCAAAACAATTCCAACCCCTTTATAATATTTGAAAGAGACATAATATTTCGAATTTTGTGCAGTACGGCAACAAGCCACTGAATGCAATGCTGTAGTATGCTCTCAACTGCTGTGTAATCTAACGTACACATTCATAAGGTCTTCAGCATACACACACACATCATCGTATCAATAATTGATTGATTGCTGGTTACGTATTTTAGATAAAGGAATGTGTAGGTACGTCAACTATTATTATCTTACTTCTTGACAGCCTTGACAATGTACATTGGATCAGATCGTCCAGGGTTGGGAGAAATATCGTTGCAAGAAGGAGGCTCAAAGAGTCCAGAATAATGAAAGAATGAACCGGCAATGAACACATGTTCCAGATCGTTTGTTCTGAGCCAAAGATTCCACGCCTTCGTGGGAAAACATCTGTTGCTGATCGATAAGATACCCGTTCCACCAGGTTTCAATACCCTTCCAATTTCAGCAAAGACTTCCTTCGGCTTTGTGAGGTAGTCCACACTGACTACGCAAGTAATCTTATCAAATGAATTATCCTCGTAAGGAAACGTAGGATCCTTATTCAAATCCTTGACATCGTAGGAAGACAAAATCTTATTCTGACTCAATTCGTATTCATTCATGCCAAGCCCGACAACATTTCCTCCTTTCCAATCTTTGGGATAGTGACTGATCCAAGATGAACAAATATCCAAGACATCATCTCCATCCTTTAACTCGGTAGAATAGTGTTCTGTCAATGCTTGGATGGCAGCGTCATCGATATGTGTCACAAGTCTTGGACTATCATAAAATATTCCATCGTCACTGCTGTCCTGTCGAGAAAGATCTTGCTCAGTGTACGGCCATTCTGGAGGAAACTTGGGATTTGCAAGGACTTTCTCTGCCATTCTTTGTTCATGGAGGACGGTCGAAGTTTGGCCAATGGATCTACTAAATGCTGCAGATTTAGCGCTGAAGCCATGGCAGAGGATGTTGCATAGGAGGGCAGATGCTGCAATTAACTTCATTGCTGTGGGTTGATTCATGTGTTATAATATTCTAGCTAGAACAATGATTGTGATGTTTCTGCCGGTCGTTGTACAACCAAGTACAACATCCACTGGGCACTGGGTGGGGTATGTATGATCTGGTATGATGATGGGTGATGTGAAGCTCGAGTAGTGACGTGTCACCCCTCTGCTAGGGGATAGCATGGCTTTCTATGCGTCATAATAAGCCTAAAATCATAGCTAAATATTTCGGACAAGGCCGAAAATTGTTGCTAAGCCATACTACCCCTCCAACTCTTGCACCAGT
>Ga0307981_1004285_pt1 | contig 10110 bp, 12 predicted proteins | sample OrgLakmetagen987_FD_201849 | JGI IMG/M metagenome (GOLD analysis project Ga0307981, IMG submission 201849) | Saline water microbial communities from Organic Lake, Antarctica - #987 | ecosystem: Environmental > Aquatic > Non-marine Saline and Alkaline > Saline | place: Antarctica: Organic Lake... | reverse complement strand
AGGATCGTGTCGTCCCGCCAGATCTCCAAAAACCACCGTCGGCCGGGTGGCCTTCGGTGCGCGTTCTACGTAACGCATCCACAACGGTTCTTCGGTACCCGACTTCCCAAACGGTTCCGAGGTTCCCGCGTCCGAATGATCGGTTACGAGGATGTCCACCGGTTCCGTTTTAAAGAGGGGTCGCAGGCGACCGTTGAAGCGTGTCCCATCCGTGCGGGGGCGGTGGACGGTGCGGAGCGAGACGGTTCATGAGGGACCGGCGTGTGTCGATCTCCCAAGCAAACTCGAACGAATCCCAAGCGGTAGTCATGAGCGCGAGCCCGCAATTGACGGTACCCACTCGGGCGGAACGAACGACTGGTGTCAAAATGGGTCTATGCGGTTGCATGACAACATCATGCGCGACGTGACGTTGATAAACGTAAGATAAATAAAGGATCGTTAGTCTGTTAAGGCGCACGTCCAAGATTTAAGAACGGGTTTGACGCAAAAAAAGTTTGGAGCGGAGTGAGATTTCCGGCCACTCCGCAAAACCGGACGACAGGTTCCACCTCGTCAATTATTCTGCCTCTGCGAGAGCCGCCGCGATTGCCGCCGCCTTGGACATGCCGGCTTCCAGCTTCGAAGTTGCCGCCGCTGCGGCCGCCCTCGCCACGGTCTTGGTCTTGGACTTGAACGGGCACGTAGCATGGGATCCGGCGTGTAGAGTACGCGACAGGCAGTAGGAGCAGGTCGACGTGCCAACTGGAAGTCGAGTCTGGATGCTTCGCAGCACCTTACTCGTGTAAGTGGTGCGTGCCTTCACCAACTTTGGTGGGGTCCAGCCCTCGTGCCGAGCGTCGCGAAGGAAGACGTAGGTTCGCAGGATGAAAGGGAAACGCCCCCTGGCCATAGCGCGAAGGTTGATCAACGCGCGTGTGTAGAACGCCATTAATCTGCACCAGGTCCCAGCCGTGCTTGCTGACACCCTGGACGAAGTTCAGGAGTAGCTCGTGGTACAGCTGCACCATCCACCGACTCGAGAAAGGGAGGCGTCCACTGACAAGGTACTCTCGCGCTCAAACAAGATCTCCTCTTCTTCCGCGCGTTCGTCGTCGCCGAATCCGAGCTCGACCTGGGGACTCGTTTTCGCCAGTTCCGCCGCATACGCCAGATTCGCCACCCGCCGGGCCTTCCTCGTTCCGAGGTACTCAACGGCCGACAACAGCGTGCCCTGTTTCCCATCAGGCTCACCGCCCGCGCGCGAAGGTGGGAGACTCTGATATGGCCCCGGTGGAGCGCGCTTGGACGGGTTAGACCTGAGTGTCCAGTGCGGTCCAGGCATACATCTCTGGCACAAACCAGGTCCGGTACAGACGCGGCCACGTACGCGGTTGACGGTTCCCTTATAGGGGGTGTAGACGACGCGGCAGTGACGGTCCTCGAGAACCAGAATTGTCGCTTCCGCGTCCTCAGGGTCACCTCCATAGTCCGAAACCTCCTCGTCGTCGCCAATCGAGTCAGCGTCGATCACCTCCACGTCGTCGTCCGACTCATGCTCACGCTCCTCGTGCTCCTTGCAGATCAAACAAACTCGCGGCGTGGTCCTGCCGCCAGCCGGACTGTCCTCAAAAGTAACAGGTGCCATGCTCGTAGTTAACTTGCGTTGAATGCTTTATAGTAACCCCCCTAACAGAAATAAGAAAAGTTTATTCTAGCAAAAAGTCACGAGCAAAAGCACCTGAATTCCAACAGAATGAGAGGAAAGGACGTGCCTCCGCTTCCATCTCTTGTCTGCTAACCAAGGACAACGCATCAGAGAATCCCGGCGGAATCTGGAAGGACGATCCAGGGAGTGGTTGTGGGCCCGACCGACGCTGGAGAGGAGGGACTGCTGTCCCGGGCGTTGGAGGGACGGAGGAGGCCGAAGACAGGCTGTCGCGGTGCCACGTCAGGCTTCCCTCTTCAATTAAAGGTTGAAGATGAAAGCTTACAGGTCAGAGTCAGAGGTCATGATGTACGTACTGTAGATTAGGTACAGTAGACCTAGACAGCGTTCCCGCGCAGATGGCAAATAATGGCCACGTTGCTTTTTCGTTAATCGAACCTCCCGTTTCCCCTTGCTTCGCTTTTCGCCATAAAAAGCATTCACAAACATTCTCCTACAGTGAACTGCCCACGACACTTTAATCACCCACCAATATCCATCATCTCAAGTACCACTAAGACCTACCAAGGATGCCCCACTACATTGACGAAGTCAACACTCGAGCTGTGGAGCTCATGCATGCGGGACGTAATGAGGAAGCTGCAACAGAACTCACGTTCGCGTTGCATTACCTCAATAGTTCTCCTTCGAGCGATACGATTCTTGCTTCGGGGGGAGAGTCCGGTTGTAAGGGGATGCCCACCACGGCAGCTCTCTCACTGCTTCCACCTACACCAACCGAGACTACTCCTTCAATATCGACTAAGGAGCTTGCACCTCTGAACTCACCAAGACCTTTAACAACAATAAGTACAGCTACAGGCGACTCCTCCTTGGACGAGAATGCAGATACGAACGCGCAACCATGCCATGTGCTTTATGACTGTGCCTTTCTCGTGCGAGCCACAGACGAACTCTTGGTTACCGAGTATCGTACCCATGGCTCGGCAGTCCTTCTCTACAACACGGCAATGGCTTATCAACGATGGGGCATTCAATCCGGCAAGGCATCTCCTCTCTTTAACGCTGTCAAGCTTTATGGAATGATATTTACCGTGACGGGGCCCCACGCGATCTGCCTCTATCCATGCTTGACAATCTTGCTTTTGGCCTTGTGCAACAATCTTACCCAACTGCACTTGGAACTCATGCAACAGGGACACATGCGAGCCGCTCGTGATATCCTTCGTGACTTCCTCGCGCAAACGCCAAAGGAGCGATTGTCACTGTCTGATTTTACCTTCTTTAATCTCTCTTTGTACTGCCTGGAACGAGAAGACTTTCGATACCCACCGGCGGCGTAAAAAGACGACGCTGAATAACAACAGCGGAAAAGACAACGACAAACTTCATACTCTCTTCTCTTGTATTCCCTTTTTTCACCAACAACAGTCGTGGGGCACTGGCTACTACTTTGGGACAGCCCCTCGACTTTACAGGGTCGCAGCAACCGCAAGCATACAGCTCGTGCGACTCTTGGTTTTTTTGTATTCTTGAGCAGTAACTCTTTCAACTGGGTAGGTTACATAATGATCTCTGCAGATACTGTATCTTAGGTACTATGTATTACTGTAGACTAATACCGTACCAGGTACGCATCATTTGTGCGACCAGATCGGCGGATGACAAGCAACTTTCTTTCCAACGCGAACCTACCTTGAGCATAAGTACAATCATAGGTATGACGGCAGCCTTGAGGCAGGCTTGAGGCGGCAGGAGGCGGAGGCAGGACTACACTAAAATGGTCGTCATACATACATATGTACGACCTGGTACGACAGCTACAGTAATACTGTAATTCTCAATTCTCTCAGCTTCTGAAGTTTTTTCTGGCAGGAATTGTTTGTACGTCTACGTCTTAGACTACGGTAGGAGTCGATCCCTAGAAAAGACATAATGCAAATCGGAGGCAAGGGGGTTCGCTTCAGATACCTGAGACTTGTGTCGCGTCAGAGCAAAAAAAAACAAAACATCATCTTCTTCCCATCATCCATCGACGCGCTTCCTTTTCCACACCAAACCAACCAAACGGACTTTCAAGATTAGTGTTTCGTGGCCTAAAAAAGAAAAAAGAAATTGTATACATATCACCCAGAGTTTCAAGAATAGCGTTGCTCCCGCGCAATATGAACCTTTTTTTTGGGGACAGTGGGTGAGTGGTGGGTACGCATGGGCAACACGCCAGGGCTGCGCGGGTCCAGCAAGAAAAAGGGGCAGAGCTCACGGGGAATAGGCAGTAAGGGTTCAGAGCATTCGACTTTTCTAAAAACAACGTAAGCTTGTTCCGATCGATTGATCCTACTGTACATCGTCCATGGAAGTTGTCCCAAGGCATCGAACATCGACAACAAACCAAGCTCGTATCTCACCGATGATGACTACTTAGACTATCATAGTCTAGTCTATGAGGCTAACTTTTAGCATGTCAACGCCTACGGGGGATGGACGGACTGATCGTCAACTAACTACAGTACTAACCGAATAGTACGCACGCGGCGAATAGAGAAGTGCGCACTTTCTGAAAAAGACATCCGTACTTTTAAGTAATATGGCATAATAGTACTACTATGACGCATAAACGGGCAACATTTCTTTGTCAGCAGAGATCGTCACGATTTTCCTCTGACGCGACCCAAAAATGATCTTGATTTGAGGAATGCTGACGCATGTTTGACGCAGTGGAAGCCAACCTGAAAATTCGTTAAGTAAGACGCAACAAAGCTTTTATTCAATGTCCCCAAAAGACAAAACGAGCAGACGGAATGGCCAGCTGCTGCCGATCAGAAAACAGAAAACGACTCACCCCACACTATCGCAAACTTAATCTCGGTTTTCGCACCCTTGTGACCATTGGCGGCGTATCGGAGCCTGTTCATGTCGTCCAAGCAACTAGGTAGCTTGGGTGGAGAGCGAAAGAGTTCGTCGGACAATGAGATGGTCGAGCCAGACGAGGGAGAGGGGGATAGCGTCCGAGGCGAAGCGCAAAACGTAGCGGCAGCACAAGGAGATGAGAACGTCGAGCAAGAAAATGTTGAACGAACTCAGCGGAAGCGCGAGATGAACGTCATCCATAGTCGACGTAAACGAGAGCGGCAAAAGATTGAGATTGAAGTGCTAAGAGCGCGGTCTTTGGAGCTTAGTGGCTCAAATTTACGCCTTTTTCACAATAACAAACGCCTCGAAGACCTCAACAAGCAAGCCGAAGACGTAGTAGACCGCTATTTGAAGGACCCCCCTCCGTCGCCACCACTGGAAGAAACTAAAGACGATGCTTCCGTGTTTTCGCAGTCAACGCGAGGTAACGCTAGTGCAACGGTTAGGCCATCGCTACCTTCACCGAATCCGTTCCATTCCGTTGGAGCACCTCCACCAGCGCTGCACGCTGCTGCTACCGGACTACCGCAACCTGCAACGTCGGGCTTGACGACAGATTCCTTGTTTTCAGCCGGGCGTCTCCTTCAGCAGCTATCGTCGTCGTTGATGTCTAGTCTTCCCGCCAGTAATATGTCGGCGCGCGATGCTCTTACTTTGCACGGTCTCTTGCAACGAGAGCAACAGGGCGCGATGGCACGCCAAAACGACTTCCTCATGCAGCAACAGCAGCAGCAGAGTTCTCAGGTGCACATGACCATGCTCCAAGGAGCCATGGGGCGCTTTCCACAACAGTTACCAGTACAATCATCAATGGCAGCCCTATTGCAGCTTCAACAACAACAGCAGCAGCAGCAAACAACTCCTGCCAGTATCAGCCCCGCTCTCTTTCAGCAACATGTAGCAGTGGCAGCTGCCATGGGGCTTTTTGCGGCTTGGTTTCCGAGCAACCCGACAGACTCTGCAGCCGGACAGAGAACTGGCACTACTACCACTGACGTGAGCACTTCGGATATTTCAATCGGCGATTCGCCCAACAGAACAAATAAGAAGAGAAAGACGACGTAGATATGTACATACCACATACCTGCTGTATCGTAATCCACAATGTAGGAGTGCATATATAATAACGCATTAGATTCCGCTAGCGGTCGAAAGCCCCGGTTTATCCCCTTAACATACACCTGCTGAAGTCACCACACGAGAGTGGTCGCCTAATTCCACAACCACGCGAAGAGACGAAAGACTGTATATGATGTGCCCAGCCCAGCCTGCAAGCATGCATGCATTGGGAGAGGGCAACGAAACATTCACCGTGATCAGTCTCTGTTCGAGTGTTCGGGGATAGCTGGAGGTACATTAGGCGATCCACCAAGACCAATCCTCCATGGTGCGTTCAATGATAGGGGCGAAAGAAGATGGATCCAGGCTCTCGTTGTCGCTTGGGCTACCCGGACACTACTGGTAGTGATACTGATACAACACGCTGTCGATTGACTGGTATCTGGCCTCTTGCGTCATGGTGAAGAGTGCATGAAGTGTTATGGTTACCAGAACCGCTGCGCCAAAATGGACACAGTGCAAACACGATCGACGTTCGTGTGCTCACAAATAATGGCACCACCAACCCAAGAGCGAGCATTGTCCATGGACCGACCATGGGCGAAGAATGCCATGCGACTCGCAAAAGGGAATAGCGACTTCTCGTATGGAAAGACGGGCGTGGAGCCAGCAGTAGAAAGCGTTATTGCCCCCATGAGCGCTGCGACGAGACGAACATTCGGCTACACACTACACTACTTGTAAACACCACTTGTCATGCTGTAATCACTCGAGACACCTCTTTCATTTAGAGTACATGGACTGAACTACCATTTGGACACGCGCACAAAAGACCACCAGCAACAATTACAACAACAGCGACACGCATACATTCAAATTATGACGTGCCTGGCGGACTCGGCGGCTTGATGCGCAACCCCTCTTCCATTTCGTACAATCCCAAGGCACGGCATCCATCCGCCCAGTACTGTTTACCTCCGCTAGCATTGTCTCGTTGTTGCCGCAATACTCGGATATCGATTTTGAGTGCATCGGGAATGTTTTGGCAGGCTTCACAAAGATGACTGGCCGCCATGTTTTGGGCCGCCTGGTAAATGCCCGCCAGTTTGGCGGGATAATAAACGGCGCCACGGCCGCGCGCCCGAATCGGAAACCCCGCACAGTGACGGCACCGAATGCCCACTTGACCCGCCACGACGCGTTTTTTGCGGCCTTGCGTGTTGCATTCCACGTCTTCCGGGCCAGCTTGGAACAGTTCGAGTTGTTGACGCACCAATATTTGGTATTCCGAGAGCTGTTCGACATCGCACGCCATGGCGAGATTGATACCCGCCACGCGAGGCGGTCCGCTCCAGTGTGGTGGTGGATGATGGGCGTGTGGGTGTGGACCTCTGAAATTTGCATACGGGTGTGGTGGAAAAAACATGGGCATGCCGCCGCCGCTGCTGCCACCAGGACTACTACCCGGCATCATCATCATCATCATCATGGGATGCGGGTAAAATGGTGGCATGCCGCCTGTCATTGGCTGCTGTTGGGGCGTCGGTGCCGTCCCGGTGTTGTTGTCGGTCGTACTAGTCGGACTCGCGGGTGTACCTGCTGCACTCGTTGTCGCTTCTCTTTTGGACGGTGAGGAGGCATCCGTCGCGGATTCGTCTGGTGTCTTTTCCTTGTTATCGTCCGACTCGCCCGGTCCGTTCTTGGGTGCTGGTGACTGCATCTGCATCTGCTGCTGTTGCATCATTTGCATGGGATTGTACATGCCAAACGGAGGAAAGGGTGGTCGCCCTCCGCCCATAAACATGGCAGGATGCGCATACTGTGGCGAGGGATAGTAGCCAGGCTGTCCTCCCCAAAAGCCAGGCATGGGACGACCATATGGTGGCGGTTGCTGTTGTTGTTGCTGCTGCGTAGGCTTGCCACCCCCACCAGCGCTGCTGCTACAACTACCTTCTTCCGGGGTTTCCGTCGCGTTAGCAGCATTCGCCGACTTGAGTTGCTTGCGAGGAGTCATCGTCTTGGAATCCTCTTCTTCCTCGTCGGCAGATCGCGAACGCTTCTTGCCCGACAGCAGAGGGCTCTCCTCTGCTGCTGCTGCTGCTACTGCTGCTTTGGAAGCAGCTGCCGTGCCTTCATCTGTGCAAACAATAGAGGGAAACGTACGGTATTGGAACACGAGGAGGATGAGTCTACAGTACAGTACGGTACAGTACAGTAGGGAACTACTAACTGTAGAAAGCATGTGCAGTTTGTATACTACCGCAGGCGTATATAACATAAAGATGAAAGGAATACATCATTGTGACATTGTGCTTACCTTGTCCAGCGCTATTGTCGTCTTCCTGTTTCGTCTTTCGCGTGGATACCATGATACGCAATGGCATGGAACTGTCAATTGCTCGTTGGTGTCTGGTGCAACGTCTACGTCTACGGTACGCCGGTACGGTAGACTACAGTAATGAGGAATGATTGATGGTCCAAGGGAGGGGATGCAAGTTTTGGACTATGACCCGCCGGACAGTGCGGCAGCAAGCAGAGACCGTGCTGCCCGTTTTGCGCTTTGCTGGCGGCGTTTGAAACCAGTAACTTAACGACGGTACTGTAAGGTTCAGGATAAGTTACTGTTACATACGTGGTCATTAGTCACTATACTCTATTACTCCACGATGCGATAATATGTAGATGTACAGTACGACGTAAGTGCAATGTACGGTACAGTACAGTACAGTACCGAAAAGTCCGAATCCATTCTGCTCCCTCACTCTTCGTGGAGCTTGGGAGTGACGTGGCCGCGCGGGGCGAGCCGCCGCGCTTCACTCCATCGTGTCGCAAAGTCACGATGTTGCATGCTGCTAGTTTGGACGGCGCAGTGTGCTGGATTCGGGGAGTAACTAAGTACGTTGGCTCCCCAACCCCAGCCCAGAGCCCCTAGGAAAGACTGCGAAGCAATCAGTCGGTTGGGAATACGGTCCCTTGCATCTAGCTGTGTCTGTGGCAACAGCAGCCGTTGGCGCAGAAATGCATCGTGTGACGAAGTCACAGCGCTCCATACATAATTCATGCGGTTCCAGTGAGACGGTGGGATACTTGGTCTTGCTTGGGAGGAACAAGTCGTTGCCGTTGCCGTTTGGCCGGGGGATGAGATTGGGGAGGCCGATCTTAGGCCCAAACGGAGAAAGCATTCCTGTTGATGTTACCGCCAGAGCCCATTCCCATATTCGCGGTAAAGGAAGCAGGGTTGCAACTCGTGCGGGGGTCCTCGAGATTGGTTGAGTGAGACAAGTGCAGAAAGCAACTTGTCACGATCATCTTGGACAAGACACCGCTACCAAAAGACTCAACTTGCTTCCGGCTGTAGCGGAGGAAAGCGTCGCTGGACCAGCGACCGAGCAACATGATGGTGTACACCGGTACACCGTTGAGGTACATCGCCATGGCCGCCAACGAGCGAAGGCAGTGGAGTCCAATGCGCTTTGGGTTGAGGCATCCGCAAGACGGTTGCGGAGTCAAAAATTGCGGGTACGTCCGTTGTCGCCCTTGAATTTGTAAATAAAGTCGGACTCGGAAGCACCCATCGCCTCGAGCCGGCGGACCACTGCGGCGCTGACAACCACCGGGCAATAGGTACTGTTGCCGGTGCGCCACTGGGTCACTGTGTTGTTGCGTTTGTTGCGCTTTTGGTACTCGAAAAGGATCGCGATGGTGTCGGCTAAGTGGAGCCGCGGCAACGAATGCGGCAGAATTCGGCCGTCTTTTCGAAACACCATGTTGCGTTTTCTTATCGGACGGGTTCGTCGCTCGCCGGAAACCTTGAAATTTTCGCAGCTTCGCATCGCGAAAAAGAAACCCAGAAGCATGAGCTGGTGAAAAACGATAAAAATCGTCAGGTGGGCAACCGGGCGCTCGAACATCTTCTTTAAGAGGGAGAAGGGAAGGCACTGCTGACTCTGTTCGCCGCGGTCGTTGTTCTTGTATCCCTTGAACTGTTGAAGTAAAAAGAACGAAGTCTTTTCCGTCAGAGTCGAGTCGGGGGTCGGGCTCGTCTGCTGCGATGAAGGCCGTAGCCACACCGTTGACGGCGGTACGGCATGTACTCGCAACCAGTTCAGCATGTCCTTTGTGGATTTGCTGTAATGGCACTCCGAACGGAGTGGGCAAAGGCACCGAGGGTGCGGTGGGTTTCGGATCGGTCCAAGGCGCCGAGGTAGGGGTCGCCTTGGCCGCTGGCGTCAAGGAAGTTTGCTTTGACAAGGAACTCGATCCACCGTCGCCAGGAGGTGTCGGCTTTGCTGTGTGTTTGGCCGGTGACCCCCTCGGCAGCGTTCGTAGCTGCACCCAGTAAGAGAGGAAGGAGGAAAGCTTTGCCGGCAGCGGAGACACCTTGAAATTTTTGGGAACCTGAGAAGGAAAACGAGAGTTAATAATGGTTGAATCTCGTGGTCGGACGACACGAGATCGCGAGATAGGAGGTCTGCAACCCAATTTCCTTC
>Ga0307981_1004280_pt1 | contig 10117 bp, 12 predicted proteins | sample OrgLakmetagen987_FD_201849 | JGI IMG/M metagenome (GOLD analysis project Ga0307981, IMG submission 201849) | Saline water microbial communities from Organic Lake, Antarctica - #987 | ecosystem: Environmental > Aquatic > Non-marine Saline and Alkaline > Saline | place: Antarctica: Organic Lake... | reverse complement strand
AATCCCAGCTGACTCAACACAGAGGAGTGGCATCAACAAGCAAAAACGTGAGTTGTCTTTGGGTAGCTCCTCAAGTCAAGAGAGCAAACGCCTTGGATCAAATCTGAAACGATCGAGAGCCCAAACTGCCCAAGCGCAAAAGATGACGGAAGCGTGTGTAAAAGAAATAGAAGCGGAGATTGGGTCAATTGTGTTAATTAAGGTAGACTTTAGGGACCGTTCACACGGCAACCCACGGGGTATCAACGCGGTAATCATCGCTGCTCGGCCAGCTCGAACCTTTTCCGTCAATCTCGTAACTCAATGGGGTATCCTGATGAACGGAAGAGGTAAACGCGAGCCTCTTACCAAAAGAGCTCAAAGTGATTCAGTCTCAAGTCCGAAATGATGCCTTTGAAGTGGAAGCTCAGCAGAAAGTTGCGCCTAAGGCTGCACACCAAGCAATGACGGGCGTCAAATCCATAGGACGCAACTCATGCAATTGCCAAAAAGGTTGCAGTAACAGATGTGGATGCGTCAGGAGGAAGCATCCTTGTAACAGTAGTTGGAAGTGTTACAACAACCAGTGTGGGAACGCTTGCGAAGGCCATATTCATCTTCAAGATCTAAAGACTCCGTAATCTAATGAAATAATCAAAATCCACGTTGTCTACTTTAGATACCGTGCAGACTTTTGCGCATCTAAGAGCTCGAATTTATCACTGTATGGCGGATCCATTTTCGAAAATCGATTTTCGAAATTCGATCAATCGATTTTCGAAAATCGATCATTTACGGCGAGCATTTTCGAAAATAATCGATTTTCGAAACTGCTCCCCTTGGTATTGGCACGACTGACTCTACCCGTATCGTACCTGTCGTACAGCCCTAGCTAACCATCCTCTAGTACGTCGGTACCAGACCGGTATGGTAAACTATGTACGACTAGGCACTACTCATGATTGATTGTACAGTACAGTGCGATAGCACATCTAGTATAGTATAGTATAGTATAGTATGGTGCAGTATGTGGGGGTTTATTCTAAACAAATGGTCGGCACAAGCTCAGTCCGATGTAGTCCAACCTCAACAATGGAGCGAGTCGGATAGCTCAAGCCAGGCCACTTGCGGAAACGATGAAATGATTGCCCTAGTACTGTAGCATCCGGCCTGTACACTTCCTTTACTTGATAATATTAGACCATGTGACATGCAATTAAAAAATCCGGTTACATAAAACTACGTGCAGAGAGGTGGTATCACATGCAACGGAGCAAAGCTCAAACAAAAGGAATATCAAAAAACGTTCCATAGCCTCTAATCTCGATTTGCAATCGAAGAGCCATTCTCGGTGGACTCTTCGTCCGCGTCCGCGTTCTCGTTCAAATCTGCGTCCGAAGCCACGGAATTGTCTTGTTCGTCTTGCAATACATGCGTCTTGCAAAGCGGGCAGCGACCCTGCCGCTCCAACAGCCATGGCATGATACAGTCTCTGTGGAATGCATGCTGACACCTTGGTAAAAGGGTCAAGCGCTCTCCCACTTCGAACTCGTCGATGCAAATGGAGCAAGTCGTACACGTTGTTGTCAAGTCAACGACGGGTCCCTCCTCAGAATAAGCGGATGCAGTCTGCCCCGCTGGCACATCTTCCGCTAGTGACAACGGCAACGGTTGTTCAACATCCCCACGTTGCACTTCGTCAACAGTGGAAATGGCATTCGCTTTGCTGACAACAACGTCCACCTCGGAGGGTGGTGTTTCTGCTTGGTCTTGCTCCTCCTCGGGCAATGGTCGATACAGTATTTCCGGCAAGGCATTGAACTCGTTTTCACTAATGACAGTAGACGGTGCTCCGGTAGGTTGTATCGGTCGCAAAAAGTGTAATGTCGGACTATGTTTCGAGTTAATGGCAGGTGCAGCAAAGAGTGAGTGGGTGAAAACTGGATAGGACGATGGGCGAACGAGGAAACACTACGAGCCTCAAAATGAAGCTCCCACAGTTTCTTCTGTACTGCACTTACCGTACAAAATGGATACCAGCGATGCGTCCTTGTTCATTGCGACGGATCCGGAGGTGAGCGCCTCCCTGGTACAAGATATAAATCGCTCGAGCAATAGGTGCGGCAACAAGGAGTCCAAAGAGCAAATGGCGGAGCCAGTAAAATTGGTCGACGCTTTGCCCGTCCCTTTCATTGGAGGAAAAATTGTCTTCATAGGTGTTGTCAATGATAACGTAAAATCTCCGGTCGAGATTGGTGGGTTGCATAAATCGTGGGTCGCCGTTCACGCCGCTTAAAAGCAAAGACCGAACTTTACTTCCGCACCAGCGATTTATAGAAAATATGCCCAAGCTTGCAAACTCATCGTCGTCGGTACCGGTAGCAGCGATAATGGCAGGATCGTCGGGATGTAGCTCATATAGTTCGTCCTTTTCGGTGGCAATATCCAGAATGAGGTACTTGATATGTTGCGAGACAGTGCTTTGTAACTCGAGCGCTACTCGTGCCTTTTGTTCCACCGAACAGCCCTCCGGCGATACAAAAAGTGCAATCGGAACCTTGAAGGATTCAAAGGAAGCATCGGGTTGAGGATTGTCGACAAGGTATTGTGGAAACTCACAGAGTGTCTCGCCATCCGTTGGTATCATCATGTTGGCGTAGATGACCTCGCCTAGCATGGGGTCTCCAAAGGCGGCTCTTCGCATACCACATTGCAACTCGGGATCCGTAGACTTCAACGTGATCTTGGAGAGCCCATACGTGAATCCCACCTCATCGTGTAGCGATCTCACGCTGTGCTGTGGCTCTGCGGCTAGCAACGATTGCGTCGTGGCCAGCAGAAGCAGCAGAAGGCTCTGGAAGAACATGACTTGTTCTTTCGTTTAACTTGCTCTTAATCGTCTTTCTGTCTCTAACCACACTTCCTTCTTCTTCTTCGCGTTGGAGGAACTCCAGAGGCGCGGTAGAAGGGGTTCAGGGTCAGGGTAAGGCTTCGCTTCAATAGTGGCACAGAAGGAGGCGACTACACCATGGTGAGGGACAGTGTGCAGTGAGCAGTGAGCAGTGAGCAGTGTGCAGTCAGTACGACAGTAAACTAGACTAGTTGTTAGCTAGCGCGTAGCAGTTTCGGAGAAACGGAAAAACAAAACATGGCGCGAACTGAGAGGCGCGAAACGGGTCATTTTCAAATTTTCAAAAATGACCAAAAAATGAGAATCCTTTGGTTTGGTACCTATTCTATTGGAGTCTATACGTGCATGGCTTATGATACGCGCATCCCCAATCCGCTCCATTCGTCCGAGACCGACCTCTTGGTGCACGTGAGCAGTCTCTCCTAGAGCCAAGGACCACAAACGGCGTGTTATCTCTTTCATTGAATCTCTTGGCGCATCGTTCGAATGTCGGAAGACAGCTTTCCCTCGTCGTGGCCCATTACGTCTCACGAAAACGATGGCCTCTCCAAGTACGGCGGTCGCGACATGATTGGCTACGGTCCGACTCCTCAAGACCCCAAGTGGCCTCGAAACGCCAAGGTTGCTCTCAATTTCGTCATTAACTATGAAGAGGGAGCAGAAAGCTGTCTCTTGCATGGCGACAACGAGAGTGAAAAGCTCCTGTCCGATATTGTCGGCTGTGACGCGTATGGTACGTAAACCGTAAAAAGAGAATGCCCATTGGTATAGAATCAAGTCGTGCTAACAACGCTTTAACGCTCTCTTCTTGCCATTCCCCCTCGCCTCTTACAGAAGGACAACGCCATGCCAACATGGAAAGCTTGTACGATTACGGTTCCCGTGTTGGCTTTTGGAGATTTCACCGATTGTTTACCAAGAAAAAAGTGCCCTGCACCGTCTTTGCCGTGGGCATGGCCCTCGAGAGAAACCCGGCCGTTTGTCACGCCTTGAAGGAAACGGATTGGGAAGTGGCGTCGCACGGATACCGCTGGATCGATTACCAAAATGTTGACGCGGAAACGGAAAAGGAGCATATCGCGCGTACCATCAAGATTCACGAGAAACTACTGGGCAAACGACCGGTTGGCTTTTATCAAGGAAAGGTACTGTACTCGATTGCCGTTTTTATTATATATGGTGCTAGGTGTATTATTGTGTGGGATCTAACCCTTTGTTTACCTTTGTCGCAGCCTAATATTAACACGCGAGGTTTGGTGGTGGAGGAAGGTGGCTTCAAATACGATTCCGACTCGTACGCCGATGAGCTGCCGTACTGGACACTGGACTACGGCAGCGAGCCGCATCTCATTATTCCTTACACCTTGACTACCAATGATATGCGCTTTGTCAGCCCCAGCAACTACAGCACCGGTGGTGACTTTTGCCAGCATCTGAAGGAGACTCTCAAGTAAGTTTTACATGCGATCGGTGTTGGAGGCTGTCGCTGGGATATCGTTGCCTTCAGTCATTGTCTCACACCGTGCGCCGCCTCCCTATGTTTGTAGATTTCTGATTGAGGAGGGAAAGGCGGGACAGCCCAAAATGATGACGGTCGGCTTGCACTGTCGCTTGGCCCATCCTGGACGCGTCTCGGGCTTGGCCGAGTTTGTCGATTTTGCCAAAAAGTACGGCAAGGACGTTTGGATTTGTACGCGAGAAGAGATTGCCGACTTTTGGGAAAAGAATCACTATCCGAAAGGAGCTGGAAGTCCCATGAAAGCGGAGAAGAACGAGGACGGTGACAACAAGTCAGAGGAGCTAACGGTAGAGCCATTGAACTTGGAAGAGGCCGCAGCAGCAGCCAAAGAGGCGGAAGAGGAGGAGGAAGGTGACGTTATCTAGTCTAGCCATGGCAGTAAAGGGAATCCTAATAACAGCTTCTACGGTATCTTTGTTTAAACCTATATCATCGGTCTGTGCAGTTTTCATCGGAAATGCCGGCGCCAACGTCCACGATGCAACGAGAGCCATTAGGGTGCTGCAATCACCTCTGTAGTCTATGGTTCCGCCTCGTGCGTTCGTTTCGTAACAAGCTCGTAGTATCATCAACGTCATACTGTCCCATACTCTGCATCGATCGTCACGTCCTACGCTACTCATTTAATACAATATGGGAGCCTTTGGAGTCTCACCATCTTCGACTTGCTGCTTCTCCATGGCTTCTTCAATCCATTCGTTCATTTTCGAGTCGGTAATTACCGCATCCACCAGCTTTCCCACGAACGGATACTTGTCGTGCAGTTGAAAGAAACTCAACCACCGCTTTCCTTCCGTCAATTGTGCTTCTGTCAAGTCGGCCGCATCCGCATCCTCGAGACAATAGTCCGTCTTGCAACCAGTCGACAATGCGTATGTCACATCGTGGCCTGCAAACATGTGATAGGCCGAGGTAGGTCCATAAAATTTTTGTCCCTGAGTAACATCGTAGACACGGCCAAAGATGCTGAGTAGCAGTGGCGATGCCTCGTCGCTGCCTTGTCCGTCTTGGCTCATGTGGCCGCTGCCAAACTCCCAGAGCTCGTCCAGTGTGTATTCCTGATGATCAATGTCTGGTTCCTCGTCAGCGACTCCGAGAAAGATATCGTCTTCCTTGTGCATCAGTACCGCCCGCAGAGCCATGCTATTGTCGCCAAAGCGACGTTTGTGGGCCTTGTGGCGACCAATATCGCGAAAGACGCCCATGAGAAACAAGTTTAAGCGATCCTTTTGCAGTTGAATGGCCACGGAAGGCACGATAATACCGACCGCCGTCCAGATGAGCCAAGCAGGAGGCATCTCGCAGATAGCGTAGTCGTACCGTACAGTTGTTGTTGTTGTTGTTGTTGTGTGAAAGTGAGTTGAGCTCATCGCTCATCGTATCGCTCGTCTTCGGTTGGCGTCGATCGAATCAAATCGAACATCGATCGGAGGAAGGGTTCGCTTTTTGTCGCTAGTGACTCATCATGCTTCTTGTAACTGTACTCCATTTGTCATCAATATTGAAACGGAAAAGGGCATATATTATCAGCGATACCCGTAACGACTGAGTTCAGGTTTTCTCCTCGACGACGACAATCAACAATCCACAATGGTGCCTGGTGCCACAAAGCAGAACGAGAATTCAGCCGCATCCTTTCTACGCACTCTAATCGCCTATAGTTCATCAAGCTCATTGCAGGCATGGCTCCCAAAAGCGCTTTTCCCCAGGCAAACGCGCTGACGACAACGTCAGAGAAATGGGTTCAAGTCACTTGGATGCCGCATACGACGCTTTCGCAAACCTCCCACGTTTGCCTCACGATTCGATCCGCGCACGCTGTCCAAGACGCGTTGCTGCGGTCTCAACAAGCAGAACAAGAATGGAAAGTCCGTGCCAGTGTTTACGGTGCTGCAGGATTGTTGCTGCTTCCCGTATCGTCTCATACGTCGGCGGCGCCCGTTGGCGCTCGCAACGATCCTCGTGACGCAGAGGAGGCAAGCAATTACAGCAACACGAGACCAACGGTATCCAAGGCAACACACGATTGTATCTGGGATACAATTCTTCAGATACCGATTCGATGGCGAGACTTGCCACGTGACGCCTATCTCTTGTTGGAAGTTCTGGGACCGGCCGATACCGTGGTGAGCTTTTGGATGCATGCATGCATGGCTGGATGGGTGGACGCCGTATACACTCGGTCCTTGTTTTATCTAACATTATTCTCCATGTTTCTCTTTTCGCATTCAAAGATCTATCGAACGCCCATGCCCTTCTTTAGTCGCTATGGAAAACTGTCGACCGGACTGCAGCGACTCGAACTTTCCCAAAAGCCCTTGCCCGCCAATCTGAATCATGGTCTCCACCCTCTCCGCTCGTCCGAGGAAAAGCGAGACGACTACTGCTGGGCGCAACAAGACGACGACGACGAAGATCCAGTCTGGAAGGCTTCTTGTATTCTGTATCAGTTGGAACAGCAACAGGAACGATACAAGACGATACCCGCGGCGGAACGCAACAACTCGAACCAACAGTTTGGACAGATACCCACTGTTCCATGGTTGGATGCCTTGCAAAAGCAACGTGCGCGTCAAATACTACAGGAGGCTGCCCTGTCGAGTGATGCAACGGTGCGTCTAGTACACAGAACATATTGGGTGAATAAAGATTGCCTCTTTTTCGTATTCTCAATTCACCTTGTTTGTTTCTTACTTTTGTTTTTCGATTACAGCTGGTTGGTGAATTCGATACTACCGTGCCCACGGCCTTTATGATTGTCGAGCTCCCCGTCTTTGATATCCCAATAATGCACGAAGAGACCTTTTATGCTGTTCCGCAACAGGGAGCGTCGGGTTCAGTGACTCCGCTCGATCTTTCCGTATACCGCAAACAGGCCAAATCCAAAGATTCGTTTGATCCGCTGCAACTTGTGCCCTTTTTGGATTATGAGAACGAGCACGACAATCCCTATGAAGACAAGTATCGAACTCTGGCACACGACTTGCTCCGTGGGTTGGTAGATCCAGCGCTCAAACCAGACAGGGAACAGCGTGACAGATTGGCTAACATTATTGAGTCTCCGTCGCATCATTTGACCTTGGAAGAAAAGGACCTTCTCTGGCGATTCCGATTCAGTTTGGTCGACAACAGGCGCGCCCTGACCAAGTTTTTGCTGGCTGTGGATTGGACGGTCGAAAGTGAAGTAGTACAAGCTGCCGAATTGCTTGAACAATGGAGAAAGCGTAGTCCGATTGAGGTTACCGACGCGCTGAAACTCTTGGGCAAGCACGTTGCCTTTCAAACGAATCTTGTTCGTACCTATGCCATTGATACCTTGGCCGCTGCACCAGATAGTGAACTACGACTCTATCTCCTACAGCTTGTTCAAGCCTTGAAATACGAGACAATGGAGATTCTGGACCATTCTACTTCTCCAACTAGAATCGGGTCGAAAGGGGGTTCTCCGTCGGGTTCACCCTCCGCTCAAGTATCTTCTCTGGCGACCTTTTTGATCAATCGCGCCGCGGGAAATGTGCAACTGGCAAACTATTTATACTGGTAAGCTGTGGGCTGGCGATTTCGATCTCGTTGTGTACGATTTTTTCGGCACGACTCTGACTTTGCTTTTGTTCTCCAGGTATCTTAAGGTGGAACTGCAGGATCCTACCCACGGCGTACGTTACAGAGAAGTGTTCTCTGCACTAAAAGCCCGACTCTCAGACACTGCGTTTACAACTTCGGACCAACACGATCGTGCCCATGACAGTGCATCCACACCGTTCAAATCGATCGTCGATTCTGTTTCAAAGCTCGGGACTCCATTTCGCGGCTCTGATGGCGGTACAGCCGAACGAGATCGATCGGTCAAGAAGGGCGCCAAGCAGCTATCGGTCTGGGATGTGCTTCTCGCACAGGACAGTTTCATTTCCGGTATCATGGATATACAGCTACGTTGCCGCGACGCCAGAGGAAAGAAAGACGTGAAAGAGGCTCAATTAAAGTCACTTCTCTCGAAGGAAGGCTATGACAGGAAGGCACAGCGATATCCGGTTCCGTTACCTTCTGCGCCAGATCTACTGGTCAACGGCGTTTTACCTGATACTGCCAAAATGTTCAAGTCTACTCTTTATCCAGCTCTGATCGAGTTTCATGTGGAGGGGACGCTCAAGAGCAGATGGTCAACGCTATCCAAAGGACAGCGACCTGAAAACCCCTTGACGAGTTACAAGGTTATTGTTAAAACTGGAGACGATTTAAGGCAGGATCAGTTGATCATTATGGTGATTCAGCTCATGGATGGTCTACTCAAGCGTGGCGCTCTTGATCTTTGCCTAACGCCGTATGCAATCATCGCCATGTCGCCCACTTCGGGTCTGGTCGAGTTTGTTGATGGGGCGATTCCAATCTCACAGGTTTTGTCAAAATACAATGGATCCATCATGCAATTCTTTCAAGCCACCGCCCCACAGAAGGGTGCGAAGTATGATGTGAGACCAGATGTCATGTCCACGTATGTCCGGAGTTGCGCCGGATACTGCGTTATTACCTTTCTTCTCGGTGTTGGGGACCGACACCTTGATAACATCTTGCTTCGCGCGACTGGCCACTTCTTTCACATCGATTTTGGTTTCATTTTCGGCCGTGATCCCAAACCTTTACCACCTGCCTTTCGCTTGACACGCGAGGTAAGCAATCGCATCTAATGCTGCGTATTTTGTTGTGTGTTCCTCATTGTGTTTGTCGCTCACTTTCCCTTTCCATCAAACAGATGGTTGACGGCTTTGGTGGGCTTGATTCCAGTGAATACCGCCAGTTTTGTTCTCTTGCGTGCCAGGCATTCAATGCTCTTCGCAAGAGTGCTGGTCTCGTGTTGAACTTACTCAGCTTGATGAGTGACGCGGGGATCGAAGATCTGTCGAACAATCCGTCGGCTGACTCGGATGGTGTTCTGGCCAAGGTTGAGGAGCGCTTCCGGCTGGATCTGACAGACGAACAGGCTGAGCGCTTCTTCTTGGGCTTGATCAATGATTGTTTGGCTGCAATTGCGCCGAGAGTTATGGACGTCTTCCACTCGTTCTCTGTTGCCCGTCGATAAACGAATTTGATACGATGGACTAGTTGGTAGCGTATAGCAGTAGCATCTATATTTATGTGTCGCTGTCATAATATGAAGATCAGCGATACCGATCGCACATGATGGGTCTCTAGACTACTACATACGAGTACCCGCACAAACAAGCAACACTACCGTGTGTTTGTAAATTGCTGATGACTTTTTCTAGAAACCCAGAATTCCCTAGGTTCCATTTCCGTTGAGGAACAGAACTTTGACCGGGTCGCGTCAAGTTAAAGTATCAAGAATTACATATAGTATTCGATCCGCAAAATATTATTACATAGGAGCAATACATACAAAATTCCTCATGACGGGTATCATATAAATTACATAGGAGAAACTCCCTTCGACAGGGAGACGAAATTTTACTGATCTATAGCGTCAACGGGACTAAAAGATATGAACTCCAAACTTCGTCGGACACTAGAAACATATACAAACTTGTGTTCGATGTAATATGAAGTTCGGAAACGGAATCCTTGATGTAGTCTATGGAGGAGCAATCTCAAAGTCATCAGCAATTTACAAACACACGGTATATAATGATAGAGCTGGACTTATATGGTGTGCCCCAAAGGTACTAATAGATGCCTCATCTCGCTCCGTCCAC
>Ga0307981_1004278_pt1 | contig 10121 bp, 8 predicted proteins | sample OrgLakmetagen987_FD_201849 | JGI IMG/M metagenome (GOLD analysis project Ga0307981, IMG submission 201849) | Saline water microbial communities from Organic Lake, Antarctica - #987 | ecosystem: Environmental > Aquatic > Non-marine Saline and Alkaline > Saline | place: Antarctica: Organic Lake... | reverse complement strand
AGCAAACCGAGAGCACGCTGTCGGCGTGGGCGTCGTTGAGGTATTTCTTGGATTTACTGAGGCCTTTTGAGGCTAGTTTGATGTAGTCTTTATTTACCTGAGTGTCACCTGCCAGTTTGTGCGCGACGATGGCGATCCCTTGCCGACCTGCTGCTGCGTAACTACCTTTATGGGTGTGATAGCCGATGTAACCGTCTTTGGTGGTGCTCTTCCTGAGGTAGGTGAGTGCGAGGTCGATTTTCTTCTGATCAACTTCTGCACCACAGTCTTTGGCGAGTTCAAATGCGGTGACAGCGAGCGCGGTGGTGATTGTCATGGTGCCGTATCCACCGACGTTGGTATTATGGCCAAATCCGCCGGTGCGGAATTTGTGGCCGACATTCCCCATCTTACCATGGGTGCGGTCTTTGTAGTCCGCCATATCAGGCACCTGTCCTTTTTCGAGGACATCAACAAGGCCTTGAATGGTGGGGAGGACTTTCTTGTCTTTTGTTATGAGATAGTATTCGGAAAGTAGGATGCTCTGATATGAGGCCGGCCATACCCAGATGCCGAACTCTGGAATGGTGTTCCATGAATCAACTAACTTCTTAACCTCGTTGGTTTTTCCCGCGGCGAGAAGCGCGAGGCCGCTCATGCATTTGGCGTGGCAGGCCTCTTGATAGATGAATTCGTTTTTTGAGAGATACTCCATTGCGCCTCTGGCTAGGCGTGCAGATTTCTTGCAATCGTAGGGGTAGGTGTCCGAGAAACGGCCGATTGCTTTTAGCTGGATCACGACATCGATCTCTTTTCCGTTGCGGCTGACGGAGAGCGTGAGCTTACCGTCAGTGCCCTCTGAATCTTCGATTGCATTTCCGAAATCCATGAGCGGTCCCTCATAGCCTGTATTTGGGAACTGTTCCATCCGTGTCATATGGTGGCCGAACTGGTGCTCCACTTCGAAGGGGCTACCATTGACACCGGTGATCACATCATCGAGCTGGAGCTTACTGGAGGCTGGGCTGTCTTCGAAAATATATTTCACGGTGAATGATTTGCTCTCCATGGTCGCCCTGGCACCAGTGGGGCCAAGATTGATGAGGTAGCCGGGTACTTCTTTGTCAGGACCCTTTTTGGTAGGAGTCTCCCAGCGATCACGGTTGTCCTCCTCTATGGCAAGAAGGCCAGTGCTGGTGAGGACTAAAAGGAGTAAGTTCAGAGAACGTTGGATGTTAAGTGAGATCATGTGAGAGATTAGTTTGCCATCTGAATACGGAATAATGAAGTATACTCTATCAGAATAGTTAGCAGGTATGGCGTTGGCTTTAGTCTCTGACTGATATTTAGAAATATTTCTTTTAAAACGCGAAACGCAATGATCACCCTCTTAAAGTTCACTATTGTTTCTTTTGGAATGCCAAGTGTTATAAGATGAGTGGCGAAGATAATTTCCTAGCTTAATCGCCCAGCCTTGGGGAGCTCAATTATAGTATTGTGTCCTGAAAAATAGCCTATGCTGATCTCTCAGTATGGCCAAAACAATGAGAAGGAAAGTCTATCAAATACGGTTGCGCAACATTCACAGATTAAAGAATGTAGAAAGGTTTTTTCTAGCAAGGTATTTACCGATATGTGGACCTAAGTTCTGGCGACTCAGGTCACGCTTTCTGATGAATAAAATTTGCTCTACTTAAAGTAAGAGCTAGGCTCCTTTTCTTCTAGCTATTAGCATTAGCCCTCCGATGCCTAACAATAGTGAAGTTGAAGGCTCGGGTATAGGTGAAACGTTATTGCTATCTATTGTCATCCCATCAGTAAGTGCGATAAAACGGCCATCTAAATCTACACCAGCTCCTGAGTTTATTTGAGTTTGGGCAATGAACGTTCCTTTGAGCACTGCGCCAGCGCCAATGGTCGAGGAACTGCCTATATTGAAAAAGATATTCTGTTCACTAGCTCCATTGATCAATATAATCTTCGAAGCCGTACTGATACCAAAAGTAGTTCCGATTTGGAATACGTAATCCCCATCCCCATCTAGGGTAAGATCCCCTGTCAGTTTAGCGGTGACATCAAAATTATAGATGCCAGGATTTAGCGTTCTTGCAAGATTCAGTCCCGTCAGATCCTGGGTATACGAGAACGCCGCGAGGGCATCGTATGCTAGATGCGCATCATCCAAGGCTAATTGTGTCGCATCATTGTTTATATCCGTATCCCCGTGTACTATTCCTGGAGGAAATCCGTGCAAACCCCCTGCAGAATCCAGTCCAAGATCTGCATGAACTTCAGTAAGTCCGGTGTTGAAGATGTTAGTCTTGGCCAAGAGGCCATAAGAACTTGCGGAGTTGAGTTGGACGATAGAAGCGTCAACGTTGAATCCAAGAGTGAAAAATAGACTTAAGAGGTAGGCGGCTGTTTGTTTGCGATTTATTTTCATAGCTGCATCGGTTAACAAATAATGTGATATTGTAAACATGTTTATATTTTTGCTCACCTCTGGATTCAGTTAGTCAAAGCATACAAATAAGGCAAGCCCCCACGAAATTCGAAATCGGATCAACTCCGCGCTGCTCTCAACGACGAGCCTACCTTAAGGGATGGACGACCTGCTGGAACCGCTATCTGGAACCGCTGTGGACATTGAAGTGAGTCCCTTCCACCATGTTGGCCAGATTATCAAATACACCAGAATTTATCGCTCGATGAAAGAAGGAGCCGAACCTGAAATATCGGTTAGACCCTTTGGCGCCTCCATAGGCTACGGGGATAAAATCGCAGCCCAGATAGGACGGATCATCCGCGGTCACTGGAGTGTGGAAAATATCAACCACTCGAAGCGAGACGCTCCCGTACTGGCAAAAGACCATCAATAATTCCCAGATAAAAACACACCGATATATGGGCGTTCAGGCTCGCGGGATTGTCATGCATCAGTCAGAAGAGGTAAATTTCCATACAAGATAGGGGGAGCTCTCTACGAATGATTATACTCAAACAGTCGTGATCTACTATTCTTATAATGGAGGGTTTCGTCGTGGGATGACGTCAGTTGACAGAGTTTTAGCTACATTCGAAGTGAAGGGAGTGAAGAAATTCAAACGTGTCGAAGCCAGTGATAATCATAAGCTTGTCGCGCATAAAGTCACAGCAACTTTCAAAGGTTTCACCAAATCTCTAGTGGCAAAAAAGAAGGAATAGCGCCGATGGGCATACCTTCTATTTCACCGTGCTATACTCCGTGAGTATTTGTCAAATACACCCCTATAAATCATCAGTCGGCTTGCGTGACTCATCGCACCTGAATTAATACAGACAGTAAATGTAAGGGGCAATACATTCGGGAGATAAAAATCCTAACGCTGCTCAGAGTAATAAACCTGCGGTTTTGGGAGCGAGAAGCAGGGAGCGAGGAGCCGCAAGCGAGTGACTAGATTTTGAGTTTTAACATTGTTTAACGCTTGCGGCTTCCTGCTACCAAGCCGAAGGCCGCTCCCCGCTTCCTATGAAGATCATTTACCATTAGCACGTTATTAGACTAATCGTAATACTATCCCGAATGTAACCGCCCTGCAGTAAATGTAAACCTGTTGATTCCACAGAGCTCAGTCAAGGGTTTCTCAAGTTGATCTAAAGTAATCTACATTAGTTTAGGCCGACGAGGGTAGACTGCTAAATATGATAAGTTTCTTTGATCAAGCCCACACTGGCGAGTGCTTCTTCTATGGTGGCTGCTGTGAAGGTAATATGGCCCATTTTTCGGCCAGGCTTTGCATGGCTTTTTCCGTAAAGGTGGAGTTTAGCGCCGGGGATTTTATGAACGGGTGACCAGTCTGGCGCGGTGGTTGGTGCAGACCAGATGTCTCCTAGTAAATTCAGCATGACAGCTGGTTGGATCAGGCGGGTGCTACCGAGTGGGAGGCCACAGATAGCACGGATCTGCTGCTCATACTGAGAGGTATCACAAGCATCGATGGTGTGGTGACCAGAGTTATGAGGCCGCGGGGCGATTTCGTTGACTAAAAGACGGTCATCTTGATCGACGAAGAATTCGATCCCGAGGACTCCAACGTAGTTGAGTGATTGGGTGATCTTTTTCGCAATTTCTTGAGCTTGTCTAATCAGTGTTTCGGAAATTCTCGCGGGAACGATCGATACATCCAATATATGATTACGGTGTTCATTTTCTGCTGGATCATAGGCAACCGTCTCGCCGTCTTGTCCACGAGCGCAGATGACTGATAGTTCAGATTTTAGTTGAATACGTTTCTCGAGGATCGCGGTATGATTTCCAAAATCTTGCCAGATTTCTATCGCTGTCGGACGATTTTCATCATCTTTTATCAGTAATTGACCTTTTCCGTCATACCCATCTCTGAGTGTTTTTAAAATGACATCACCAGGGATTTTTTCTAGTGCTATTCGGAGTGATTCCGCATCACTTACGATTTCGAAATCTGTGGTGGGGATCTTGTTTGCATGAAGGAAGTTTTTTTCCTTTTCTCGATCTTGGCAGATACTCACGGCCTCGGTGGAAGGCATGACGGGGATCTTAGTACCGACTCGATTAATCAGTTCACTGGGTATATTTTCAAATTCTACCGTGGCAAGTTTTGCGGTGTTGGTGAACTCTTGGAAAGCGGATTCTGAGTCAAATGTTTCAGTGAGGACGGTATCTGCTAGCCGTGCTGCTCCAGAATCATCTCCACCGGTCCACATGATAACCCGGTAGCCCATCCTGCGAGCGTCAAAGGCGAGCATTCTGCCAAGCTGTCCACCGCCAAGAACACCGATACAAGTTTCGTGATCCATAACTTATTCTTGTTGAGTTTCAATGTCCGCCATCTGCGGGAGCGTCCCTGCCATAATAGTGGTGGTCTGGTTGGCACGGAATTCGTTGAGATTTTTGGCAATCACTTCATCGCCGGTAGCAGCGAATATGGCTGCTGCAAATAGAGCTGCATTGGTGGCTCCGGCCTTGCCGATAGCAAAGGTGGCGGTAGGGATGCCAGCGGGCATCTGAACGATGGATAACAACGAATCCACACCGTTTAGAGTGCTAGATTTCACTGGCACAGCTAGGACTGGGAGCGGTGTGATGGCTGCTGCCATACCCGGTAGATGAGCGGCTCCGCCGGCGCCTGCGATAATACACTGAATGCCGCGTTCTGCCGCTGTCTCTGCATAGCTGAAGAGTAGCTTGGGTGTACGATGAGCGCTCACGACTTTGGCCTCCCATGAGATACCGAGTTGTGAGAGCATTTTGGCAGAGTGCTCTAGTGTTGGCCAGTCTGATAGACTACCCATGATGATGCCTACTTTTGGTGATGGTGAACTCATGATGAATGGTGATTTATTGTGACGGGTTAGGTGAGAACTTGTCTTCACGGACTACATCTACGTCAGACATGTAGGCGATAAGAGCGTAATTTTTCATGTATTTTTCGCTCACTGCGGTGAGTATTTTATTAGCTGTTTCGCTGTTAGCGATGGTGTCTATCTGGACGTTGCGTCCTTCCCAGTCAGATGAGTGGATGCCTTTTGATCCTAAACCTTCACAGGCTGTCATGGTGTGTCCTGTAGCACCTTCTTCACGGATGATATCGATAATGATGGTGACTTTTTTAAGTGGAATGTTCATAGTTACAGTTAGAAGTTAAAGATGGAATAAAAATTCAGCAGTTTTCATGTAGAGTGGAATTCCTAGAATGAGATTAAAGGGGAATGTGACTCCTAGAGCAAGAGTGAGATAGATGCCTGGACTGGCTTCTGGAAGGGCTATTCTGACGGCGGCCGGGGCGGCGATGTAGGACGCGCTTCCTACCATGGCTCCCAGGACGGCTGCGCCTCCAGGTGACATTTCTACGAGGATGCCTGCCGCTGTTCCAAGTGTTCCGTGGACTACTGGGATGAGACAGCCAAGGAGGATCAGTTTCCAGCCAGCTTGTGACATGTCTCTCATGCGGGCGGCGGCTACGGTTCCGAGTTCTAAGAGGAACAGGCAGAGCACGCCTTTAAATGGGTCGATAAAGAAGGGTGCTACTCCCGCTATCTTTTCTGCCCCGCAGGCGGTGCCGATGACGAGACCTCCGATGAGTAGGAAGATACTTTTACCAGTGATCACATCGTGGATGGCTGAGCCTAGGCTGCCACTCCCTTTACCCCGTGCTAAAACTAGGCCAACAATGATTCCTGGGATTTCTAGAAGTGCCATGAGTGCTGCCATGAATCCTTCAGGCTCTAGACCTGCTAGCTTAGCGGCCTCGATAGAGGCTAAAAATGTGACGGCTGATACCGAGCCATAATGAGCTGCTGTAGCTGCTGCATCTGTCTTACTTAGACCGCCAAATGTTCTCATTGCATAGAATGCGGAGAGGGGAGTGATGATGCCAAGTAGCAGGGTGATGGCGGCAGGTAAGAGTAGCTCATTGATCGGTGTCTGGGAAACTGCGACACCGCCTTTAAGACCAATCGCGAGCAGTAGATAGATCGATAAACTTTGGTAAACCGCATCTGGTAATTTGAAGTCACTTTTCACCCAGCGGGCGACTATGCCTAATATAAAACAGAGGACAACGGGCGAAATGATATTTTGTAATGCGAGTTCCATATTAATCAGGGTCTTTTTTTGTAGACGACAACTTCTTATGCTCAAATGATTAAAATCACAACCAAAAACAGATTCTCAGCGCTTCGTGCTGAGGATGTGCTGGTCTTGTAGTGGAAGACGCTTCAGACTTAGCAAATACTAATATGCGGCTATCTGATTTACTCATTGAATAGTGAGATTAGTTCATTTCTTATTCCTATCTTTACTCAATAAATTAGCTCTCAGCTAAACGGCCCTAGCGATTAATATGATTATCCCTCAGGAGACGATTAGGGCGAGGTGATTTTTTATAATGATGCTAGTTATTATTATAGTGGATGTTGGCTTGACGTGGTGCGGGTGAGGAACCAGATTCCTATTCGATGAAGGAATGGCAATATAAGTTAGCGAAGGGGATGCTTTTTAAGCTGGACGCTGAGCAGGCGCATCATGTGAGTATGGGGATGTTGAGAAAGACTGAGAAGTTTGGGGTGTTGAAATTTCTGACTAAAAGTCTAAAAATGACAAAGCCAGTAGAGTGCATGGGGCTGACATTTCCGAATCCTGTAGGATTGGCAGCTGGGCTGGATAAGGATGGAGATACGATTGATGCGCTTGGGAGATTAGGCTTTGGGTTCATAGAAATAGGGACGATCACTCCGCTGCCGCAGGAGGGGAATCCTGCTCCGCGGTTGTTTAGGCTTATCGAGGACGAGGGGATTATTAACCGAATGGGATTTAATAACTGCGGATTGGAGAAAGGGGTAGAGAATGTGAAGTCTGCGAGGACTTATAAGAAAAATGGTGGGATCGTGGGGTTCAACATCGGTAAAAATAAGGTGACGCCCAATGAGGATGCTGTGAGTGATTACATAAAGGCGCTTCGTGGCTGCTGGGGAGTAGCTGATTATGTCACAGTGAATATCTCATCACCAAACACTCCAGGTCTGAGAGACCTTCAGGCGGCGGATGACACAGCGAGACTGCTAGACGCGCTGAAGCGAGAACAGGAAAAACTGATGGCAGATACAGGCGTGAAAATGCCGATTGCTCTAAAGGTAGCTCCGGATATGGGCGAAGAGCAGATAGCAGATTTGAGCAGGGTATTCATCGACGGCGGACTAGAAGGGCTGGTGGCTACCAATACAACGATCGATCGGGAAGCCGTGAAAGGCAGGCCAAATGCGACTCAAGCAGGTGGATTATCTGGCGCTCCGGTGACGGCTAGAGCGACTGAGGTGATTGCCGCATTCCACAGCCATCTGGGCGATCGTGTGCCAATCATCGGGGTCGGAGGTATCATGTGTGCAGACGATGCTGTTGAAAAATTTGCAGCAGGTGCTAAGCTAGTGCAGCTTTACACAGGATTTATTTATAATGGCCCGCCGTTAGTGCAAAACATTTTGGATAAATTAAATAAACGATAATTTTAAAACGGGATAATCGAGACATGATCATGATAGATTTGTTCAAAATTAATTATGAAAATGATGATTTTTTCACAAACGTTGCAAAAGAGCGACTTCTTTCAATTTTCTCTGGTAAAATAAAAGAAAAGGCACACTATCCGGCAAATGCAAAACGGGCTACAGATAAAAATAGAAGACAAAAATCTGGGTTTGGTTGGTCGCCGTCGTTTCTTAGGATGGATTTCAGCCGCCGCGTGTGGAGCTGTGTTCTCTGTCAGAGAAGCAAAGGCGGGATTATTTTACAGCACCAAGGCAGTTGAGGGAATACCGAAATCATGGGTAGATTCGAAAGGCTTGGACGTCCTACGTTATGCGAATTACATCAAGGCTTTAAAACTTAAGAATATTTCACCTTACATGGTGCTTTATCCACATTTTAAGACTAGAGGGAGAAGGAGGAATAGCCTTCCGCCACGCTATATGTGGAGAAATATTGCTGCCACTCTTAGAGTGATCGATGCTGTTTCATCTAGAATGCGTGCTGTCCCTAAGCCACTTGTGTCCGTTTATAGAAGCCCTACATACAACCGAGCCGTAAGAGGGAGAAAGCAGTCGCAACACCTTCAAAATAGAGCGGTTGATGTTCAGTTTAATGGAGTTTCCGCCTACACGGTGTCATCAGTCGTTAGGAAAATGCGTGCAGAAGGTAGATTTAAAGGTGGAGTGGGCAGATACAGCTCATTCACACACATTGATACTCGCGGGCACAATGCTGATTGGTAGTGAGTTTCTTTGATCGATTTTAGCCATTTCTGTAGAAAAATAGATTTGTTGCTATTTTAGTCAGAACGTTCTAGATGTATCCCCTCCGAAGACGGCAGATACGATTTTGCTAGCACGAGTAATTAACCAATAAGATTCTATCAAGTGGGATTTATAGATGCAATTAAACGCTGGAAACTTGCCCAACAGGGCATGTCTTCTGGTAAAAAAAGAAGAACGCATGAGCAAGGCTCGCTGACCGGCTCAATGGATAGGAGCTTCGGAGTGAGAACTCTGCTCTACCTGCTGTTCACATTTTTGGGGACCATCCTAGTAATGAGGAATCCTTCTAGCTACGTGAGTGAGTTTGGAACGGTTGCCTTCCTACAGATAGCGATTTGTTTTGCGGTGATCTCGGTGTTTGAAGTGCATCATTCTCACAAGCCTCGTAATGTGAGAGTCATCCTTATGTTTGGCTCTATCTCACTCCATTTATTAATCATCCATCTAGTGGGAGTTATTTTTGAGGGGTCCGACTGCGCGCTGATGGCATTACCTTATGCATTAGCACCAATGATAACCTCTGTTTTACTCAACAGACAGGGGGGAATATTCTCAACTATCGCAGTCACGCTCAGTGGCCTTCTTATCGTTCCGCGAGAATTCTTAATTCACTATGCAGTGATGAGTCTGTTCTGTGGAATGATGGTGGTCTATCTAACGAAAAGTGTCAGGCGTAGAGGTTCTTTGCTCCGTGCCGGTGTATACGCGGGCGTTGTTATTCTGATATTATCAGTTGCCTATGGCATGATAGAAATGCCTGATAATAAGAATGGCTGGGCTGATCTAGCTCAGCGATGTGGTAGCGCGCTCGGTGTGAGCTTGCTCATTGCGATGATCGTCAGCGGGCTACTTCCGGTGCTAGAAAGCATCTTCGGAATCACAACGGATATTAGTTGGTTGGAGCTTAGTGACCTGAACCACAAGCTAATGAAACGGCTTCAGCTTGAGGCACCTGGGACATTTCATCACAGCTTAGTAGTGTCATCACTAGCGGAGGCTGCCGCTGAAAGCATCGGTGCGAATGCTCCCATGTGTCGAGTCAGCGCTTATTTCCATGATATTGGTAAATTGAAAAAGCCTCTGTATTTTATCGAGAACCAAGGTGACGATAACCCGCATGATACGATCACGCCCACGATGTCTGCTTTAGTGATCATTGCTCACGTAAAGGATGGAGTAGATCTTGCGGTGAAGCATAAGTTGAACCCGCTGATTATTGATGTGATTAAGGAGCATCATGGAGATTCGCTAGTTTATTATTTTTACCACAAGGCAAATGAACTCAAGCGTGAGGGTGAAGGTCAGGTAGAAAAAGG
>Ga0307981_1004277_pt1 | contig 10124 bp, 14 predicted proteins | sample OrgLakmetagen987_FD_201849 | JGI IMG/M metagenome (GOLD analysis project Ga0307981, IMG submission 201849) | Saline water microbial communities from Organic Lake, Antarctica - #987 | ecosystem: Environmental > Aquatic > Non-marine Saline and Alkaline > Saline | place: Antarctica: Organic Lake... | reverse complement strand
ATGGCCTCAACGTTCTTATGCTTCCAAAAGTCAAACACGAACGCGTTCTTCCAAGTCCCACCGAACGTTGTTGATCCAGCCTGCAAGCCCATAAATCATCAGACATAGCAAGCCACATACACGGCTGGACGCATAGCGCACCAGAGGCTTGAAGTTGACTGAAGGCAGCATGTCGCGATGCAGCCAACGGAGTCCTGAGAGGCTTGTTTGGAGGTCAAGGGCACTGGCAAAGGTGTCGCCCAAGCCAGCAAGGCCATCAACTGAGCTGCGCAGCTGCGTGCTCTGCTCGAAAGGCGCGAATGCCGGGTGTAGCCTGCTCCGAGAGGGCTCGACCATGCTAGACAAACTGAAGCCGTCGTCGTCCGCCAGCGAGCGGAGGCGGGGGTTGGCCTGGGTGCTGGCGCGAAGAAACTACAACCCACAAGCGATGAGCAACGGCCCGCATTTGAAGCTATAGTAGGACACCCCCATACTCCACACAGTCACACATACCTGAGTGAAGCTGTCGACAGTGGTTCGGTTGAATGCATCTGCAAAGTGGCTCAGCCCAGGCTTGAGTTCGGGAAGCTGAACGACCGAATGGTGGCGTCGCGCTAGCCGCTCTTCAAGGAAGCGAACGTTGTCGTGCCTCACCATCATCGTGTGAGTCAAGATGAGCATGAGCTGTTCTTTGACCTCTTGCTCATTAACTTGGCCATCTGCACCAGTGCAAACTTCGAAAACGCGCTCGTGAAACCCAGCGGATAAGAGGTAGCAAAGGAGCAGGTTGCATGGTTCAACAAACCCCAGGTGGCTGACAAACGAGCTCATCAAGTTCATGTCTGACTCCAGCCTCAGCTCAGGCTCAGGCCCAGGCATGGGCTCTGATTCGGGCTCAAGGCTGCCGGCTTCTTCCTCCCAGCTAAAAGGCACATCGCACGAGAGCTGTCGTGCGGCCGAGAACTGACGAGAGACAACGGGTTCGGGAACCGCCAACTCTACATTTGCCGCCGAGTCAAAGAACGAAAATACTCCCAGCTTCATGAGGTAGTCAACTGCACCAGCAGCTAGAAACCTGAAGATTTCCTCGTCCTGATTGCCAACCCGTGTGGCTGCGAAGGGCATTTGCGTCAGGCGTTTCAAGCTGGCCACAACTGCTCTTTGGGCTGCTTCAGCCGCAGTCATCACCAACTGGCTTGCTCCTAGTGGAGCCTGCACTGCGCGCAGGCGGGCGAGCGACTTCATCACTAAGGAGACGCTCAGAGGCGTGTTGCCAGCGTTAGTAGTGACGACACCAGTCATGCAACTGCGTAGCTTGCGCTCCGGTATGTTGAGCAAGATCACGTGGCCTTGGTCGTCAAACCCTCGCCGGCCAGCCCGGCCAGCCATTTGCCGGAACTCACCAGGGCTCATGAATGGAGAGTCCCCAGAGATGACAACAGTCGGACAAGGCATTGAGATGCCGACGGCTAAGGTGCCAGTAGCAAAGACCAAGCCAAGGCGACGCTTGCGAAATAGGTACTCGACGACGCGGCGCTTGCGGGGGGCAAGCTGACGAAAGTGGACGCCAATGCCCAGGAGTAGGTTTTGGAAGAATGGGTCTGTTTGCAGCATTTCCTCGAATTTTTCAAAGTGGCGTGGTATGTAAACGTCTTCGAGCTCGCTTTCGGTAGGGAGCTTTTGGCCAGGCACTGGGAACCCAGCTTCATTGATGACCACATCCCGAACTGCTCGCAGTGCATCCTTGGAAGCTTCCTCTGCGCACCACTGATCATATTCGGCGTCTGTCCACTTGTGAGACTGCCTTTTCTCGGCACGCAGCTCATCCTTTGCAACGTAGCCCGCAGCCATTTGCTGCTGTTTTGCCTTGTAGATTGGCAGCATTTCACACAGCTCATTAAGGTTATGTTGCGCTCGGATGCTGGTCAGCACTCTTTTTCGAGCTTCCCATACAACCCAATCAGCAAATGCGGCGTCGTCAAGCCCCTTCTGAGCTTGCAGCGCTGCGTCGCCCTGAAGCTGGTGGTGTATCTGCTTGTACTGATTGTCGTACACTGACAGGCCACATAGCCGATAGTTTAAAGGCACAACGGCCAAATCGTTTGCAAGACCCTTCAGTTGACCGGTGTTGAAGCGGAAGTAAAGAGCAGGAAGGCGACCCTGGAGAAATATCATTAGCCGACTGCAAGGAACAGCCACCTGCAACGTAGCCCTGCACACAATCTTACAGTTGCGGAAAGCTCGCGGTACAATGAGCGAATTCCTTTAACTTCGGCCCAGCGTGCCCTGTATTGTGTAGGTTCCGGGACATCCATAGCGGCAATCATGTTCTACGCATACGTGAGACCAATGTGTCTGCTTGGGTCAATAAAGGCTGACCTTGCACGGCTCTGGTGACAGGATTGCCAGCTTCTGGACGCAGTCTTTGATCTTGTTCTGCAACTGCTCGACAGGTGCCAGGTCAACGCCGCTGAGGAACATGTCCGGCATCCTGGCCACGCCCAGGTTGGCATTGCGATAGGCCACCGCTCCAGCTATAGCTTCAACCAGCTCGACCGGAAGGCCTTGTAGCTGCAGCAGGTGATCGAGCGTCTCCTGAATCTGCTCAGGCACCAGCTCGGTCGACCCCATCCACTCTTGGCCCGTCAACTGCGAGATCGTAAACTTGGCGATAGGATTGATCGTGTGCAGGCGACCAGGTTGACGAATGCGGTCTTGCCGGAAGCTGCTGTAGTGTAGGTAGTTCCACCGTTTGCGATGCTCGATGAAATCAAGTCCATCTCGGCCACGAGCTTCTTCGAGGCTTTGCAGCCAGGAACGCAGGTACTCAACGTTGCCAATGGTAGCAGACAAGGCCAAAAATGGACAGTCAATCACACTCAGGAGCCGTTCCCAAATTTGTCCGTCGTCGGCTGATATTCTGCAAGACAGGAGGAAATCTGTTGAATTATTGCCAAACATCGAGCGACACGTGCCACGTACCGGTGCACTTCGTCGAAGATGACCCACTTGAGGGACTTGCGCCACTTCTCGCCCACCGTTGGATGCAAGAGCAAAATTTCAAGACACTGGGGCGTCGCCACCAGCACCTGACACGTGTCAAGGGCAAAGCGATCATCAGCCGTAAACATGCCTGCCACTGCCCCAGCATGCGGGTAACTCTTGCTAAAGCGCGCGTTGATCTCAGCTGCGACCTGGTTTACGAGTGCCTTGGTGGGTGAAATATACACTGCTTTATCTTCGTTTGCCGGACACCCTCGCAGCACTTGCTCCATAGCGTAGAACGAGATGAAGGTCTTGCCAGACGACGTTGGTGCCGCAATCAGCGCCGAACGGTTATTGTCCACAGCATTCAGCAGCCGTTGCTGCCACTCGTCAGGCCGAAAGTGATCCGTACGGCCATCCTCCTGCCCGGTGGGTCGCCGGAAATAGCGTCCCAAGACCCGCAAGTTGAAGTTTGCCAGCTTATCCGCAGGGGCCTCGGGGGTGTAGCCGTAGCTGGCCAAAACTGCTTGTACCCCAGCCAGCATTTCGGTCAGCAGGGAGCGTACAGCCGGGGCGGCCGCTGTTAATGACTCTTCACCCTTGCGTTGCAACTCCAAGGCTTGCGCAAGCACATGGCCGGCAGCTCGTTCAGACGGTGTGGGCGAGCCACTTTCCTCCAAAATCAACGGCACTGGGGCGTTGGCGTTCAGATCGGACAAGAAAACAGCAATTTTGGCAGCAGCAATCAGGCCTGCCATCTGCGCATCTGCTACGTTCATGCTCTCAATCCATTGCTCTTGCCTAGCTGAGCGATTATCCACGCGAAGTAGAGCAGCTCTCTGCCCGCAAGCCACCGACTGTGTTAGGATGCCCTTCTCCAGCTTCGTCGTATCGGCTGGGCGAAGCTGATCTGCTTGCGTCCGTGGTAGACGAGGGCCAAGACCCAGCAATGCAGCTTGTGCGGTGGCCAGCGTGCCCTTTGCGTCGCCAAAGCCGTACACCCTGCGTCTCCAAGTGTTCAGGGCGTCCGTGCTTGGAAGTCGGGCCTTTGGATCGACGATAATCATCGTTTTTGCCACCACACCACCAGTCAACGACATGGTAAGCTTGTGTCGATAGGCTGCAGCCTTGTCCTGGGCGCTGCCGTCCCAATGTAGAAGGCGCCGAATGCCGTGATACGATGGTGGTGGGTCTGGGTCGTGCCGCTTGTTGCCGTCAATCAAGTCGAGAATATCGTCAAGCTTGCCTGTGGCCAAAATTCCTTGTACCTTCGAAACTCGGCCAGCTGGCAGCACGCCATAGAGCAGCTCAGCCAAGTCGCGGAGGGTCGTAGGGTCAGCGGAAGCCTCGAAGGCAACTCGGAAATCACGTGCCTGGCAGACCAAGCCATGAGACCGCCCCATGAACTAGGTAGATGGGCAGGCACTTACCCTGTTGACGACTCGCTCCACGTAATCTTTGTCCACCAGGCGCGAGCTAATGCTGGCAAAGCGATCTGCATCCCCCCCCTCGCCTTGGAACTCGGCATTGAAACCAGCCCGGCTCCATTGCGGAGGGTCGATGGCCAGAGCCTGCTGTGGGGGTACTTCAAACTCCCTTAGCGCATCTACCACGTCAGGCAACCAGCGCTGCAGGGTTGGGTTGCTTGACAGCGGACTGATAGTGATGGGTGCTTCGGCTGCCTGACTGACCTCTGCGGCACGTGCTTGCAAAACAAGCAGGGCAGCTTCAGCTTGAGGGGCGACTGCAGCATCGATCGGTGTCTCTAGCGTAGCAGCCGGTAGCTCCAGGGCAGACATGAGCCAGGTCGTGAGGGCTGTGTGCTGTACATTGTCTTGGCTGGCAGCTTCGTCGGCTTGTTCAGGTTGCAGTTGCAGCAGGTCTCGGGCCGCAGCCCCTGCCGATAGCAAGCAGCACACCAGTCGAAAGAGTCGTCCTTCTGCCACATCAATCACAGGCACGTCTTGCTTCAACTCCATCAAGCGGGCCAGGCGCTGAAGCATAGGATCCCACAGATGCGCTGCCTCCTGCACAGCAGGCACAGCTGCTGCCAGCTCGGCCCATTGCTTCCAGACTTGCAAAGTTGCGGTGACGCAGGGATGTTGTGTGCAGCACCACGGTGTGCACTAGTACCGCATGCTGAAACAGGGTGCTGGGCGTTGCCGCTCCATTGCGCAATACATGCCGTGTCGCCACAACGATGGCTGCACACGCAAGAGCAGTGGGCTCCGATGTCACTCCAGCGGCCAAGGCATCTTCGTACGACCGAGTCAGGGCTGCCTCGAGCTCGACATCAGCATCCACAACCGGGGCACAGCCCTCAATGGGGGGTTCGTCGTCAAGACCAGCATGCTCCTTCTCGTCATCTTCGTCCACAGGAGCCTCGACTGCACAGGGGGAGGTAGCAAGGGTCAAATGATGGCCAAAGGGGAAAAGAGAGGACAAAGGAGGTTGTCAATGTCAAGGGCAGGCTTACAAGGGTAAATACGCCATCCAATCACTTTAGGAGCGGCGAACTCCAACCGATCCAGTAGTACAATTGGTACTCGGTTCTAGTACCCAGGTGAGAAAATTACTGCCATGTATGCTAGTGGACGAGGGCTGACCTGTAGCCAGGGTATGAAGAGCTGCCTGGCGGAGACTCGATGAAGACTCGATGTAAAGACGGCAGCCGGCTAGAGACAACAGCATTAAGCTTAGTAAGGCAAGCAAGGCAAGCAAGGCAAGCAAGGCAAGCAAGGCAAGCTTGCACGTACTGCGCAGGCGCACAATTCGACGAAATCTGGTGCGTCAAAAGCATCAAAGTGCCTGAAGGAGATGTTGGGATGCTGGAGGGTCTAATGCCACAAGATAACAGGGTAAGAGGATCAAGTTAGGCTGCATTCAGTGTATTACCGTGCAGAAGCGTAAGAAGAGGCTGCGCGCTAGTTGCAGCCCTGGGTGTTGGTCCGAGTTGAGGTTCGCCAGCTCGGGAAGGTGGACGATGATGACATTGGCTTGCGTCTGTGTTGCGAGCAGCTGAACTAGTTGTTGCGCTCGCCAGATCGTGTGCCGGGGCGTGTCTTGGCACGATTCATCGTAGACCGAGTTGACGAGAGCTGTTGCATCCAGTAGCACACGACGGTTAATGCCTATGCCAAGCTCTGAGACCACGTCGACTCTTGACATGTACGCTTGAAGATGCCGCAGCATCTCCAGCGCTCGTGGATCCGCCATGATAGCGGAATCGACTCTTGCTAGTCGTAAAAATGAACCAATCCAGTGGATCGGTGGATCAAGGCGTCATGTCGAAGTGGATCGGTGGACCAAGGCGTCAAAAATGCAAAACTTGTCGACAGAGCGGGGGTCAAACTATATTTCCTTTGACCGCTACTTTAGCCCTGCTGATCCTTTGCAGCACCGCAGGCGGTGAGTCCTTAGTCTCTTCCAAGAACTTGGTGGTTGGTCGCAGGGTTGGTCGCAGAAACACACGTTGCAAATGAAATATAGAACACGTACGTTCCGACACCGCTGTTAGCCATAGTTGTATCAGTCTGTTGGTTTTCGGAAAACCTGAATTGCACTTCTTTTTTCTAAACTGGACGACAGCCATCATCGTTGTTAATGTGGTACATGTAATTTTCGCGGCCGGAGCTATCTCCAACTCTGTACTACGCGTGGCAGAGGACTAGTCTGCTAACGAGTGCCGTAGACATGTTCGTGTGACCATGCTCGTCAAGTTACTACAGTTGCGCGTCCCAGCCAGGTGACAGCAACAACCGCCTGCCCGTTATTACCATCAGAAATGCCATTCGACCAATCCGAGGGCAGCAGCGAGCCTGCTGCGCACAACCTCGAGCACCTTGACTTGGCAGAAGCGTCGCCCAAACTGCAAGACCAGCCCGTTCAACCGCCGTCGTTTTCGACCACGTTGGAATGGGATTATGGTCGATGCACGGAAGATACCATTGTTGAAGAGGCAACCAACCGTCCCTCCTCTGAAGAACCCGGCAGTTCCGGATTGAAGGATGCGTACCCTGCTACCTCCACCATGAGCCTTCCTGGCGACGTTGCAAGCATGGAGTACAACCATCATCGCAGCCGTAGCGCCGATCAATCCCCGACTTCCACCAGCCATCGTGGAGCCGCCCCGGCTCCGTGGACCATGCCCCGCAATAAGGACGGACAGCCTGTGTCGGTGACGGCGGAGCAGATGCGGCGGCACAAGACCGCACAGCAGGAAGCCGCAGTTGACCCAACACCCGCTGCCAAGCCTCAACCAGACCAGGGTCACGAGAACGCGGACTGCTTTGACTCGCCTTGGGCCCCTCCCATGATGCTGCTGCTGTTCATGCTGTTGCTGCTGCTGCTGCCAGGCGCGCTCTTTCGAGTCTACAGCCCTGACACACGGCTTGGGGATGTCAGCATTGCCGGCTGGGCAGCCATCATCGCCATTTTGATTGCTATCCGCCCGCTCGTAAACATAATCTACCGAGTCACCGGCTTTCTGGTGGTGCTGGTGGCTCGTGTTCGCAAGCGCAGCCCTGCCAAGGTATTGCATACATGCACACGCATGTTTGAGCTGGCGGCTGCGATTGACTTTTGCGTTGCAGATCGGCTACTACGTCGATGGCATGCAGCACGCCGTTGTCACCTTAGTCTGGCTGCTGGTAGCCACTGTCACCTTCAACGAACTGCTGGGCGCCGACCTGTTTCCCCCGAGGCGAGCTCCTGGCGTGCAAACCAACGCCCCGTCCCGGCTCTGGTGGCTCACGCGCTTGATGATCTGCTTTGTCATCATGGCTGTCTTTGGCATGACGCGAGCGTACGTTACCCGTCGGGTGGCCCTGAAACGCCGCGCCGCCGGGTATCATCAACGAGTCCGCGATGCCGTGCTGGCTGCCAAGCTGCTGGCCGTCTTGACTCGACCCATTCCTGCACGGTAGGTAGGGTAGTCATGCACAGGGCTTGGCCTGTCATGCCTTGAGCATGGCTTGGCCTGTAATGCCTTGACCATGGCTTGGCCTGGAATGTCTTGAGCATGGCTTGGCCTGGAATGCCTTGAGCATGGCTTGGCCTGGAACAACTGAGTATGACGCAAATGGCTGGCATCCACACGACCTCTTCGTTTAGGATGATTGCACCCCGTGCTAAGCAAATGCCTGTCAGGCCCCGCAAGCCACGTCGCTCAGCCGACCATGCCGCAGATGGTACCAGTCTCGTCCAATCTCCCTCTAGTCTTCCATCAGCACTGAGCCCCCCTTGCTGACGTGTAGCAGGCCGCAAGCAGTTTCGCATGTGGAAGGCACGAACTCAGGCGCCACCCCCCGTATCACGATTGCGCAAGGAGGTGGACACGCATTCCGTCAGCTCGGGCCGGCGCATGGAAGACAACTATGGCTTCCTTGGCAACCCTGGTGAGGCAGCAGCAACCATGTCTCTTCATGCCCTATTGCGTGTACCATGCACCGTACCAGACCCTCACTAACTCCCTGCTTCAGCCTCCTTCCTCAAAAACACCAAGCCTACTGCAGCCATCAACATTGACAGTCTATTGGCCGATGCCAACGTCATTCAAAAGGACCCCATCTCCGTCTGCAAGCGCGGCCGCAACCTCCGCACCGTCAGGGTAGGCGACACTCTCTCAGTCTCCTTCCAGCTCTGAGTCTCCTTCCAGCTCTGAGTCTCCTTCCAGCTCTGAGTCTCCTTCCAGTTTTGAGTCTCCTTCCAGCTCCCAGTCTCCTTTCAGCTCTGAGTCTTCCCCCCCGTTGGGTCCCACACCATGGCTGCTTGGATTGCAGGACGCCCGCTACCTCGGCTCGGCGCTCTTTGACTAGTACCAAGGCCGGCAGGAGGACGCGGCCTACGTGGTAAACACGTCGCGAGAGGAGACGCTGGAAGTCCGCTCCTTGCTCCGGCCCCTCCTGGAAGGCACTAAGCTACGAAAGCATGCAGAGGGCTTGTTTGACCCAGGCTCGCTCGGCACCCTGACGCGGGACCAGCTCATGGCTGCATGCACGGAGATCTTCCTCGGGCGCAAGAACTTGGCTACGTCCCTTCGCGACTTGGACTCGATTATTGACGCCATTGACACCTTCTTGGTCAATGTGCAGTTTGTGGTGCTGTTCTTGGCCATCCTGGTGGTGTTTAGTACCGGGGAGCTGGCAGACGTGGCAGTGACCTCGGGTAGGGCAAATGCTGACAAATCACATGCCGATGAGCGGCTGCTGCAGGCACGTTGCAAACTGCACTCACTCTGTCTGCTGACGTGCAGGCACGACCATCTTGGCTCTGTCCTTCATCTTCGCTGACTCGTGCCAGCACACATTCAAATCGTTTGTGCTGCTGTTTGTTCGGCACCCCTTTGATACAGGTAGGCAGAGCTTCAACCATGCCATGCCACGCCACCCCTTGGTCCACACTTTGCTCCTTGCCCCTTGGTCCATGCACATGCCCCTTGCTCCTTGCCTCTTGCTCTATAGCCCTTGGTACATCCCTCGTTGTCTTGAGAGAAAACTGTCTTGGCTTACTTATCGCTCTGTCAGGGGACCGCATTGAAGTGGAAGGAATGAACAAGCCGCTCTATGTGCAGAAGATGACGCTGCAATACACTGTAGGCTGGGCCCTGGCTGCTTGTTGTGCATGCTTGACCCCATTCGACCAGGTGTTTACTGTTTGGAACGGCATGGTCGTGACCATCCCAAACTACGAGCTCTACGCCAAGGTGCGGCCTCCAACCATGGTCGAGGGGAAGGGTGCATGTACAGCATTCCCCCATGCCTTCACCCCTGTCACCCCTGTCACCCCTGTCACCCTTGTCCATGGATATGCGTTATCCACTATCGGATATCATTTGCACCTGGTGCTCTATGCAGAGCATCTACAACGTGCAGCGCTCGGGCATGATGTGGGACGAGGCCTTCCTGCACATTAGCAGCCGGACCTCGACGGATCAGCTCGACCGCTTGGAGCAAGGCTACAAGTCCGTGCTTGCTTGCACCATTTTTGCTTGGAATGCCAACTCCAGGATGGACGCTGCAGGGATATCCTACGAGCACACCCGTTCGACTTCGATGAGCTCAACAGCTTCTTCTTGCTTAAGAGTTTGGACAATTCGACCAAGCTGACGATCTCGCTCATTTACGCTATGAGGTGAGCCTGGCATTTGGTGCTGTTTTATC
>Ga0307981_1004270_pt1 | contig 10135 bp, 7 predicted proteins | sample OrgLakmetagen987_FD_201849 | JGI IMG/M metagenome (GOLD analysis project Ga0307981, IMG submission 201849) | Saline water microbial communities from Organic Lake, Antarctica - #987 | ecosystem: Environmental > Aquatic > Non-marine Saline and Alkaline > Saline | place: Antarctica: Organic Lake... | reverse complement strand
ATAGACTATTGATGTAACGACCATGTTTGTTGGCCGTTTGGCGATCTTTGGTGAAATAGCCGTTGCTGCAAGATGTCTGTGCGGTTATCCCTGTTGGATGAGTTATTTGGCTATATGACTCAAGCAAATACAAATTATTCGTAACTCACCGGAAGCAGCAACTGCGGCAGCTATGGCTGGACCACGCAAATGTTTCGATCCTATAATAATTCATATCATCACGAAAGTGAAGAGGAATAATATGAATTTCAATTACAGGTCGTTCTTTGCTAGGCTAAAACATCTATTATTTTAACCTAGACACCAGTGCTGAAATTCAAGCATCTGCTTTCCCATGCAACCAACCTTATTCTCCATTAACGATCTTAAATATAGTCTAATATACTGCTGGGGGTGTTGTCCGTCTACACTCCGTTACCCAAATGCAAGATTTCTTCTCCTCGCAAATTCTAAAATTTAGATTTGTTATCACGAATGTTGTCATCGCCGCTCAAGAGTGCCGGGCATCATAAAAGCATCCACAATTCTCACAGATCTCCTAGCGAGAGTGGGTGGCAGTGCTAGATAGGTAGGCAGGCAAGCGTCCGCGAGCCTTAAATAACCTCCTCGAGACTCTGAGTACTAGTCCATCCTCATAGGAAGAGCCGGGAAGAAAGAGAGCACGCCCTAACCCTAATAATACAGTAACACACAAGAAGCATCAATACATGATTTTCGATCGGCCGTGGGTTGTAGGTAATGCCATCGCAAAGTAGGTCTTGCATTCTACGTAGACGAACGGTCGATACGAAAGGCATTGGAAAAGGATACATCTTTCATGTCCTTCAATTGATATAGCATCTTATCATGAGTAATAAGACGATACCGCACACATTTCAGGGTGCTTTTGAATGGATTACGGATTACTTTGTGGAGCTGATGATTCTTTTGAAAGCTAGACAATGAAAATAGGAAAAGGACATTTACCTGTCTACATACAGTACACATGTTTATAATATCTAAAGGTCAAACAAGCCATGAATACAGGTTTGAAGTTACATTCTCATTATGTATTGCTGCAGTGTAGCATTACTTATGAGACAACAATTCTCTAGATAGAAACCAATGGAAAGCAGTACTTACTTACTATTATGTTGAATGTGTTGGAGGCAATAAATCCTGAACACCCGGAATTTGAACATCAAGACCTCTTCTAGCAACTAATCTCCTCGCCATTTCCTTTCTTCTTGCAATATCCTTCTCATTCTTGAGCTTTTTGTCATCCGCTGCATTCGGAACAGCAGCAGCAGCAGCACTAGCACTAGCATCTTCCTTATCTCCAACAGAAACCCAGTGAAAGACAGAATTTGCCAAATGTTCCAGCCCTTCCTCCTCTTCCTTGATAAAATCCATAACGGTCGAATCTACAAGCGTCTCATCCAATTGAGCTTTGAACGTTTTATTTTCCTGGACTTTGGAATACATTTCAGCATCATGACAAATAGGGAACACAAAGGATTGTGCCCCAATGGTACTGGGAATATCAGAATGAGGCTCTCGTATCCTATTCGGATAAATATCCAGCCCCTTGACATATTCGCCGTTTTCTGAATCACAATCCTCCAATGGTGCAGCAGCTAAATTATCCGGATCTGCCGATGCCCTTTTACCGCCTTCTCTTTCCAGATTAAGTTCACTCCGTATTTTCGGCATGGGAAGGTCTTGGCTCCAATCATCCTCCCTCTTTCTCTTCTGGAATACTTGTTTGGGGAGATTGCCTCCAGCACCATCGGTGAGGATATCTTGCGCGTCTACGGCGGCATATACTAGCTTCTCGACATACTGTGCAGTGAGGGTAGCGATTAGTTCGACGGTCGCTGGGTTCGTCTGTGTTGGATGGACGTCGCCTGATCCATACATTAGTAGAGGAAGATCAGGTATCAGTGCATTTATGAAGTTTTGAGTAGGATTTGTGTTTTCACTGCTGCGGCTGGAGGATGATTTTCTACTGCTCATAACTGTTGACTGATGTATGGACGAATGATTCGTTTAATAGAATGATATATGATATACTTCTTCTGTTGTCTTACTGTTGTATCTAGTACCTATTATGAATTATTTATGATGTAAAATATAACATCATCATCATCATCATCTTGTCTTTTGCGCTCTCTCTCTCTTTCTCTTCTTTCTAAAACATGATACATGATGTATCGTGCATAGTAGTGTATCGTCGTACAACAAAAAACACAACCGGCGCATTGCATATTGCATCTTGCATCACTCTACCGGTACTCTCTACTACGAAACTGCTAACTGCTCACTGCTACGTAAACGTATAGATCATCATCTTCTGTGCTACTCTGCTAGATCAAAAGACGAAGCAACTCCAATCAACCTGAAGCACACAAGGGAAAATATGAGCAGCGGGTTGGAATCCATCAATGTCAAGGATATACTGAAAGTCCTACACCCGAAACGCTATGCTTCCTTTCACGAAAATCCTAATGACTGCAAGAACAAGAAGCAACAACGGTTCTCTACCTTACTTCTCGAACACAGCGAACAAAAATTACACGATTGGGGTGTCGTTGCTTCGTCCTCTCGAGTGCGAGGAACTTCCTCTTTAGAAAACAACATGGACACAGCTACATCAATGATATCGCTATCCTCCTCCATGACATCTCCTTCAATAAAAAAAAGCAGAGGAAGCACACACAAATTAGATCCAAACTATTCAAAAACTCGAAAGGAACGCGAACCAGGAACTACCATGAAAAGAATTCATGGACGACTGCACCTGTGTTCCAAATCCATCATCTTCGAACCTCACGATGTATCACGAGGAATCATTCGGATCCCCTATGACAAAATGACAACCACGCCTAATACAATTGTCACAAACGAAAACTCAGAATGCATTCATCTAGAAACAAAACGGTGCATCATAATGAAAACAAATAACATCATTGCGCCCTATGAAACTATTGACAAGCACGTCTCTTTCTCATTCACATTCCAGCATTCCTCCACGGAACCGTTTCAACAACTTTTTGAGAAGATATACAATGTTTCGAATGAGAAATTGGAAGAGATCATCAAACCCATGTGCGAAAGACCCTTTGATCCATCAAATTTTGTGCATTTGAAGGATGAACCGCTCACACCCAGTCTCGGAGCTTTCATTCTAGGACCATTTCCATTAGTGAAAAAGGCTGGGTGTGTCATTGTGACAAGGGAACGGTTGTACTTCCAGCCATTTGAGGGAGTATATTCTGAGATTGCAGCCAAGGCTCTTTCATGGAGTATAGGGGATATAGTGGCGATAGCAAGGAGGTACCATGGTCTCAAGGATGAGACCGTCGAAATATTTTTTCAAGAGGGGCCTTCGGTTCTTCTGGCTTTCGAAGGGTACAAGAATCGAGAAGAGGTGATAAGATTGATTCCTCAGAACAGAATTATGGAAGGGGCGCTGGGTCGGGTTAATATTCCAGTCTTCTGTCACACAGACAAATCCTTTTTGAACATGGTCGTGACAGCTTGGAGAAGATCGGAGATTGATAACTTTGAGTATCTGCTGGCCCTCAATTCAGCAGCAGGGAGGAGTTTGTTTGATTTGTCACGGTATCCAATCTTTCCATGGGTATTGGCAGATTATGAAAGTTCAAAATTAAATTTATCAGGGGGTGATAATGGAACTGCATCGAAACCGTTCCGGGACCTTTCGAAGCCCATTGGTGCCTTGAACGAGGAACGGCTGGCTAGCTTCAAGGATCGATGGAAAGGAATGGAAGATATGGGGGATTCTTTCTTGTACGGTACTCACTACTCTGCCCCAGGTTACTGCTTATATTATCTCGTGAGAACCATGCCGGAGCATATGCTGTGCTTACAGAATGGTATGTTTTGGTAGGACACCTTTGAGCATTGTCTGTTGTTTTATCCAATTGTAAACTCCGGCTCTTACATCTTTGCACTCCCTCTTTTACTACAGGCAAGTACGACGCACCCGATCGCCTATTTCATTCTATTGATCAGTGTTTCGCATCGATACTGATTAATCCTGCCGACATCAAAGAATCAATCCCTCAATTTTACGATCCAAAGGCAGGAATAGACATTCTTCTTAATTTACGTGGATTACAGCTCGGTATCACTCAAACAGGCACAATCATTGACGATGTCAAACTTCCAAAATGGGCAAAATCGCCAAAGGACTTTTTAAAGAAGAACAGGAAAGCTCTCGAGTCCAACTATTGTACACATAACCTTCCGTCCTGGATCGATTTGATATTTGGAGCCAAGGCAAGGGGAGAAAAGGCTTTTAACGCAGACAATTTGTTTCATCCAACTGCATATCTATCGCCGCAGGATTTAGAAGAGATGGATTCGGAAGCGGAGAAAATGCAAGCTGAACTACAAGCAACTGAATTTGGTATTTGCCCAGATGTGTTGTTTTCCTCGTTGCATCCACGAAAGGCTGACGATGATGTGCCGAATAGTGCCTTTTTGGCTCCTGACGATGGTCGTGCCTTGATTCAAGAAATTGGCGAAGTTGACAAGAAAGAAGATGAACAATGGGAGCGCGTGAATAGAGCCTTAAAATATGCTCAGCCAAAGATTGATGACCTGAAGAATATGAGAAGAGAAGGTGACGGCAAAGACAACACAGATACTCTAGTAGAAAAGGACACGATTCAAGTTGATGCGAATGACTTCCGAGTTGACAATGAAAAAACATTGCAACCAAGTACCAGTAATATCCTTCTTAGTGGTTCAGGAGAGTCCTTTCGCGTTGAAGATTCTATCAGTGGGACTCGTACCTTTGGCTCTGCGGGGGATAAAGGATCGAGCAAAGTCCTTCCCCAACAGACCCCGTCCTTATCCTCAAACATTTACGAAGATGAAGGCTGGAGTCTTAAGCATATAATTTCCAAACAGATGCACGGAGGGGCAGTGAGTGGATGCCACCTATCGTTAGGTTCGAGCTCTTTCGTTACAACGACATCTCTCGACGGTGGTATCAAGGTACACATGCTGCCAAACGCGGAAGGAAATGATCCAAAACGACGAAGTTTCTCTTCTGCACCTCGTCTTGGACGATATCCTACCCCCCAAAAGACAGAATCTAATATTCAGCAGCACAAATTTCATGAATTTCGTTCCCATCAGTCATCAGATCCTCTTGCTTGTCTAGCATACGTCAGTGACGACAAAGGGGGGAATATTGCCTTTGCTGGCGGCCATGACGATGTCATTCTAGCATATGGAATCAATTCAGCTTGTGCCCTTGCATCGGTGTACTCTCATCGGGATGCAGTAACAGGTCTTGTCCTTGTGACGAATCCCCATGCTGATCAAGGTACCCACATCATGATCAGCAGTAGTTTGGATGCAACTGTCAAACTTTGGAATGTTTTTATTTCTGATGGCGAATCAGTGAAGATAAGCAAAGAACCTTTCGACGAATTGTACGACGCCGATGCTTCTGTCGACTGTGTGGATGCATTGGATATCCCAGGCGTTGGATTGGCTGTAGCCGCAGGAGGAACCAACGGAAGTATCGTGGTCTGGCTGTGCACTATTGCCGGAGGTAAGTTATGTTCTTTTTTGAAGTACATAATTACATCCATTCTTTTGGAGTACAGGGTACAGGGACATGAACACTCACAGACTAGTTTCTATCTTTTGAAAATAAATAGAGAAAACAGTTTTGTTTCAAAAAGAGGCAAAGCGAGGACAAGGACCTTGCTCGTCTATGAAGTGGTTAAATAATGGAGAAATTATTCTAGTCGCAGGATTTGGGAACGGACGAGTTTCATCATTTGCATTCAAACACGATGGCATGTATCCAGTCAGTAAATTGAATCTAGGCTCACCTGTACAATGTTTGTGCATGATTCCATCAAGACAGGAAGTATTTGCTGGTTGTGCAGATGGTGGTGTCCGTCTCATAACAATAACAGAGGGAGGACATTTCGATGATCACAGACCAAGATCATGGGACGCTGTGAACGGCGAGTCGTCTCCTAGTGTTACTTCCCTCAGCGTCATTCTTTCTGAAGGAGGATCAATGAAAAGATACACCATAGCTTGTGGCGCAGAAGACGGTTCAGTGGCTATATTCTTAATTGAGAAACTATAGTAATTTGTAATATTCGAAACACGCAATTTTACATGGAGAATCTCTTCGCAATTTCTCTATACATTCAGCTCTCTCTTTCTTTTGGGCGAAATTCCTTTGGCCTTCATCGGATCAGTTCAGGTCAACTGTCAGCATATGCATATGCACAACTATCTACTCTTCTTCATCTGCCCAGAGCTTTGGATTTCTTTCAATATTTTTTCCCCTCATTCTAGTAACTGGGCGAAGCTGGCCGTTTTCATCTGGCATCCACGTAAAGTATCCCGCTTTCTTGGGTCCATTGTAGTCCTCTGTGGGATCTGACACCTCGTTATCATCTTTCTTCATGAAATCTTCTTCTCCATAAAATGCAGATTTTCTCTTGCCGTAGAAAGCAGCTCCATTTCCAAGACGTCTGTTCGTGGCGTCGTCTACGAATGAATCCAATTCCTCAAAGAACTTTCCAAAAAAACCCTTCTTTTCAGCGAGCAGCCTGGTCTCCACACCATTTCTTACAGGAAGCACGAATGCGCTCACTGCATTAATAGTAATGAGATTTAATATAAGAACACACTTCATCATTCTGCAATATTCAAGTCTTATTCCTTAACATATAGTTGTGTGTTGCAAGTGTGCTGAGTGCTGAGGTGGTTTTCACCAAATTGAAAAATCAGCTGTTGAAATTCAAAGAAGAGCGCGCGAGGAATTATTTGTCCATTGTTTAGGCCTATTGAGAGTTCTTAGCGCATACATTGCGCGTGCGCAGTCCGCAAGTCTTCGGACAAAATTGGGACTTGCGCGCTTTTGCACACTTTCAAAAGTGAGGTCCTTGCGCGGGCTTCTCGTTTTCTCATGATTATTTATTATTTTGGAGTTTGGAATTATGATTATTGATTATTAAACATTTATCTATAGGTTATCATCTCCAACAATTTGAGATCATTTTTTATTTCTTCAGCCACTCCTCACATCTCATCAGACGCCTAAAATATAAACTCCAATAAAGGTACCATCGTAGATAGTTCGTTGTAAAGTGGGTGTGAACTTTTGTATTACTAGGAAGTCAACATCGAGAAAATTGTTCAGCAGCTCCTGCAAAAACATTTTTTGGTTTACATCATTAAATAGGTTGAGAAATGGACGAACATGAAAAGTCAGCGTTCCAGAACTGCCCATGTGCTTCATTTTCCACCTCAGCACAACTGATTTCAGCACTTTCGTCCAACGAGCAGGCAGAAAGGTTGATCCAATGGCTACAAGGAACATCAGTAAAAAAGGAAGGGGATAAATTTGAAAAGATCCCCTCGTCAGAACAAAAACTTTGTGAGAATAGTGCTACAGATGGTCAGTCTTCAAGATGTACTCGGAGGGTAGATGTTGCATACTCCATTTTGAATGCAATACGCGATGCATGCAGAATCCATCTCGAAAAGGAGCAAGGTTCAACTGATTCAAAGGTATCAGAAAATGTGGCACTTTACAAAGATGTTCCAAAGTACGAAGAAAGCTTTCCTTCGTTATCTGCTTCGTCGCAGCAGGCTGCACCCAATATTCTCAAACCAAAAAAGAAAGTGAAGAAGAAGATAAAGCTAGATCAACCTATGAAACAGTTAGCAAGTAATAGTATGGATGAACCCCTATCAACAAGTGTCAATAAGATGAAAGTAAAGAGAAGGATAAGACCAGCGCAAATCTTAACCAAGCAACAGAGCCCATGGGGGGATATTTCAAACTTACAAAGTGATTTGACTGCTGCAAATCCTTGGCCTGCCATCATAACTAACGATGAAAAAGATGATAGTAATCCAAACGTGAAGAGCAAGGCACAACAAATGAAATCTTCAAAAAAATCAATGAATATTGATGGATTGGTCGCTCCTTCGACTTCTAATAAAGATCCCATGGATAGAATCATGAATGGACGTGTCAATGGATCGCTGAATATCAAGAAAAAAGATCCAATGAAAAGAATAATGGGTGATCATGCTTCTGATGGATTTCAGCAAAAGAGCATGCCAATTCAGAATCAGTTAACTGTACCGATGGAAAAAATCCCGTCAAAAAGCAAAGCGATTAGACTGATATCAGTAGAATCAGACCAAGCGCGAACACATTATTTGAAACCCTTCACTCAAAGTACAAAAGAAACATCTATAGACGCGACTTCTTCTTTGCGAGATAACACAGTCAAGGCATATAGTACAATCATAACATCACAGCTGGTCCCATCAATTGCCCTTGAACTACAACTTATGCTCCGATTGATAGCAATCAGCGACGAAGATCACAACTCCAATGACGCCTTGGACAACAATCGGAACTTGGAACAACTATTTAATAGCCCCGAAAATTGTCGGCAATTTGCTGCACAAGTTTTCAAAAGTTTAAAGAATGTGATAGTAAATTTGAATCCAGACATTCTTCTGACGCTATTAGAAGTGCGTATATTTATTGAGTATGTCCCGGAGGTCGCCACTAAAATTCAGCAAAGTTTGGAATCTCATCAAAGTGCTCTACTCTCCGAGGGCAAATGCGGGCAAGTGGATCATAATTCGGGTCTATTAGTATCAGGAAAGAATACTATTTTGACAACACCTTTCTTAGAAAAGAGAGATAGTCGGCATAACTATCGATCACGAGATCTGTCGTCAATGTACAACAACAGAGAACAATGTAGAGGTATGTCGCACATATTTGCCATTCACATCTATTTTGCATGCCATTATTTGTACCTCGCGCTGATCATTTCGTTTACTTTTCTTTCAAGATACCTTTCTATTCCAACTTCGAGCGTTTCAGCAAATGCGAGGAACAGTGCTTAATCCTACGCAAATCCAACGTTCTTTGGACGGCATCAAGCAAGCACTTCATCAAATGATGTCAAACTTGCTATCTTCAAATATTCCATGGTTTACAGAATTGTTCACAGATCTCCTAATTCAAATTGGGTTGGTACCAACGCAAGAGTTGGATGCAGACATCCTCAATAACGTAGCGGACAAGGATCGTCTTCAGGTAGGAATTTGAACTATCCAATGCTCAAACAAGATTTACAAATCCATACCTTATTGTACCTCATGTCACTTTTCTTCCTTTCATAGAAACTGCACAGCCGATTTACGTCGAAGGTCGCGCAAAAGAATAAAAGCAGCAAACCCCTTATTCTTCGGGACGCCTCAGTAGTTGGCCCCTCGCCTGAACATTTTTTCCCTGGTCATCAAGAGTTTTTCTTCATGTTCATAAAGACTATGGACTCTTACTCTTTTAACCTTTACCTCCAGAAACGACTTGTACATATGATCATGAAGATGTCTTTATTAAATGATTCAAGAGGTATGGAACAACGTGTGAGAGAACTGCAGCTCCTTGCCAAATTCTTGGGTTTACTTGCCTTCTCACCGAATTGGTATATAAAAGAATGCGACACTGCAATTTTTGAGTATTTTACTCCAGTGATACCCATCAATTCCATCATTGAAGATGCATATACAATGGGTAATCTAGTCTCTATCATCCCTTGGTCGTTGAACTTTCTCTGGATGATGTCTTGGGACAGTATTTCTATGCAACAGTCTTACTATAGAGATACCTTCGGAATGCTAAGAAGCATTCATCGGAGTCTCAACGACTCAACGAGTTCAGGCTATAGCCATTTGAGTTCAAATCTCCTCTCCATCGGGCTACAACTTGATACATTCTTCGCCGACGTTATAGGATTGGCTGAGGTTGAACGTCTCCCATCGTGGAAACTATGTAATCCGAAGTACAATGAAAATCAAGATGTTTTAGATGCAAGTCCGTTGAAAATGAGTACACAATATACCCTTTCAACATCAACACACTTGGATGACTTACACAAGCTTGCTTCAGATATTGCAAATAATAGACGACTCATAAAATCTAGCGGGGCATCAAAGAAGCTCAAGCCAAACTCCCTAAGCTCAAATACTAGCAGCAATTTTTCTATAACACCTGATGTCCGAACTTCGGAACGATTTGACTCCCTTGGACCAATAGAGCAAGGCAAACTAC
>Ga0307981_1004266_pt1 | contig 10139 bp, 8 predicted proteins | sample OrgLakmetagen987_FD_201849 | JGI IMG/M metagenome (GOLD analysis project Ga0307981, IMG submission 201849) | Saline water microbial communities from Organic Lake, Antarctica - #987 | ecosystem: Environmental > Aquatic > Non-marine Saline and Alkaline > Saline | place: Antarctica: Organic Lake... | reverse complement strand
GCCGAGCCCTGCGACGTTATAAGTCTTTGACGGGGCTTGGAGGACGATGAGTTTCTGCTTTAGATTCTCAGCCAAATGGATGGCGCTAAAGAATGGCTGGATGTCTTCATTAAAGACTAAATCACAGTGGACCTCATCTGACACCAGTACTAAATCGTGTTTGTGACAGAATTCCGCCACTTGAGTGACTTCGGCTTTTGTGAATGATCTTCCGAGTGGGTTCTGTGGGTTACAGAGGATGAAAACCTTCGTGTCTTCAGTGACAGCAGATTCCATAGCTGCCCAGTCAAAGCTATATTTATGATCAATCAGAACGTGGGGCACTGAAATAGTCTCCGCCTTAGCATCCTCCGCTACTCCTAGAAACGGTGGATAAACTGGCGTGCATGTCATGACGGCTTCTCCAGCAGAGACGTAGGCTCTAGTGATCAATGAAAGTGCGACGACTAGTCCACCGAGATGGACGATATGCTCGATATTTACTTTAGCGTTGTGGCGAGTGTTTAGATAACTGATGAGTGCGTCGTTGAGGCCTTGATGTGGATGTGCGTATCCGAATACTCCGTGGTCGATGCGCCCTTGGACTGCATCTAGGACACACTTTGGAGATACAAAATCCATGTCTGCGACCCAGAAGGGATCGAGTTCTGGGCGGCGGTCCCATTTGATAGATCCGGTGTCTCGTCTCGGGATAATGGTGTCAAAGTTCATAAGAGAATCTTGCCTAAATCAGGGTGAAATCAAAGTAAAAAGTAGCTCATCGCTCAGCTTGTTACTCGTTGAGAATATTCAGCACGGCACGAATAGCTTCTTCTTTGCTACAAATGTTGTGGTTGGACGGGATGATGTGTTCGGAGATGCTGTTGGGAATATGGGAGCTATGGTAGGAGACTACGCCATCGGTTTCGAACTTAAACAGGGGTTGTCCGATATCGCCAATGATGGAGTAGCTGCTTAGTCCTCTGCGTATCGGCATACGGTTGAGGGCGATAAGTGAGGGATTACTAGGCCGCAGCTGATTCACTGAGCTTTCGCCTATAGTGAGTAGTTTTTTAGTGTGTTCTGGTAGGTTAGATCGCTCCCATTTTTTAAGGGTAAGGATATCTGCGGTCTGCTGGAGGATGAAGCTGGGGATGGTGCTGATTTTGATAGTGATCCAGCCGATGACGCCATCTGCCATCTTAGACCCCCGGTGTGGAGTCGCTAGATAGATCACTTTAGCGGGTTCTGTGAGAGGCTTGTAATGAAAGTAATCATGGATTTTCTCTAGCTGCGAATCATTGAAGACTTCAGATAGTGAAACATCTCCGAGGTAGGCTTGATGGAGGGTTTCGCCTGGGTGGGATAGTGACACGCGCGCGATGAGTCCGCCCATACTGTGGGCGATGAGAACGGTTTTGCGGATATTGGTGTCGTTTTTATTCGGATCAAGTTTCTGAATGAGCCTTCGATAGGATTTCCTAAACTTACTAGATGAAGCGATCCAGGGGGTGCCAGTGGGGTAGAAGTAATACCATAGTTGGTATTTCTTACGGAGCTTAGGATCTGCATTGATGGCTTGCGCCATATCCATAAATTTTTTTGGGCTGGATGCCATACCGTGGATCATGAGGACAGGGATCCGCTTTCTATCATACGGTTCAGCAAGGTAGAAACCTCGGAACTCATCATACTGTTGTGGCATGATCAAGCCCATGATATCGAGGGTGGAGTTTCCCGGGATTGCATTGAGGTAATCCATGACGATCTTTGGCTGATAGGCTAGTGCCTGCTGCTGATGATTACTGGAGCGGGGATCATAGATGTCGATGTGGGTGCTTAGGTTACCATTAAGTCGAGTCTGAGTGGCGACTAAATTGGCAGGTTGTAGATTAGTCAGATAAGCATTTTGGGTAATAGGGGTGAAGTTGTTTCCTGAAATAGTTGGGTTGTTTGTCTTAGTTTTGATAGTAGATGCTAGTCCGATCCCTTTAGTGCGATGCGTCAGAGGGTTAATGGCGTAGCCGCTTTTAATCTCAGAAAATTGCTTCGCGTATGGATGGTGGGAGCGGTAAGTGATGGTGTGGCCAGGAAGGCTTTGGTAGTTTTTTGCTGCCCATTTAGTGAGTAGTGCGTGGGTCTGGAGAGAACTGAGAATACGTGGGGGAGTGGACTGAGCAGGCTGAGTGAATGATGAGACAATCGCACATGATGACATTAAAAAAGCCGCCGAGAAGGAAATCAAGGCGACTTTGATGAAATTGATACTAGAGGTTCTATTTCTATTGAGCATGATGATTTTAATCGATCCTTATTTACTCCTACTCCCTATCTAGCTCTGAGAGTGAAGGCCGTTGGGTCATAGAAGTCTCTTGTTGAGAAGATCCATCCCGGCTTTTTCTCTAACAGAGTGAAACCGGTAGGTCTGAACTCTGGGAGGAATAGATTAGAGTTAGGGTCATAAGCTTTTCTGCCTGTATAGCTACCACTTATACGATACTCGTAGTTTTGATCATATCCGTATCGCGCTCCTGCTGGCCCATCTTCTGGGAGTCTGTCAGGCACAGTTTCACTAGTCTCATTCATGAGGACGAGCTTAGCGCTTCGCCATTGCTGTCCTGGTTTACGGAGATATCCCCAGAAGCGTGTTTTGTTCACGTAGTAGCGCCTGCCATAGTAGAAGTTCCCTCTTGGCTCAGCAGCTATTTGAGCATTTCTTATGAATGGGGTTGGGTTAGGGCCAAGATACTCTGCATTTGGAGTATCGTTTCTAGCGACACTACTAGCACAGTTAGAGAGAATGAACGAGGAAAGCACAGCGATTGTAATCGCACAGATTTTTAAATTTTTAGTCATTGGTATTCAAGATTATCAATTATTCACAGTGATTGAAGTTCCTTCTTTAGTCAGTCCGAAGATTCTTTTGGCGACCGCAGCCTGTTGGCGAATACATCCACCAGAGGTCGGGTAGCGCTTTACACTATTAGGGGCGTGTCGGCCTATTACGTCGCTGTTGAGCCGCTGCCAGAATGGGAGTGGTAACAGTGGCTTCATCGTCTTGAATGTGAGAGTGAGAACAAGAATTCATCTCTGGATACTGACTGGTGTCCCCATACCAACCTTCTCATAGATAGTAGTGACTACAGAACGTGGTGTGCGGATACAGCCGTGTGAGGCAGGGTAGCGTGGGACTTTGCCTCTGTGCATTCCGATACCACCGTTAGTGAGTCTCATCCAGTGAGCCATCGAAGCGCCGAGAAATCTACCTCCCTCAGGAATAACATCATCTCTGGAATCAGCATCAGTTTGCACAACCTTGCCATCCACATCGAGGATCTCACCATAGAGGTTAGAGCGTTTATTAACGACTTTTTCTGAGATATTGAATTCCCCTGTGGGAGTAGGGTGTTTAGAATTACCTGTGGACACTGGATAGTCCATAGCGATCAGATCACCATTCATAAGGAAGGCTCTCTGGAGACTTAAATTAACGATCACTTTTGAATTTGTCGCGTTAGTTTTCGAGAGTAAGCCAATGTCCTTATATATAAGATATGTCTGAGGGTATCTTGGGCCGGCCGCAAAATGTTTATGGGTTCCAGGTGTGTAGGGATTGACAAAGACAGCTTTAAGCGGCGTCGTCGCGAGTGGGTTTGCCTTACTAGGACTCCCAGTAGACCCACAACTGGTAAGAGTAGCGACGATAGCTAGTGCAAGTAATGGCAGTAGATGGTTACAGTTAAATATGCGTTTGTTCATGATAAAAAGGAGCTTGTGTTGATTATCTATTTAAATTGCTTAATACAGATTACTAGATAGGGCAAGTTTGGATATGGATTTTCTTCTGGGTGCGGATTCAGATTGGACACGATGAATGTGATTATAAATAGAAATTATATTTATGGTGTGATACTAGCCGTAAGAACTGTTGAGCTTTTTTCATTATTATTGACTAAATGTCTGCCTAAGCTGGATTGAGGGAAATCAACTATAAGAGTGGGGGATTCACGGAACTGGGGCTTTTTCTCGGCACTATTGATGGCAAAGAAGGCTTTTTTAGGGATCTTGATAGTGCCTGTTTTTATTTTACCGCCCCATGGATCGATATATTTTATCTTAAACGAATTGGCATTTGGTGGTAAGGTGCCGGTGATTTCATAGAGAACTACGTAGTGGCCGTGGACTTGTCTCCATAGTCTCCCTCGCTGAGCGAACCTCTTAACACTTAAAAGCGGAGGGAATCCAGCTTGGAGTGATTTTGTAAGATGCGTGTGTGTGGTTGTGAGTAGTGTCTTGTGGTTTCCTCCAGATTTGATGAAATGTGTGGTGTGCTTTAGTTTGGGAAGTGCTAGTTCGCGCCCAGTCTGGAAGTCGTTAGCCAGGTCTGTGAGGTCTAGGCCGTTGATGCCCGATCGAGTGTCCCAGCGCATACTTGCACGCGTGTGACTGGAAAAGATCTGACCATAATACCTCACCATAAAATTAAATTTTTCCTTATCTGTATCACCATTGATTTTCTTGGTAGCAGCATTCCATTTAGGTGATCCAAATCGGTAGGCATTGATGAGAGAAACGGGGCCGCAGCCATTTTTTTCAATCAATATTTGGTTAAGAGCCTTAGCTTTTGAGTTCGGTGCCGTGACTGGATCTAACCCCGTAACACAACTGCTAGACGTAGCGATGAATACGAACGAGAGAAGGATGATAAAAAGTCTTAACATGGTGCGATAGTGCTGTTGATTAGGTGGTTTGACAACTCATTATGGGGTGAAGGATGGTTTTCTTGAAATTGTGCTTCCTTTAGCTGTGGGATGGATTAGAAATAGTTTACAAAGATGATTTCTGTGAATGATGGGCATGATGGTGGAGGGAACTCTGGGGTGAAGCTATCCCACGAGATAGAAGAAGTGTTTTCGGAAACAGGAATGCTTTCTAAGTCTCCAGATTTTTCCTATAGACCACAGCAACAAGAGATGGCTGTGGCAGTGGCAGAGACACTGGAGGGGACTGGCGTCCTTTCAGTAGAGGCCGGGACAGGGGTTGGGAAGTCTTTGGCTTACTTAATACCTGCGGTGAAATTTGCGCTAGAAAATGATCGGAAAGCAGTGATCTCTACGCACACGATTAATCTGCAAGAACAACTGGTAAGTAAGGATTTACCGATTGTTAAGAAGTTGCTTAAGCTGGATTTCGATGCGGTTTTGCTAAAGGGTAGGGGTAATTTTGTTTGTCCAGCGAGACTGCGTAGAGCGATGGAACGGCCTGGAGATCTTTTTTCTAGTAGCGAGGCTGAGGAATTACGTGCGATCTATGACTGGGCAGAAGAAACGCTCGACGGGAGTCTTAGTGATATGGACTTCCAACCAAGTTCAAAGGTATGGAGCCAAGTTTGTAGTGAGGCGCACGTCTGCACGAGAAAATCTTGCGGAAGCGGAGATGCATGCTTTTATCAGAATGTAAGGAAGCGGGCTGAGAAAGCGGAGGTTATTGTAGTGAATCACACCTTGTTTTTCACCCTATTTGCAGCGGAAGTGGAAAGTATTGAGCTGGGTGAGAAAGGGAATGGAGGCTATTTGTTTGCTAACGATTTTGCGATTCTTGATGAGGCTCATACTTTGGAAGATGTGGCGGCTAAACAGCTGGGGATGAGGTTGAGCCATGCAGGGATGAAATTTGATGTGCAGCGGCTTTATAATCCTAAGACGAAACGTGGATTATTAAAGACGATGCGGAATGGCGAGGGGATGCAGTGTGCTGAGGAGTTGTTAGCGGTGGCTGAGACATTTTTTGAGGATGTGGGTGAAGTGGTGGAGTTTGGTCAATTTTCACGGGAATTTAGAGTGAGACAGCCAGAGCTAGTGGATAATAGCTTGGCTCTACCGCTAAGGAATTTCTGGACCGCTGTGGAAGAAGCCGCCGAAGCACTTGAGAAAGATAGTGCGGTGAGGAATGAGCTGATGGATGGCGCGCGTAGGATGCGTGAGATGCATGGGAGTCTAAAGATGTTTCTTGATCAAGATGATGAGGAGAGTGTCTATTGGGTAGAGAAGACGGGGCGGGACGGCGAGAACCTGGTGTTACAATCGGCCCCAATTAATGTGGCGGACAGACTGCGGGAGACCATGTTTGGTAAGGGAAAGACCTGCGTGTTGACGAGTGCAACGCTTGGTGCTGGGGATGACGATCTAGGGTATTTCCGTAGGAGAGTGGGAGCGGAAAAAAGTAGGTTTCTTAAGATAGGGAGTCCATTTGACTACGAGAAGCAGATGCAGATCTATGTGATGCAGTCGATGCCTGATCCTGGCACTGAGAAATACGAATCTGCGCTCGTGCATTGGATAGAACGAGTGCTAAAATACACTGAAGGGAAAGCATTTGTGTTATTCACTAGCTATAGGGTGATGAGAAATGTCGCAGAGGCGATGGAAGATTATTTCGATGAAATGGGTTGGCGTCTGCTAGTGCAGGGAGATGGGATGCCGAGACATCAGATGATTGATGTTTTCCGCGAGGATGTGCATAGTGTTTTGTTTGGAACCGACAGTTTCTGGGCTGGCGTGGATGTGCCAGGTGAGAGCTTGTCGAATGTCATTGTGACGCGGTTGCCATTTAGCGTGCCAGACCATCCATTAGTAGCATGCAAGATAGAACAGATCGAGGCCAATGGTGGGAATGCCTTTATGGAATATTCTGTACCGGAAGCTATTATCAAATTAAGACAAGGTGTGGGGAGACTGATCCGTAGTGAAAATGATAGTGGACTAGTGGTGATCCTCGATAATAGAGTGGTGACGAAACGCTACGGGAAGATGTTCCTGGATTCACTTCCTCCTGCTCCGGTGAAGATAGTGAAGGAGTAAAGTGATGTTTTCTAAGAAAAATAGTGAATAGATGTGACATTTCTCTAATATATGTTGCCTAAAGAAGTGGTTAGTAATAGATTAATCACTCAATAGATCAACTATTAACGAACAGACATAATTCAATGAAAATAAATAATATATTAATAATCGTAGGTGTAGCGGCAGCATTCACTTCTTGTAAAGAAGTAGAAGAAACAGCAGTCAATGCAACAGAGGCCACTAAAGAAGCAGCAGGATCTGTAAAGGATGAAACAGCTAAAGCAGCAGACGCGACTAAAGAGACAGCAGAGAAAGCTGGCGAAGCTATTAAAGATGGCGCAGTAACACTCGCAGATAAGACTAAAGAAGCCGCAGCAGCGGTCAAGGACGGTGCAGAGGAAACAGCAGAAAATGCTGTGGAAGCTGTTAAAGAAGGGTCCTCAGACGCGATCGAAGGTGCTAAGAATCTAGGTGAAGGCGCAGCAGAAAAAGTCAAAGAAGGTGCAGAAGCAACTAGCGATGCAATCAAAGAAGCAGCAGGAGCAGCGAAAGAAGCTGTGACACCAGATGGTGAGTAAGTTACTGTTACATCAATAACAATCACTGATAGAAAACCTAGAGGCTTAATAGCCACTGGGTTTTTTGTGCCTAGGTAGGCAAGGGTATAATCTAGCTGAGTAGCTTAGGGGCAATACATTCGGGAGATAAAAATCCTAAAGCTGCTCAGAGTAATGAATCTGCGGTTTTAGGAGCGAGAAGCAGGGAGTGAGGAGCCGCAAGCGAGTGATTAGATTTTGAGGTTTAACATTGTTTAACGCTTGCGGCTTCCTGCTACCGAGCCGAAGGCCGCTCCCCGCTTCCTATGAAGATCATTTACCATTAGCACGTTATTAGACTGATCGTAATACTATCCCGAATGTAACCGTCCTGCTGAGTAGTTGTAATGGCAGTAGTATAAGCTTCTATACTAGTCTCATGTTATCCAAGGAAAGGGAAGCAGTCCAAGTTACTATGGATAATATTTTTTTCATGATACAATTGTGTGTGTTGCGAAGATGAGAGCGGGTCGCTGAGAAATCAGTGATCCGCTTGATTTTTTAAATAAATTTGAAATAACGAGTAATCATTGACCGCTGCTTAGGATTACAGAATGATGTTTGTATGAAGGTGATTCCAGACATCGTGCTTAATGAGCACAAAGAGAAGCAGAATTTAATCTCTATTAAGCGAGAAGATATCGATGAGAGTATACTAGATGGTTTCATATTGGATTATAATAAAGAATGGCTACTGATGCTTAAAGAAGATGACTTTATTTTTGATGGTTTTATGATGGTGAAGAGAGAATTTGTATCTGCAATCAAGCATGGTAGCACTCAGAGATTCCATAAGCGTTTATTTCAGATTGAAGGCAAAATGGCAGAGGTAGATTTCGGTAAGATGATGCCTGCAGCCAATAATAGAGGAAGCTCGATCACGTTATTTTTGCGGAGTTTAGCGACCGACAAAGTAGTGATACTTGAAAATGAAAGGGAGGATATATTTTTGATAGGATTTATCGAAAAAGTGGATTCTAATGGTAGTATTGAGCTGAAGTTCTTTGATGGAGAAGGGACAATTGAAGAAGATCCCAGTATCCTCAGCCAAGATGAACTTACTCTAATTGCCTTTGATTCGAGCTATTGCCTTCATTATGAGCGATATTTTAGACGCATGAAGAAGAATCAGCGGGCTAGCGAATAATCTTAAAATCTCTTCAACCAGCTAATCAGCGTCAGTCCATTTTCAATGAACAGATTGATCCATTGATAGCAATATGACTTAAATGTGATACCTGATGGAGAGAGGCAGAGCAGTGTGGCTAGCAGTAGGATATTGGCGAGATAAATGATCGTGAGTGAAAAGAAAGAGCCGTTTTCTTTGAGGTCTGGTTGATCGCGCGGGATCATCCAAATGGTCCAGGCTAGGTGAAAGGTCCAGGTGAATCCAATTAAGAAATAGAGGATTTCAGCGTGATAAGGGATATCGATGAAAAATCCTGCGATGTAGGAGATAGCGAGCACAATACAGGTCCAAAATGGAACGAAATAAGGGGATAAGGCAATCAATACGTTGGTCTTATTAGTGATGACATAGCCGCCATCTGGTGTGACCTTGAATCCAGAAATCTTTCCGCCACAGATAAATATGAAAAAGGCGTGAGTCAGCTCGTGCCCTAGAACATAAATATAGAGGAAGGTTTTTCTGAATAGTTTGGTCCAGAACCAGCCTAGCATCAGGAAAGAGCCTATCGAGAAATACAGAAACGCGTCAGTATAGAATAATTGCTGCCAGAAGCTACTGGCTGAAGAGGGTAATGTATTGACCTCAAACATAGCAACAGTCGAGATGAAGCATGGAAAAATCAGGAAGATGCCGATAATCGTTCTCAGGATGAGATGAATGACTGGCAGATTGTAGTCATCGTCGGATTGCCGAGCGATAGATGCATTGACTGATTTCATCCCTCGCGATTTCCAATTTCTTTGATTGCTGCGCTGCTGTGCACGGTTACTAGCTGATTGAAATACCCCCAATATACGGGAAGAATTATTCCTCCGTATTCCACCCCGAGAACGCTTCCTTTTGGAGGCTCTGGAGCTCGCTCGCGGTTTAGAGTTCTTAGTGTTTAGGCGTGCCATTTGAAAAAGTCAGCGGATGATGAATGTTCATAAGGACATAACTTATTTCTTTGGCGATGTCGACATTTAAGATAAATTTAGTTTTTACGCAGCTTTTTTAACTCGCTTGCTTAGAAAGACAACAATAGTTGCTGGTATCATCATCCAGAGGCTATAGATACATGGTGCGATGATCATCACATCATTTTTGAAGATTTCTGCGGCTATTAGCAGAGCGATGGTCCCGTTTTGTAATCCTACTTCCATGGTGATGCAGATTCGCTGTGGGACATTGAGTTTGCAAAGGCAAGATAGTCCGAAACCGAGCAGTATACCTGCGAGGTTTAATGCGATACATGCTGGACCTGCTAACACGGCAAATGCGTTAACTTTCTCCGTTCCTAGTTTAATGTAGAGAGCGATAATCACTAGGACGAGGACGGCAGAAGAAATCCCTCTGACCCAAGGCTCAGCTTTTTTGGCTTTCTCTTTTAGTCGAGATTTGATGAACATCCCAATAAGGACAGGTAATACAGAAATCACAAAGAGCTTAATGATGGTAGATAAAATGGGAAGGGAGAAGCTTGCTGAGTCAACCTGTTGCCATTCTAAGGCCCAACTCAGAACGAGTGGAATGGTAAATGGTGTGATGAAGCCA
>Ga0307981_1004263_pt1 | contig 10146 bp, 8 predicted proteins | sample OrgLakmetagen987_FD_201849 | JGI IMG/M metagenome (GOLD analysis project Ga0307981, IMG submission 201849) | Saline water microbial communities from Organic Lake, Antarctica - #987 | ecosystem: Environmental > Aquatic > Non-marine Saline and Alkaline > Saline | place: Antarctica: Organic Lake... | reverse complement strand
AGATAAAGAGATAAATCAACAATGGTGGCAAAAGCTGCAGAAGCAGTCGCTTTCCAGCAAATGTGGATGGATCTAATGGGTAACACCATGCTTGCCTTCCTCAGAGGAACATTGCGGGGCGCCAAGCTAGAGGAACAAAGTACACGTTTCGAGGTTATCTTTGCTATATACTACTTTTTCCTTTACATTCTACTTGCAATGATTACATCAATTTTGGGAAAACTCCCATCGAACAAACCAGTTATTTACGTGTGTGTTAATATTATCTTGGCAACCCTTGGCACAATCTTTGTCATCCCATTCGGCATTGCTGGGTTAATCATGTTACCGATTTATATATTTAGCGGAAAAGAAGCAGCACCCCTACCATCACGGCAAGACTATGTTAAACTTCCAGACGACGAGATAATACCCAGCACTTATACTATTGATATTGTGAAACCTAAGCAAGAGACCAAAGTTGGTATGCGGTTTGGAAGCAATATTTCAGGTCAAACAATGATTACACATATAAAGCCGAATAGCATTGCTTCCCTCTCGGACTTGAGCATTGGAGATAATGTATTGTCTGTAAATGGGAAGAGTCTCATTAACATTCCTCCAAAGGATGCAGCTCAAATTCTCAAGAATGCATCAGGTGTAGTGACAATTGTAGCTGCTCATACAGATGATTTAGTTTTCGACGAGGAGGCGACAGTTTAGGAGTACGATGCCATGACATGACTAGTTTCATAAATGGGAAAGGGGTGACTTTCAAATCTGACTAGCTAAAGTATAATCATCGGCGTTAAATGTAAACACTTATATTCAGAATAGACGGACTACGTATGTTTGTGTAGGTCTATCCTTCAGGACTCGTCATTAATCATCCAAAACGCTGTCTATTTCTACATATATTCAATATACCTACTCCTACATCAGTGAAAGCTCAGCATCAGTGAGAAATCTTTCACGATTAGAGTATCTTGCACCAATCGATTGTCTCATTGGGGTATGTGCTGGCACTATCATCGTATGTCCAAAGTCATAGATAGAAGAGGTTGCCTTCCTTCTTGTGGTACTCCTAGCACTTAAGGGCCTTGACGCATAAGTTCCATCGCCCACACTGTGTCCGTCATAAATACTTCTTCTATCAGAATGAATTGGCTGATGATTATCTTCCAAACGGTTCTCAAGACCATGATTTTGTGTACCACCATTAACTGATTGATTCCAGCTTTTGTCATCCTCACCAATGGCAGACAAGCGATGATTGAGCACAGACTTTTCAGGTGGCGCTTTATTGTAATCGCGAATGACTCTAGGATAAATGTACTTCATTTCTGCTCATCAGACAGGAAAGGTGAGAAAGCTGTGTGAATACTTTGAATTCAAATCAATGATCTGTATCGTAGTAGCATAGAATTATGTCACTTACCGATTACATTAATATAGTTCATTTTGTCCATTGTCTCATTTTCATCCATATATTTATCTTCGTCCACGTTCGTTTCGATCCTAAATGTTTTCAGTGCTAGCTCAGTAGAGCACCCGAATACAAAGACAGTAAATAGAACAATAAACATTGTTGTGAAGACAAACGCACTTCTATTCCCGAACGCGTTGGGAAATTCTTTCGCACATGCATACGCGACTGCACCTCGAAGCCCCGCAAACCATAACATATGCGCTGTATTATCCCGAATCTTGAGATCCCGCCTTGTCGGAGGAGTCAAAGTGTCCGCCATTGATACAGCATTAGTGATATCGGAGCTATCACTGCTGGCGCCAGCTTGAAGGACACCAACATTGAATGCATCATTAAAATGTTCTTTAGTCTCTTTCCTATGAAGGGACAGATTGTAAATCATTCGCAGAGGATAGACATTAAGCGCTCTTCCAATTAAACATGCCACCATCGCAAACACAGCAAACTTCCAATTCGACTTAAAATTTTGGACAAAGGTGACAACGCATAACCCCACTTCTAAAAATATGGCAGTTTCCGCAAGGTGTGCGACGAGACGAAATACCTGATCTGATATTTCCTCTGTTGATTCCGATAAATTATGCGTTGCGTATCTCCTTGCTGATATCCCTGTGAATAAGATAGTCACGATACCCGATAGCTCAAATAACTCCGCCACGAAGAAGGGAAGATACATAGTGAGGAAGTATAGACTCAATTCCAGCAACGGAGTGTGTCTCATATCCACCTTCTTCAAGAACAATGCAATGACAAGCCCCGCTGCAAAACCCATGATCATGCTTCCAATAAACCCAAAAGAGAAGTCGACGAGAAAGTCTAGAACTACATCCAAGACCCTTTCGATGCTGTCCTCGTTACCTACAAGCTTACTTGTAGTTTTGAATAGCACTAATCCAACAGCATCATTCAGAACACTTTCACCGAATACGAGATAAAACAATTGAGGATCAACTTTCTTAGCTTGGAACACCGCCAACGTCGAAACTGGATCGGTAGCACTAATCAATGCCCCAAAAGTAATGAGTTCTGTAAACCTCGGTTGAAAATCTCCAAATAATCCGAATATCTTTAGCACCCAAAGGAACATCGCAATCGCAAACGTTGATATTGCCGTTCCAGCGCAGGCAAAGAATGAAATAGGAGCAATGTGCCGAAAGAATACTTCGCGTTTCAGGGTATATCCCGAATTGAAAATAATTGGCGGCAGTAGGACAAAAAAGAATACCTTGGGACTAAATGACAGTAAACCCTCTGCCACGAATTCATTTATGTGATCATTCCCTGCGTCGTCATCATCTACTTCTTCTCCTAAAGAAAGAGGAGCTAATATGAAGAAAAGGAGGGCACCTGCAATTGCTCCAATCATTATAATCATCCCAGCTTCGGGTAAGATCGAACCGATTCGTGGGAAGTCATGAAGGAATTTGGAACATGTCAGGGCGAACGCGAGTAGGGTAAGGAAAATCACAAAGTAGAGATCAATCCCTTCTTCCGAGTTTGCCCAATTTTCATGTTCGTATGTAGTAGCGTTCTGTTGATAATATTCTTGATCATCATTTTTTTGGTAGTACTGATCGTCTCCCATATTCCAATCTGAATTGGTTACAGTTGCAATTCTCAACTCCTTAATAGAATGTACAAGCAATGCTCTAATTAGAAAAGGAGCCTTCTTGTTGTCTCCTGTCCGTCGTACTATGTACGAGTAGGTACATCAATCAGCAATCAGCAATCAGCAATTGGGAATTAAAAAACACGTCTGATCATTTTTAGCGACGAATACTCACTCCCATTAAAATTAGACAAAAAACAACAAATAAAGAGAAAAATAGGTGCAAACATGAAGCGTTGAAGAAGAGAAGGATAGTCCTTATTCCCAAGTTTTAGGAGGATTACTCTCGCCGCGCAAAGGTACGACTTTATTACGCTTCTCATTATTTACTTTTTACGCTCAGCAAAAGGAGTAGATAGCAATGCATGCAGTGTGCAGTGCCTAAGCTAGTAGCTAGATAGACAACAGTGCAATCCATTAAAACAATTTTATTTGTTCAACATGCGTGAGAAGGTTAAAATCTATTCAGAATCAAGCACTGATGATAGCGGAAGAAATATTTTGGTAATAATCATGGTGTCCTTCGCTGTTGTAGTTATAGTAGTTCTCCTTATCAGCTGTTTCCTCTTTTGGAAGCTACCTGAATCTGAATCAATGGAAAGTATTCAACTTAGCGAGGAAGAGGAGACCCTGACTCCAGAACAAGAAGCGATGTTGCGTCAAGAGAGGATGCGAACAATAGATGAATCACACTGTTCGAGAGGTGAGTAATAGTGCGTTGAATAGCAACGAATGATTGTCATTTTCTTCTTAATAGGACTGCCTAGTCAGGATTGTTATTTTGTTCTACTTACTTTAACATTAATTCATCAGAAAGCAATTCGGAGCAAGGATCAGTCTGAAGCTATCTGAAATAGGTTTCCTGAAGAATCTTTCCAAGAAATCGTCTAGGCGTATTGTAGATGGAATCGTGGAAGGAAACGCCGACACATTGGATATCTCAGGAACTGCTAAATGCAATCATTTCGAAGAAGGGCGTCAGAGCCTATCTTGCTTAGATGACAATGATTTGGAAGCACCATATGTAAATGAAATTCAGAAGAAGAAAATGATGATAAAATAAGACGACGTTCTTGTCCACTCATTCCAATAGTGCTGGAGACCTGTGCATCATGGAATTGATGATGAAAGTACTACATCCTCATCTCTATACAACCTGAAAGATTGTATCATATGCATGGAAAGATACAGACACAATGATGATGTATGTTGGTCCCTAAATGAAACATGTGTTCATGCATTTCACTTGAATTGCATGGTCGAGTGGCTCATGAGAGACAATAAATAATGTCCGATGGGTGCAGAAGAATTTTCTTGATGCTGGAAGACGAAGATGAAGTTACAATTACACACTCTTGATAGTTCGTCAAAGTAGTATCCACTACTATTGGCGATCTGCAAGCACAATTCACATACACAGAGAAGTGATTCCTTAAAACTCTTGCAGCGTACACAAATAGCAAGATTTTGAGTAGAAGGGAAAATACTTCATTATTAGAATCAAAAATATAAGTCTGCTACGATAAAGAATTTTATTTGTCTCATCATTTCGATTTCGTTCCTATTGTACAAGCTAGCAAGAAGTGTAAGAGCAGTGCAGCGCATATTACGAGTTAGTGCTTGTACAAGCTATCAAGAAGTGTAAGATTGCAGTGCATATTAAAAGTTTTCAAAAGTGCATAGTTTATAGCAGCAAGGAGACATCAATTATCTCTTAATACTAAAGGCTTCAAAAGAGTTTTCATTCAGTAACATTAGTAGAGGCTCTGTTCAGTTTGGAATCATTGTGCTTCTTCTTCCCCGCGCCAAAAAGTGACGGTGAGTAAAAATTCAATGGGTCTTGTTTTGTCTTCTGTTCATTCTTCATTCATTCATCAATCACCAATCACCAATTCATCACAATCATCAATTCAACAATTACCAGTACTACGTACTACTCTACTCCTCACTTCTGCACTATCACTGCTCTCATTGTGAACAAACAGGCCTCTAATTTGACTTGATGCATAACTGATTCTTCATCACCACTTTGACCAAACTCATTGCATCGCATCAAATTGAAATGCCACTCAGTAAAGAGGACGAAAACAGCGAAAACATTTGGCGAACTTCTCCTTTTCCAAACCCATCTGAAACAGGTTCTCTACACTGCTCACTCGAACAGTATGAACTATCTTCCCTCCAATGCCCCTGTTGCCATTTCTTCTACGACAATCCTGTTACGCTGCGACCATGTCATCATTCATTTTGCAATCAATGTATACGGAGACATCTAGGGACGAGAAACGGTGCCAAGAACAAAAGGGATTGTCCCCTTTGTCATGGCAAGATTGAAATTAAGCGGAGCAATGGAGCTATCACGAAGAAACTGGATGATGATGAAGCAATTATACCAAATTATGGACTGCAGGTGAGTCGTCATTATCTGCAATGTTGTTCACTGAATCTCGTCATAATCGCAGTATATATATATGTATATTTATTTATATCGTCTCTCACGCTTGGGACTCGGATAGAAAGCGGTAGACGAATACAAACAAATGAAGAGCACACTATACAACACTCTAGTAGAGATGCAAGCGCTTAAGAAGTCTATAGCAATGGAGGCTCTGGAATCATCGACGACCAGTGGTGAGCTGAAGAAGAAGAGAGCCACCAGCTCGACCGCAGCATCGACAGCAGATGTAGAAACATCATCAAAACGTCCTCGGAGAACATGTGCAGGGAAGAATACAAACTATGATGAATATAAGGAAGCTGAGGATGAAAACAATCATGAAGACGAAAAGAAAACAAACGATGGCGAGATACTCAAAATTGATCTCACAGCATCTCTCAACAACGATTCGAAATTATTACCAGTTGGATCAGTGGTTCCGTTGCCAGCTTCGAGTGTAATAAGGTTGGAACAAAAGAAATTCGATTTGGTGGGGAAGAAACGAAAAGATCTTGTGTCCATTTGCAAATTAGAGGGAATTGATTGCACAGGAATTGATGGGGATTTGAAAGATCGGATAAAGAGATTTTCGGACTATTGGAGGTCAGAGTGTGATCGCGAGGTGCAAAAGAGTAAAGCACAGATGTTGAGCGATTTTAGAAGACAAGAAGCAATGCGATCGGTGAGTGATGTTGTCTCTTTGCAAGGCATAATAGAATGATGGGTGATCATTTGGCATTACTACGTGTACTTTTTCTCATTTTGCAACTTCCTACTGTGTGATGGCTTGGAGTAGAAAGAAGAAAAAATATTCAATCAATCCATTGAAAAGGTATGTGTTGCAAGGATGAACAGAAGCCGCGAAGTACTGGGATCAGGAAACAAAAGCAATGGGGATAGTGGAAAGGTAACATCGGGAAACACGAACTTTGATAGATTGGCAATGAATGTCTTTCGCAAGCTGATTCTCGATCTATGCAAACAAAAGAAATACGATTCGTTTCAAGATATGGTGCAAAAGGTATGCATCAAAACGGGAAGACAACTTCCGCAAAATTTATCAAGGTGGAACATCCACGAAGTAGACGACGACAGCGATTGTGAGATCATTTGCCTAAACTCAACGAAGCCATTAGGTGTCACTTCTGCAACACCAATATCGACATCTGGGACTGATACTTCTACTTCGCAATCGTCTCCCCTTGTAAACCCTTACAAAAAGGCAATGACATCTGCCCCCACATCTGCGGAACAGACCAAGACTCAATATACAGCATCCACGGTGATCAAGAATCCATACAAAAGGATACCCACAGTATCAACTCCAATCAATTCCAAGCCGCGAACACCAGTTGTTACGGACACAAAACCTCGTTCAAATACCATATCATCATCTTCACATTCTGGAAGAATCAATTCACAACCACTATCCCAATGTTCCAATTCTTCTTACAAAAGCCCACAACAACAAACCCTTGTGCCACCCAGAAATTCGGTTGAGACATGGACATGTGGAACTTGTACGTATACGAATACTGTGAAAACATGGTCGAGAAGCAGACGAAAATGTTCAATGTGCGGACTGTTTCCTGCGTAACACTAATATTAAATTAGCTACGATACCCGATACCGCCTAATTGTGCCCGGAGCAAGCAATAAAATACTTGCTGAAACTATCTATCATAATCATCGCATTCCAACAACCTTGGATTCACATAGATAATTTATTTAGCATTTTTTCAATAGAGTGGCGTGGGTCCCGTAGAGGAACTTCCGGATGGAGTTATAGCTACGATACGAAGTTGAAGGTAATCCAGCCTCCGCTACCCCAACACGTTATCGATCGCGCTGAACACGACTGAGCCTCAATTGAGGTCGCATACATATAAGTTAGGAACCTACTAGTACCCATTCTGTGTGGAATTCCATCCATCTCGTCAAGCCTGATGGCTTCGATTCCTACTGAATATATCATACTCTTCTTTGTCGGTGTTTTTTTCTTCCTGCTTTTCTTAATGGGCTGTCGAGACATGATTGGAAAAAATAGAAACATTGATCACAGGGCTAGGGCAAATGCAAGAATGCGACTAAATAATCAATCAACCACCGACAATGGAGCTCCTTCTCCTTCGGCACCTACCCAGAACGAAACACGAGAGCAAAAGCAACATAATCGGCGTTCCAAAATCCTAAAAACCATCTTGCAGAAGGTAAGATTTTGCCAGAAGAAGCAGCAGCTCACGTCATGGTCGTGTTTGGCTCGTCAACATAACGATATCAGCATAAATACTCACATATCAAATCATTTTCTCTGCGCAGAAAGTAGTTGAGAACCCACTTGTTAAGGACAAATTAGCACTACCACATGAAACACTACAGTCAGAAAGAAGCTTAGTCACCGATGATGATGAGGAGGCTCAAGATAGGCCGATAAAGGAAGATATATATGTTCATGCCGATAAATTTGCGAGTTTTCGTTCAAGTAGGAGACTTTCCACATTCACGGTGGACCAGAGCGAAACATTGTATTCGCCAAAGACTTGCGCAATTTGTTTGGAAATCTACAAAGTAAACGATACTATTTGCTGGAGTGCTAATGAGGCTTGCCATCATGCCTATCATCTCGACTGGTAAGTTTACATTGTTAATAGTTTGGTGTGCAATAGGATTTGCGCACTTCATTTGCAACACGATTTGTGATTTCTGTATCTTACAAAAAGTCTTTTGTTGTTTATTTTTAGCATGATGGATTGGCTGATGGAAAATGACGAATGCCCTCTTTGTAGAGAAAATTATCTAGCAGCTGTTGACAAACTTGCGAGCTGCCAACCATAGGGCAAGGCTTGCCCGGAGCGAGCAATAGAATACTAGCTAATACTATCTATCATAATCATCGCATTCCAACAACCTTATATTCACGCATATATCTATATTTAGCATCCTTCTTTCAATAGAGTGGTGTGGGTAGCGTAGCATTTACAATACAATGCATTCATTCCGTTTGAATCATGTCCGTACACAGCAATCATTTTATTCATTCAAGTATGCAACCAAATGCTGTTCTTACCAGTAATATTGAACTTATTTTAAACCACGCCTCGTAGAATCCTACCTCGAGTGCAAATAAAACCCATTTGACCAGTAGATATCATGATGATCCTGGATTGAGCGACTAGGATCGTGACGACAATCCGCCTTTTAGACATTTTTGCTTGAGTCATATAGCCAAATAACTCATCCAACGGGGATAACCGCACAGACAACCGGCAGCAACGGCGCTATTTCACCAAAACTCGCCAAACGGCCAACAAACATGGTCGTTACTATTATGGTGCAATAGTCAGCGAATTCGGATGTACTGCGACTAGTATCTTCGCATACACAATTTCCTAATTGAGACATATTATTTTTGATTGTTCACAACAAACAACAACCTAAAAGATGATTTCCTCCTACTCTCCGTTCTTGCTACAGCTCTCGCTGTCATTTCATCCCACACTACTCCAGCAGTGGCTTCTTCTTTCGTCTCCAATCAACTCATCGATGATCACATCGTCAAGAGGACCCTGGACGAAGAAGGAGATGTCCGTGAGTCTAATGGCTTCATAGAGTTAGGGTTAGGTTTATTTTTCTTAGTGATTTTATTAGGAGGGTGCACACTTAGACGGATGTTGAATCAGATTTTACAACAAGCAAGAACACAAGGAAATAATCAATCAACCACCGACAATGGAGCTCCTTCTCCTTCGGCTCCTACCCAGAACGAAACACGACATAATCGGCGTTTCAAAATCCTAGAGACCATCTTGCAGAAGGTAAGATTTTGCAAGAAGCAGCAGTAGCTCACGTCATGGTCGTGTTTGGCTCGTCAACATAACGGCATCAGCATAAATACTCACATATCAAATCATTTTCTCTGCGCAGAAAGTAGTTGAGAACCAACTTGTTAAGGACAAATTGGCACTACCACATGAAACACTACAGTCAGAAAGAAGCTTAGTCACCGACGATGATGAGGAGGCTCAAGATAGGCCGATAAAGGAAGATATATATGCTCATTTTGATGAATTTGCGAGCTGGCGTTCAAGTAGGAGACCTGCCACGGACACGGTGGACCAGAGCGAAACATTGTATTCGCCAAAGACTTGCGCAATTTGTTTGGAAATCTACAAAGTAAACGATACTATTTGCTGGAGTGCTAATGAGGCTTGCCATCATGCTTATCATCTCGACTGGTAAGTTTGCATTATTAATTGTTTGGTGTGCAATAGGATTTGTGCACTTCATTTGCAATTTGCAACACGATTTGTGCTTTTTGTATCTCACAAAAAGTCATTTGTTGTTTGTTTTTAGCATGGTGGGTTGGCTGATGGAAAATGACGAATGCCCTCTTTGTAGAGAAAATTATTTGGAAGCGAGCGCTTAGATCGGCGAAAATAACCCAAATTCCTCAATCCTCAATCGACTCCTATCGTATTCTTTTGACCGAGCCGTGATACATCATGACCAGAGTTGGCGCTGGCGCTCATTCAAATATAAATCTATTCTTGTGAGTAGTTTAATACGAAGAAAACTATTATCATCTCCTCTTGTCTCTCTTTTCTGAATTATCGATGCTGGCTTTGCACATCG
>Ga0307981_1004262_pt1 | contig 10148 bp, 5 predicted proteins | sample OrgLakmetagen987_FD_201849 | JGI IMG/M metagenome (GOLD analysis project Ga0307981, IMG submission 201849) | Saline water microbial communities from Organic Lake, Antarctica - #987 | ecosystem: Environmental > Aquatic > Non-marine Saline and Alkaline > Saline | place: Antarctica: Organic Lake... | reverse complement strand
TTATGTTGCGAAGTGGCTTTTGCCAGTTTTGGGCTTGTTGCTGTGTTTATTTAACATAAGGAAAAAACGCCTCGGTTAATTGTGATAAACTACTTAAGAAGTAATTATTATTGCAATATATACGTTAAACAAACAAAACAATTCTTTATTAAATTAATCAATTACATCGAACATTCCCTTACACTCCGCTTTCAATCGTAAAATAAACCGTATCTAATATTTTTTCTTTTTTCAGCCGTTTTATATATAAATTTTTATACTATTAACTAGGAACATATAACCCTGTGCCCATTCATTTCATTATCATCCATCTCTGACCCACGCGCGGATCCAAACGCGACATGAGTAGAAGCATTTGCATTCATATTGGAAATTAATGGGGAATTTCGTGAGACTAATTAACATCACTTTTATATTATCAACTCTAGTCTTAATAAGCGCTTGTGGCGGAGGTGGCACCGGGGACGTTGCCACAGAATCTCCACCGGCGGCGACGCCGCCCGCAATCGTGAACGAATACAGCGTTAGTGGCACTGTATCGGGCCTTGTTGCTTCCAACCTTGTAATACAGAGCAATTTAGCTGACGAAATCACAATTGATGCAGATGGCAGTTTTGTTTTCCCTACAGATTTTGAGAACGGAACGAATTACGAGGTAGTAATTACACTTCAGCCTCAAACCCAGACTTGCACCTTAAATAATGCTAGTGGTCAAGTTTCCAATCAAAATGTGACTGATGTTGCTATAAATTGTGTCGGTAATACGCCACCTCCGCCGCCTCCAGTCGAGAGCGAATATAATATTAGTGGCAGTGTGGCAGGCCTCATCGCTTCTCAAGTTGTAATACAAAGTAACCTAGGCGACGAAATAATAATTGAAACTGACGGTGGTTTTGTTTTTCCTACTGCGTTCGAGAATGGAACGAATTACCAAGTACTAATTGCAATTCAGCCTGAAGCCCAAACTTGCAGCATAAGTAATGCTAATGGCCAAGTTGCGGATGAAGATGTGACTAACGTATCTATAATCTGTGAGAATAATGCGCCAGCGCCAGCACCAGCACCGCCTCCGCCGCCACCTACACCTCCCCCATCCGCAAGTTATAGCGTCAGTGGAAGTGTAACAGGCCTTGTCACTTCTCAACTTGTGATACAAAGCAACTTAGCCGAAGAAATCACGATTGATGTAGATGGTAGTTTTGTTTTCACCACAGATTTCCCAAGTGGCTCAGATTACGAAGTGATTGTTGCACTTCAACCTCAAACATTAACTTGCAGTGTAAGCAATGCTGCTGGACAAGTTTTGAATGACAATGTGACCAATGTAGCGATTAATTGTGAAGAAACGGCTTACGATATCGTTTATGTCAGGTATCCAAACGAGAGCGATGAGGATCAATTTATAAATATACCGCAGGGTGAACATGCTTATGATATCGCTGCTGGTGCGGATTTAATGTTATTAAAAAGTGACGGTAGTGAAGTCCTGCTGGTAGATTGTGAGCAATGTAGTGTCATGGACCCTTTTATATCATTTGATGGCAAAACGGTTTATTACTCTTTGATAGAAGAACCGACAATCGAATCTGCCAGTTGGATTTATAAAATTAACCTTAGTGAGGGTAATTATGAACCTATACGTTTGACTTTTAATGATGGCTTTGATTCTTCACTGTACTCTAACAATAATACACCAGAACATGATCAAGGAAGTGTCAGAGGTATTCGCGACATGGCTCCAGCTCCTCTTGCTGATGGGCGTATTGTTTTTACCTCGAATCGTTCTGCACTAACAGCGTTTCGGGCACACACCAACGCTATTGTAAAAGGCAGTGTCCAACAACTTTATGTAATAGATGATCACGACGGGACAGCAAGTACTAAAGAATTGTCTAATTTGCGTTTACTTGAAACTGGCAATTTACATTTAGTGCAGCATCCGTTTCAACTTAAAGATGGACGGATTATGTTCTCTACGTGGCAGGATGCAGGAACTAAATTTAGTTATGCCATGACGACATTGTTTACGATCTACCCTGATGGTACGAATTTAATGCAATTTACCGAACCTCATGACCATCATAAAAATGTAGATCATTTTGCAACGCAACTAGCGGAAGGAAGTATTGTTTCAGGGTACTACTACCCTTCATTTGATTATGGCTTTGGTCTATTAATGAAATATCCCATTGAGTCAGAGGGCCCAGACTTTTTACGCGGATCTTCCGATGCAACATACACTCATAGTCAACAAGGTAGAATTAGCTTTCGAGAGTTTGACAGAAAGGGAACTGAAAGCATAACTCCGCATACCACAGGTAAAGACATACCGGCACCAAATTTATCAGGCAAATATTCAATGCCTTCAGCAACTGTTCGTGATGGCTTGTTAGTTGCCTATTCATCTGGCTCAGTGAATCATTTTAACGCTGCATGTAACGGCGCAGTAAATTTGTGTGAGCCATTGAGATCAGGAATTTATTTAATAGAAGATGCCCCTAACGCTAGAGTGACAGATCCTGCATCTTTAATAGCGATAAAAGATGACCCTAATTACAATGAAATTTGGCCGCGAGTTGTTGCCAGCTACTACGATATACACGGCCAAGAAAAGCCTGATATCATCGAGTATGACGCGTTGGATAACAGATTAAACATAGGTGAAGCAGCTGGATTAGTAGGCTCTTCGTCGATGCTGAACAGAGAACCTCTAAATGAAGGTGCTCCGGATCCATTTAAGCCAAGCATTAAGCGTGAATTAAATGACGGTAACTGGAAAATCGAAGGGGCCGAAGCAGGAGTAGTTACTGATGCAGATATTTACGGTGTGCGAATTGTTGTATCCCCCCCGATACCTTTTACTAAGCCAATTCGTAAAGGTCGTAACAGAGGTGATTGGGACTCTATTGAGCGACATTTAGCAGATACTCGACTTGACGATGTGGTCGCTCGTTATGGCTCTCTTCATAGTGAAAGATGGGAAATACTAGGCGAGTTTCCATTGACTCATACTGACGTCATAGATGCACAAGGTAATCCTGATACTTCATGGGTAGCAAAAGTGCCTGCTGATACGCCATTTTTTATTCAAACCTTAGATGCTAATGGAATGACTGTTATTAGCGAGTTGACATGGCGGGGAGTGAAGTCAGGCGAAACAAGGACAGATTGTGGTGGTTGTCATGCACATTCAATTGAGCCTTTGGATTTTGCTACCACTCAAGCTGGATTAGGTACGCCTATTTCTAATGTAGCGAATTTAGATCTTTCTGACCCTATTATTCAAGAAGGTTTGTGGGATTTGACGCAAGGAGAAATTCCATTATTTGCTGATACTGGTATTGAGAAGCAAACTGGATACTCTTATGGCGTTGAATTTACTCGTGATATTTTACCCGTAATTAATGCCAATTGTGTGTCCTGCCACACTGCCAATACCAATGCATTAGTATTAGATGGAAGTGACAATTTAGTTGATGCATATAGTGCAATAACAGACAATAGTGAAAAAATTTACAAATCACCGCAAGTCAGCAAATACTTGCGTGTACCGCAAGCGCGACAAAGTCTACTAACTTGGATTGTTTGGGGTGAGCGTTTAGATGGCAGACAAAATAGTGACAGAGACGATGATGTAGATTATCCATCAAATCATCCAACAATGTCACTAACCGACTTGGAAAAAAGGACTGTCGCACGTTGGATTGATTTAGGTGCCCCAATAGATTTCCCTGAATTGAATATGTCTGGTCAAGGCGGCTTTCGCTACACAGATGATTACCAACTGCCTGTAATTAATATTCATCAGCCAAAACGAGGAGAAAACACTGAAAATGAAGCAATCATTGGTTTTTCTGACGCTAAATCTGGCCTAAATTGGAGTAGTGTAGCGATTTCATTCTATCCTGTTGATGAGTCTGAAAATGCACAGAGTATTAGTCAATTTAATCGATCGAACCGGGATGTGATCACTTTTAATTTGCCATCAATGGTAACGAGTAAAAATTATATTTTAAAAGTTGAAATCTTGGATATGGCAGGTAATAAAAACGTTCAAACTACCAAATTCAGCTGGGGCGGCTAAAATACACTAGCGATGTTTCGTTTGCGGTGACTATAAAAATAGCTTGAATTTAGTCACTGCAACTTAATTCTACTCTAAAAATTTTTCGTCAATTGAAAAACTTATTGCGTGTTAGTTCCTAGTTGTCAACGAACAGAGCTGCGGAAACGGCTAAGAGCAAACGCTTTTCAGCAACTTTTATTTTTTGTAAAACAAGAATAGTGTTTGTCTGAGTATTTTTTGTTATTGTCACTTTAATAGTAAAATGGCACAAAAAAATACTAACTTGGTAATTTTGCCATATGGACAGTTTGCTGTTCAACTCCATGAAAAAAAGTGCATTTAATAATATGATGAATAAAGACTTTGATAGAATATCAAACATATGCACGCGGCTAAACTCCCTTAATATCAATATAGAGTTTATATTTTGTTAAAAATTACCGTCTATTTATTACTCCTGTATTCAATTATATCACTGTTTCTTAATCCATGGGTTCCACTATTATTTTATTATCTAAACGGAATTATGCAACCACAATTTATATGGCCATGGACATTCCCTGAATTTTCAATTTCAGTATCAAAAATATTAGCAATTGCCAGTATATTAGCGCTTATGAAATCGATGATTTCAGGGCAAGTCGATTTTGCAATTTATAAATCAAAGCAAAATTTAGCGTTGGTAACGATGTGGATATTAATGCATATATCGGACTCATTGAGTCCTTTCCCTAATTACTTTGCAGGCGTTAAATCCGAAATTGTTCTTAGTGCAATGAACACAATTGTTATACTTTATTTTGTTGGTTTGGGTATTTTAAGTAACCAAGCAATGTATGAAAAAGCGTTTAAAAATCTTTGTATTATGTTTGCTTTTATAACTGTTTATTACGTTTATTGGGCTAATGACATGTATTTTAGTAATCGGTGGGATATGTTCACTGATGGTCGCTTGAACAGTCCAAGAGGCACGAGTATTGGTGATCAAAATGCCCTTTCTGCTTTGGTAATAATGGGTATGCCTTTTTTCCTCATTGGCTACTTTTATGTAAAGAATAAAATGCTCAAATTATTTTGTTTAGCATTGATTCCAATTTTATGGCACTCAATATTTTTATTTGGGTCCAGAGGAGCAATGATTGCGTTGGCGGTAACTACGTTTGCCACCCTAAGAATGCTTGGTTCACATAAAGTCGAGGGGTTAAATGCTCTAAATTTTAAACATGTGGGACTATTTAAGCAATTCATTTTAGTTGGCTTTGTTGCCGCTGCGCTTACTCAAGGTGGTATTATGCTCAGTAGGACTAGCGATACTGCTGACAAAGCTAGACAACAAACAGAAGAGCCACTGAATCCTCGGCTAGTATCTTGGATGGTAGGCAAAAAATTAATCTTAGAGTATCCTCTATTAGGTGCAGGTCCTCAACGTTTCCAAATGGCCTCAATGCAGTTATTTCCCGGAGAATCTGTTCATGTTGCTCACAATACATTTATCAATTTTTCAGCAAATACAGGTTTGCCTGTCGGCTTACTATTTTTATCAATGTTCTGGTTTAACTATAAGAATTTTCAATATTGTAAGAAAAATAAAATTGAAAAGTACCCAATTCTTGATTTTGTTGATAAAAGTTGTGCTTGTGCATTAATAGCGTATTTTGTTGCTGCGTTATTTTTGGATATGATTATATTTGAAGCGTTTTATTTTATTCTTATGTTAAATTTAGCTAAGCGGTTTGTTTTTGAAAAAGAACTAAAACTAGCCGCTTCCGTTGAAAATATAGATAGGCGAGAGACAATAGAAAGTGCTGAAGTTCAACACTTCACTCGTTAAACAGAGTCTAAAATGACCTAGATACTTTTTTATCGAAAAATCTTGACCAATATATGCTTAAACCTATTTTATAATCGATACTTATTAGCTTGATATACATCCATATATAGATTTTCAAACTTTGAAATAAAAACAAATTTGTTAAACTGTTCTACGACGTTTTCACGCGCGGCTAATGCTAGCTGCTCACATTTTTTTGGATTACCTAGTAACAACTCTATTGCTTCCGCAAGTTTTTCAGGACTATATGCAGGTACTAGCAAACCAGTTTTATCATGCTCTATGGCTTCTGGAATGCCGTTAATATCCGTACTCACAATTGCCTTTTGCATCGCCATAGCTTCTAAAATTGCTATTGGAAAAGCCTCTTGATGCGATGCACAAACGACTATGTCAAGTGCATCTATCCGGCTTAGTACATCAGGCACTTGTCCATGGAATGTCGTAATTCCTGTTAAACCAAGATCATTGGCCTTTGCTTTTAGATAGACTTCGCGGGGCTCTTCTAGGATATCACCACCAATTATGTGAAAATGTAGATCCTTATGTTTTTTAGATAAAATATAAGCCATGTCAAGGAAGTCATCGTGACCTTTTCGCTCTTGTAAGTTAGCCACAATACCTATATCAATAGAATCTCGCTTTAACCTTTGAGTAGGCATAAAACGCTCTACATCTACACCATTATGGATCGTTTCCAGCCTCATTTTTGGGGTTATTTTCGCGAGATGCCTACCAACATCTTGCTTTAGATCTTCGCTGCAAAATACACTTACATATGGTTTAGGAAGTCTTTTGAGCAACCATGATAGTTGCTCAAAGGAAAACGGAAAGTGATAATGAGAAAGTAATTTTACCCCAGCTAATTTGGCTGCAATTGAAATAGCTCTTGTGCAATATGGATCGGCAGTATGAACGATGTGTATACTGTTTTTTTGCAGCCAATTTTTCCATTTAATAGCTTGTTTAATTGTAACTAATGGATTGGAAATACTCGGTTGCGTTAATGGTAACATTGAAAAACTAATATTGTTTTCATTTGCCCATTCTTTGAGGGGACCGTCTTTTGGACAAACAAGATAGAATTTAAAACATTCAGGGTTTATGTTACTTAATAGCATCTGAGAAACACGTTCTGCTCCACCTATCTTGGCTACACTGTGCACAATCGCCACGTTTATCATTTTCAATATCCTCAGGTTTTCATCTCATGCAAGATACTTTTTTAACCTGTATTCGCAAATAGAATTACATTCTTACGGTGTTTGTCAAACCAGTTGTCGCTTGATTCATTAAATTAATTCGTTATTTACATCCGGGTTTAGCAGAACATTACCTGCTGGTTGCCAGTTTCGCGAATTTCCTGACCATCTACCTGGGTTTTCGTTGCGCTTTGTTTTATAAAGCGACTGTCTTTTCGCTAAAATATTAACGCCTTCACCAATGTGCCTTTGGTGTGGTGTCACGAACTTTATGCCGCTGTGACGATGTTCATAGTTGTACCAATTGACGAACTGTAAAGTCCAACTTCGTGCATGCTCAAGGTCAGAAAACCCTTCTGACGGTCATTTAGGATTGTATTTCACTGTTCTAAACAACGACTCAGAATAAGGGTTATCATTACTAACACTTGGTCTGCTGCGCGAGCCAGCCATGCCTAAATCACACATCTTTGCCTGCATGGTCATGCTTTTCATTGGTGCGCCGTTATCCGAGTGCAGCACTAATGAATCTTTATCGCATTTCTCACTTAATGCGGCGCGTTGAAGCAGCTCTGCCGCCAACTCACCCGTTTCGTTTTCGTGTACTTCCCAGCCGACTATTTTACGGCTGAATATATCTTCAATCATGTATAAATAATAGTGCTGACCTATTACTCTAGTTGCCATATAACTAATGTCCCAGCTCCAGACTTCATTGGCTTTTGACGCCACAAGGCACCGTGGTTTACTGCGCTTTTGGCGCTCGTTTGTGCGGCCTCGATGATGCACCATATTCAGCTTGTGCAATATCCTATAGAAGCTAGATTCAGAGGCAATATATTCGCCTCTATCCGCCAGCATCGGCACAATTTGGCTGGGTGGTAACGATGCAAACTCCTTTTCATTACACACTTCAACTATCGCTAACTCTTCTCCGTTGCTTAATCTATTGAGCGGTACTGGCCGCAATGAACTAGGTCTTTTGTCTTCGACTATTTCACCTGTCTGCTGCCATCGCTGCAAGGTTCTGGCGGTTAAACCAATGGTCTTGCATGCCTCTTCTTGTCTTGCGCCTGCCAACACGGCCTGGGCTATCCAATCGGCGTGTTTCACTCTTTCTACCAATGTGGTTAATCTTCCTCTTTGCCCTCCCAGTAGGCATTGAACTTTTTTCTTAGCACCAATAAGGCGGCTGTCTCAGCAAGTGCTTTTTCCTTTCTGTGTAACTCTCGCTCAAGCGATTTTATGCGTTTCTTGTCCGCTTTTTGCTCTGCACTTGTGCCTGGTCGTCCTCTTTTACTGTGGGTATTTCCAGCAATGCAGGCGTGCTTCCAAGACTTCACTTGCTGAGGATATAGCCCTTTAGTTCGGCAATACTCACTTAACTCAATTTCAGTGAGCGCCAATGTTTCAGCGACAACAGCAAACTTTTCTTCTGCTGACCACTTATCCGCTATTGTTGGTTTAGGCAAACCGCTACCTGCTTGTTTAAATCGCTTTACCCAACTATATATCGTTCCTGAATTTATGCCTTCTTGTTTTGAAAAAGCCAGCACCGACATCTCGGTGCTAAAGAGCTTTGCTAAAATCGCCTCTTTAAATTAAAAAGAGTAGAATTTTAACTTATGCGTTCAAATTAATAGTGTAACCTTCCTCTGCCGATTAAAACATCATCCGAGTATGGCGAATAACCTATCATTCAAAGGCTTAAAAAGAGATAATAGTTGCTGTCTTTTTTTCATCTATTGTATTGCCGCGGTTGGCTCCTTATTCAATTTGCGACTACGAATTTATAATCAAATTTTTAAATTTAACCTAATAAAATTAAAAATTTTATTGACCTCTTCTTCAGGATTTGTCTCGAATTCAATCGACGCTAGCACATGTTTATTTTATTTTATTTTATTTTGGGAATATATTGTGCCGTCTCTCTAATTGCTCTGCATATTTAACTTTTCCAGCGTAACTTTAGTATCTGTAAGGGTAATTAAATTCATTAACATCTAGTCTATTGTACCTCGTAGATTCGTTTGCAATTGTATCTCCAAATGACAATTTAGCAAATCCCGCAGTCCGGTCATTATTAAATTGTTAGTGTTACTGAGAATAAGTACTGCTCACAGATTCTTTGAGTATTACTATGATTTATAGCGCGTCAAGCAACTTGACCGGTCGTATTGCCTCATTTAAAAATCAAACTAGTAGTGACAGGCCAATCCTCATCTAGAAGTAGTTTAGTTTATACCTTTGGTAGTGTTGGTCAACATTCTGATTCTGCAACCATGATCTCTCTGAGCTTTTATTCTTGCGATTCTTGATCTTTGCGCCACGCAGCAATCCGTCTTTGCAATGTTCTAATCTGCCCTTTTTTATATTGGTCAGGATATTTTTCCATCAGCCATACAACAATTTCTTTTGCGTTAGTTGCGGGCATTATCTCTAGACGCAATCTAATCTCGTCCCAGCTTTTTTCGAAAAGGTCTGGTCTAGTTCTTTAGTTTCGTGGTGCACTTCGTAAATCTATTTTTTTACTCGTGCGATATTGACGATTTACAATTGACAATTGACAATTGACATAATTTTAGATTCATCGATTATTGACGCGCAAATATCTTTTTCGGTGACGACCAGACTCGTGTCGACTTTGGGACTTTTCTTCCACGCATATCACCATAATTCTGTTCTGGTCAAGTCCAACCGGACACTTTCCTAAAGGAATTTTCATATTCAACGGGTGATTGATCGTCGTTCGAAGAATGCAACCGCTCTACGGTCTAATATTTGATATATGCAGCTACATCTTGCTTCATATGCTCTCTCGTTGGTTGCGCAACTTTGAACAACCAATCATGCTTGAAACGGCCGAAAAACCTTTCAAAAACAGCATTGACGCTCCTATGTCAACACTAAGTTAAACACGATAGATCTGAGACTATGATTGGAAACAATTCCCTAGCAATGTAGCGTTTAAGGCAACGCTGTATTTCTTTATTTGATTTGCCTTCTGTAACACGTTTTTCGACATACTTTTTAGTTCTGGCATCATTGC
>Ga0307981_1004261_pt1 | contig 10149 bp, 8 predicted proteins | sample OrgLakmetagen987_FD_201849 | JGI IMG/M metagenome (GOLD analysis project Ga0307981, IMG submission 201849) | Saline water microbial communities from Organic Lake, Antarctica - #987 | ecosystem: Environmental > Aquatic > Non-marine Saline and Alkaline > Saline | place: Antarctica: Organic Lake... | reverse complement strand
GTCCGACCACTGTAGGCCCGATACGGAGATATTCTTGACCAGAAGATAGTTGGTGCGAATCGTTGGGATCTCGCCCGCAGCAAAACCGACCACCACCAGACGCCCTCGCCATGCGAGCGCCCTGAGCGCGGCGTCCGTCACCGCGCCGCCGACCGGGTCGATAACGATATCTACGCCTTGCCCGCCTGTTATCGCGCGCACCCTGTCACGCAGGCCATCGCGCAGATTGTCCATGCCCAGATCTATGACGTCAGCACATCCTGCCGCCTTCGCCAATTCAGCGTTATTCATCGATTTGACGCCACCGATCACGTTGCCCGCGCCCAAGGCGCGCGCCAGTTGCACAGACGCCGCGCCAACACCGCCCGATGCGCCTAGAACCAGGACCGTTTCGCCGCTTATCATCGCAGCGCGATCGATCAGCGCAAAATGTGCCGTCTGATAAACCAGCCCAAGCGCTGCGCCGACATCGAACGGCATATTGGACGGCATCAGATGGCAATTTCCCGAGCAGGCGGTAATCTGCTCGGCATAGGTGCCATATTCGGCCTGAAGCGATACGTGATCGCCGACTTTGAACATGCTTACGCCTTCGCCGGTAGCGCTGATCACACCGGCCCCTGCCTTGCCCGGAGAAAAGGGCAGGGGCGGTTTGACCTGATAATTGCCCTCCATTACCAGAATATCGGGGTAATTCACCTCGATGGCGTGCAGGTCGACCACCACCTCGCCGGGGCCCGGCTTGGGACTGGCCAGATCCTGAATCGCCGCGTTCTGGAAGGGGCCGAATTCGGTAACGACAACTGCTTTCATGTCGTGCCTCGCTTTGTTTCAGCTCCTAGCCTCGCCGTGATGTCACTATCGATGCCAAGGGCTGGGGCGCAGGCTGAACCGGGGGGGGCGCGGAAATTACTGACGACTGGCACCGGCAGAGCGATCTGTTGTGCGCCCTCCTCGTTTTCGACCCAGTAATTCAGTATGCCGCGGTTCTGAAAGTGGGGATCCTGCAACGCCTCTTGCAGCGTCTGCACCACGGAACAACAGCAATCCGCCATGTCGAACACGCCGCGCCAGTATTCGGTGGGCTGGGCGGCGATGATCTGCGACACGGCCTGCGTTGTGGCGGCGTGATCCCGGCCATCATCGCGCAAATCAGTGGGCAGCCCGATTGCGTCGCAAAAGGTATCCCAGAACTTCTGCTCAATCGGTGCGGCCGCGACAAAGCGGCCGTCGCGTGTGGGATAGAGACGATAGCGCCCCGATCCCCCGGTCACGAGGGCATCGCCGCTACCTGGCCATTGCCCGGTCACCTGGCCGTCGGCAAGAGCCCAATACATGAATGGAAAGAGGTTGTCGGACATGGAGATATCCAGATGGGCCCCCTTGCCGGATCGGTCACGCTCGCGTAGCGCCAGCAGGATGTTCAGGACAGCCGGATATGTGCCCCCGGCGATATCGGCAATCAGCGCGGGGGGGATCACCGGGGTTTGCGCCGTGCCGCAACTCAGCGCCAGAAGGCCGCTGTCGCCGATATAGTTCAGATCATGCCCCGCGCGGGCGGCCTTTGGCCCGAATTGGCCATAGCCTGTGATCGAGCAATAGATGACCTTCGGGTTGATCGCCGCAACCTCTTGGTATCCCAGACCCAAGCGCGCCATCACGCCGGGCCGAAACTGCTCGACGAGGATGTCCGCGTCCTTGAGCAGGGGCGTGAGGCGGGCGCGGTCACTGGGGTTTTTTAGATCCAGCGCCAGCGATTTCTTGCCCCGGTTCAGCATGGCAAAATTGGCGCTGTCGCGGCCCCATTTGGGGTCGTAGCTTCGCATCTCCTCGCCGCGGCCTGGGCGCTCGATCTTGATGATCTCGGCGCCGGCCTCGGCCAGAAACAAGGTTGCCATCGGCCCCGGAAGCAGGGTCGAAAAATCAAGGACGCGGATGTCGTCGAGTGGAGCTGTCATGTCGTTGCCTCGGCTTTTTGGAGCGGCCTGATGATGCAGCCTGCCCAATCGGGCAGACTGCTGCGTCTCTTCTCAGAGCCGCGTTTTCAGAAGTTTCGCAAGAACGCCTACGATGCCTTCGCGGAAGGCCAGCACGCAGACGATGAAAACCAGACCCTGAACGATCAACACAAGAGAGCCGAGATCCGCGAGGTAATTCTGCATCGCCACGATGACGGCGGCGCCTACAATTGGTCCAAAAATTGTCCCCATCCCGCCGATCAACGTCATCAGCACCACCTCGCCCGACATGGTCCAATGCACATCCACCAGCGAGGCGAGGTGGAACACAAGCGCCTTGGTGCCACCGGCCAGCCCCGACACAGCGGCTGAGATGATAAACGTGATAAACTTGTATCGCTGGACCTGATAGCCAAGCGATATCATGCGTTTTTCGTTCTCGCGGATACCCTTCAGCACCTCACCAAAGGGCGAATGGATAACACGGTATATGAAGATGATGCCGCCAAAGAAGATCGTGGCCACCATCCAGTAAAACACGCCATCATCGGACATATCGACCAGACCAAAGAGCGCATTGCGTGGAATGCTCTGTAGCCCGTCCTCGCCGCCGGTGAACGGCGATTGAAGGGCATAAAAATAAGCCATTTGGGCGAAGGCCAAGGTAATCATCGCAAAGTAGATCCCGCGGCTCTTGATCGCCAGAAACCCGAAAACCGCGCCCAGAACGATTGCGACCGCTACTGCAAATATCAAGGCCAGCTCTGGTGGCCAGCCCCACACCTTGGCAGCGTGGCCTGCCGCATAGGCGGCGCCCCCGAAAAAGGCCGCGTGTCCAAAGGATAACAGCCCACCGAACCCCAGCATCAGGTTGAAGGCCATTGCAAAGAGCGCAAAGCACAGCAGCTTCATCACGAAGATCGGGTAGAGAAACTGCGGTGCGATGATGACGAAGGAGGCGATCAGCCCAAAGGCGACCCAATGATGGCGTGAGGTGCGGTGGCGCTCGCTGGACTGGCCTTGCGCTTGGGCGGGGTTTGACGTTTCGGCGTGTTTCGTCATGATTTAGACCTCCCGCCCGAAGATACCGCTGGGTTTCAGCAGCAGCACAAGCGCCATGATGATGAAAATAGTCGTTGTGGATGCTTCAGGGTAAAACACCTTTGTTAAACCTTCGACGAGGCCCAGAGAAAAGCCGCCAAGGATTGCGCCCAAGATTGACCCCATTCCGCCGATCACGATCACGGCGAAAACCACGATGATGATGTCGTTGCCCATCACCGGATTGACGGAATAGATCGGCGCCGCCAGCACCCCAGCAAAGGCCGCCAGCGCCACGCCGAACCCATAGGTCAGCGTCACCAGAAGCGGCACATTGATGCCGAATGCGCTGACCATTTCGGGGTTTTCCGTCGCCGCCCGAAGGTATGAGCCAAGCCGCGTCCTCTCGATCAGGAACCATGTGGCAAAGCATATGATGACCGCCATCGCGATGATGAAACCGCGGTAAATTGGCAGGAACATGAACCCCAGATTGACCGCGCCCGTCAGCGCAGCAGGGATCGGATAGGGTTTGCCCGACACGCCGTAGAAATTCTGGAACAGCCCCACGATGACCAACGTCAGACCGAAGGTCAGAAGCAGGCTGTAGAGGTGGTCCAGATCATGCAGCGGACGCAGCATCGTTCTTTCGATTATCATGCCGATCCCGCCCACGATCAGCGGGGACACGACCAGCGCCACCCAGAACGGCATGCCGACATAGGTCAGCAGCATCCAAGCTACGAACGCACCCATCATGTAGAGGGCGCCATGCGCAAAATTGATGATATTCAGCAGCCCAAAGATGACCGCAAGACCCAGGCTCAGAACGGCGTAGAAGGATCCGTTGATCAGACCAAGAAGTACCTGGCCCAAGAGCGCCTGCACAGAGATTCCTAAAAGCTCCATCATCTTAGAGTTCCTTATATACCAAGATAGCATTGGATTTTTTCCAGATTTGCCGCGACCTCATCTTTGTGGAATTCATCGATGATCCTGCCCTCCTGGACGATGTAGTGGCGGTCGGCCATTTCGCGGGCAAAGCGGAAATTCTGCTCTACCAGAAGGATCGTGAACCCGGCCTGCTTGAGGCGGCGCACAGTGTGGCCGATCTGATGGATGATGACCGGGGCCAGCCCTTCCGTCGGCTCGTCCATCAGGATCAGGCGTGCGCCGGTGCGCAAGATGCGTGCGATCGACAGCATCTGCTGCTCGCCGCCCGAAAGCCTGTTGCCATAGCTGGTCAGCCGTTCCTCGATGTTGGGGAAAAGTTCGTAGATTTCCGACAGCTCGAATCCGCCATCAGCCACCTTTGGCGGCAGCAGCAGGTTCTCAAGGACCGAAAGGCTGCCGAAGATGCCACGATCGTCAGGCACATAGCCCATGCCCATCCTCGCGATAGTGCGCGCGGGCAAGTCGATCAATTGGGTGCCGTTGAAACGGATACTTCCCTTGCGGGGCTTCAAAAGCCCCATGATGGCCTTGAGGGTTGTGGTCTTGCCCGCGCCGTTGCGCCCCAGCAGGGTGACAACCTCGCCCTTGTGGACGTTCAGTGCGACATCGTGGAGCACATGACTTTCGCCATACCAGCCGTTCAGCCCGGCGACGTCGAGAAGAATGTCGGCCTCAGTGGCATCTGCCATGGTCTGCGATTTTTCATTCGTATGTGTCATCTGGCACTCCGATATAGGCCTCGATTACGGCTGGATCCTTGGAAACCTCGGCATAGCTGCCCTCGGCCAAGACAGCCCCGCGCGCCAACACGGTGATGCGGTCCGACAGGGTCGCGACGACAGACAGATTATGTTCGACCATCAGCACGGTCCGCGTCTGGGCCACGCCCCGGATCAGATCCGATGTGCGCGCGATGTCCTCTTGGCCCATACCCGCGAGTGGCTCGTCCAGCAGCAGCAGTTGCGGGTCCAGCGCCAGCGTGGTCGCGATCTCGAGCGCGCGTTTGCGGCCATAGGGCAGCTCTGCCGCACGGTTGTGCAGAAACTCTTCAAGGCCCACGTCCCGAAGCAGCGACTTCGCCTCGTCCTCGAGCGGGTGAAGGCATTTGCTGGAGCGCCAGAAATCGAAGGACTGGCCGTGGATCCGTCTTTGCAAGGCCAGACGAACGTTCTCGATAACGGTCATGCTGCCGAATACCGCAGAGATCTGAAAGGACCGCACTATGCCCTTGCGCGCGATCTTTGCCGGGGGCAACGACGTTACGTCCTGACCTTCGTACAAGATCGTGCCCTTGGTGGGCGTCAGGAACTTCGTCAAAAGATTGAAGCAGGTCGTCTTGCCTGCCCCGTTGGGGCCGATCAGCGCGTGGATCGAATTGCGCCGCACCGAAAGGTCCACGTTGTCTACGGCCACTATGCCCCCAAAGACCTTGGTCAAACCCTTGGCCGTGAGCACATAATCAGCCCGGTTGTCTTGGCTGGATGTCATAGGATCGATTTCCTTGGCTATAAGCGGCGCCCCTGCGAAAAGGCGCCGCACTTGTCTGGATATCAGCCGTTCACGAGTGAGCAGGTGCTCTTTTCAAGTGGCATGAAAGCTTCCTCGGCGGGGATCTCGCGCAGCACCTTGGCTACGTCATCGTCGTTCTGCGACTCTTCCGGCGATTTCACTTGGGCCAGATACATCGTGTGCATCATCCGGCCATCTTCGCGGATGTATCCATCATCCGCGAAGAAGTCGTTGATAGGGTTCTCACCCATCCACTTGCGCACCGTCGCGGTATCGTCGGTGCCAGTCGCCTGAACCGCATTCAGGTAGTGGGTGACTGCGGAGTAGAAGCCGGCGTGGATCATGGTGGGCATACTGCCATGACGCTCTTTGAAGCGTGCGGCAAAAGCACGTGTTTCCTCGTCGTAATCCCAGTAGAAGCCGGTGGTGTAGGTCAGCCCCTGCGCCACATCCAGCCCGAGGGCGTGGATGTCAGTCAGAAAGACCAGCATGCCGGCGATCGTCTGTCCGCCTTGGGCGACGCCGAACTCGCTCGACTGTTTTAGCGCAGTGCTGAAATCGGTCCCAGCATTGGCAAAGGCGACAACGTCGGCACCCGAAGACTGCGCCTGCAGGATGAACGAGCTGTAGTCGGTGGCCTTGAACGGATGGCGCACCGTGCCGACCACGTTTCCGCCTAGGTCCTTGACGACATTAGCGGTGTTTTCCTCCAGCGAGTGACCAAAAGCGTAGTCCGCCGTGATGAAGAACCAGTCCATGAGGCCGCTTTTCACGATGGCGTTGCCGGTGCCCGTCGCCAGCGCAAATGTGTCGTAGACATAGTGGATGCCGGTCGCCGAGCATCCGTCGTTGGTGAGCGCGGTCGAGGCCGAGCCTGCGGCGATTGTCAGCAGGTTCTTCTCGGCACCAATATTCTGGATCGCTATGGCGGCAGCCGAATCCGTCGATTCGATGATCATGTCGACCCCGTCCCGATCGACCCATTCACGCGCCAGGTTCGACGCCACGTCGACACGGTTCTGATAGTTCGCCGAAAGAAGCTCGATCGGTTTCCCGGCTACAGTGCCGCCGAAATCCTCGATCGCCATCTCCGCGCCCAGCACCGCGCCCACGCCACCATTGGCCGAATAGACACCGGTCATGTCCACCATCGCGCCAATCTTGACCGCATCGCTGGAAATGCCCTGCGCGGATACCACGCCCGCCGTCGACAATGCGACCGTCGCGGTTACGCCTGCAAAAAATTTCATATCGGATCTCCTCCCTAAAGATCGTTTGTCTTTTGGCCGCGCCTGAGCGGACCAAGCCAGGCCTCGCAACAAACGTGCCATCGTGCGAATTTCGTGATTCCGGTCTGATTTTCCAGGGTCTGTATGCGTGCAGGCGGCAAACCGACCCTCGTTTTTTCGCTGGGTGTGCCGCATAGCAGCCGGTGCAGGATCGTGCGGCGCATGGCTGCCGCGAAACTGCCGTTTTCGCGGACAGTTCGCACCATTCCGCCCGCCGCGTAGACAGTTTCGCCCGCGGTGCCGCTAAACGGCGCCCAGCGCGAGGGCGATGCCCTGGCCCACGCCGATGCACATCGCGGCCAGCGCATGTTTGCCCCCGGTCAGCGACAGCTCCACCGCGGCGGTCCCGGCGAGGCGCGCGCCCGACATGCCCAGCGGATGGCCCAGTGCAATCGCGCCGCCATTGGGATTCACGCGTGGATCGTCATCCGCGATGCGCATGGCGCGCAGCGTGGCCAATGCCTGGCTGGCGAAGGCCTCGTTCAACTCGATCACGTCGAAATCGGCCTCGCTCAGGCCAAGCCGCGCCATGAGTTTCTGAGAGGCAGGCGCAGGGCCAAAGCCCATGATGCGTGGCGCAACGCCGACCATAGCCCCGCCAAGGACCCGCGCGATAGGGGTCAGGCCATGCGCCCGGGCCGCGTTCGCAGACGCTAGGATCAATGCGGCCGCACCGTCATTGACGCCCGAAGCATTGCCGGCCGTCACCGTTCCGCCATCGCGGAAAGGTGTTCGCAGACGTGCTAAATCCTCCAGGGTGGTGGCGGGGCGCGGATGTTCGTCCTGCGCGACTTCGAGAGGATCGCCCTTGCGCTGTGCAATGCTGACCAGCGTGATTTCCTTGCCTAGCCGGCCATTTTCAATCGCGCATCCGGCCCGTTCCTGCGATCGCAGCGCAAAGGCATCCTGATCCGCGCGGCTGATCGCAAACTCCTCGGCGACATTTTCGGCGGTCTCGGGCATGGATTCGACACCGTAGAGCCGCTTCATGACGGGATTGACGAACCGCCAGCCGATGGTCGTATCGTGAACCTCGTTGCTGCGCGCGAACGCGGTTTCTGCCTTGGGCATGACAAACGGCGCGCGGCTCATGCTCTCGACGCCGCCGGCGACAATGAGTTCAGCCTCGCCGCTGCGAATGGCGCGCGCGCCGACCATGACCGCATCCATGCCCGATCCGCAAAGACGGTTCATTGTGGTGCCCGGCACATTCTGCGGCAAGCCTGCAAGCAGCGATGACATGCGCGCGACGTTGCGGTTATCCTCGCCCGCCTGATTGGCGCAGCCAAAAATGACGTCGTCGACCGCGGCCCAATCGACACTGGCATTGCGATCCATCAGCGCACATATCGGAACGGCCCCCAAATCATCGGGCCTAACGGTGGCCAACGCGCCGGCAAAGCGGCCAATCGGTGTGCGAATATAGTCGCAGATATAGACGTCTTGCATGGATAGCTCCTGAATGGCGTGACTGAATTATGATCTGCCGGGTGCATCGCAAACCGGATTCTGGCGCGCCTCGCACCCCTCCAGAATGGGGGGGCCGTCCCCTTGGCGCCACGGACTGGGTTGGCGGGATGCGCCTGACTTCATGCGTTTGCGCATTGCCGAGGACGGGATGCGCAGCATCATGCGATATTTGGCTACGGTGCGCCGTGCGATAGTGACGCCCGCACGATCCAGGGTTTTGACAATGGCGTCATCGGACAAGACTGCAGTGGGCGCTTCGGCTTCGATCAGTGACTTGATCCTGTTGCGCACCACTTCGCTCGACAGGTCGAAGGTGCCATTCGACGTTGCGATCGCCTTCGAGAAGAAGAACTTTAGTGCGATCAGCCCCCTTGGGCTGTTGAGATGCTTGTTCGAAATGGCGCGCGATACCGTGGATTGGTGGACGCCAACGGCATCTGCGATATCCTTGAGGCACATCGGCTTGAGATGGTTGGCCCCGTGGAGAAAGAAATCGCGCTGCTGGGCGACGATCTCGGTCGTCACGAGCAGGATCGTATGTGCGCGCTTGTCTAGGTTCTGAACCAGCCAGGTTGCATTCCTCATGCAATCGGTGATGAATTTACGGTCGGTCTTGTCGCGGGCGCGCAGCTGGATCAGGCTGTAATAGTCACGATCAAACAGTGCCTTGGGTAGAATATCAGGGTTCAGCTCGACCCGGAAATCGCCATCGTCGCGCTGGGTCAGAATGACGTCTGGCATCGAGAGCTGGGTTGGCGAGGTGTCGAACTGGCGACCTGGCGCCGGGTTCAACTTTTTCAGGCGTTCGATCATGTTCAACACATCTTCTCTGCCGCAGCCACATATCCGGGCAAGGGCATCGAAATCGTATTTCGCAAGTAAGGAGAGGTTCGTGAGCAGGCTGATGTTTCTTGCGCACAACTCACCGTGTTCGGCCAGTTGCAGGCGCAGGCACTCTGCCAGATCCCGTGCGCCAACGCCGCAAGGATCGAACTCCTGGATGCGGGCAAGAACATCGAGAACGCCGTGTTCCGCCAGCCCCAGATGCCGCGCGATTTCGGCGGTGGGGCGCCGCAAATAACCATCAGGTTCGATCGATCCGACGATCTCGGCGGCGATGGTGCGTGTCTCTGCCCTGTCGAAGGTCAGCATCGCTTGCGAATGCAGATGGTCGCGCAACGTTATAGGATAAGCTTCGGTTTCCGCGATGCCGGGCAGGCTACCCGCACGAGATAGGCCCGACGACGTGGGGGCTGGTGATTGGGCCTCGGAGGATGAACTCTGACCTGCCTCTGGAAACTGCACATCCAGCATGGGGTTTCGCTCCGCCTCGCCGTGCAGAAACTCTCGCAGTTCGCGTGTGGTCATCTGCAGTATCCTGATAGACTGAAGCGCCTGCTGAGAAATTTTCAGCGACTGCGTTTGCCTGACCTCATGGCCCAGCCGAAGTTGCATTTTACTCCCCCTCCAATTGTTTGACGCACATCTTCACACCGGACCACGGCGCCGGATTTTCGTGTGCGCAGCACGCCGGTTCTGATCATACCCATTGTGCACCGCAAAAACGGTGCCAAAACTTCTGGCGCCTGTCATGGGCCTTGGCTCAATTTGGCTGAGTGTTGCCATATAGGACATGCTTCGACAGAGTTGTCCAAACTGCGGACATATGCACGTGAGTATTGGCCCAAAGTGGAAATAGGAAATTGAACATGTCCAGCAGTAAACCGCAGAACGTCAAAGGGCTTGTCATCGTCGATGAGGTCGGCAGCGTCATGGTGCAGTTGGGCGCTGGGCTGGATCCCCGACTGGTCAGTATGGTCAGTGATCCGGACTGGATGACCAACGCCGTTGAGCGCCGTATCGTGGCTGTTTTGTTGACTGACGCGCAGTACATGGCGCTGATCACGGTGGTTGAAGGCGGGCGGCTT
>Ga0307981_1004260_pt1 | contig 10152 bp, 10 predicted proteins | sample OrgLakmetagen987_FD_201849 | JGI IMG/M metagenome (GOLD analysis project Ga0307981, IMG submission 201849) | Saline water microbial communities from Organic Lake, Antarctica - #987 | ecosystem: Environmental > Aquatic > Non-marine Saline and Alkaline > Saline | place: Antarctica: Organic Lake... | reverse complement strand
AAATGGAGACTGGATCTTGGTGAGGGCTTGTGCATCTTGTGCGTAAATGGACGAGTCTTGCGATATGTCGACGACTACTGCTGATGGTGGCGTAGTAGTATCGGCAGTGGCAGCCGCCGTAGTGAGGGATCTCTGCAAGGGAAGTGCTCGTCGGGTGTGGCGGACAGCTTCTGCAGTGGGGGAAAAGGCGAGCACGGCGGTGCGACAGGATGCCAACGACGACGCAAACAGAGAAAGCGACGCGGTCATGCTCAGCTTCATGTTGTCGTTTTCTAAAGGTGCGGCGTTGAGAGGAGTTTAGAGTAGCTCTGCTCTGTCTACCTTGTCTGCGGTAGACTATTGCTGGTTTCGGTCGTCAAGTGCGAGCAAGAAGCAAGTAAATGACCATTGCCGCCCATCCAAGACGAAAGAAACGGTCGCGCACGTTCGTTTCAAAGTGTGTTTCCTATGATCGATTGACGTACAGACGCTCAAAAATTCATTCATCATTCGACGAAAAGTCCGAATCCATTCTGCTCCCTCACTCCTCGTGGAGACGTGGCGGCGGCTCGCCCGAGTGATTACCGGTACCGTTAGTCGTCGATCGACTAGTTCGAGTTTTTTGAAGAGGAAATCCACGATCCACGCCACGTCGCGTTGAAGCCCCTCTTTTCTTTTTCTCACTTTGCAACCACTACGACGTACAGTAACCACCATAGCGTACTCCTGTAAGACTACCTGCTCGTTGCTTGCAAGTTGCGCAAAGAGTAGAGCTATTATACCGTTTACAAGAGAAAGGCAGCGACAAGGGAGATAGCTACCAGCTAGGCTCGCTCTACTACTAGTACCTGTAGTCAGTTTTGGTCAAGCTGGTGGTGCTCCTGGTGGCGCTCCCCCATTAAGGCAAGATTTGCAGACACCCAGCATGAAACACGGAATCCCAATTCGATCATTTGTATGGGTTATCTTCGGTAGCCTCCTCACTGGCTCTTTTAACAGAGTTGACGGATTTACGTTCACGTTCTTTGCGAGGGGCCTACAGAAACAACCAATACCGGTACCTTTATTCCGAGCCACCATTATTTACGCACCCTCGGAAGGAGGAGGCTGGGATGAAGAATACTGTGGTCTCGATGATGATGATGTCGACGACGTTGAGAATGGATTGTCCACTGAAAAGGCGGCACTCATGAACATTTTATCCAAGGACCACATGGTGGCACTGGCGCGACTCGCTGTCGCTTTTTCTCCAGCTGGAGCAGCGATCGATTTGCGTCACATCGAAGCCGTGCAAGTCCTGGGGATGGATGAACTTCACATTGACATTCAAGCCGTTGTCTGTGAAGAAGATGGATGCGTGACGTTGGCTGTTCCTGTCATGTTTCCACACCCGTGTGACACCCGGCAACAGGGCTTGGAAGAATGCGTGTTGGGGAATATCGGCGAATTGGATGTGCAGGCAGAGACTGTTTTGCGCACCATTGAATGGGAGGAATCGCATTACGAAGATATACAAGCCGATAGTCGAGAATGGCAAGTACTATTGTCGACAACCGACTTGCACTTTCCTGTTTGGTGGACTCAGGCAGACGCCAGCGACTTTCGTGACGAATGCCAGTCGATTCGAAGCTTGCTCAATGAAGACAGTTTCCAGGCCGAGATTCGGGCATTAGTCGACATGGTCATGACCGAGTCCATCAACGATAACAGTGACAGTAGGACTGATACCGATGACGACAATAGCGAGAGTTGGACCGTTAAGCTGGCGGCGGTAGCAGCCGTTGGACCCGCTGGAATCATCATCCGGGCATCCACACAGCGACTGGAACTCTTTGAGGAGCTGCCGACCAAGAGAATAGTCGAAGTCCCCATTGCTTTCAGAGAAATTGCCAACGATGTGGCAGATCTTCGGGCGGCTGTCTTGGGCTCGATCGCGGCAGCTGGAGACTATGTGGAGAACTCGTAGCTACTACCATTGGTAACAAATAAACAAGTGTGATACTTGATACTGATGGAGCGAGAAGGGATGGGAGTTGGAAGGACATGGTGAGGGAAATGTATGATGCATGCGCATAGTATTTACACAACGCACAAGCCACATATAATAGAGAAACGATAATAGCACGAGATAACTACTTCCTGAACATTACTATCGTGCTACTACAGTAGTTCAAGATGATAACTCGCTACTTCCTGAGCAAGAACTGAGATGTACGACTGTGTGACATTAACTACTGTAGACTAGTTAAGGCGTTCTTCAGTTTTTTGTTCGCACAGCTTCGGCACGACTTACAAAGTACTGAAATAGTCCTACGTGACCAAACTCGAAAATCGCTCTTTGCTCACAATTTCATGGACGACACAGCGATACATAAACATTAAATCAACAAGCACGACTTGATCATATCAAGCAAGATGAAGAATAGCAATGACTTGAGCTCACAACCGTTGGTCGCGAGCGCCTACGCAGTCGTACCCACGAGAGAAGATGACTTCCCCTCAACGCCTGTTGCACTGGCTGAACTCAACCACCCCGCCTACCGGAATGTGAGCCCTGAGTACGCGCACCTTCCAGAAGCCCGCTACTTGGGTTGGGAAGATGATTTCTTTGACGATGACGATGATATCGTCGCCGTTTTCGACTTAGACTATAAGAGTATGGAACACTACTACGCTTCACTGGGTTGGATGTTTCTTGGGGCCACACTGTTCTTTCCCAATTGCTTCGGTATTGCTCTGCTCGGCCTGGTACCTTGTTACCTCAACCGCAATGTCCAATGGAACGTTCGAGCTCAGCACGTGGCGGTGACACGTGATGGTATTCGCTTTGTTCACGACAAGCATAAAACTTGCTGGGGATATGCTTGTGCTGATGCAGGCAAGCGCAGCAAGACGGTACGTTAATGTTCGAACGAAAGCCGCTTGATTCAAAGGATCGTGTCATCACATGCATCTGACTACGTGTTTTTCTCTTTCCTGGAACGACATAGGTTCCATTCGAAAAGATTACCGACTGCGACATCGTTGAGCCAGCTGGCAAATGTTGTCTTTGTATTACGAACGTGCTCTATACGGTCAACGTTGACACGGCCAGTGCTGACCCGGGGCGACACGAAGTTAGCCTCCTCCAGGGCCTAAAGCATCCCGAAGCCTTCAAGAAGTTGGTATGGGCCATGAAGCGAGCAACAATGGTTAGCGCTACTGCCAGTCTACCACAAGCCATGGAAATGGCTGGCCGAGGTAGCAACAATGAAGAAGTTGCGACCCTCCTCCGTGAAATCCGTGACGAGCTGCGCCAACAAAAGGAAGTTCTGCAAGGAAATGTTGCGTCAACAGTGGCGCCCTCGGCCCCTTCAGAGTGCAAAATGGCGTAGAAGTTACACATTAGTACATGTAGTCACCAGCTGCTGATAAGCCTAAGACTTTTCTATATTATGGCAGCGCTGGTATTAATTGTCTCTCTAGCGTAGCAGTCTTGGTACAAGTGTCATCGCATTCAATGATGCATTATGATGTCGGTAGCAGTGTCGCGCACAGACCATTGGCCATTGCGTTGGCCCAGCGAGCATAACAACGTTTATTGGGGTGAACACCGTCGCTAGCCAGGAGCGACTTGCTTTCATCCTGATACCAATCACCAATATCTCTGACTTTGAGACCGAGGTACATGACGTCCTTGGATGGGAAGTTATCGGCAACCAGTTTCTTTTGAGAATCAAAGAACCCAACAATCGTGTCCAAGAAGAAGCCCAGCGGAAATATGTTTAGAAGGGAGTTCTTGTTGAACATTTGTGTTGGTATTGCGGGAACGATTACTTTGCAGCCTGGTGAAACCTGTCGTATGTCGGAAATGAGCTGAATCAGGCTCCTGCGAAAGGTCCGGGCCGAGAAGCCTCCCCATGGATTGGTGATGAATTGCTTCAAGTCGTTCATTCCACAGACAATAACGACTACATCTGGTGGGCAACCCGCCTCGGCTTGCTCTTGAATGATTCCAAAACAAAATTCCGCAATGTCTTGTACCGTTCCTCCGTCTACTCCTGCTGATCTCCAGGTTACCGGGGCCTGCCGCAAAGTCGCCAAGGTCTGGGCAAATACTCTTGGGAACTCGGGCGATACGGCACCAGCAGCATTGGAAGCCAGTTGCTCAATGCGATATTTCGCGAGGGTGCTATTCTTGTTCTTGTCAAAAACATCCACTGTTCCCAGCCCAACGACTAACGAATCTCCAATCACACAAACATGCTTCAAATCGTCGAGATTCTTGGATGCGATATTAGTGGTACCATCGAAGGAGAAATCGAATGCCAGCTCGTTGCTTTTGCGTAAAAACAATCGAGCAGGGAAGTCAAACATTTGGATCAAAAAGCCCACAAATCCAATGTGAAACAGATGCGTGTTTCGAGCCAAGACAAAGTCCAGGTTCCGAGTCAGCCAAGGTAGTAGTAGCGGAAGCAGACGATTGGCCCGGTTAATCATATTCGAGTATCGACTCCGACCCGTGGATTTTTTAGGGGAAGTCTCTGTTACATCGGACGAGGAGCCTTCGCCTTTCGTACTCAGCTGCTCCCTGAATAGCTCTGCGTAGAATGGTAGAAACCGGTCGCGTTTCATATTTAATGGCAGCTCGACGCCCACTGTCGGACCAGGGGGCACTACGAGCTCACCGACGGGATTGGTACGATACGAAAAGAAGGCCACGACTGCTTGTAGCAAGGCAACGAAAAAGGCGGCGGCGAACATGGTCTCGCCGACTCGTTGCAGTCGAGTGGCATCCAGAAACAAAATGGGAACGCCGGCGGCGATAGTCTGTTGCGTACTTTCAAAGACGGAAAGTACAGAATCTTGATTGTCAGTGCCTACCATGGGAACGGCCACTTGTCTTATGACGACGTCGTGTGCCAGTAAACAGCGAGAGGAGACTTCCAAGGCTACAGAGGCCATCCGCATGGTGCAGGCGGTCGTAGCACCTTGTAAGGTTGTGTTGTTTGTAATGCGAATGTGGGTCGGGTGACCAAAGCCCAAAGACGCATTATCCACAGTACCGGTCCCAGTATTTAACCGGTACATAATGATTGCTCAAACCGTTACGGTACTTTATTACCTACAGTACGTAGCGTATGACCCCTGCCTTTGCAGAAATCAAAGGAAACGGAAATAAACGTGCGCGCTGGGCAGTAACCGCGGGCAATTTATTTCCGTACCGGTACCGGTATCGTATCCTTTGGAGTCCACCTCGTCCGATCGCGACCACGGTCATAACTCATAACACATAAGCGGCAGCAGGAGCCATGGTCTTGACGGATGCGAGACGACGGCCCCGTGTGCTATCCAAGACTACAAAAAAGCGTGTCCTTGGTGGTCTTATTGCCGCAGTTTTGACCAGCTACTTGACAATGTTCTATCAATTTCAAGTACTCGCTTCTCCGATATCTCTGTCTCTCTCTGGCTTTTATGAACCCAAGATACCCCGACGGATATTGTTTACTTACTCTCACAATATTCTCGAGCAAAAGAGCCCGGATGACTTGTACCAGAACGTTCAAAGAACAATTGAAAAGTACGTTGAACTGTGGGGAGGGCAAATTCCTGTCTGGTTTTTGGACGATGCCGTTTGCCGGTCGGTTATTCAGACTGCAAAGCCCGAGCTGCTTGCTCACTTCGATGCAGAAATCCATGGATCCTACAAGGCTGATATCTGCCGAGTCGCGGCGCTTGCTCTATCCGGGGGTTATTACTTTGACGTTGACATGGAGGTGGTACAGGCGTACGAGGCAGGCGACGATGTGGGCTTTGTGACGGCACTCGACGGCAGTAGACTACGGTACTTTCAGTCTTTCTTGGCAGCCGAACCCAGTAGTCCCATTTTGTTAGCGGCACTAGACGTCATGATAGCTTATTATAGCATTCCTCTGGAAGATCGACCTGATATCAAGGTTGGCCCGGAGACGCTTTTGGAAGCCGTTAATGCCGTACCTGCCTCGCGGCGTGGCAAAGTCGCCATTATGGAAGAAATCAACCTCGAAGCCAATAAACGCATATATCCAGATGTTGCGAGGCGAGCGGGAGTTGGATGCTGTTGTAATTTTGTGGTTCACGATCCTGAAAGGACGCACGTTTACTTTCGCTCTCGCATAATCGGTGGGAGCGGTGGTTCCAACTTTTGCCAGCCACCGGGCTATGTGGATCCCTACTTGATGGAGGGGGTCAAAGTACAGCAGTCCGAAATAGAATTACTACAAAAGGGTATCAAAATACTCTCCAGCGCCATATAGCAACCAATTGTACTGAGCAGTCACAGGAGCACTGGTCGATAGACGCTAGAGCTATAAAAGGCAAGGGCAACAAGTGGACCAGTACATGTAGAATCAATCGACACGCGACAATTTAAAATGACTAGCTTAGTTCCCAAACACAACACACTTGTTGTTGTACACAATGATGCGATCTTCCACATGAGCCTTGACGGCATTGATCAAGACATTCTTCTCTAGAGTACGACCCTTGCGAAGCAAGTCGGAGACTTCATCGCGGTGCGAGATACGGATGATATCTTGCTCGATAATGGGACCTTCGTCAAGTTCGACAGTGGCATAATGAGCCGTTGCACCAATGAGCTTGACACCACGCTCGTGTGCACGATGGTAAGGCTTGCTTCCCATGAAAGCAGGCAAAAACGAGTGGTGAATATTAATGCATCTAGTCTCGAATGTCTTGCAAAAGTGGTCCGAGACGATCTGCATATATCTAGCCAGCACAACCAAATCAATCTGGTGCTCCTCCTGTATAAAGTAGAACATGGTAGATGGGAAAGGGTGAGTCGAGTTGACAATACAATACAAGCGATCACAATCATCATGCGGCGAATACAAACTCACCATCATTGCGATTTCTTTTTTCTCTTGCTCCTCCTTGGTCTCCTTTGTAATCTTGAATACTGCAAAGGGGATATTGAAATGATCTGAAACGGGTTGAAGATCAGGGTGGTTCGAAATAATCAACGCGATCTCACAATCGAGCTCTCCAGCTCGATGACGGAGCAAGAGTTCCCAGAGACAGTGATCGTCTGTTGATGATGATGGCGATAATATAAGAACAAGATAAGATTGGAGATTGGTAAACAGGATAATACAGGACCTGACGTGGGATCGACTTTGCTTACATTTGGAGACCATGATGCAGATTTTCTTCTTGGAGTCGCCCCAATTGAGTTTGTAAGTCATATTGAATCGGCTGCAAACTTCACTGATTCCCTTCTCCAAGCTGATTCGATCGGTGTGCATCATGCCGCAATCGAAATGAATTCTCTGAAAGAAGAGGTTCGCAGCTCGATCGGTGGACTGTTCCGAGTCAAAGATACCGCAACCATGGCCGTAGAGGAGCTGCGAAAAGGCAGCGACGATTCCCTGCGAGTCGGGGCCGTGAACAAGAAGGGTGGCCAGACGGGGCTTTTGGTCGTCGTCGTCGTCGGAAGGCATTGCGATATTCTGCGTCGAGTACGATTAGTAGTAACAAGGCTGTTGAGAGATTGGACAGGTGGGCAGGCAGATAGAGAGGACCTGGGAACCAAAGAGTGTCGGCCATGAGTTGCAGGGAGGATCAAGGCCGAAGCTCTTTTTGTTCTTTGACAGCAGGCAAAGGCGGATCGATCCAACGGTCGTCAAGGAAACCCTACCGGTACTGCAGTTCTTTCCAGTCCCTATGTTCAAGTCTTTCCGGGATTCATAATACGTCCGCAAACGCCGACCGACCGCCGACCTACAGCTACGGCGACGTACACACAATACTGTATACTGTATCGCATTACTTCCAGCAGAACTCGACCATGGCAGAAATGCTGGGAGACGTGTCCCTCCTACAAGGGGCCTTGACGTTGACTTTGTTCCTAGTAGGGGCGTTCGCAACGTTCCGTATCGTTCGTCCAACCAGTAGAGCAAAGTCTTCCATTCCGCGCCGTCCCTGTTGGATTCCCTACGTCGGATCTGGCAAGGATTACTTTGCGTCGCTGGTCACCTTTTGCACCGAGAACCAGCAAAGCTATGACGGAGCATTTGCCACCACGATCTTTGGGAGAGAATGGTACTTTATTTTAGAAAAAGACGACGTAAGTGCACTCATAAAGAGCCCTGAGAAGGTGGCGAGTATGTACCAAGCCGTCTGGATGCTTGCAGGGAAGTTTCTGCCGAGAGAGCAAAATCTCAAGAGTATTTATCCGACGGTCGACATGGAAAAGAAAATATCTCGCGGGGTCACCTGGAATGGCATCACGGCCGTACCAATGATGGCACACAGCACACGTCCTAACAAAATCCGGGCGTGGGTGCCTTTGATTCGATCCCAGTTGCAGCACAAATTCCACGCATTGCCCGCGTCAGGCCAAGTCGACTTGTTTGCATGGTGAGCGAGCTCGTGTCGGCCATTACTGGACGCGTGTTGCTAGGAGCAGAGGCTTCTAACGACGATGTCTCTGAGTGGGTGCAACTCGTGTACGCAGCAGAGCCCGAGAGGGCTTTTAGCAGTCCTCTCGCTTCTATCGGGACGTTGATGGACGTCGCGATCCATGGCGAGAGAAAGATTTTCGAAAGGATCCGGCAGCATGTCTACCCCTTTCTCGATAAGGAAATTGAAAGGTGCATTGCGGGTGAGCCAGAGACGCATGACGCGAGTGTCATCTCGGGTAAGCAAGAGCAGCGACCAAGGAATGAGTCGGGCTTTTCTACTGTTCTCTCCACTCACTGCGATTCTCTATTATTATTTTCAGCTATGGTACGCATGTGGTTCAGCTTCAAGCTGAAAGAGGATCCCGATTACCTTCGTGCGACACCACATCAAATTGCCAATGATCTCTTAATGTTAACCTTTGCGGCCGTTGCCAATAGCTACGGTGCAGCAGCTTGGGTTCTGTTTCACGCCATTCGCAACACTAACGGTGTTGGCAGCCGTATTCGAGAGGAACTAGGGACGTTGGGCCAGGATTCAGATAGCTTTCCAGAACTAGAAAAGACAATCTACGAGATTGCGCGCCTTTACGTTCCAGGCACCTTGATGCGTGTCTTGCAAAAGGACTGGGAGCTTCCCTCCAAGGGAATTATCCCATCTGGAAGTGTGGTGGCTTGTTCTGTCTTTTGTGCCCATCGCAACCTGGATGGCTTTTCCAACCCTTTGGAGTTTGATCCTGAGCGTTTTAGTGAGGACCGCGACGAACGCAAAAAGCGGGCGCTCTGTTCATGCCCTTTGTGGCAGGCACCCATCCCTGCGTCGGCCGTAGGTTCGCTGTGCTTGAGACGGCCCTCTTTGTCTCGGAGGCCTTGAAACAGTTCAATTTATCCTTAAAGTGTGGAGGATCCATTCACCCAGAGTTTAATCAGCAACGTTCCTCGACATCCTAGACTCGACAAGAAACAAACAAACAGTATCTGGAGGCCAGCCGACCGGATCTGGATTCATTTCGAGCGTAAGGTCAAGGAGTAGATCCAGAAGCCTTATGGCATAGACTGATACTCAGATACTCCAGAAGAGATCTGTATAAAGAAGTAAATCAGTTGCGCTTGGCGTTCGTATGTTCCCCCAAAGGAGATTGCCGTCAACGTGGGCGTGGGCGTGAGGATCTCTAACGGCCTTGCCGTTTCCATACTCTCGATAGTGAAGATACATCCCGATCAGCTGCAACTCAGCCATAACAAGCGCCAACAATATGATGCATTCCTTCCCCAGAACTTCGCTCTTTGAACCATTACCGCAGGTAAAATCACTTGGTAAGAACTGATTATGGACAAGAGCGTGATATTTATGAGTTGTTCTTGTTTTGTTACACGATACTCTACTAACTAAGCTAGCTAAACATTCTTCTATACATAACTTCAGCTTTACTCTCGTGCGCACTGGTGGGCGAGCCCGAAGAGTCCTTGTCGATACGGAGATGAAACGATCCATTTTCCCCGTGCGTTTATCGCGCTGTATACACGAATCCATGTATTTAGTTTCTCGTTTACAAAAAAGCATTTTTTTCAGAGTCGGGATCTCGATTACAGATCGACGACTTGGGTCTGGTCATCATTGAAGACAAGAACGAGCAGCGATAGCAGTTTGCTTTGGTGTAACGGTGTAAGCGGGGAGCTTGCACGTGTGGTGGATTGTTGCTGGTGTTGTGTGTTGGTCTGGAGCAGTTGTTGC
>Ga0307981_1004255_pt1 | contig 10161 bp, 9 predicted proteins | sample OrgLakmetagen987_FD_201849 | JGI IMG/M metagenome (GOLD analysis project Ga0307981, IMG submission 201849) | Saline water microbial communities from Organic Lake, Antarctica - #987 | ecosystem: Environmental > Aquatic > Non-marine Saline and Alkaline > Saline | place: Antarctica: Organic Lake... | reverse complement strand
ATCGATCTTGAATAATTTTGGATTCAGGGACGCCTAGGCCTAGCTGGACTGTCGCCTGGTTCTTCAGCGTATTCGCCAACGTGCTAAAGTAGTGCACCGGGTAAGCGACTGTGTTGCCGACCTTTTCTTCGCGATTCCGGGGACTTCCTTCCAGCAACGACCGGCTTGGTAGAAATTTGGGACCATACGGAAATACTTTGCGTTTCAAAGTAGCCGTGACGTTCCACGCACCAAACAAAAATGGGGCGTAATAGAGCTCTTGGGCGTCCCAGGGCATTTGCTGCACCGGAGATAGCTGAGAAGCCTGGATCCGTGATCGGGCCAATTCCGTCTTTATTAGTGTGGAGATCTCGAAATCTCCTTCAACGAGTGGATTGAAAGAAGCAGAACCACCTGGCATGAGCGGAACGACCGATTCAGCTCCTGCGTATCCTGGCCGAATGAAGGAAGATGCCAAAGAGAAAGCCGTCCCGCCGAGAAAGCCTCTTCTGGTGGATGATAACGAATTCTTCACGGGTGACTGCTGTAGAGCTTCGCATTGGGAGGTTTCCGTAGCCGATGTGAGAAGAATGCATGCTAACACTAACCAGCGCCGACCAGGAGTGTCCACCATCGTCTAAAGTGAGCGTAGTACCGATATGAAATATGGGATGGTTGAAGCGACAGTCGCGTCGTCTCTCGTCTCTCGAAGTCCACAATGGCTGCTGTGCTGTTTTCGCCTTGCACGTGGCCGCTCTATCACTTTCGACCACGATGGCCAGCTAAAAGTCACGCCTTTTCTCTTGGCGAGGGGGTAGTCTGTTGAGTCTGCCGCGAGCTAACGGTGTATCTGCCATTGTCCGCCTTAGCGCGCATGAATTAGTTACACTGATACTACTAGTAGTCTAGTAGCAAGCTATTTCTAGTAATACATATAGATATTCTGTAGGTGCAAAGGTAGAAAAGCGAACTAGTTAAAAGTTAGTTGGATACATCTGAACAGTAGATGCACCGTCCTAGCAACACAAACGCCACTCTTTCCAACTGTTTAACGATAACGCTTGAGACGCATCGTGTTGCGACGCATCCAAGCAGCACGGTAAGAACCTCCAATGATACCATTGGCACGGTGTCCGCTCTTGCGCAAACCACGTCCCTTTCGGCCGGCCGAAGTAAGACCACGCATCTCGCGATGCTTGTGGACGGGGTTGACGATCCAGTTGACACGGGTGTCGTTACGGATCTTGGGGTGGGCCGGGTCTACAAGAATTATTTCGTAGTACTTCATGGTGGCGTCCTGGTTGACCCAGTAAGAGTTCAATACACGCAAGTTGGCGTACTGGCGGCCGACCTTTTCTTCGGCAACACTCTGCAAGTTACGCTCGAACTTGAGCTGGTTGATACCATGATGCCTGAAGAGGAGAGAGTGGAGGTAAAGAAAGAAACGAGTTGAGTACCATGCTTGTCTTAAGGAACATTATAACCAACAGCACCCAATCAACACTAAATCTTCTACTTACTTGGGTTTACCAAAGACCATACCACGATGGTTCTGACGCTTACGGCCACCACGACGGACTCCGGCACGCACAATAACGTATCCCTGCTTGGCCTTGTATCCCAAGCGGTGGGCCTTGTCGGTACGCGACGGGCGGTTGCATGTCAAGATGTTGGGGCGCTGACGGTATTCCCAAGCACGGACGCGCATCAAGAATCGGAGGGCGTCCGACTGCTTGTGACGCCAAAGCTCTTCCATATACTTGTAGGCACCCATGGTTGATGTTGTTTGTTGGTTCTATTTTGATAAGGACAGGAGCAACAAGAGTTTGGTTGACGAATGTCTCCACACGAATTGCGGCGTTGGAAAGAGCCGCGTAGAGTTTACGTGGCTCTGGTACATTTTTTCACTACCGGTTACCTGGCTACTAAAATCCCAAAAATCCCTCAACACGACGAAACAGGCGAAAATCGATCGGCTCTGGTTATCGTCGCGGTTCAACCTCATCGATAGACGAGCATTAACAACAAACGAATTCGAAATGGTGGCTATTCCGGATCAACTCACGTGGGAACTCGTCAAGGGCCACAACTCTTTCCACAGAATGAAGAATGGTACCAGCAAGCGACAGGGATCCATTACATTCAGTGCCGAAAAGGGCAACCTGAAATCCATCAACATGTTCAAGTTCTCTGGAATTGCCAACTCCAAGGCTGTCGATGTTGTCTGCACTCCTGAGCACCGCGCCCAGCTTATTACCAAGACCGCTAGCAAGGCCGGAACTTGCCCAAAGAAGACCACCGTCGCGATCAACGTCAACAAGGACTTTCGCCGGGCGGAATCCGTCATTGTGAAGCAAACTTCGGACGTCTTTTACCGTCGTGATTTGAAGGCTGCCTCTCTTGCCAAGTATACCAAGGTCTACCAGGCCAACAGACGTGCCAAGGGAATCACGAAACCGGTCCCTGTAAAGAAAGGACGTTGCGTTCTCTAAACAAACTCACAGTCTTCTACTCTAGTCTAAGTTTGCTGGAAACTACCAAAACGGTTCTTTCGTCCTCTTTGTAGTTTGTCGTTGCGTTTTGCACGTATGTTACAGTGGTTCTGTGCCATTCCTTTGATGTCGAATGCATTTTTGGCTTGTATGCAGACTGGCAATGTTAGTAGAAGCCAGCTAGGTGACAAGTGCATCAATAGCTACTAGTAGCTACTAGTAGATGTTTGGACTATTGGAAAGACAGACGTATGTAAAGCACACACTCACTAGCAAGTCTAGTAGTAAAAGGCAACTACTATCATCCTACTGCTCACATGTCCAACTAAAGCTCGTCTGGCTTTGCCGGTGCCTCATTCATGGGACTGTCGGTGGACTAGGTTCTAGAGGGTAGACTGCCGCTATCGTATGAGCATGAAACATGCCAAAAGCCTGTTTGGGCGCGAGCTGCTTCTTGGCGGCACTACTAAGGTAGCTTGGGTACGCCACCTAAGGTTTGACTGCCAGTCGTCGCTCACAGTAGTCTAGCTTCTCGCACATACTAGTGGTCCATACGTTCCGGCTAGAGTTTACCAGTCACCGGAACTCGAAAATGGAAGGAGAGCGGCGACATCCATGATGGTGCCGGTACTGAATACGCCATCCTCGCACACTCGTTAGCTGCAATAGGTTTGACAAAATGCTCAAGATTGTATGGACTAAGTTGAAGGAGGCAGTGGCAACAGTATACGGTACAGTATGTTGGAAAGTCCAACGACAACTCTCCAAAGTTAACGGTAGACTAGCTAGCTACTCGTACCGGTAGAGACTAGACAAATCTTGGTGAACAAAACAGTTTTCTTTCCTCGTACTAAAATCCAAAAATGAGACTAGACTATCGGTACCTAGACTTGTCCTGCTTCGTTGGAAAGTCTTTGATCGACTTGAAATGACACTTCAGAACGAGTAGCTAACCTCTCGTCATTAAATGGATACGTAGGACTCGTGACTCAGAAACCGCAGCTAAAAAAGTCGACACTGGCAGGACTCGAACCTACGCGGTAGTACACCAATCGATTTCTAGTCGGTCGCCTTAACCACTCGGCCACAGTGTCGTCACCATATCCTAAGCGTGATACTATTGGAATATAAATTTTGTTTTGATAAATTTATGTCACCGGTACATGGCACGGTACCTGGTAGTGTACATAGTCTACGGTAGAAGCTACCGCAGCAAGTGCAGCTTTTAGTAAATCGTAGTCAAGAGGAAGATGATGATGCCACGTGCTGCTAGCACCTGATTATTGCTAGATTCTCAAGAGGAGATACTGTTCTTGGAAATCATGCGTACTTGTCTACAGTACAGTTATAAAAAACTAGAGCGACTTGGGGGGGCGGTGGTATGAAATGTCTCACTGGTATGCGTCGTCCATACACTATATCCAAGCAAGACACTAACCACAACAACGGTACAGACTGTCAAGTGTCAATCATGGTAAGGACCGACGATACGGCCAGTGTTCTTGGATCGATTCATTGTCACCTGCTCACACTCACGCACCCTACATGATTCCAGACGATTAGGCCGACAAAATGTTCGACTCGTGACTCAAAAACTGGAAATAAAAAGGCCGACACTGGCAGGACTCGAACCTACGCGGTAGTACACCAATCGATTTCTAGTCGGTCGCCTTAACCACTCGGCCACAGTGTCGTGACAAGTACTTCATGTGTTTGCATAACTAATCTCAAAAGAGTCTTGAGCTAGGAGGAAAGCTATAGCAGAAATCACGTTTACCGAGGTGTACTTCAAGGCCGAAGAATCTTGAACTCTTTTGCAATCAATCCAGATCCATCGATCAACTCTTGTCGGGCCAAGATGATAACCGCCGTATCATCTGACTTTAGTAACATGCGGTTGCTTGCATGTAAAATCCATTGAGAGAAATCGGGGCCGTTCTCTCCTCGGACAAATGCTGATACAAACGAAAACTTCTCGATAGCGCATACTGTAGGCCTCCTGACTCCTGAATATGTAGTCGACAACCTCTGCTATCTAGACTAGTATTGTAACAGTTCGAAAGGCAGCCGCAAAAAGCACGACCGCTGCAACGGCGTTGGCGGAGCTATCGGCTTCTTTCGAATCGACTTTCACTCCCGGCATGGGAGTCTTTGGGTTTTGGTTAACCTCGCAAGGTGAATGTGCGCGCGCCTTCATTGTCAAGATTCATGAATGGGGCTGGCGCAAGCTTTGGTGCCGCCCTGGGAATCCTTGATTTCGTTGGTTTCGACATGACAAGAACCGCACTGTACACTGTACACTAGATCTACGTTGCAACTTATGTACGCTGCAAGCGCGACCGCTACGATGGCGTTGACGGAGCTATTGGCTTCTTTCGAATCAAATGTCACTCCCGGCGTGGGAGTTTAGGTTACCGTACGGTTAACCCTGAAAGGTGAATATGCGCGCGCCTTTATCATGAAGATTCATGAATGGGTTAGCGCAAGCTTTGGTTTCGCCGTGGGAGTCCTTGGGTACACTACTCTACGTTGTGGTTGTGACTTGATCCTGTATTAAAATGGAAAATACCAAGTTAACCCCAACCCAAAGACACCCACGGCGACCAGCGTTTGTGGGAACTGTAAACCACCACAGCTCACAATCATTGTTCGAGTGTCAAAAAAGGTAAGAACGGCTCTAGAGCGATCAGTGTTGTCTTGTGTTGTTGTAGACTATCGAGATCATGAGCGCAACCACTGCGAATGAATGCACGGCTCTCGCAGTTGTTGGACACTTGTTGTTGTCTCGTGGAGCGGCTCGTCTAGGAAAAAGGTCCGCGCGAATGGATTGTTCTTGAGCCTCTTGCACTAACACATTCTTCTCTTCTTTGCACAGATTCTCAGTTTCCAGCTTTTTTTCTATCATGCATCTGTCCAGGGCAGCCATTGTTCTCCTTGGGGGACTCTCGCAGGTCTATTCCCATGGAACCGAGGTTTGGCATTGTCTCACCCCAGAAGGCAACCTCCAAATCTTTGTGGAACATTGACATGGTGATGTTCTTCATGGTTACGGTTTTGGGGGACGTCCGTAATGCGGGAACGATGACTATGAGTCAAAATCATCTTCCTGGATCGCTGACTACTACACTCTCCCCGGATGGTCATGTTGCGAACAGGCAGCCTGGATCCCTCCCCGGTTGTGTTGGCGCAGATGTCCTTGACAAGAGTTGTGGTTCTACCTCTCGCTGGAGCTACAATGACTGGGTTTGGTACAACTTCCCTACCACTTGCAACGCCGCCGTGGATTACACCTTCCTCTCTGGTAACACAAACGTTTTGAGAACCGGTTGTGGTGGTAACCTCTATCCGGTTAGCATTAAGGCAACCTTTGGTGACACGGCACCCCCTTCTATCAAGATCAACGGGGATACCTGCCAAGGCCACACTGTTGCTGCTCAAACGTACGATCCCTGCGCTGACAAGGGCATGGCCACATGGGTAACTTTAGTACAAGACGACTGCAACTCCAGCCCTTCTCTGGTATCGTCGACCCACAATAGTGGTGACAAGTTTGCTCTCGGGGACACGGCTGTCACCGTTCAGTATGAGGACAACCAGAACCAGGTTGCCACCTGCACCTTCACAGTCACAATGACAACAGGCGATAGAAAGTGTGCGGCTTTACCCAGTGCTGGACCCAGCTCCCCCCCAAGTGCGACGCCTTCTCTTTCGCCTAGTGCGTCCCCGAGTCGTGAGCCCAGCGCAACCCCCAGTGCGACGCCCTCTATCTCACCAATTGCGTTTCCAAGTAGCGTACCGAGCACCTTATCCAGTGCTGGCCCTTCCACTGTCCCGAGTGCCTCGCCAAGTGCTGTACCCAGCGCCCCCCCCAAGCGTCTCGCCGAGTGAGGGGCCGTCGGCGTCCCCGAGTGCTTCTCCTAGCGCTTCCCAATCCCCGAGTGCTAGACCCTCGGCTTCCTGAAGTAGGTATCCCAGCGCCGGTCCCAGCGTGTCACCTAGCGCCTCCCCAAGTGCCACCCCGGTGGATTGTGTGGACCTCGGCACAGCTGTCGAATTCGCCATCTTGTCCAAATCGGCCGTAACGACCACGCCGGGTTCTGTTGTGACGGGCAACATGGGAACGAGCCCCATTGCCGTGACTGCTATCACAGGCTTTGGGCTGGCTCTGGACTCATCAGGCACGTACTCGACAACCTCGGGATCCTCGAAGGTGAAGGACGGTAGAGTGTACGGCGCCTCCCATACAGCCCCTACCCCTGGCGACCTGACTATCGCGGTCGGAGACATGGGGACCGCGTTCACGGATGCTGCCGGTCGTGTCAACCCTTCCTACGTGGATCTTGGTACTGGTGACATTGACGGTCTGACGCTCGAGCCTGCTCTATACAAATGGAGTATCTGGGTTGGTTGATGTTGGTACCACTGCCCATCTCGAGGGTGTCTTCTCGTCAAGACGATGATGGCCTTCAAGACCGGAAGCAGCCTGAATGGGGCCGCACTTGCACAGACAGCTGTGACGCTGCAGTCTACCAAGATTGTCAAGTGATCTACGTTAACCGATAAGCAGCAGTTGATCCCTGGCGGTCGGGTCCGTTACCTCCATTAGTAAAGATGGAGTGATTCCTCTTTGCTTTATATGTCCACAACGAAAAACAAAAACAAAACAAAACAAGTGATAGCCGATCCTCCATCAAGCGTGAAGATAATCGATACGCGCAACCCAAGACACTCGCTTGATTAAGTAACCAGTGTTGCATCGGAATCTCTTCTTTCTGTATCATTACTGTCGAATATATGCCGACGGTATGTTCGTGTCTAGCATACTTGTAGGAGAGCGTCGAGTCGAGTCGTCGCTTATGCTATGGTTACGGCACTGTACTTGCAGCATAGCGTCGAATCGTCGGCGTCGTCACCGATGCTAGGGCTACTGTACTGTATGGTATGTAGATAGGTGGGCATCATGATATCGCCTTGTCTCGCAGCAAGGTCACTGCGACCTGCCTCCTCGGGTCTTGGGCATCAAGCACGAAGCGCTATTCCCACACGCGCTGTACTGACTGTTACAATAGCTTACTCTCTGTCGTCAAATAAATGCTGCTCATGCCTCATGCATGGGCTGTGGTCATGCGACGAAAGAGTGTGAGAGCGGTCTTTCAACGGGGAGTGATGAGACGATTTCAACGGGGAGTGATGAGACGAGTGATGAGTGATGCAGTCAACGAAACGCAAAAAGGTTCAAGGTTTCGGTGATTCGATCCTCATTCAAGGAATCCCGGTCGCGCATGTCGCGCATTGAACGACGTACCAACCAAAAACCAAAATGAACCGTCCTCCCTGCGACCATAATCACATCTCAGCAGACGAACCATGGCACGAAACCTCCCTGCGCGTTATCCATAGTCTTATCATTCATCACAAACACTACCCATCATGCCCGCCCGAGTCAAGTCCGAACCTTTTCCCGAAGAAATGGAGGTAGTACCGTCTACAGAAGACGAAATCGTTCGAGAGATTGACGTTTACCTCTCTCCAGCCCTGGCATCGCAAATCCATCTGTTGCAGTATCCTTTGCAGCACTCGCAAGTCGCTCAGCCGACTCAGGTTAGAATTAAGCCAAGGCATGGGATGCTTGAGTTGGATCAGCCACTTTCTAGTGCCATTAATAGAGAAGGCATACATGATCTGACGCAAAGAACATTTCAGAGTTCCATCATTCCGGTGCAAACGCACATGTGTCTAGGGCGTATGCAAGCATCAACAGACGGCAGCACCGCCATGCATCTCGTACCATTACAGCATATAAGTCAAATGCGCCCAAGCTTTCGTCACGTGGACGAAGCTGCTCCTGGGGGTAGCGGAGCTGACGACGATGGCGCCGACATGATGGAAGAAGATAAGCCCGTTGAAAAGAAACCACTCATCTTTCATCGCAAGGAATCGGAACGAGCTGCCACGGCACGAAAGTCGAGTTATGCTTACAAGAAAGCGAGTGAAGATTCGGAAGAATGGAAGGTCATGTCAGTTCACGGCACGAATTCTGTCGAGCACGGGCAATTCATGCGACAAACAGTGTGCCCGACTCCCAAACAAACTGTCTGGGAGGCTGCACAAGGGGATCCCAGCTCTGCGTATGTACAGAGTCTCAACTATCTTCCGGTTGAAGCGGATCAAGTGAAAGCCGAGGTGGCACCCGGCAGAGAACTCGCTACAACAGTGGCGCGATTGACGACACTCCTGATGCGTGGGTGGCCTATTCCGTTTTCCATTCTTCGATCGCACTTTACTCCGGACGTTTCCAACAGAGACTTGTTGACGGCCTTGTCGGTCTGCGCCGTCTTGATTCGGGGAAACTTTACGTTGCACTCCAAATATCTATCACTACCCAAGGTGCTACAAAAGGCACGCACCTTCATGTTGGTTGTCTTGCAGACACAGGGCGCGATTCATCGCAGTCGTCTCGACGCCGTGTACGAGTCAGACACAAGAGTTACATCGGAACGACTGTTGACGATACTCGAGCAGTTGTGTCAGCGTACTCCTGCTGGCTGGAACCTCAAAATAGAAGACGACTTGTCCTTCTTGACGATATTTCCAGAGCAAGCCACTTTGCATCAGCAATACTGGGAACGGCAAGGCCCACGGTTCGAAAGCCACTTGGAAGTGTATCAATCGCAACGATGAAGAGCTTGTACTTGTTATGAGGGAAACTGTCTATTCTAAACTACCACGTGTCAGCTTTGAGTTACAACAACATAATCTACCTTTGTACGACGTACTGTATAGTTTGTGTCTCTTACGATACTCCAAATCGACTTTTGTGTGAACCCGCCCTTACTACTTTGCCTTGCGCTTGCGCCTCGCGAAAGTCGAAAATCCAAAAGATACCAATTTTGCAACTTCGGTTACCCCTCTCTAATAAAGCCATTAGTAGACTAGTAGTGCCGACACAAATATCGCAAAATAAGATGGAAGGACCGACCCCGCCCTGGAGGCCCACCAGCAAACAAGTGCACTGGACAGTACCGTGCGTACCCGTACCGGCAGAGGACTCAAGGCTCAAGGTTCCCCGAAAGAATGGCTGCTTATATGCATATATTAGACTACAGTAGCGACTATTTATGCTTGGCGCCGCCGGCGCCGGAAGGTTCCGTCTCGTGCGTTCCCATGTACGTGCTCGGCGTCAAAGGGCGCGAAACAATACTTCCGTCTCGGATCACAGAAGATTTGAAGTTGCAAGCGTTGTGGTTCAGTGCGAAGATCAAGTTCATTTCAGCTATCGGTCAATATACCCAACGACGAAAAGGGCCAGAGGGTGAAAGACGACCTGCTCCGTGTCTCAACATCATGATAATCAAGCCCTTTTTCTCCATTTGGTTGCAGATCAGCAGCTTTTCTTTCTTTTGCGCTGGTAACTTTTCGGATCTTTTGATTATCCGTATCTGCTTGAGTTCGGCCTACGTCTTTCTGTTTCTCAATAGTGCCTTGGGCGCTCCCTTGTGGCCTCTGCTTGACTTGCCTGATAAGATTCAAATAGATGGCGTCGCCTGGGCTGTCTTGAACCTCTACGTGCATTTGACGACGATATATCGACTGTTGCGCGATGAATTTCCCGTCAAGTTGAGTCCTGATAAGGAGGCGTTGTGGAGAATGTTCTATCGAACGGGAGGTCTCTCCAAGACTATCTTTCAAA
>Ga0307981_1004254_pt1 | contig 10166 bp, 3 predicted proteins | sample OrgLakmetagen987_FD_201849 | JGI IMG/M metagenome (GOLD analysis project Ga0307981, IMG submission 201849) | Saline water microbial communities from Organic Lake, Antarctica - #987 | ecosystem: Environmental > Aquatic > Non-marine Saline and Alkaline > Saline | place: Antarctica: Organic Lake... | reverse complement strand
GGACTCTGAAATGGAGGACGACACGGATGATGCTGGTGATCAATTCGACGAAGACTCGGATATTGAAGTCATTGCAGTTGCTCCCAAGGCCAAGAAGCCTACTGCCCGTGCGCGCACTATCAAGCCGCCTGCCATCAAGCCTGTGATTGCCAAGCCGTCGGTCAAGCCAGCGCCTGCTTTTATGGCCGCCCCAAAGGCCGTCCCCAAAGCTGCTACCAAGCCTCCTAAGGCAGGGGAATGCGACTCCGATAGTGACGATGAGATGCTGAGCGCCTCTTTGATGGAGCGAATGCGCACTAAGCTTATTGTCTCACCCCAGGGGAAAAAGAAGCCCTTGTCTCGCACCAAGATGATCCAGCTGGATGAAAGCTTGGACGCAAGTTCAGTTGCCTCTGTTGCAGATTCTCTTGCTGAGCTTGATGCGAATACCTTTGCGCCTGCCTCCCTTACCCCTGCTACCAAGAAGGTTACCAAGAAAGCTGCGACCAAGAAGGCTACTGTATCCACCGCAGGTACAAAAAAGGTGGTAGCGCGCAAGGGCGCCGCGGCCACAAAGAAGGTGCAAAAGGCAATCGATCTAAGCGATTCGGATTCGGACTCGGATGATTTTGAGTTCGCTTCGGGCGAAGAGAACCGTGTCCAGAAGTCGTCGGTCGCCCCCGCCCGTGTCGGACGCAACGCCACCAAGAAGCGTACGACTTACGTCTTCAGTGACGACGATGAGGATGGAAGCTTTTACAACTCGGACTAATTGTCGGGCGGTCGAGTTTCGGAATCCACTCTAATGAGTAAAGATGCATTCTGTATACACTAGTCTACTTGTAAGTCTTTTAGTTCTAGTACTGTAGCAGCCCAATTGTCACACAGAACTGTCATCAGTGCGTTTCGCTTTCAGCGCCTTCACAAGTAGGTCAATCTGTTGTTGACTCTTCGAGACCGACACTGTTGGAACGATTATTCGTGGTTTGAGGCAATCGAGGCAGTCTACAAGTTCTGGGAAACTTGAGTGCTCGCTGTAAGGTACCGCATGAACCGTCAGGCTTCCCTTGGTGCTGCTCTTGACTAGACCGCTTCCTTTGGACGAAAGCGACCATCCAGTCGGTCGGAATCCAACTACTCGATCAAAGTCGCGACTGAGAGCCCTTGTTCGAATGGACGAATACAAACCCATATTCTTCATGTTGATATGTCCGAGAGGGACCACCCAAATGATAGTCTCTTCCGGTCGAGTCGTCAGCCGCGAAAGCTTCGACTGCGGCCAACCCAAGGCCGACAAGATACGATATCGAAGCTTATCAACATAGACTTTCATTCCCAAGCGTTCCGCGACTGTTAGGTATATCCGCTCCTTGCCGATTGTGTAGGCACCAAAGAGCATCAAGATGCGGTGTTTATTCTGCTTTGCACGGACGACTTCCTGTTGGGCAACCTTGATGGTCTCCTCGATGGCTTGGGTTTGCGTGGGCAAGGTATACTTTGGGTCACAATACGTGGTGTCCAAGAAGAGCTCGTCCAAAAGACAGTCGCCCCGAGCATAGGGCCGCAGAGGCGCCTGGGTCATCATGAACTCGCGATTCCATCGAAAGTCGCCCACGTGCAGAATCCGCTTCTTGCCCGCTGCAAAGAGAAACATGACGGCCCCGGGACAGTGGTTGGCGTCCAGTAGAGTTACCGTGACTGGTTTGCCGCGACTCTCAATGACGCTTGGAGTCAGCATAGGTAGTGGATGCAGGTACTTGCGATCCACTCCCAATTGTTGATTCACCAAGTTGGCCGTCGCCAAGGAACAATAGATCGTGCCAGCGTTCCACGTTTTGGAAATACCACCGTAATGGTCCGAGTGAAAGTGCGTTAAAAAGTAGTTTTTGGACATGCAAGCCTTGGCGTATTGAAAGCCATCGCACACAAAGTCCGTGCCGGGAATCTTCTTGTACGCCGGACAAGCCCGTTGCGAGTAGTCGACTCGAGGGCGTCGATTGCCGCCACCCCACCCTCGCTTGTTGTTTGTTGGTGGTGGTGGTGCAGCAGCCTTGATCTTGGCCAACTTGGCCGCATTCCGAGCACCGGCCATGAGAATGTTGTTGACGGACGGTGCTGCTGGATTCAATGAAGTTTTGCTCGTGGTCGCGCTTACTTTGAGATTATCGGATGCATCGCCGTGCCATGTACTTGTTCGTTTGTAGGGATTGTTGGTGGCCACAGTAGAAGTTAAAGCTGCCACAGCATTGTCATTGTTGCTGTCGTTGTTTACAAAGAGCTCACTGTCGTCATTGAAGCGCATGTCTCGGGCTGATACACCGTGCTTTTTGGAACACCGTTTAATGTGGTTGAGGCGGCCCTTCATTCCTGTTGTAATGTGCGTCAAGGATGATCCGCACACAAAGCAAGTCGACATGTCATTGCTGCTACTGGTGCTGTTGGTGCCGTTGTTGTATCGAGTGATGCCAGTATCGTCAGGAGCTGGTGCTGGATGGGACTGTTGTTGGTGCCGCAGATTAATCAAGGGTTCGTCTTCCGAAAAGTCCACTAGCAATGCTTCAGAGGTTTCGGCGCCTTGGTGGTAGTTGAGATGTTCATTTTTATCATCATTACTGTCGAGAGGCTTGGACCGACGCAACTGAATGAGTGGTGCGTCGTCGTCGTCGTCCACACAATGTTCGTCGACTGGGTCTTTCTGAATAATCATTGATTCGTATTTCCCGTCGTCGTCGTCATCGCTGCTGTCGTCCAGGAGATCGACAATTTGGGTGCAGTTCAAATCATGCCCGCCTTCGCTTCCGGCACTGTTTGAAGACTCTGAATCGTCGTCGTTGTTGTCGTTTTCGCTGTAGTGTGATTGTCGCTGATGCTCCTCGAACGTTTCTGGTGGATCCAAACCGGCGGCGGCAACTACTGGTTCAGCATCACTCCAAGAGGATGCAGTACTACGTTCCCTCGATTCTGATACAGAGAAAGATTCTGTCAGTGCCGTATTCGGGCGCGGTCGCTTTGGTAGGGGGTGCAGCAACGGTGTTGTTGTTGTTGATGGGACATTGCCGTGGACACTGTTCACCGCGTTCTCCCGACTGTCTTTCGCGGCGGCCGTAATTCTGGAACTGCCGGGTGCATTCTTGTTTGGCAGTAGACACTGCGCGCATCTCTTGGCTTGTGCCTGCACAGCCACAAATCGGCAGCAACAGGCTGTGCACTGCTGAATGCGTCGCGGCATGGTCGTTCTTTTGCATTGCGCGTTGTTCACGGTCGATTGTCGATTGTTGTCGTACGTGCGTGTTTTGAGCCTTGCTTTTTGCTTCTGCGTGAAACGGAAAAACTGAGTCACAATGATAAACAGAAAGAACTTTCTTTTTCAACGGAAACAGTCCGTCCGCTTCCCTTTCAACCTTTTCAAAGCCAACCAACAACGTCGTGGTAACCGTAACCAGGCCAAGTACCCGTATAAGGGGAGGCGATCAAAGGCGACAAGATCGCGCTCTTTCATGCTCCATTCTGTATCCTCTCGTTGCTGCTGGCGTACGATAGCCGTAGCCGTAGCCGTAGCCGCAGTCGTATCGTAGTTCTACACATACACCTCTCTGCTGGTACCGCTCGCTCTACAATCTCTCTATACGTATCTCATTTCTCTGTAACAACAGAGCATTCACCACACGCTCCATCATGGCGGAACGCCAAGAGATGCAGAAAAAGTACGCCTACAGCGAAATGTCCAACAAGGTCCAGCAAGCCGATCGTTCGGGGGCCCGTCGCAATCGCGGCGAACCCACCGGAGAAGTAAACACGCTCAGTGGTCGGACCGACATTGGTCGCATGGGTGATCGCGTGGCAGCTGGTGCCGTGGCGGCCGTGGCCGATACCAAGGCACCCAAAAAAGTGTCCAAACGCAAGACGGCCGCGGCGGCCGACGGCGCGCTGAAACGCAAAAAGACGCTGGCCGTGGCGGGCGAAACCATTTTGGATCTCAGTAATCTCGCGGGGTACCAGCCAACCACGGAACAGGCTGCGGCAGCTTACGAAGGCATTCTCACGGTGATTGGCAGTCGCGCGCTATTGGGAAATCAAGGCCCCGCCATTATCAAGGACGCGGCCGAGGAAGTTATTTCAACTCTCAAGGACGATTCGCTCCGAGATCCCGAGCGTCACGAGCAAATCTCGCGGCTGCTCACGGGCAAGGCTGCCAAGGCGGCGGGTGGGGGGGTTTCGACGGAGCAGTTTACGGCCCTGGTGCAAATGGGTAAGCAGTTGAACGATTATCACAACAAGGATGAGGAGAAGGAGGACGATCAAGGGGGTGCCGAAGAAGTGGACGAAATGGGCGTCGCAGTCGTATTTGACGAGTCGGACGAAGACAAAGAAGGAGGTGACAGTGATGCCGACGAAGATATGGTTCAAGACTCTTCGTCGTCCGAAGACGAAGGTGACGAGGCAGCAGCGGCAGCGGGTCAGGTCCTGGCGGACGAGTCGTCGGACGAGGACATGAACGCTGACGAAGAAAAGGTGGTCCAGGGCACGTCCAGCGACGCCAAGAAAAAGTCGAGTCACAAGGCGGGACGGGTTCTTTCCGTCCACGAGATTGACGCTCACTATTTGCAGCGACTTTTGTCGAGCCATTTTGACGACGCGGACGCTGCGGCCGGCAAGGCCAATGAGATTCTCGAGATTTTGGACATTCGGGGGCAGTCGGCTGACATGCGAGAATGCGAAAATCGCTTACTGGTATTGCTTGGCTTTGATCTCTTTGATACCATCAAGCTTGTCCTTCACAATCGCGTCCGGGTTTGGGCGTGTGTCTCCATGAAGAGGGCGCAGTCGGACGAGCAGAGGAATGGCATTGAACAAGCGTTGAACGAGGAAGCCACTGGCGAAGGCAAACGCGTTTGGGACGAATTGCATTCCAAGGGACGCGCCGAGGACTGGACTCGGGAGCGCATCAAGGGCATCACAGCTTCCATGAAAGCTGAAGACTCGGAGGACGTATCCAAAGCTCTGGATTCTATCGGAATCAAAGGCGCCAAGCAAGAGGATGATGTCGTAATGGATGTGGTCAAGGACGAACCAGCCTCCGAGCTTGATCTTGAGGCACTCGCTTTTCAGGATGGGGCGCACACAATGAGTAACAAAAAGTGCAATCTTCCTGATACTTCTTGGCGAGCCATGAAGAAGGGCTATGAAGAGGTTCACGTTCCTGCCGTCCGAAGTGTCATTCCCGAGGGCGAAAAGTTGGTTTCGATTAAGGATCTTCCGCCTTGGACTCAATCTGCATTCCCAGGTACGTATGATCAGCGATATCTTTTCTATCGGGCTCCCTCTATTCAGACCCTCTCTCTAACTATCTTCATACTTTTTGTTCTCTGTAGGCATGGACAAACTGAATCGCGTACAGTCAAAGTTGTGCGACGTTGCTCTGCGATCGTCAGAGAATATTCTATTGTGTGCTCCGACGGGTGCGGGTAAAACAAATGTGGCTTGCTTGACAATGTTGAATATCCTTGGCCAGTATAGGCGCGAACAGTCGGCAAACGAAGACGATTCTGTCGAGGAGGATGGGGAGAAGAAAGAATCCTTCGATCTTGGCGCCTTTAAGATTGTCTACGTCGCACCAATGAAAGCTCTTGTGCAAGAGGTTGTCAAGAATTTTTCCGATCGTTTGAGCCCTTACGGAATCACAGTTCGCGAGTTGTCAGGTGACTCGAGTCTTTCGAGGCAGCAGATTTCGGAGACCCAGCTCTTGGTGACGACTCCGGAGAAGTGGGATGTCGTGACTCGACAAGGCGAGGGTCGTGCTTACACGCAGCTTGTAAAGCTTGTCATTATTGACGAGATTCATTTGTTGCACGATGAGCGTGGACCCGTCCTGGAAAGCATTATTGCACGAGTGATTCGACAGGTGGAGACTACCGCAGAGCCGATCCGTCTTGTTGGACTCTCGGCAACGCTACCCAACTACGCCGACGTGGCTACTTTGCTTCGGGTTAAGCCGGACAAGGGGCTGTTCTTTTTTGATCATTCCTACAGGCCTGTGCCGCTGCAGATGCAGTATATTGGAATAACCGAGCGCAACGCGTTTAAACGATTCCAGCTCCAGAATGAAATTTGCTACGAGAAAGCTATGGACCAGCGACGCAACTCGAACCAAATGCTTATCTTTGTCCATAGTCGGGCAGAGACTGGCAAGACCGCCAAGGCACTTCGAGATTTAGCCATCGAACGCGACGAGCTTTCGAATTTTGTCCGAGACGGTGGATTCACGCAAGAGATTTTACGCGAGGAATCCGGAGCGGCGAAGAATGCTGATCTAAAGGAGGTTCTGCCATACGGCTTTGCTATTCACCACGCCGGTATGGCCCGAGAAGACCGCGAACTGGTCGAAGATTTGTTCGCAGATCGTCACATTGCTGTCCTCTGCTGTACCGCGACACTTGCTTGGGGCGTTAACCTCCCCGCGCACGCGGTTATTATTCGAGGAACTCAAATCTACGATCCAGCAAAGGGACGCTGGGCTGAATTGAGCCCGCTCGACATATTACAGATGCTTGGCCGTGCTGGGCGTCCCCAATTCGACAGCGAAGGTGAAGGCATCATCTTAACGCAGCACAGTGAGCTCCAGTACTATCTCTCGCTCACAAACTTGCAGTTGCCGGTGGAGAGTCAGCTGATTAAGTCGCTCGCGGACCACCTCAATGCTGAAGTTGTCTTGGGCACCGTTCAGACGATTTCGGAAGCAGTCGACTGGTTGAGCTACACCTTTCTTTATGTCCGAATGCTTAAGAACCCAACCCTGTACGGAATCTCAGAAGAGACTCTCATCGAAGACCCCACGTTGATGAAAAGACGGCTTGACCTGGCTCACACGGCAGCCTCGCTCCTCGAGAAGAGTCATTTGCTACGTTACGATCGCAAGAGTGGCGCGCTCCAGTCAACCCCGCTTGGGCGGGTCTCAAGTCAGTTCTACATTTCCCACACGTCAATGGCAGTGTATAGCCGTCACATGCGCCCGAATATGTCCGACATTGAATTGCTTCGCCTGTTTTCGTTGAGTGGTGAGTTTGCTCATATCTCGGTGCGTGAAGAGGAGAAGCTTGAGCTTACCAAACTCGCCGGAAGAGTGCCAATTCCGGTGAAGGAGAGTCCCAGCGAGGCGTCAGCAAAGGTTAACATCTTGCTACAGGCATACATCTCTCGTCTGAAGCTGGATGGCTTCGCTCTTGTTGCGGACATGGCCTTTATCCAACAGTCCGCTGCGCGAATTATGCGAGCGCTCTTTGAGATTGCACTGCGTCGCAACTGGTCCTCTCTCGCCAAGCTCTGCCTTGACATGTCGAACATGGTTAATATTAAAGTTTGGAGGAGCCAGTCACCGCTTCGCCAGTTTCGGAATGTACCTGAGATAGTTGCAAGAAAGCTGGAAAGGAAGAGCGACATCGAATGGTCACGCTATACCGACCTGACAGCTGCCGATCTTGGAGAACTTGTCGGCGTTCCCAAGATGGGCCGTGTCTTGCACAAGTTGGTTCATCAATTTCCGAGACTGGAACTATCAGCCCAGATCCAACCTATCACTAGATCGATGCTTCGTGTTGAACTCACGTTGGTACCAGCTTTCCAGTTCGACGTCAGCGTTCATGGATACGTGCAGCTCTTCCACTTAATTGTCGAAGACGTGAATGGAGAGGTTATTCTGCATCATGAGATGTTCTCCCTGAAGAGCAAGAGTGACGAAGAGGAACATGTCTTGGTTTTCTCGGTTCCTATCCTGGACCCTCTGCCGCCGGCATACTTTATTCGCGTTGTGTCTGATCGTTGGCTCCATTCTATGTCTGTGCTCCCGATCTCTTTCAACACAATGATTTTGCCTGCCAAGTTTCCGCCTCCGACAGAGCTGTTGGACCTGCAGCCACTCTTGCCAAATGCTCTCGGAGAACCCGCTCTTGCCAAGCTTTTTGGATATAAGGAGTTCAATCCGATTCAGACGCAGACGTTCCACGAGTTGTTCAAAACGGACCGTAGCTGTCTCGTTTGCGCACCCTCTGGCTCCGGGAAAACTGTATGTGCAGAGTTTGCTATTCTTCGGATGCTCACTACGAATGCGGAAGGCAAGTGTGTTTACGTTGCACCCTCTGACGATATTGCTGATCCAGTCTTTGAGCAGTGGAATAATCGTTTCGGCTCTTTGCTTCGAAGCGGTTCCATTGTTCGACTTAGCGGGGAGACCACGCCTGATTTGAAACTCCTTGCCGAAGGAAAGATTATTATTTGTTCCGTACGTCAGTGGGATATGCTCAGTCGCAGATGGAGACAACGCAAAGCTGTTCAGTCGGTCTCATTGATGATATTTGACGAGCTGCATTTTCTTGGCGGTGAATCGGGACCCGCCCTGGAAGTCGTCATCTCGCGAACGCGCTATATTAGCGGACAACTACAACAGTCTGAATCTCAGAGCCCTATCCGTATTGTTGGCCTAAGTGCGTCCCTGGCAAACGCTAGAGACGTTGCGGAGTGGATGGGCGTTTCTGACAAGAGTCTCTTCAACTTTTCTCCCAAAGCAAGGCCTTTGCCACTCGAGATCTACTTTCATTCCTTTGAGCAAAGCAACTATTCCGGTCGTCTCATGGCCATGGCGAAGCCAGTGTATAACGCTGTCGCGAGGCATTTCGACAACGAGTCGGCTATTGTGTACGTTCCGAGTCGGAGGCAAGCGCAGCTCACGGCTATCGACTTGATGACATACCGGGAGAGCCAAGGTGAGGCCTCCTTTATTGGAAGTGGCGGTTCAGAAGAGCAGATGGCTAGCTTAGCATCTCAGTTGAGAGAACCAGCTCTTCAGCAGGTGGTTACTGCTGGTATTGGATTCGTGCACAGTGGTATGGTGGCATCTGACTGGAACCAAGTTGTTGAACTGTACCGCCAAGGCATTATTCGTGTTCTGGTGTGTCCGGCTGAACTTTGCTGGAAGTTGCAGTGTGTCGCCCATTTGGTCGTGATCATGGGTACCGAAGGATACGACGGTAGAGAAAGGAGGCATGTAGACTATCCAATCGTTGACCTTCTTCATATGATGGGTCGGCATGGAACCGAAACAAACGGAAGATGCGTCATAATGTGCCACACCCCGAAAAAGGAGTACCTCAAGAAGCTCCTTTATGATCCGCTCCCAGTTGAAAGTCATCTAGACTCCTACCTTCACGATCCATTAAACTCGGAAATTGTAACGAAGACAGTAGCCTCAATGCAGGACGCAATCGATTATTTGACTTGGACATTCCTGTATCGGCGGCTTTTGAAGAACCCGACGTATTACGGATTGCGTGGAACATCGAACGTTTTCCTCAGCGAGCACCTCAGTGAAATGATGGAGACCGTTGTCGGAGATCTAGAGGAAAGCAAATGCTGCCGCGTGTCGGAAGAGGGCGAGATCTCACCACTCAATCTCGGTATGGTTGCTGCGTACTACTACGTGCAGTATCGAACGGTTGAGCTCATTGCATCCTCTGTCACGGCCAAAACCAAAATCCGCGGTGTCCTTGAAATCTTGTCTGCTGCCTGGGAGTTCTCTTCTTTGCCGATTCGATACGGCGAAGAAAAGACACTCAAGATTCTCGCTCGTCAACTCGTACACCAGCCGCCTGAAAACGCATCTTACGACTCGAACATGAAGGCGCTCATTATGCTTCAGACTCACTTCAGTCGCAAGACGCTGCCGTCGGACTTGAGAGCAGACCAGAGGATCGTGCTCAAGGAGGCTGTCAATCTCATTCAAGCGATTGTGGACGTGATCAGTAGCAATGGCTGGCTTAAGCCTGCTCTTGCCGCAATGGAACTGAGCCAGATGGTAGTTCAAGGTCTTTGGAATAAGGACCACGTTCTCAAGCAGATCCCTCACTTTACTGACGAGACCGTCCAACGCTGCCTGGCTCACAAGGGAGAAGAACCAGTCGAGTCCGTGTTTGACATTTTGACGTTGGACGACGATGTCCGTAACGACTTGCTGCAACTGTCTGGCGAGAAAATGGCGGACGTGGCAATCTTTTGTAACAACTACCCCAACATTGAGGTATCATTCAAAGTACAGGACTCCGACAATATCACTGCCGGTGACCCCGTCCAGGTTGTGATTGAGCTCGAACGGGACGTGGACGAAGAGGAAATCACCGAGGAGGAACTCGCTGATCTCG
>Ga0307981_1004252_pt1 | contig 10170 bp, 5 predicted proteins | sample OrgLakmetagen987_FD_201849 | JGI IMG/M metagenome (GOLD analysis project Ga0307981, IMG submission 201849) | Saline water microbial communities from Organic Lake, Antarctica - #987 | ecosystem: Environmental > Aquatic > Non-marine Saline and Alkaline > Saline | place: Antarctica: Organic Lake... | reverse complement strand
ACCATTGTGATAAATGTGCGTTTCTTGTTTTCAGCATCCTTGGAAAGAATGGATTCCTCAGCCTCAGCATCCTCGAAAGGTGTGGATTCCTTAGTTTCAGCATCATTGGAAATAGTGGATTCCTTGGCCTCGAAAATTATGGACTCTTCAGCCTCAGCATCCTCGGAGAGTGTGGATTCCTCCTGAGCATCCTCCAGTCCATTGACTTCGCCACCGAGACCGTCGTCTGAGCCTTGACTGCAGTGTGACGTTGCGTCCCACTCGTCGTCTGAAACCATTGTGATAAATGTGCGTCTTGACTTCTGCTTCTTGTTTTCAGCATCCTTGGAAAGAATGGATTCCTCAGCTTCAGCATCCTCGAAAGGTGTGGATTCCTTAGTTTCAGCATCATTGGAAATAGTGGATTCCTTGGCCTCGAAAATTATGGACTCTTCAGCCTCAGCATCCTCGGAGAGTGTGGATTCCTCGGCCACAAGATCCTTGGTAATCACAGGTTCTTCAGCCTCAGCATCCTCGGAAAGTGTGGATTCCTCGGCCACAAGATCCTTGGTAATCACAGATTCTTCAGCCTCAGCATCCTCGGAAAGTAAGGATTCCTCGGCCACAGCATCCTTGGTAATCACGGATTCCTCAGCCTCAAGATACTCGGAAAGTATGGATTCCTCGGCCAAAGCATCCTTAGAAATTTCAGCTTCAACATCCTCGGAAAGTATGGATTCCTCGGCCACAAGATCCTTGGTAATCACAGATTCTTCAGCCTCAGCATCCCCGGAAAGTATAGATTCGTCGGCCACAGCATCCTTAGAAATCACGGATTCTTCAGCCTCAGCATCCTCGGAAAGTATGGATTCGTCGGCCACAGCATCCTTTGAAATCATGGATTCTTCACCTTCAACATCCTCGGAAAGTATGGATTTCTCGGCCACGGCATCCTTGGAAATCATGGATCCTTCAGCCTCAGCATCCTCGGAAAGTACGGATTCCTCAGCATCAGCATTATCGGAAAGTATGGATTCCTCAGCCTCAGCATCCATTGCTAGCTTAGGTTTCTCGGTCTCATCCTTGGACAGCATGGAAGCCCAGGCCGATGGCGTAGCAGCACCAGCGACGCTAAAGTCGACGACTTCTTTCACCTTAGTTGGTAGAGCTGGAAAGCCGACCACAGCCTCGATTGAGGGCGCCAAATCAATGGGTGGCAGTGGCGCGATATTGACCTTTTCCTCCGGAGAAGGATGGGATCTCGAGCGCTTGGTCTTCTTCTTCTTCGTCTCGTTCCTGGCTTCTCCTACCTCAGTTGTAGTATTCTCTGTGCTGTCACTCTCTGGTAGACTTTCAAAACCTTCGTTGGAGTGAACTTTACCAGCTGCAATCTCTTTTATCTTAGCCAGCGCTCCTTCTCGGCCTTTTTCTGTGCCCCCATGAACAGCAACCTTGAGCTCGGTACGGTCTATTTTGACCTTGCAACCAAACTCTTGTTCCAATTCACGAATATTAGAGCCCTTGGTCCCGATAACAGCGGGGATCTGATACTTTTTCAAATCCATCTGTAGAATGGCGACATTCTTGGCCTTGTCACGTGCTGCAAGCCAGTCAGTAGCCGCAGCCTTCGCAGCAAACACCGCCTTCGCGTCACCCATTAGACGAACGGTCGATGACATATTCTTGATGACTTGCACATCAATCGAATGGGTCTGTGCGAATTTGGTAATGTGCGCACCTGACCGACCCACGAAAGCCGGCATATCTTTCTCTGGAATCTGAACAAAGACACAACTCTTTTGCTCGTCATCGACAATCTGTTCTAGCATCGCTCGAGCCTTATTGACGAGCTCCGCATCGTCCGCAGTAACTGTAACTTTTCGCTCTTTGCTCGAGATATCGATATTACACCCCAGCTCTTTCCTCAACGACTTAATACGAGCTCCCTTCTTCCCTATGATGGAGGCGATTAGCCAGTCCTCTGAAGCATCAAGATGCAACACGAAAGCAACCTTTTTGGTAGCTTGAAGCTTTGTGTTCAGGATCTCGGCGGCCTTCTTAACTCGACTAATATCAGCCGACAATATAAACAGTGCGTTAGTGTCTCTGTCGAGCTGAATAGCAGCCCCAGAAACAGCCGCCACGTCGCCAAGCGACAGTGTATCTCTTCCACTGGCAGCCATGAGACCAGGAACTTCAAGCACAAGAAAGTTCGACGAGAAAAGGAGCTGAAAGAATCTCACTAGCTCCACCTTCGCTGACTTGACGTCTGCACGCTTCCCACGAACCAAAAGCTTCTTGTTGTCAGAGTCTAAGAAAACCTTTGCACCCGAAGCCTTCTCGATCCTCTGGAAATGAACAGGATCGCGACACGCGTCACTGAGTCTACGGAACATAGCCGTTTCAAAATCGACACAACTTTCATAGACACCACTCAGCTGTTCCTTAATTAAAGATACAGCGTACCGGACATCAGCAGCAGAGCCGCGGACTTTCATCACTCCATCCACAGTGGAGACCTGAACCGAAAGCGACTGGGAGATCTCTCGTGTTATCTTCGATTGGGCGACATCATTTTGCTGGGCTTCACTAATTTCAACAACCTGAGTGACCCTTGCCGCCGAGATGAGCTTCAATATCTCAGAACGGCAATCTTCAGTTTGAACTTGAGGGCCACGTAAGGTAACAGAATTCTCGTCACGGTGAACAACGACTGAGACTTTGTCAAACTTTTGCTCCAGTTCAGCCTTTGTCCTCCCTCGTTTACCGATAATGACACCGACAAGCTGCTCGTCCAGCGCAATTTTAGTTACCACGAGTCCTTCACCTCCGTGCAAGAACCGATTAATGCGCTCATACGCGGACTTGACCTTTTCCATCTCTCCCTTTGCCTCAATGACGCTGCGATCACGATCAGAATTCAATCGGACCCCAAGCTCCCCTGAAAGCTTGGCGACCATGCTGTTCTTACCACCTGACAACAACGAATCCATATCCTCTTTCGAAAGCTGGATATCTTGGGTATAGTGCTTTGAAAGGTAACCATTGACGACTTCAGAAGCCTTTTTGACGCTTTCTGCGTCGCCTCTTAAAAGGATCACCGAATCGGCCTCATCTAGACCTGGGAAAACAAGGTCGCTGACCTCCTTGCCGACCTTAGACCGTATGAGTTCGCGATACAGAGACTTCAATTCAGGAGTGTCAACACTGATCCGCTCAACGAGATGCTCAGCAGCCAAGCTTCGAAACGACTTTTCTAAAGTTTCGACTTCAGCCGGGTCAGGTCCACACAAGACAATCTCACCAACGATTCTATCCATCTCAACGTTGACAAGCTTGCCATCCCTCAGCTTTTTCATTGTCATTCCACCTTTTCCAATGAAAGCTGGAATAGCGAACGGATCCACCTTGATTCTGACAATTGACGCTTCCACTTCACGGCTTGATTCCTCAACAATATCGATTGCCATCTGCATGGCCTTGGCTTTTCCTCTGACAACTACGCCATCATCGCCCATACTAAGACCAAAAAAGCAATTCTTTTCCGACGTCGCTTCGTTAACCTTCTTGTTCAAGTTCTTGATTCCCTCACCGCTCTTCAAGAGAAACATGGCCCTCACGTTGGGGTCGACGGCCACAGTTAGACTGATTTCCTTGTTGGCACTCAGCATCAGTTCGATTTCCCTCACCGCAGTCTCAACTCTGTCGGCTGGACCTGCAATAGTGATTACCGAGTCCTCTTCATCCTTGCGCTTGACATCGATTGTTGTCTGGTGTGACAAGATGAGTCGTTCAATGGTTGCACCCTGCTTTCCAACAACAACGAGCGACTCGCTGGGAGCAGCGCGAAGCTCCTTTTGAGTAAGATCAAAGCTGAGCAAGTCTTCCTCTACCGTTTCGATATCCTTTGCAATTCCCCGGATACGAACTTGTGTACTCGAACGGTTAACCGCTAAATGTGCATAGGGATGTCGACTTCTCAATTCCGTCAGAGCCGTAATATTTTTGGCCGTCAGGTAGGCAATCAAGTCTGGAGATACCTCGACGCTCTTCTCAATTGTTGCGATGATTCTACCAATATCCTCGCATGCGTTGCCCAAAGCGTCATGGCAACCCAGAATACGAACATTTCCATCGTGGCGGTTGATGTCCACGTTAACCTTGGCCTTCTCCATGATCTGCTTCATCGTGGATCCTTTCTTTCCAATCAGACTGCCAATCTTGTTCTCGGGACAATCCAATTTCATCCCCAGCAACTCTTCCACGTTGCAACCCAATTGCTCAGCCGACTTGCGCACATAATGCTCTATTCGCAGCGTACTGACAGTGGCGCCGACGATTTTCAAGGATTCGCGCAACGTAGCCGTTTTGGCCTTGCGGTCCTTGATCTTCTGGTCGTAAACTTCAAACTCTTCCACCTGACGCTTGGTCTTTTCGAGTCGGTTGATCTGTTTGAGAATCTCTCGTTCATCTTTGAGTTCCATACTCCTCTCAGTACGGTCCCATTCGAGTTTTCTGTAAGTAAGAGAGAAGAAAGCACAAATTGAGCAAGGAAGAGGTATCAATCGATAATCGACGGGAACCTGCACAGAGTGACACATACGTACGCTAGCTTGGTCTCGAGATCAGCAAGCTTTTCACGAGGCCTGTTCGGACCCTTGGACAATAGCTTGTCCAGCTCGCCCTGCATCTGCTTCATTTCCGCCTTGAATACAAAGAGGAAAAGGAGGGTAATGACCGTGTGAGAACGAAGGATCATTCCGATTTGTGACGCGAAGATCTTAAATCGGCAGAAACACGAACGCGTCCAACGAAACCAGCTTATTCATACCTGAAGCGATTCCCTCTCTGTTACAGCTGCCTTGAGACGCTCTTCCACACCAGCGGGGGCCGGGACGCTTGACGTCTGTGTCTTGGTTACAACGTTCATTGTCGTTTGCGAGCTTCAACCAGTGTGCCAAGAGCAAAGGATGTAATATTGTGCGAGATTATCAGTATGCGCATCGATAATGGGTCATTTGAGTCATTCCAAATTATTGCTGCGGACTTTTGCCGCAGTGACCCCGGGGGACACCGGCAATAGATATATATAGTAGTCAATTTATAAAGTAATATCCGGGTTTAGTCAGATGTCCTGCCTGGAAAATGTTCGGGATCGGTCGGGCATATAACATGCTTCTTTATTAGAGTTCGTGAAAGGAATCGGCTATGTAACTTACGTTAGTACAGTAGTATTTACAGTATTTTATGCATCACACTGGAACTGGACCCGCTTTAGAAACTAGCTCGAAGCAAGGAAGACTGACTCACTCATCGACCGCCACTTGGAAATGATGAGTTGGGGAACGTGGAGAGGATATAAAATGGAGAAGTAGTGGTCGTGAAAGGCAAGGCTGTGTACAGGACGAGTAAGACATGGAGATGTTCGCTCTCGTGTAGCTGATGAGATGCAGGAGTTAAGGTTGATAAAGCAGAATGAAGGTGTCGTGAAAGAGCTAGTACCAGGCTTAGCCTCATACTTGGAGATCCCATTGGCTCGAAGGGATCACCAGATAAGAACGCGTTTAAGACAACCAGGCACGGCCCTCTCCGTCACGCCATCCTTCTTTGCCAGCCTTAAAAAGGAGACCAATAGGCGCTAGGTTCCTTGAGCACACACATACTGCTGTAAGGAGTTCTATATACTGTACCGGTCATCTGCGGTACGTATAAATTTACCTTGCACCTCTTTCGCGGATACAGGGAAACCGCGTAATCTGGAAATATTGAAATCAATCATCATGGTGGTGGTCAAATCGTTCTCCTCCTCGACCGGCCTTTCGACGAATCGACCGTGGCAAAGAGCTTTATAAAATCTTGGACAAGCAGCACGCTCCTTCACCATCGCAACAGGCTCCGTAGCCAATAGAGACTAAGGCCCCTTATGAGACTGGAACGGATAAGCGAGATAGCCTAAAACTATGGAAAGATCCAAAGAAATCTACTGCAGGTATGGTTCCTCCTAGAAATCAAGATTTCGTATGCTTTTATCGTCCTTCCGTCGCTCCTTCGAGATATCGTCGTTTCATTCTCCGTCGTCCGTCGACCATATTTTCGGCCATTTTCTTTGCGAAACACTTTTGGCTGACTTGACCATGGCGACTATTACAGTTCTCCTCCTCGTACCAGCAGCCGACGAGACCCCCTATACGGAGACTCTATGTGAGACTTTGTACGAAAAGTTTGGCATTACGCAAGTGATTGTCCGCTCCGCCACGGCTCCTGCTGATCGTCTCTTGACTGCCGTCGGTGCTGGCCCTGTCTTGTACGTGGTGTTGGGAACGCCGACGCCTTCCACTGCCATTCTTGAAGCTGAATCGTCCGCTCCTGTACTCAAGTTTGAGGGTGCATCGGATCCTGTATCAACGGCTCTGGCCATTGCCAAGTTTTGCAGTCTAGCGTCGGCAGAAGTACGGGCCGTGGTGCAAACGACAGTCTTTTGCAGTCGCCAAGCACGTCTCGTCGAGGATGCGCAGTGGCGCACCAGATCGGCACCGTACGCCGCAGCCATTACCACATGCTTTGATCAGAACCTGCAGATTACAGGCGACAATGTTCAAGTAGAAGGATGCTTGCGTGGCAAGGTTCGTGATCGTTACCCTGGCCCTAAACACTTGGCCTTGGTCACGACGGACCGTCAATCGGGGTTTGATCGCCAGCTTGCGCAAGTTCCCTTCAAGGGAGCCGTCTTGAACTTGACGAGTGCCTTTTGGTTCGAGACAACAGCTCATATCATTCCCAATCATCTCATTTCGGTGCCTCATCCCTACGTGAGCATTGTCAAAAAGTGCACGCCTTTTCCCATTGAATTTGTTGTCCGGTAGGTTCTTGCCTGGTGTACACTTTGGTGGTGACTCACTCCCAGCAGTAGATGTGTACCTCACGCTTTGCCCCTGTTGATCACATACAGCTCATACATGACCGGTTCCACGTCCACATCCATCTGGAAGAACTACCAAAACGGGGTCCGCAACTATTGTGGACACCCTCTACCCGAAGGCATGCAAAAGAACCAGAAATTGGCCGCGAACATACTGACACCCACCACCAAGGAGGAAGACCATGACCGCCCAATTTCTGTGGCTGATATTGTTGCGGAAAAGTGGATGACGCAGGAGGACTTGGACATATGTGCAGAGGCCGCCTTGAAAGTATTTGACCTGGGCCAAACCGTGGCTGCCGAGCACGGTTTGATCTTGGTCGATACGAAGTACGAGTTTGGTCGCGACGAAGCAACTGGTGAAATCTTGCTTATCGATGAAGTGCATACGCCGGATTCGAGTCGGTACTGGCTTGCGAGTACCTATGAGGAATGTATTGCAGCTTGCAAAGAGCCCGACAATATCGACAAGGAATTCCTGCGTCTATGGTTTGGGGACAATTGTGATCCTTACAAGGACGAGGTCATTCCGGAAGCACCCAGAGATTTGGTTATCGAGTTGGCCCGGCGATACATTACGCTTTTCGAAATGATCACGTGGAAAGACTTTGACTTTGCATCCATTGCGGGGGAAGACGCCATTACAAAAGCCATTGCGGGCAACATTTAAGCTCGTAAAAAGTATATAGCATCTACATGTTTATGAACGCTCGTCCGGCAGTATGTGGTGGAGATTACTGCTCTTTAGCCTTTTTAACTAGTAGCGGCGGAGGCGATTTAGCGGCAATGGCGAAGCATAGCGCCGAGGAAAGGTAGCATAAACAAACTCCAGTCCCTAGTAGGCTGGACAATTCGGTAGAGGACTCACCAGCTCCTGCAGTCTGGCCGTAGAGGTAACCCACAATACTTGGAGCAAGATTGGCAATGGCACCTGTTAGAGTGAATAGACCTTGCGCCGTTCCTCCAATTTTTGGACCCACAGTTGCCTGCAATGTAGTTATCGTCGGACCAAACCAACATTCAGCCACAAAGTACTCAGCTGCTAGCCAAGCCATTGCAACCTCAAAGGATTGCTCAGAATGAACTGCAAAGTACCAAGTTGGAGCAGCCAAAAGAGATCCTGCAATTGGCACCCACAGTTTGCGGCCTTCCTTGTCTGGATCGTCATCAGGTGTTGACGATGACAGCCAGTCAGCAGCCAGACCACCCAAGAGACCGCTAGCGGAGGCACCCACAGCGCTAATCACAGCCTGAGCCACCGCGTATTCCGACTGTTGGTCAGCAAACACCATGCGGTAGTAGGGAGCACTCCAAACGCCAATACACAGCCCCGAGCAAAACCGTAAAAAGCTTCCGAGAAAAATCCACTGCACTCGGCTGGTTGCAACTGTATCGGAAATGTCAGACAAGATGGAAGGTTCACCAGAAGTATCCACATCATCCAAACTGCTTACAGCTACAATATCCTTCGGGTCGTCCGGTAGAAGCAGTACCGAGGCACCAACCGAGAACGTTCCAAAGAGGGACACCAGGATCAATGCGTTCCTCCAACCCAACTCTTTATCCAACAGAATTGAGAGGGACGCTAGACCACTTCCGAGAGCGACTGCTGTTGAATATAAACTCGACGCTAGGGCGACGCGATCCTTAGGAACCGCCTCTCGAATCAGTGTATAGGCGGTGGGAGTGCTAAAGGCACACGCAAGTCCCATGGCTACTCGACAAACAACCACTTGAGCGTATGAATCTGAAAAGGCCGTGCCCAAGGTAGCAATACTCCAACAAATAGCAGATGCTGTCGTGAGAAGTTTGCGATTGAATCGATCGGACGCGACTCCAGCCCCCAGCGAAGCAACGGCAAAAAGGGAGGTAAAAACGACGGAAGCCAAGACACCATATTGCGCTTCCGAAAAGCCAATATCTAAATTCATTGCTTGAAAGGGATCCGCGTCGTTGGAGAAATCAACCAGATAGTACAGCGAAGACCGACTCCACCTGCAAAGTTAGGTATCGGTAGCGATAAGAATTCGAGTTAGATGAATTAGATGGATAACATGCGATTCAGTTAACTGGGCAATTAAGGAAGAGACTTACTGGTTGGAAGTGTACACCAACCAGAGAGGTAACACGAGACTGACGAGCCACGAGGACGAGGCGTTCAGCGTTTTGTCTTTCGGGGCGTCATCCTCATTCTTCGCCTTGAGAGCAGTCTCTCGTAGATTGACTTTGTTGATTCTTGCCATGGCCGCTACGGGTTTGAAGGAATTAGGCGATGGAATGATCGGAATTAAACGATAGGCGAGAGAAGGAGTGCGAGGAGACGGAACAAACGCGCCAGTCGTCGACTTGAATAGAAGAAGCTTTAGTATTGTGACCCAGACCAGTGAGCTTAACCCGCCACACCGTTTCACGAGCTGCATCGACAAGCACGCTTCTTCGACCACTATCGACGAAGTGAATGATGGTGGACAGATGGATCCTTCGCTGCAACGCGGTACAAATACGATGTACGATGTATGTGCGGTACGATGTACGATACGATCATCAAAAAGATATGCAAAGAATAACCGAAATTGTGAGGAACCCAATTACCAGTTCCGGTACGTTTTGTACTCCTCTCGAGACTTCTTTAGCCTCACAATTCACAATATACTAACGCATACATACATACCGGTAGCCTACCATTAGCCATGGAATGCTTCGACTACAAGCATGTACAATACAACGATCTGACTATTTTGAACTATAAAAGTACACGGCACACCACCCAGCTGTCTCACCATAGATCCAGTTCTGTGGAGACTTGGTCCAAACAGCTTGTTCCACAGCCCGAGTCTTTCCACAAGCAATGCGTTTGCTCGCTATATTTGCCACCCGACAAACACGGCCAAACTGTTCGCGGCAAACAGCGCTCATGAATCTCTTCCTTGGCGTGCTGATACTTTGCCAGCTTATTTTCGAATGCTGCTCGACCGAGTTTGCCAATTGTCAAATCCAAGCTACGATTCGCCGCTTGATACAAGACACTGTCCCAGTGAAGCTTTCCATGTCTTGGTCTCGAAAAAGGCTTGCATACCTTGCAAGACAAAGCTCGGCCAAATGCAGGTGCAGCTTCCACCAGATCCACCATCGTAATCACCCTTACCCTTGGCTTTCAGGTACAGGACGTCCGCCAACGACAGATCCAGCAGCATGGACAGGGCCACCACGGATTCATCCATGCGCTCTGTGATCCCAATAAAGTCGTCGTCTCGAATAATTCCATTGGCGGT
>Ga0307981_1004251_pt1 | contig 10173 bp, 5 predicted proteins | sample OrgLakmetagen987_FD_201849 | JGI IMG/M metagenome (GOLD analysis project Ga0307981, IMG submission 201849) | Saline water microbial communities from Organic Lake, Antarctica - #987 | ecosystem: Environmental > Aquatic > Non-marine Saline and Alkaline > Saline | place: Antarctica: Organic Lake... | reverse complement strand
TTCGTCTGTACAATGTGCCCTAGTTCGTTGTCTTTTGTATCATAATTTGCAATAGTATCCATTGCATCTTTGTAGTCAGCAGGATCTTCCTCTGTGATAGGTTCAAGCGTCATCAAATCGACGCCAACGAGATCCAACTCTGCCGATACAAAGGAATCAGTATCAACTGGCCCTGACATGGTGGTATGAAGAAGGGAGCAAGTGTGTAAAGTGAGCACAGATACTTTATTTATTTTTGTCGAAGAAAAGTCCAAGTACCAAAAGATCCCTCTCAAAAATTTGCGGGTCGATGCGTTGGGGAAGAGAATATAGAATATTCCTTCTGGGGTGAAAGTCTGACTGGAATAATGGGCGTTGAATAAAATATCAAAATATTTTGACACGATCTGATAATGCGCGAACCATCCTTCCAGAGCGAGCTCCAAATTCTTCGCAATAGATGTGTCGGCTAAATTAGTATTATGCATTGGCGGGGGCTTCATTTCAAATATTTTTTGGTTCCTGCAGGCTTCGTTCTTCCAATCCATTTTTAACCCACAAACAAGAAACATAGCACCATCATCATCATTACATATTCGTAGTTGCTCAGCACCCACAAGTATAGCCTAAAGTCCCATCACGTATTTGATACCTTTCGAGATATCCTTATTATCAACGATCATGCCATCTCGTTTCATCTCGGCATTCCTGATCCTAGCTGCGTCACTAGATACATCAAATGCTTCCGCCTCCTTGAGATCCCGCATGTTAATGCCATATCATTGTACTCTCGCTCATTACCTTGGAACTTCAGAGCCAGAAAAAACGCACCGTGAGAGACATTATTACGACTGCCATAAATATTGGCTCGATGCACCATCTACTAGTCCCACTAGATCTGGATCTCCAACAAAAACGCCGACTGCTTTGCCATCCGCTCGTAAGTAAAATGAAGGACACAACAGTTCTTTGCATCAGAATCATTCATTGAAGGCACTCATCTTTGTTCATCTGCAAATCATAGCTCCAACAAAGTCGCCAACGGTATCCCCAACAAAGTCGCCAACTGTATCCCCAACAACGAACCATCCAAGCCCTACACCATCAATATCTGCAAAACCTAGTTTAATCGAATACTATGAAGTACGCCTTCCAGAGTTCGAGCTGCAGCTTGTTGTCCCACTTCGAAGAAGATTGAGAACTGGTGTTTCCAGAGAAGACATGACTAGTGCTCTTGCCTCTCTCTTGAACCCAGCATATAAAACTAGGTATGCTGACTTTAAACTTCTCAACCTTGACGTCCATGACAAGAAAGAGGTAATCGAAGCTGACCAGACTACTGTAACATTTCCATTCGAAGTAGCATGCGTGTTTGCATCTGAGAACCCTGCAACTATACCGTCTGAAAGTGCATTGACAAGTGCAACCGTACTTGCACTCGTTGGTGCAGATGCAAGGCAAGCCTTCGATGATGCATCTAGCGACACCTTCTCTTCCATCTCCATTAGAAGAGTTGGATCTTCTGAGGCCACATTCATCGAAAATTTCGATGTCGATGCGCAGACAGCTCCTAAATCATCAACAAATATGGTCCCGACTGTTATTGCTTCTGTTATTGCCGTTTTCTCAACATTGACTGCTCTTGGCCTTATTTTTGCTCAGAGACGTAAGATGGAAGAAGAGATCGCTGCAAGTCCCTCAAAGCCTGTCAACGAGGATGCAACTCCAAAAGGCCTTCGTAAGATCAGGTCTCCCTTTGCTCTGACTGCGACTCCAGCTGACGGAACTAGAAAATACTTTTGCAGACTTGACGACGAATCTGTTTCATCCAGAAGCCAGAACAACGGATACTTGAATGCTGATGTGTCTATTGTGAACAGTTCTTTCTCAAGAGATGAAGAGTCTTCTCTCGAGGCACCAAGCATGGCCGGTCTCAGCTCGATTTGTGAGGGATCCAAAGCAGGGGATAGCATGCGTAGCCTCGATGGCGAATCTTATGCTAATATGAGTGCTCTGGATGAAGTACGTCTTGGAAGAGTTTTAGACCTTGAAGGTAGTTTGGTCGATGAGCATTCTCTTACTACTGTGAGTGATAGCGGGTCAAAGCTAGAGAGGAAATCTACCTTTGCAAAACTCTGGTCTGGAAGAAGGAAGCAGAAGGCCAATGCAATCCCAAGCCCTGGGGAATCAGATGAGACAGTTACGCTTTCACCTAAGATCGCTTCGTCTGCGCAGTCTCTTGTCAGTCCTAGCCCTTATACCGCAGACGCTGAGAGCGAGAGTGAAAGTGAGACCGAGTCCGTATTGCAAAGAAATGACGCAGATGACAACAGTCTTCTAGGAAACCAGTCCGACAAGGGTAGTTATTATGACCAGAATGAAGAAACAAGCCCATTCTTTAGTATGCTTGGAGAACGCTCTGACAATTCTATGGAATCAGAATCTGTTGATTTCAATGAAATGTATGCTGCAGAAACCTCTAGTTTTGAAGAGTCTTCCACGGGGGGTTCGTCAAAGATGTCAACTGCGCTGGCTTCAGTCCAGGCAAGAGTAGCTGGTGATTAAGAAAACCATGTGGAGCATGTATGTATGTAGGGAGGAACAACAACTGACAAGTGAAATTACTTCAATGCATGACAATGTTTATTTTAAAAAAATGTGAGAAAGACTCACTGGTAATGTCAATATAAGAAGGTACTAATTCGTTTAAAGATGATCGTGTTTATTTGTTTAGAACAGTCGATAAAGATCCACTTTAGCACTTTATCTAGTTTTATTATTTTCAGCAGGAGAGGATGATTGAATATAACTGATGACCTCTCACAATTCCTAATTTTAATTCCTCATCATCTGTTCAAACTTCAAACATATTACGTTTGGCTAATTTTGTATAATAGACACTGTTTTTGAATTTTCGCCGTTCCATTAAAACACGAATTGATTTTTTCAAAGCATCTTGATGTCCTCTCCTCAATAAATACTCGCTGCATAACAAGTGTGTTAAGTTTGGTCTCATCACGCTGCTACGACCATTATCAGTCATTCGCATTCATTCAATCTTCCTCTACTACATTTCGCCATGATGCTATTTAAAGATTTACTGCTCTTTGCGTTGCTCGGCATTAGAATTATAGAGGCAAGGAAAACATTTCAACTTTTCGTGATCCCTTCCTTTACCGTGGTGCTTGCAGATGATACCGTCGTGGGATCCTCTATCCAAGTTGAGACTGATGCAGAACATCTATATAAGATTGGTCAGAAGGTATCAGAGGCAGTGGAAGCTCATCTCTTTGCTGCATTTGAGGCTGAGTCGGCACTGGATAGTATTGAAGTAGGTGTCACTGTACAAAACAAGGATCAAGGCGAAACAGAATTGAGATTTGACATTAATGGGAATATTTATTTTATCCAAGATAAATATCAAGCATCACACGATTTAACGCAGCAGATAGTTCGTGGTATTATAGAGACAGCGTTTGAGGGAACATATGGAAACGTTGCATTTGTTAACCTCTTGCTACCGCTCCTTCCTGACAATCCCGTCGTTAGGGTGTCGTTTGAGAATGATGAGGATCATGGCCTAGGTCAGGGCGACAATGATGCTATTGTAGATCCAAATTCAAAAACCGAATTAAAGACCCCAACAGTGAACAGTGGCGAAAATGTCCCACTAGTTGCCAATGGGGGGGATGATTCCAATGTAATCGTTGCATCAATGGCTACTGCAATGACGGTTCTAGCGCTAGCATTGTTTGTGTACGTTCGCAAGGATAAGAAAATCAATAAGTCAGAACATTTACTCTTAAATGTGGATCAATACAGTGATTACTCCGACGATGAAATTGAAGGTGAGCTACAGCTTGACGATGGGTCCTATGAAGCATTCGACGCTGAACAAGGGATCCAGTTCATTCCTGTTCCAGCAAAGATTGATGAAAGCAAGGTCAACAAGAAGACGAAAGCAGCAATGAAAGATGTAACTCCCAAGAGATATGTTCAACCTGATAGCCCATTTGAACTCCTTTACGGCGCCTCCTTCTCGCATCGTGATGCAGCAATAGTAGCAAAAGCACACAGAACAAAAGTATCTAGAAACAGATCGGTTAAAGTTTCCGGGAAAAAAATCAAGAAGAGAGCCCCCTTGAAGCCGATGCAGCCTATTACCGAAGACCACGAAGATGCAGGTAATGAGTCTTTTCTACCCCAATTCGTCTCAAATATATCTTCCTACATCAAAGATATGAACCCATTTCCTCCTGCAGATCGCGTTCCAAGCGAAGAAAAGAAAGAAGATCTCTTTGTCTATAGAGACTTTCCTAGACATGATGGAACTCCGTGCGTCATGTTCACAACTGTTGATAACGTCGAATGGAACGCTGTTGAGAAGAATGAAGAATTGGTGAGTGAGATATTTAATTTGACTTTTCATTACCAATTGTGATGATTCAACCTCTTATATTTATATATTTCTCAAATCTGGTACAGTCTCAGTCCCCCAACAAGGATATGTACGTAGCCTCACCAAATAGCGAAAACTCGCCAAAGCACGAGGAAAAGATTGACAGCTTTGTAGATAAACTCGAGAATCTTATGCTCGCCCGTTCTCGTCAGTATGAAGAAAGGAAAGATTTTGACAAAGAGCTGACCGAAAGAAAGATAGCTCGTTTGGCCGAGAGGAATAAGGCAAAAGAAGAAGAAACCCAGTCACTTCTGCTAGAGGGAGTTGCTGACTCCTCTTCAAAAGAAGACCAAAGTACGAAAATAGAAGAGGACGAAAGGTATCACGACAAAGGAAACGAGAACAATGATGTTACAGAGGTATCTGAAAATAGAAACAAGCTCGAATCCTGCAAAACTAACATATTATTGTCAATTGATGATAATAGTCAAGAATTTGAGAATAATAAATCAGACGAAGCGGATGTATTGCTCAATACAGAAGTCGAGAGCAAGGATAATGACAAGCAAACAGTGGAATCTAAGAGTGTAATTGATTCTACATCCTGCGAGACAGGCATATTATTGTCAATTGATGATAATATACAAGGAGCTGGAAATAATACAGAGGAATTGCTCAAATTATCGATGCCTGATGAGAACGAAACTTTCGCAAGTGTAATGGAAGACATGTCACTTTCGAGCGAAGATACAGAGATAGACAGCTCTACCAAATTGCCATCATCTCCAGAATCAAAACTTAGTGCAGTTGCTGCCAGGGAGAGTGACTCGCCGGAGAACCAACCAACAATTGATGTCCCCGATGCCATCGATACGCTACAGAGGGCAGAAGTGGACGCGCCAGTTGTGGACATTAGTACCAATGCAGATGGACAAATTGAAGCTAAAGACATTAGCATTGCGAATAAAGGCATACCCGTATTAGACGATAAACCTACGACAGAACTTGACAAGAATGGCAGTAGTGGTAGCCAAGACTCTATCTTATCTGTAGAACTGCAGACAGCATCAACTCAGAAAACTGAAGAGGTACCGGACGATCTCAGTTGTAGTGGTAGCCAAGATTCTGACTCTGTCTTATCTGTAGAACTGCAGACAACATCAACTCAGAAAGCTGAAGAGGTATCGGACGAGCTCAGCAGTAGTGGTAGTTGTAGTGGTAGCCAAGATTCTATCTTATCTGTAGAACTGCAGACAACATCAACTCAGAAAGCTGAAGAGGTACCGGACGAGCTCAGTTGTAGTGGTAGCCAAGACACTGTCTTATCTGTAGAACTGCAGACAACATCAATTCAGAAAACTGAAGAGGTATCGGACGAGCTCAGTTGTAGTGGTAGCCAAGACTCTTTCTCTGCCTTATCTGTAGAACTGCAGACAACATCATCTCAGAAAGCTGTAGAGGTATCGGACGGGCTCAGCAATAGCGGTAGCCAAGACTCTGTCTTATCTGTAGAACTGCAGACATCATCATCTCAGAAAGCTGAAGAGGCATCGGACGGGCTCAGCAGTAGCGGTAGCCAAGACTCTGACTCTGTCTTATCTGTAGAACTGCAGACAATTTCATCTTAGGAGTAGACAATGACTTCATTTTAGCAATCATCAGCGTTTGAGGATCATCTCAATACCGGGGAAGTCCAGAAGCAAATTGCGACACAAATTCTTCTTGGTGAAGCCACGGAAGTTGAAGGAAAGTGAGAATGGGGTGCTCCCTTCTATGCACCATTATCTAATGATATACATAAACCAATCATTTAACATTTAGTGAAACAAGTTATTGTATCACAGTAGGATCAATACTCTACCTCAAGACAATTATGTCACCTTTCAAAATAAGGACATGATACAGCGAAGGCTGGCACAAGATTGATTGAATCCGAATCTCAAAGATTGCAGAACAAGTTATTAAAGCTATTTTTGATTTTTGTGTGTCTTTCCGGAAGTCCGTGTGGAATGCGCTCTATTAGCTATCAGGGTTAGGGTTAGGGTTAGTTCAACAGGCCATTTGGGATAGACCATTTAGACCAACGCTTGATAGCTTTCAGCAAATCATTAGCTAAATAAAAGAACAAAGTGAGGAAAAAAACACATCATCAAACGACCGATTTGAGTCTCTCTTGAACTAGTATCCTAAATCTCGTTGCTTTCATCTGCTTCGCGACTTCAACCCTGATATGGAATACCTTTCCTTAGTCGTTACATTTTGTTCGCAGCGAACAAACATGGGACCAAAAAAATCGCGCGGTGTGACAACGGAATTCACTGATTTGGCTCTTCCTTTTCAATCTCCAAAGCATTATCCATGTCCCTTGATATTCCTCCCTTTCGATATCCCTCCCTTTCTTCTTGCATCATTTCATTTGTTTCTTTTATTACGTCCTCTTTTGCATTGATGCTACAGGAACAGTGAATAAGTGGCATGACTCATGACAGTCCAAGACAACGATCGCGACCTCCATCATCAAGACCAACGAAATCCCCCTTCGTTTCCTCAATAAATACTAATGGAGCGCTAACTGCAAAGAAAACAACAACATACACACCTACCGCTGCCAAACCAGCGTACAACGATTCTAATGATATTGTTTTGGATAAGGAAGGAGGTGATGATGCCGAGAAAGACAAGAAGAAGAAAATGAAGAAGGACAAAAAGCGTAAAGCTGAGGAAGACGAGGTCGAGGAGCCTGCGACGAAGAAATCCAAGAAGGAGTCCAAGAAGAAGAAGAAGAAATCATAATATTTGACATAATAGAAGCTCCATTCAGAAAAATCTCTAAAGTATTTATCAATGCCTCCCTGCAGTTGGGAGGATGATAACCATCCTTCTGTTGGGACTGTATAATTTAAAGAATTGCTAAGTGAAGGTTATTAAATATGCCTTTTGATAGTATCTAGATCACTCAATTTGAATCCATCATTCCAATTACAAACTCTCATAGTAGATATTTAATAGTTGAGTTATTGTGATTGCTTTGACGGAGGTATGATGTAGTAGTAAGACTGGCATTATCTAAAACCTCAGCAGGGAATCTTTCTTGCCTACAGTAGAGTCTTACACTTCTTGATGAATGAGCCAAAAGAACTAAAAATATGAAAGAACTGTAGCGTCTGGGTTCGTGAGGGATGACTATGTGTAACATTGTTTCTAAAAGCACTTTAAAATCAAGAACTATTTTTAAAACGCCACCTAAAACGACGAGATGCTCACATACATACATCGACCGAGAAACATACAAAGAAAGCGACACGGTGAAACAAGTATGCGGCCCACGGAATCATACTAGGACCGTCCAAGGATGCAAGGAGTGCAGGCTCATCTGATGTTGAGACACTCAGCTTATCCAACCATTTCTAACTCGGTTGCGCTATGGTACTGAGTAATCACCAATAAAACATTTACACCAGTGACAACATGACAAGAACAAGAGCAATGGAAGTTGCGCCGACTGCTTTCACTGCAGAAGAACGCTGGTTAGATGACAACACATTTGGCTTGTTCGATGGAAGCACCGATGGCTTGTCCGATGGAAGCACCGATGGCTCGTCCGATGGTGAGACACTTGGCTTAGAAGTCTCAGAAGGCTGAGCAGATACTGATGGAGTCTCAGAAGGCAACTGAGATACCGATGGAGTCACAGAAGGCATCGCGGATGGCATCACAGAAGGCTGAGTAGACACCGATGGAGTCTCAGAAGGCAACTGAGATACCGATGGAGTCTCAGATGGCTGAGCAGACTCGGAAGGCGCAGTAGAGGGAATGGCAGAAGGCAACTGAGATACTGATGGAGTCTCAGAGGGAAACTGAGATACCGATGGAGTCTCAGATGGCTGAGCAGACTTGGAGGGCGTTGTAGAGGGCATGGCAGAGGGCAACTGAGATACCGATGGAGTCTCAGAGGGCAACTGAGATACCGATGGGATCTCTGATGGCTTCTGGGATACTGATGGAGTCTCAGATGGCTGAGCAGACTCGGAGGGCGCGGTAGAGGGCAGGGCAGAAGGCTGAGAAGACACCGATGGAGTCTCAGAGGGCAACTGAGATACCGATGGAGTCTCAGATGGCATCTGGGATACCGATGGAGTCTCAGATGGCTGAGCAGACAAGGAGGGCGCGGTAGAGGGCATGGCAGAAGGCTTAGCTGACACCGATGGAGTCGCAGTAGGCAACTGAGATACCGATGGAGTCTCAGATGGCTGAGCAGACTCGGAGGGCGTGGTAGAGGGCAACTGAGATACTGATGGAGTCTCAGTAGGCATGATTGGCTCATCTGATGGAAGAGGGCTTGGCTCATCTGATGGAAGAGGGGAAGGTTCTACAGGCAGACCAAAAGAATAGACCCTCACATGTCCTGACATAGATCCATTCTCATCATTGCCAACAGCACCAATTGCAACCACGGTACCATCATTGTTAAGGCTCACGCTTTCGCCTGAATAATCACCAGCAGCCTCACCTTCAAGATCATTTCCTCTCTGAACCCATGAAGTAGAATCCCAAGTATAGACCCTAACATGTCCTGCTGAGTAATTTCCATTGATACCATCTTTGCCACCAGCACCAATTGCAACCACGGTACCATCATTGCTAAGGCTCACACTTTTGGTTCTTGCCATAAAGTAGTTATCACCAGTAGCAACCTCCACGCCATCAATATCAGCTCCCCTCTGGATCCAAGAAGTAGAATCCCAAGCATAGATCCTCACATGTCCTGACATAGATCCATTTTCATCATTGTTACCAGCACCAATTGCAACCACGGTGCCATCATTGCTAAGGCTCAGACTATCGCTTGAATAATCATCATAAGCTTCACCATCAATATCATTTCCTCTCTGAACCCATGAAGTAGAATCCCAAGTATAGATCCTCACATGTCCTGACTCAGATCCATTGACACCATCATTGTATGGAGCACCAATTGCAACCACGGTACCATCATTGCTAAGGCTCACACTTCTACCTGAATAATCCCAAGCAGCCTCTCCATCAATATCATTTCCCCTCCGAACCCATGAAGTAGAATCCCAAGCATAGATCCTCACATGTCCTGAGTTAAATCCATTGACACCATCATTGCCACCAGCACCAATTGCAACCACGGTACCATCATTGCTAAGGCTCACACTATCGCCTGAACGATCATAAGTAGCATCGCCATCAAGATCATTTCCCTTCTGATCCCATGACTTGGTAGGAGAATCCCAAGCATAGATCCTCACATGTCCTGAGTAAGGTCCGTTCTCATCATTGCCATTGGCACCAATTGCAACCACGGTACCATCATTGTTAAGGCTCACACTCGTGCCTGATTGATCAATAGAAGCCTCACCATCAAGATCATTTCCTCTCTGAACCCATGAAGTAGAATTCCAAGCAATGATCCTCACATGTCCTGAGGAAGATCCATTCGCATCATTGCGAGGAGCACCAATTGCAACCACAGTACCATCATTGCTAAGGCTCACACTTCTGCCTGACCTATCCTCAGCAGCTTCACCATCAATATCAGCTCCCATCTGAACCCATGACGTCTCAGATGGCTGAGCAGACTCTGAGGGCGTCGTAGAGGGCATGGCAGATACCACAGTTGGTGCTTTGGTCATCTTAGGCCGACTGGTTGCCTTAGGTGCCTTGCTTGCCGTAGGCCAATTAAAGTTGCCTCTTGAACCACCCCCACAGACACAGCACGCTTGGTTGGCCGTTGTGCCAAAGTTTGCATAATCATCACCATCAATTGC
>Ga0307981_1004248_pt1 | contig 10177 bp, 4 predicted proteins | sample OrgLakmetagen987_FD_201849 | JGI IMG/M metagenome (GOLD analysis project Ga0307981, IMG submission 201849) | Saline water microbial communities from Organic Lake, Antarctica - #987 | ecosystem: Environmental > Aquatic > Non-marine Saline and Alkaline > Saline | place: Antarctica: Organic Lake... | reverse complement strand
AGATTATTGTTATTGTTATTATTGCTGGTGCTGCTGATCCCCTGTGAGGGACCAAGACGGCGACGACGACGACCACCATTCCTCGCCGCATGTGGACTGGTGCTGCTCCCGATACTGCTGCTGCTGCCGCCCACCATCATGTCGCGCGCCGACGACTGTGTCGTCAGGCGCAGCAAGTGGGGTGCCGATGGCACACTGGACGTGTTGCTGGCGCTGCTAGCAATGGTTCGACTACTGCCTCCTTGTTGTTCTCGTAGGGTGGCCCAAAACTCGAATTCTTGGCCCGTCGAGTGCGACGTGAAGGATTGATCCGTGGCTGTGCCACCACCACCAGCACTGTGTGTCAACAAGTGGCGTCGACTGGGAAGGCGACTCACCATGACGGAGGATTCGGTTTCGGTTTCGGTTGAATCGATGCTGTTGTTATTCTTGTTGTTGATCATGTTGGAAGAACGAGGATGTCGGTGAGCGGGACTGTGATTGGGAGAGTCGTCTCCCGCATCGACCCGACGACTGGGTGGAAGCAGCTGTCGAGTAGCAGTAGCAGTAGCGGTAGCAGTAGCAGCACTACTGGAAGAGGATCTAGTAGTAGTACTAATGATTGCCGACTGGGGACGCACTTGCGCGAGGACTCGGGTGGAGGTGGTGGAGTAGTCAGCTGTCGAGCCCCAAACGGTCGAGGAACTCGTAGTCGTAGTCGTCATCGTAGCCGCAAGACTCGGCAAGACTCCCGCGGCTTGTGGTAGTGGTGTACTTATTAGTGAGTGGACTCCCGTTGGAAGACTCCCGTTGTAGTGCTGATGCTGGTTGTCCATTCGAGACCTTTCGTTGTTGTGTTTCATGAGAAGTCCGCTTCGACGCTGAGGTCGGCGATGGTTTGGACTGGACCTGGATCTGGATGGCCCGTTGCTGTGATTGGACTCCATGATCAACAACAACGGCGATTGTGGATTATGCTGATGAGTGAAAAGTGAGGGGTGTGATGAGAAGCTAAAAGCTACCGTATGTAAGCGAGAAGCAAGGTGAAAAAAGTACTGCAGGAAGAAACGCGCGGCGAAGATGACTTGATGACGTGGTGTTAGGTCATCTGACTCATTTACGTATAAGTAAAATGACAGTCAATCGAGCGGGTATACTGTATTAGTACTCGAGCCTATCCTTGCCTATCGCCTTTGATCATTTATCGCATTCGACCATGACGATAGGGTGGACTGACTCGCCTTCCACTGCCACTACCACTACCACTTAAATTGAACGCCTTCCAGCAACTCCACGAGTAAGATGCGCGTTCGGTACCTGTCTAGATTCGAAACGGACCTTTTTCCGATCCAAATAAAGCCGCAAGAAGGCAACACGTTCCAGAAGACAAATACTATTACTATTACAAATACGAATACAACGAGTCGTCAAGGAGAGCAACAACCGCTGCTGCAGCTATCGCTGCTACAGATGGAAGATATGCTCGAAGACTTTTTGGACGATGACGATGACGACGATGATGCACAAGCCACGCCCTGCGTGCAGTATCCAGTGCAAGCAGACGCTTCGTGGCTGTCGTGTCGTCGCCTACTGAAGAATACTCCCAATAAGGCGTCCTCTGCTTCTTCCTTATTGGGGGCGACTACCGTGTTGGGATTCTTGGAAGAATGCAGTAGTTGCGGTAGTAGCAGTAGCGACCACTGCGCTACTCGGGTCGAGTTATCGGTCTTTCACGCCGTACTTTCACCATTGGAATCTGCACGCAACCGTGTACCGGGTGCGCATTCCGAATGGGAGCGGGTCGACTTGCACCGTATTGCTCCAGTTCCAGATCCAGCCCAACAAGAACAACAACAGCAACAGCAACAGCAATTAACACTACCTTTGCAACTCCATTGGATCGATTTGCGGGAGTTTACCGCACAGCCCCACCACCACAACTGGTTGCCCACAATGGGGTCGATTGTCCACTTTCTGCGAAGTTTGCTGGACACCCATCATTCTTCGTCGCCTTGGACCCATTGCAAACAGCAGCAACAGCAGCAGCAGCAACAGCAGCAGCAGCAACAACCCGACTGCGTGGCACTGCTCGTCAGTGATGTTCCCGAACGATACCACGAGGTTCGTGTCAGCGACGCTTGTCCGTCGTGGTATCTACACTCCATTTGTCGAATGAGACTGGCACCCGGCAGTCTACCGTGGGAGCCAACTGCCACTACCACTACCAGTGCAACTGCAACTTTGCCACAGAAAAACGCCACGCTCTTGGTATACCGCCGACTGGCACCCCGCGACCGTCTCTCGGTGCATCATCCACTCGACGGCCAACCTGCCACTACTGGCTGTTTGTGGGACACCTTTACTGTCTTGCCCGAACTAACCGAAGACAGTAGCATGAACATCCCAGTCAAACCCGTACAAGTGTGTCGCATGGTGGCGCCTCCCTACATTTCTGCTGCACAAGAATACCGCAACATGATCCAACCCCTTTTACAGCCGGATACTTTGGAATGCCTTCGCCAAGAGGCCTTATCGGTGGCGCACTGGACCGCGTGGCCCGAATCGCAACACTACCGCGTCACGGCCTCCAATTCCACCAACGGTGGCGGAGCTCCGTGGAACGTCTTTCCTCTCTGTCACTGTTTCCCCGCCAACCGCGTCGCCAATCGCCAGTTCCTTCCCGCCACGTGTCAGTTGGTGCCGCGGACCGTGGCGCTCTTGAAGGAAATCTTGGGCGACACGCTCCGCACGGCCCTGCTCTCGCGGTTGGATCCCGAGGCCGTCTTGGAGGCGCACACCGGTTGGCAAGACTTGGCCAATCACGTGTATCGCTTGCACATTCCCTTGGAGGTGCCGGACGGCGACCTGTGTGGCACGTGGGTAGACGGCTGCGTGGAAACGCACCAAACGGGTCGACCCTTGTGTTTTGACGATAGCAAGACGCACCGCGCATTTAATTACAGTGAACACGGCCGCATTGTGTTGATTGTGGATTTGGCACGGCCATCCGATCTGCCCGTCGGGACGGCAACAGGAGGACATTCCAACGAATTGGACCAGTTCATTGCGCAAATGGGCAGCAGTATGAGCGGATAGCAGTTCGATTTTAGGATACCGTACCCACATATAGCCGAGACTAGATAGTCTCAACAACAACTATAATGGTGTAGAGACGATACAGAAATACGCAGTAGATGGAATCAAATCGAATGTAACCCTGCTCTATGCTATCGTACTTGTGCTTACTAGATGTTTCAAGGGTCCCTTTCTGCCACGACCGATCATCATCACCAACTCTACTACCATTCTACCTCTAAGCCTGTAAGGACGCCAAGAGCCGTTCACTTTCGTTCTCCAAGGCCGCATGCGTGACGGCACCAACCTCGTGGGCGTGTTGCACCACCGCCACACAGGATTGCGACTTCATCGTTCCACGCACACCAGGGAGACTTCGACACAAACCGTGCAGAATGCGTGTTGCCAGGTAGGCAAAGTGCGGTTGCTGGTCGGCAGCGTGAACCTGTCCAAGGAGTCCTCGGCAAAGATCCGTTCCCGATGAGTAAAAAGTTTGGACAAAGCGCTGCAAGACTACCGCGTTGTCTGGCGACGACGGCTGTTGCAACGACAAGACACTGACCGAATTGGCGACAATGAGCAGCGCCAAGTAGTACTTCATGTTGCTGCTGCTGTTGATTTCCACTAGACCAGGACTTTGCGCACATCCCGTGGCAATGGTCGTCAAGACGGCCTGCTGAATGCGCTGGTACACGGCTGGATCCACAGCACCGGCACTAGCACCAGCAGCACTATTGTCGGTAGTGCAAATGGTCGGCGTAGCGCCCACCAAGACGGCCCGGGCCGTCCACGCGGCACCTTCCAGGCTCGTCTTTGCGGGATCCGAAAGGAGACTCAAACTTTCCAAACCCAACACGACGGCATCGTGACGGTCCTTGGAAAGTAAATGATCGGCAATCTCCAAGGCTTGCACGTGGACCGTGTGGGGATCTTCCCACTGCATATTGCTGCTGTTGTTGTTGCTGCTGTTGTCCTTGTTGTGGAGTGCGTGTTGCAACAGTTTTTCGGCTTGCTGTAGGGTGGGCATGCTAACCACACATTCCGCGATTGCGGTTGCTGCTGTACCAGTAGTAGATACGGTCGGTACGGTATCTACGTCTTGCGATACGGCAGCCTGGACGACGGCGGCAAGTTGCTTGGCGTACTTGCAAAAGACCATGGAATCTCCCGCTCGACGCTGAATCTCCCAAACGACCGTGGTGTTTTGGCTGTTGTTGGCCATCATCATCATCATGTTGTTGTTGCTGTTGTTGCTGCTGTTGTTGCCACTACCAGCAGCACTCGGTTGGTTCCAGAGACTCACGACAAAGGAAACTTGTTCGAGACTGGTACAGCGTGCCGTTACGGGGGAATTTCCGTACACGACTTGGAGACTGAGCGCCTGAAATGCCGTCTGGAGAGTCTGCAAGACCAAGTCGAGTTGATTCTTTGGGAAAGTGGCGTGACTGTACTTTTCCAATGGATGGTAAAGGCCCAAGCGCGTCAATACTACCGCCTCTCCCTGCTGCCAACCCGAAGGCGGCGCGGCAGCAGCAGCAGCAACGGCGAGTGCCTGCTGTTCTGGGGTGCGAATACCCATACCCATACCGTTACTGCTTGCACCTGCAAATGACTTTTGCCCGTGCTGTTTGGCAGCAGCGTTGTGCAGCGACTCAGTTTGAAAGAGAGTTGGTTCCGGATTCGCTACCATGGTCATGGCCCTGAATCAACCAATCGATGCAAATGGAGAATGCTGTGAGCGTCATGTATATATGTATACGTACACGTTGACACGTATATGTTCGGTACGTCTCCATGTGCGCGCTTGGACGAGGCTCTGCAGCACGGTCGGAACCGTGCACGAGTCAGTCGGCAATGGAGGATGCCGAAACAGATCGGAAAGTGACTCAATCACGCACTGCACTGCACTGGACTGGACTAGTCCTATGAATTACTGTATGAATGAATGAATGAACAAACGAACGAACGATCGATTGAAACGTACCTGAACTCGTACACGTCTGTTGCTACTACAGGGGAGGGAGCGGTGAGACTCCCGTCGACCCGGTCGTGGTCCTTGTTGGAATCATCGTCATGGTCGAAAAGGGTAAACGAGGACATGGCAACTCTTTTTGTGTGTGTGTGTTTGAGCATCGCATGCGGGGATCGATTGAGATTGATTGATTGATTCGCATTCGTTCGTGTGCTCAAAAAGACACGTTCGGTATTCGCGGTAAAAAGTCCGTTGACGCCATTCCTATTGTTCGTACTGTAGAAACCAGTACGCAAGGTACGTAGCGCCTCACCGGAACTAAAAGAGGGCTTCGCTGCTCGCACGTTTGGAAATAAGAAACGAAGACCCGGAGAAGAGGCCGATGGGCTCCAGAAGCTTCTAGAAGAACGTGACTGTAATATCAACGACAAGACTCGGTAAAGGACGAAGGACAGAGTTGCAGACGTTCGACTTGGACGACGGTCCAACCAAAAACCAAAACCGCGGTTCCATTTCCATTATTGGGACGACGACGCAGAATTGTGATTGTGCATCGAACAAGACCGTGAACAAGGCCGTGAACGAGGCCGTGAACAAGACCGTGAACGAGGCCGTGAACGAGGCCGTGAACGAGGCTTTGAACGAGACCGCGACCGCGACCATGTCCATGTCCACGATGCCAATGATGACTGACAGAGAGACTCGATGCGCCAGCAGTCGGACTGTTAGAGGGACGCGTGCGACGCTCTCTCTTTTCATGTTGTTTGGTGCCATTGGTATCAACGCCCTTGTGCCTCATTCGAGTTGTTTCGTTCGGCGTCACTTGCTACTACCCAAACAGGCAAGAGCACTGCAACCGTCGTGCACTTCCCTGGCCATGGCGACCAAGCCTAGCACCAATGGCGGCGGAAAAAAGCCAAAAAAAAAGAATCGGTTTCAACAAACGGTACATCACCAGCCGATCAGTGCTAGTAAGAGGAGTGGTAAAGGCAGTGCTACTAAGTCAGCCGCTGATACTCGTCCTTCAACAAGAACCAATACAGCTGGTTCCACCAATGCAGCAGCTAGTAGTGCTTCCACCAGCAACGCCGACAATGATCGCATGTGGAAGAGCAAACGATCCATTGACGACCTCGAAGCGAAATTGACATCTCGTTGGGGCACCGACTTGAACCCCTGGACGGCTTCGGACAGTGAACTCGAAGACGATGATGATGATGATGATATCTATGACGACGGCGACAATGATGGCGACTATGCCGAGGACGGTAGCGAGCAAGCCAATCATGTGCCACTCGTTCGAGCCAGAGCCGTGCACGATCCCTGGCAGGAAAAAAAGTCTACCACGGCAGCCACGCCAAAACCGTCAGCGGCCCTCGTCAAGAAAACCAAGGACGACGGCATGCTCAATCGCGTTCGACGCAATCAGGAGCGGCTTCAGGAGGTCAAGGAACAAAAGGAGCGACAGGCGCGCGAGTATTACGACGGCGACGATGCCGGATACGAACCACCGGTTGTGGACCAGAAGGGTAACAACGAGAATGGGAGCAGGAGCAGGAACAGTAGTAGCGGTGGGGGTAGTAGTGGATTGAATTTCAATCACATCATTGCTCCAGAACCAGCAGGTGGAAGAGGTACCAACTATGCCGATGACGATGACGACGATGATGACGACGACGACGACCTGGATGATACTGACAACTACAACGACGAACTGTCCGCTAGGGCAGACGCCGAACCGTCGGGTGGCGGCTTTTTCTTTCGCGACAACCGAGCAGCCAATGAAGCAGCTGCCGAGGCTGCGGCCGAGAAGTTTCTGCAGGACGCCCAAGCTACCGCACAGGAACAGCCCCCTCCCAAAGCGGAAAAAGTGCGCGCCCTTTCCTTGTTGGACGAATACGGCAAGCCTCTATTGCTTACCATGAAACAAGCCGAACGAGACTTTCAATACTCGCTGCGAGTCAATAGTGGTAGCAACATGGACGACGAAACAGACGACGACAATGCTGTCTATACACCACCCGAAACACGGTCTTGGCAAGAGTTGGGCATTGATTCGCCCGTGTTGTTGAATAATTTGCAGCGCATGAGATGTGAGAAACCCTTGGCGGTCCAGGACAAGTCTTGCACGGCCGCCTTGAGCGGAGACGATGTCTTGGTGGGAACATACACAGGCAGTGGTAAAACCTTGGCGTTTTTGGTACCATTGTTGCAGCGCTTGCTGGCCGCCGCCCCCAATACGGATACGGGTGTCCAGGTGCTGGTGATTGCACCCGGTCGTGAACTGGCGAGTCAAATTGCCAGTGTTGCTCGGGAGCTCTTGCAGGATTCGGGCCTTGGCGTCATGCTGGCAATTGGTGGGACCACGTTTACTCGCAACTTGGAACAGATCCGGAAACGCAAACCAACCGTTTTGGTGGGTACGCCGGGCAGAATAGCTGAGCTCGTGGTGGGCCGCCCGGGAGAAAAAAGTGGCAGGTTAAAGACGACCACTCTAAAGTCCTTGGTCCTTGACGAGTTTGATGCGCTCTTGGAGTACAAACCGCACCGAGAGCCCACGCAGGCCATTATGCATACACTAAAACGGCGTCATAAAGATTATCTGCAGACTGTAATGTGCTCGGCGACGGCTTCGGATCTCGTGGGATCGGCCAAGCTGAATGAGTATTTGCTACCTGGCTATCAGCAAGCCATGGCCGATCGCGACGATATGCTTGTCACTGCTGGAGGCAAGTCGATGGAGAGAGACCAACCGCGTGTCAGCCGAACAGTGATTCATGGTGTTTTGCACGTGCCGCACCGACGAATTGCCTTGGATACACTGCGAAGAGTTTTGCATACGGAACCGATACCGCAGCAGATTCTTATCTTTGTCGAGAACTCACGAAAGGTCAAGATTGTTGTCGAAAAGCTGGAGACCATGGGGATCATTGCTGCGCCCCTGCACGGTGGTTACGGAAGCGAAAAGATGGACCGTGCCGAAGTCAGCAAAGCACTCCGCGAAGGATTTGTTGGAATCGTTGTGGCAACTGAGCTCGCAGCACGTGGGCTGGATGCTCCGCTTCTTACTCATGTCATCAATTTTGACCTTCCGACGGACGCCTCTCACTACGCTCATCGTGCCGGTCGTTGCGGCCGCGGAGGAAGACCTGGAGTTGTAATCAACTTTACTACGGGTCCACAAGAGCGAAACGTACCACACAAATTTGCAGACAAGCTTGGTATTGACATGTACTCGGTCGAAGCCAGAAACTCCCAACTGCTCATCGTCGACCCAGACTCGCAGATTCTCGACCCGACATCCGATAAAAAGTCCGACTAGCTAGTCTATAGAAAACCTATAGCTTGTAATCTTACATTATCTTAATTGCATCCTCTTTATCGTCTTATTATCTACCACTTCGTGCAGTATGTACATTGTGGAATTCTGGCCCACCTCTACTACTACTAGCGGTGAGCATGAGTTCCATCCTCCAGCAAGAGTTCATCGTCATCCCACATCTCTTCCTGCTCACGGTTTTTGATGATGACAACATCGTTCTTGTTCTCGGAAGACGGATTGCTACTGATCCAGCCAAACATGCCGTCACCATTCTTTTGCACCTTGGTGGCCTCCGCCCGGGTCCTCACTCGAACGATGTCTCCTTCAGTTACGGATCTTTCGAGGACTAATCGACTGAGAGGGTTGAGAAGCTCTCGGGCAAGCGTTCGCTTGAGCGGCCTCGCTCCGTATCGAACATCGTATCCGAGCTCGGCCAGGACATCTTTGGCTGTGCTACTGACATCTAAGGTCATGCTATGCGCCTCTTCCAAGCGGTCGGCGATTTCTTGGATACCAATATCTGCGATACGATCCATGTGCTCTCTCTGCAAGCGGTTGTAGATTACCGTCTCGTCGATACGATTCAATAGCTCCGGTGTTAATGTGCTCCGGACAACCTCCATAATGGAGTCTTGTACGTGAGGTTCCGACCCTTTGAACTCGGGTGGAAGCTCGGAGAGAACTTGGGCCCCCAAATTCGACGTCAAGATGAAAATCACATTGCGACAGTCAATCTTGCGCCCGTGTGAATCCGTAACATGACCTTCGTCAAAGAGCTGTAGCAAGAGGTTCCAAACTTGACGATGCGCCTTTTCAAACTCATCCAACAAGATGACTTGATAGGGCCGGCGTCGCACACTCTCGGTAAGCGCTCCGCCTTCTTCGTAGCCAACATAGCCGGGAGGAGCTCCAATCAACCGAGAAATTGTGTGCTTTTCAGAGTATTCGCTCATATCGATTCGCGTCATGGCGTCTGGACTGTCAAATAAAAACTCAGCAAGTGCCTTGGCTGTTTCCGTTTTACCTGCAATCAAGAAGGGATAACACACGTTAGGTACACGCAAGAGCCGCCACTTCATTCGTTTCTCCGGATGCAACACATATACGCACCGACACCTGTGGGACCGAGAAAGAGAAAGTTACCAAGCGTACGGTCCCGAGCTTGCAACCGCGTCCTGGCTAGACGCACACAGTTGCTGACAGCTTCTAAAGCGTGATCTTGTCCAACCACGCGCTCTCGCAATTTGTCTTCCATGTGCAAGAGTTTTGCCGACTCTTTTCCAGCAATCCGCGAAACTGGGATCCCCGTGTGACGCGCAATAATCGTGGCAATCGCATCCGCCGTGACCGCATCCGACAACATTTTGTGCGCCTTGCTCTTGTTGCTTTCTGCACTGGCGCTGGCAGTTTCAACAGCCGACTCGAGGGCTTCCATTTCGTGTTCCAGCTTGGGAATGGTCGAGTGGAGCAATTCACCCGCTCGTGCAAAGTCGCCCTTGCGTCGAGCCGCCTCCATTTCCAATCGAGCTTGTTCCAACTCTTCCTTGACTTGCTGGACGCGATTCAATTCGTTCATTTCTTCCTTCCACAAGTCAGTCAAGCGCTCGACTTCCCCCTTGAGTGAATCCACTTCTTGTTTGACATCTTCTTTGCGAGCCACCAATTTTGGGTCCTTGTCGTCTTCGTTCTCCAAGGCACTCCGTTCAATCTGACGCGTCAAGAGATCACGTTCCACCTTCCAAATGATTTCGGGTTTACTTTCTTGTTCAAGACGGAGTCGACTGCAAGCTTCGTCCACCAAATCAATCGACTTGTCAGGTTGTCTGCGA
>Ga0307981_1004246_pt1 | contig 10177 bp, 6 predicted proteins | sample OrgLakmetagen987_FD_201849 | JGI IMG/M metagenome (GOLD analysis project Ga0307981, IMG submission 201849) | Saline water microbial communities from Organic Lake, Antarctica - #987 | ecosystem: Environmental > Aquatic > Non-marine Saline and Alkaline > Saline | place: Antarctica: Organic Lake... | reverse complement strand
TTTTTTTGTTCTTTGCTTACGCTTTTTTGCATTGCATGTGCTGCTTGGGTTTGACTGCCGGGTGCTATTGCTTGTGCGCCAATCTTACGTGCACTTTTTTCTTGATAAAAAAGTGCCCAAAAAATCAAGGCTCTGTACCGTTTTTAACGCAGATTGGGCTGCCAAAAACCTAAAGCCTGTGAAATTGCGAAGCAGTATTTCACGGGCTAAACGGCTCAAACTCGCCTTGGACTTTTCTTTGCTTGTGCTTTTTTTTGCGTTTCTGGTGCTGCTTTGGTATTGCTTGCGCGCCAATCTCACGTGTTCTTTTCCTTGATGAAAAGAACCAAAAATCAAGGCTGTGTATCGTTTCCCCTGCTTGTTCAATACGGGGGCAAGGGGCAAGCAGGGGCCGCACAGGGAAAGCAAGAATACCGCGCATATCAAAACTCGCTTTGGTGGTTATCGCTTTGCGCCGTTTGGGGTTGATTGCGTGTTGTTTCTGTGGGCTTCCAGCGTGGTTTTTAGCTCAAACACTGATCTGCTTCATCGGCATTCTTGCTTTCCCTGTGCTAAACGCTACAAGGCCGGGGGGCAAGGCTGGCGCGGCGAGGGCTGGGCGCGAGCAGTGCCGTTAGGTACCTCGCATGGGTAGCTATTCCGGATGTGGTTGGGTTGGGTGCCGTTAGGTACCCTGGGTGGGGTCGCCCTTGCAGTTGCCGCCCTAGCGGGTCTGCCGTTTTCAAAGATTAGACGATTTCCAGAAGGCCATGCTGGGCGCTCTCGTGCAGTGCCTGGATTTGATTTTGGTAGCGGATCAACATCTCCTTTAAATTCTTGGTAGATTGATTGCCGGTTCTAAGTAAAATGATTTTTGGAGGAAATCCTTTTTGAAGAGAAAAGTAGTAGTAATCTTCGTCATTAGTCACGATCATGGCATCATTGGCCTCCGCCCAATTCCAGATCATGATATCGTTTGCGGGAATTGGTAAGCCGCAGCGTTCTACATGATAAACATCCTCAAAGTGTGGGGATAGTAACTTTGTCAATCGCCAGGAAAGGTTGGCATCGAGCAGTAATTTCATTTCAAGTAGCAATGATTTGGGTTATTTGCTCCCGGTACGCGGCAAAGGAAAGGGCAGCAAGTAGGTGCTCTTTTTTAAGGGATGGGAAATCTTCGAGTATTTCTTCATAGCTCATGCCGGAGGCTAGCCATTGCAAGATATCTGAGACGCTGATGCGGGTGCCGGTGATACAGGGCTTGCCGAAACGAATATCGGGGTCAATGCTGATGTATTCTTGGTAATTATTCACTTAGGTTTCTTTTTCTGTCTCCTATGAAAACCTGAACTTTTGTAAAATAGTTCTTTTGCTTTGTTTTTTATGGTGCTGTGGTTTTGTAGGGTAGTGTTTAGGGTTTAGCCCTCCTTCGCTAAAGCTTCGGCGGGGAGCGGTTTAAGGGGCGAGCGTTGGCGGTAGGGAGTGGTGTTTTTCCTTCTTCGCTTGTTGGCTTTGGCAGGCAGTGGGTGTTGTGGTATTCTGGTTTTATGGCATTTTGGGGTGGTGTGGTTGGCTTCATTGGGTGCATTTCTTTACCTGGTGCTTTGAAAGACAGTGCCGCCCTTACAGGGCTTAATCCAACTGCCATTAAATTGCTGGGGCGTTGCCCCAGTCAAGTAAATATCACTCCTTCGGAGTTTGGCAGGCATTTAGCAATTTGGGGGCTTTGCTTGCGCTTTTTTTGCATTTCTGGTGCTGCTTGTTTGTGGCTGCTGGTTGCTATTGCTTGTGCGCCAATCTTACGTGCACTTTTTTTCTTGATAAAAAAGTGCCCAAAAAACCAAGGCTCTGTACCGTTTCCCCTGCTTGTTCAATACGGGGGCAAGGGGCAAGCAGGGGCCGCACAGGGAAAGCAAGAATGCCGCGCAGCTCAAAACTCGCTTTGGTGGTTATCGCTTTGCGCTGTTTGCGGTGGTTTTCGTGTTGTTTCTGTGGGCTTCCAGCGTGGTTTTTAGCTCAAACACTGATCTGCTTCATCGGCATTCTTGCTTTCCCTGTGCTAAACGCTACAAGGCCGGGGGGCAAGGCTGGCGCGGCGAGGGCTGGGCGCGAGCAGTGCCGGTGGGGAGAGGTTTTTTGGTATTCTGGTGTTATGGTTTTGTGGGGTGGGAGTTTAGGGTTGGTGTGGAATCGGTAGGGGAGCGTTTAGGGCTGGGGCTGGTTCACTGGGTGGTTTAGGGTTGGCGCGGTTGGCCTCACCGGGTGCATTCCTTTCACCCGGTGCTTTTGCGGGGGAAGGCTGGGACTGAGCGTGAGCAGTACCGGTCGGTGGGGCATTTTTCTTTTTGGTAGCGTTGAAATTCCACCCCCCGACCCCCGCCAGGATGATAATGGTTTTCCATTGGGTTGATAGAGTTTATTAATGTAAGTTTTTGTACGCTCCTGAATTGTCTTTTTCACCAGCTCTGCATCACGTTCTCACCTTCGTAGCTTAGCAGGCTGACCGAAAACTCAAAACCCTCATTGATAATCAATGAATTATAGGTTGAAAAGTAGAGTATTCACCTATTCTCGGTCAGCCTGTTAGGCTACGAGGTTCCGGGCGTTCTTTAATCTGGCAAAAAATCCTAATCCATGACCCATACAAAACCTACATTAATAAACTCATTATTTTGTGCGGGGGACCTGCCTTCGCCTAAGGGTCCAGCGAAGAATAACTTCCCCATTTGATACGGCTATTTTCACTCCAGCCTTCGTTGCTCATCACTTACGTAGCTAGGCTATGCTCGTTCTTCGCGCCTTGTCTGGTGCAAAAATAGCTCGCCTGAAATGAGGACCTTATTTTCCGCTGAACCCTAAGTGGCTATGGCAGGCAGGCACCGAGCAGTGCCGGTCGGTGGGGCAGCCCAAGCGGTGTCAGCCAAAACGGGGCAGCCGACCCCGCTGGGCAAAAGGTGCCGTGAGGTACCTCGCATGGGTAGCTATTCCGGATGTAGCAGGGTTGGGTGCCGTTAGGTACCCTGGATGGGGTTGTCCTTGTAGTTGGCAGCCCAAACGGTGCCTCCGGGATAATCTGCCTCCCCGCCCTGCGGCAATACGCAGCTTTTTCCACCCAGCACGGGATAAAGTGCAGACAGACTACGCCCAAAGCAGCAAAAAAGCTAAAAGCGCAACGAACGTGCCTTTGCAGATTGCTGCCTAAAGCGAACGCTAACAAGCCAGGCTTCCAGAGGACTAAAAGCGCAATGAAATTGCTTAAGACACAATCGGCAGCAAGATGTGCAGCGTTAGTGCTTTCCACACTTGGCAAAGCACCCGGAAAAAGCTAAACCTCATCGTCAAGAATCTACGAAAAGCGCTCCGCATTCATCAATGCTTGAGGGTGATTTCGCCGCATTTGCGTTCAAGCGCAGGAATGGTCAGAGAGCAATAATTCTGAGCCTCTTTTGGAGCGCCCAAAGAATAAAGAAGAGAAGAAATCAGATACCCTGAACGAGAAGCCATTAGTCCAGAAACGCCCGGATATGCGCGGCGACCTTATCAGCACATTCCCACTGCACAAAATGGCCACAGCCCGAAAGGAAATGGAGTTTGGCATCAGGTAATTGGGCGGTGCCTGCGCGGGCCACCGCTGCTGTTGTCAGGCCGGGGTTAAGGATTTTGTTAGGGATGAGGGCATCATTTTTGCCGTAGAGGACCAGGGTGGGCAGGTGGAGGGCAGGCAGGCGGTCATAAACAGGATGGTCGAGCATGCCCATAATGCACTTGGGGATCATCTTGCAGTATCGGCGGAAAGCGTCCGCGTCCGCGCGGAGGGCCATCCGGTCGTCAATCATGAACTGGGCATCTGCCGGGAACTGGTGGAAATTGGCGTGGAAATTACGCTCAATCTGGCGGACCGGCATGGCGCGCAGGAGGACCGGTTTGTAAAAGGTCCGGAGCCACGTCCGGGCAGCGTTATTGAAACGCTCGAAGCCGGCCGGTGCCAGCAGGATCAGCTTTTCAAACTGTTGAGGCGCCTGTAGGGCGGAGAAAAGGCTCGTTTGTCCGCCCATAGAGTGGCCCACAAGCACCGGGCGGTGCAGTTGTAGCGCCTGTTTAAACTGTAGCAGGGTATCCGCAAAAAAGGGAATATCAAAAGCATATGCACCACTACCCGACAAGCCGTAGCCCGGGAGGTCCAGCGCGATGCAACGGTAGTGCGGCGTAAGCAGGGGCGTTATTTTATCCCACGCTTTAAGGTTGCTGCCCAGCCCGTGCACCATCAGCAGGGTGGCAGGGCCCTGCCCCTGATCTGTATAATGGATCTTGGTGCCATTGGGCAAGTCAATAAAACGGTGCCATTCGTCGGCGTGCGCAGCTGATGCCATAGTTGATTTGGTTGCGGGTAATTGCAGGAAAGGCGAAGCTACGCTTTTGGAACATCAGGAGCCTCTTTTAGGGGGTCTTTACGGAGCAGCAGGTAGGCGATCCCACCCACCAAAAGGGAAGTGAGAATGGCGAAGGTAACGGCTACCGCCGGATTGCGGATCTCCGCCTGCATGTACCAGCCGATACGGCCGTAATAGATGCTGAAGTGGACCACCACGGCTGTGAAGCTGGCTGCCATAGGCGCTAAACGGGGAACGTCTTTTAGGAAAATGCCCATCAGTACCGGGACGAAGGCAGCAGAAAAGTAAGCATAAACCCCATTTTGGGCAAAGATACCAACACTGAGGCTCGGATGTAGCAGCTGTTCGTAGGAAAGCCCGATGGAGACCACCGCCAGCAGGACAATCACTATTTTATTAATTCCCACGAGGCGGCGTGCCCGCACCTCTCCGGCACCCAGGGCTTCTCCACTCAAGGGGTCGATGATATCAGAAGTAATGGTAGCGGACAGGGATTGAATCAGGCCCTCCAGGGTCGATAAGCCCGCTGAAATCAGGCCGAGGATGACCACCAGGCCTACCATTACCGGGAATTCGGTCACCACATAGGTCGGAATAATACCATCCATACTAATGGGTTCGCCATCAGCGGTGAGGTCTGGGAAGCGGAGGCGGGCGTAGAGCCCGGCAAGCACTACGGAGAAAAACAGGGTTTCCACCAAAATGCCCGTAATCAGGTAGCGGTTGACGTCGTGTTCATCTTTCAGCAGCAGCGACTTTGTAATGATGTGCGGTTGGCAAACGATCGCAATGCCCACGATGAGGGAGCAGAAGACGATTTCAAAATAATCGCGGAACAGAAAGCTCTTCGGGTTGACTGGTGTGGCCAGCAGTGGGTCTACGGCGGCCAGTTTGTCCAAAAAGCCCTTCACTCCTTCACTGAAATGCTCGTACCCGGAGCCCAGCAGGATGACCGCCACGATAGTCATGAGGACCGCCTGAATCGTATTGGTGTAGACCATGGAATTGGCCCCGCCGAACATCATATACCCAAAAACAAAAACCACCAGCCCAATAAGCACGTAGAGCTCCTCCGCATTCAGGGCTTTGGCCAGCACTTTGGTCAGCCCCACGCAGATCAGCACAATGAAGGTGATGAGAAGGAGAGACAAAAAGCCAAAGAACAGCGCATACCGCTGGCTCCCGTACCGTTTGCCGATCCACTGCGCCATCGTCAGCGCTTTTACGGTAGCCCCGTGCTTGCGGAAACTTTTAGTCAGGACAATCAGAGAGAGGTAGATGCCCAGTGGCATGACCAGCCCGAAGGCCAGCAAACCACTTACCCCATAGAGGGCGATGAAACCCGGATTGATGATAAAAGTCGCGGCACTCGTCATTGAGGCTGCCAGTGACAAGCCCACTACAATGGGGGAGAATTGTATGGAGCCTACGGCATAGTCGGCCATAGAAGTGGTGCGCAGGGCACCCCGGATAACAAAGAAGAGAATAACGGCGCCGTAGAGGGCGAGGAGGCCGGCGGTGGCCCAAACTAGTTCTTGTGAAGCCATGTGGGTATTCTGAATTTTATTTCATGAAAGTAGCAGAAAACCCATCAAAATCGGGTAACAAGCCAGGTTTGTAACTAAAAATAGGGGGTTGACTGAAGCAGAACGGCGTGGCAGGAAAGTCAAGCTTTGACCTTATATCGCTGTGCAGCAGAGGGAATACGGGCTGGTCAGTAAAGCATGCGGGGCTTTGGGTAGGGGTTGACTGGGGGTTAGCGTTTAGCCCTCAGTCGCTAAAGCTTCGGCGGGGAGCGGTTTAGGGTTTAGAGTTTAGGGGGTAGTGTTTAGCTCTCCTTCGCTAAAGCTTCGGCGGGGAGCGGTTTAGGGGTTAGCGTTTAGGGGGTAGCGTTTAGCCCTCCTTCGCTAAAGCTTCGGCGGGGAGCGGTTTAGGGGGTGGACTTGCAATCGGTTCCAAATGGCTTCAAGCCTTTCGGGTGGGGATAACTTTGGTGGTCTGGCCTTCTCCGGGTGCCAGGCTATAGTCTCTTTAAAGTCGTCAAAATGGACTGCTCTTTCCAAATATCACTTCGCCAGTTTTTTGATTTCCTGTTCTCGGGATTTGGGCCAGATGAGGAGAATACCCCCTTCGTCGACCACAATGAAGTCCTGCAGTCCGCCGATGACGACGCGCTTGCCTTCCGGGGCGCGGACCAGGGTGTTTTGGGTATCGATGAGCTGTATCGCATCCCCCTGGGCTACGTTGCCCGCTTCATCTTTGGGGCTTTCGGCATGTAGGGACGCCCAGGTACCCAGGTCAGACCATCCGAAGTCGCTGGGAATGGTATAGACGTTGCTGGCCTTTTCCATAATAGCGTAGTCGACCGATATGGAAGGCGTAGTGGGGTAAGCCTTATCGATAAAGTCCTGCTCCTGAGGCGTATTGTACTGTTCGGCACCCGCACCCAGTATGCGGTGGATCTCCGGTGCATTTTCGGCGAAAGCCTTCAAAAGGCTGCTGACCCGCCATACGAAGATACCGGCATTCCAAAAATAGTTTCCGCTGTCGAGGTACTGCTGTGCGGTAGCACGGTCGGGCTTTTCTTTAAAGGCTATAACCGGCAGGGGCTGGTCGGTACTGCTATCTGCTGCGGGCACTTCGATATAGCCGTATCCGGTATCCGGGCGGGTGGGAGTAATGCCCAGGGTAAGCAGGGCATCGTTACCGGCGGTAAAGGCCAGCCCCCGCTGCAGGGTATTGACAAAAGCTTCCTCCTTGAGTATGATGTGGTCGCTGGGGGCCACGACGAGGTTGGCTTCCGGATTGAGGGCTTGTAGTTTGAATGCCGTATAGGCAATACAAGGCGCGGTATTGTTGCGGGACGGCTCCGTTAGGATTTGATTATCGGTCAGTTCCGGCAGGTGTTCTTTGACGAGCCCGGCGTACTGCTTGTTGGTCACAATAAAAATATTGGAAGCCGGGCATAGCTTGAGGAACCGCTCAAATGTCAGTCGGATGAGGGACTTGCCCACGCCGAGGATGTCGAGGAACTGCTTGGGGCGTTCTTCCCGGCTGGCGGGCCAGAAGCGGCTGCCGATGCCGCCGGCCATAATGGCCACGTAGGTGTTGCTGGAGTTGGGCATGCGTTTTTGTTTGTGTTGTGGTGGCTAATATAGGGAATTTTGGGGAGGGGCGGGAGCGTTTAGGGCTGAGTTGTTTAGTGTTTAGCCCTCCTTCGCTAAAGCTTTGGCGGGGAGCGGTTTAGGGGGTTAGCGGTTAGCGGTTAGCGGTGAGTGGGCTTCGGCGGGCGGTGGGTGTTTTGGCATTTTGGGGTAGTGTTTAGCCCTCCTTCGCCAAGCTTCGGCGGGGAGCGGTTTAGCGTTGGCGCGGTTGGCCTCACCGGGTGCACTCCTTTCACCCGGTGTTCTGGGTGTTGCGGTTTTGTCCCTCCTTCGCTTGTTGGCTTCGGCGGGCGGTGGGTGTTTTGGCATTTTGGGGTAGAGTTTAGCCCTCCTTCGCTAAAGCTTCGGCGGGGAGCGGTTTAGCGTTGGCGCGGTTGGCCTCACCGGGTGCACTCCTTCCCCCCGGTGTTCTGGGTGTTGCGGTTTTGTCCCTCCTTCGCTTGTTGGCTTCGGCGAGCGGTGGGTGTTTTGGCATTTTGGGGTAGTGTTTAGCCCTCCTTCGCCAAGCTTCGGCGGGGAGCGGTTTAGCGTTGGCGCGGTTGGAGTTACCGGGTGCACTCCTTTCCCCCGGTGTTCTAGGTGTTATGGTATTTTCCCTCCTTCGCTAAAGCTTCGGCGGGCGGTGGGTGTTGGGTAGGTACTTTAACCTTTAACCTTTTTCCCTTTAACCTTGCTTTGGGTTTTTCCCTCCTTCGCTAAAGCTTCGGCGGGCGGTGGGTAGATACTTTAACCTTTAACCTTTTTCCCTTTAACCTTGCTTTGGTATTGTCCCTCCTTCGCTAAAGCTTCGGCGGGGAGCGTTTAGCGTTGGCGCGGTTGGCCTCACCGGGTGCACTCCTTTCACCCGGTGCTTTGAGGGTGTGCCTCGGTGTGTTGCTGTTTTTTTTGATCTGCAAATGTTCACAAATGCTGCGTTGCTCGATCGATCAGGTAGCTACGGCTATCCTGTCCAAGCTTTAGGGCCCCTTTACCCCAAAGCTTGGAGGGCGCCTTGCCTTTCACCAAAACTCCCATCCTAAAACACGAAAGAACTTAATTTACAGTGTGCTAAGTATTTTCGTGCTGTTTTTAAAGTTATAGTCTGACAACCCAAGATTTCGCTTCGCGTCTACTGCGTGGTGTGAATTCTGACTTGCTCTTTTTAGCTTCGCTCATCGTCGCTTCACTTCTCGGAGTTCCGCCTTGCTGCGTTAATCCCGGTTAACCGGGACGTCGACTTCACCGTGGGGCCCCTTCCCCACGCTTCGTGTAGGCATCGCCTACGTTTTTTGCCTTACAAGCCAAAAAAATAGCTTCGCCATATTTTCACAAATCTTAAGTTGTCAGACTATATTTTGAAAAGGAGCCAGGCAAATAATTATTCACCTAACTCCTTTAAGTATTTTCGTACTGTTTTTAAAGTTAATAGAAACCAGTTCTTAGCCTTTAATTGTTTTTACGATTTCAACACCATTTACGGTCCCTATTTTTAATAAATAAGTTCCTGTGGGTAAAAAATTCAGCCCTTGCAGTACAGAGCTGTTAAGTTGTTTTACAAGGAGTCTTCCTCTAATGTCAAGCAACTCTAAAGAAAGAATAGGGGTGTCTGAGGTGACCTGAATTTCATTGAGGAAAGGATTAGGGAAAACCTCAATATTTATAAAATTGGCCAGATCATCAACAGAGGTCACGAAGGGAGTTTCGTGAGCCCCTATGTCAATTTGGGTACCCTGAAATCTTTCGTTTCCTGCTAAATCTACTTCCACTGTGATCGCATTTGGATTGCCTGCATCAATGCAGGGGCTGGAACTTGTTGGGATAAAATTTTCATCCAGTAGTGGATCTGTTTCGTTTAGATCTGAAAAATCTCCTGAGCCTATAAATGCTGCGGTAAGGGTAGCATCTGAGGATAGATTACCTCCTAGGGAGGTATGATTATTAGTAATGCCGAAATAGTTTTCAAAATTGGCCATAATGGTGTTTTGAAAACTTACTGTAGCAGCACCATCCTGGTATAAACCAGCCTGATTTCCAGCACAAGTGACACCCACTAAATGGAGTGCGTCATTATTGTGTATTACCGAGCCGCCTGTATTTTCTGCAATCAGGATATTTTCAGCACTCATAGCTGAACTACTCTGAAGGTAAAAGGCAGCACCTTCATTAGCACTATTTTCGCTTATCACTGAATTGAGCAGTTGGCAGGAAAGGCCAACGTCAAGATATAATCCACCGCCTAGTTCAGCAGCACTATTTCCGATAATATTGAGATTTTCCATTTGAAGGTCTATACCTATCGCATTAGCTGCTTCTGCATTAATTGCACCGCCATTATCTGAGGCTGTATTGTTTTCAAAAGTAGAAGAAAGAATAGAGAAACTTACTTCATCTCCATTGTTAGCTAAATTTACGCCTCCTCCATACGGAGCCGTATTATTGACAAACGTATTTACTTCTAAAAAAAAGCTAGAAGTGTAATCTACTGTTCCCGCAGAACCAGTGCCATTAAATAAGCTTGCAGCTCCTCCTTGAAACCCGGGCGCAAACCAAATTGTCGCATAGCCGGAAAATCGTATATTTATGAAAAACAGCATGGACAAAGAAAAATTCCTCGCCTTAGCGGCTAAAAAATATGAGCACATAAATGCCCTGACAGACAAGCCG